>Ga0075012_10000953_pt1 | contig 30258 bp, 34 predicted proteins | sample All_14_2_FD_71474 | JGI IMG/M metagenome (GOLD analysis project Ga0075012, IMG submission 71474) | Freshwater microbial communities in response to fracking from Pennsylvania, USA - Allegheny Zone_MetaG_DW_15 | ecosystem: Environmental > Aquatic > Deep subsurface > Groundwater > Drilled...
ATCGACTTCGTCGGCAAGGGCGACATCCTGGCCTCGGCCGCCGCCATCGACCGGGCGGCCCTGTTCGTGGGCAACGATTCCGGCCTGATGCACGTCGCCGCCGCCCTGGGTCGCCCGACGCTGGGCCTGTTCGGCCCGACCGAATGGTGGCTCTACGGACCCTGGGGCCCGCGCACCCGTACCGTCGCCTCCAACGAGACGCGCGGCCAGTTCGCCCCGATCGAGGACCTGAGCGTCGATCATGTCTTCCAGGCCGTCCTGGCTCTTCACGACGCCTTCGTGGTCACCCCGCGATCAGAACCCAAAGACCGGTAAGCGCAAACCCCGCCGCCGCCGCCATGCGGATGTATTTCAGCGGCAGGCGTCTGGCCGCTGCCTCGCCCATGAAGACCGCCGGGCCATTGACCAGCATCATGCCGAAGGTCGATCCTGCGACCACTAGGGGCAGGGTCTCGAACCGCGCGGCCAGGGCGGCGGTGGCGATCTGGGTCTTGTCGCCCATCTCGACCAGGAAGAAGGCCACGGTGGTGGCCCAGAACACCGCCATGCCGGAGCGGGCGTCCTTGGGCTTGCCTTCGTCGTCGTCCAGCGTGTCGGGAATGAGCGCCCAGGCGGCGAAGGCCAGGAAGGCGAGGCCGATGATCCACTTCATCCAGGGCCCGCTCAGATAATGGGCGAAAAGGGTCCCGACCAGGGCGGCCAGGGCGTGGTTGGCGATGGTCGCGGCCAGGATGCCGAGGATGATGGGGACAGGCCGTCGCCAGGTCGCCGCCAGCGCAATGGCCAGCAGCATGGTCTTGTCTCCGATCTCGGCGATGGCGACCAGACCGGTCGATACGAGGAAGGCTTCCATTGGGATCTCACCAGGTGCGGGGCCGTGCAGACAAGACGATGGCTCGCGCGCCGCACGACCCCGCAAAGGTTCGTCGACACGAAAGCCAAAGGTCTTGCCAGGCCTCACCCTGTCCCGATCACACGGCCCGCGGAGCCTTGCGGTCGGGGTGACAGGCTGGTGACTGACCGCGCCATCCCCTCGCGTCGCCGCGAAGGGAAGTATGTTGACGCGGCCCCCGCTGAGAGATGCGGGCGGCTACTCCCCGATGACAGTCACAGCTCTAGCCGCGCCTCCACTGCGTTAGCAAGCGAAAGCGATTCGCAAGCCCTGCGCCCTCAGTCGGGTTGTTCAGCCAGCCAGTCGAGGACGCCCTGTGCCGCGACGACGCCCGAGGCCAGGCAGGCCTGCAACAGATAGCCGCCGGTCGGGGCTTCCCAGTCCAGCATCTCTCCGGCGACGAAGACGCCGGGCCGTGTGGCCAGCATCAGCCGGGGATCGACAGCCTCGAAGCGGACACCGCCGGCCGAGGAGATGGCCCGATCGAGGCCCTGCATCCCCGTCAGCGTCAGTCGGACCGCCTTGATCCGGCGCGCCAGCTTGTCGGACCCGGTCGGAATATCGCCGGGGATGTCGCGCAGGACGGCGATCGCTGCGGGCGAGAGCCCGGCGGCCTTCCGGAGCAGATTGGTCATGCTGTCCTTGCTGCGCGCGTCGTCCAGCCGGGCAGCGAGTGCCTCGATCGACAGGTCGGGCCTCAGGTCCAGCGTCAGTATGGCCGACCCGTCCCGGTCGACCGCCTCGCGCAATGGCCCTGACAGGGCATAGACCGCTCCGCCCTCGATACCATAGCGGGTCAGCATCGCTTCGCCCCTGACGGCCTGGCCGCCGAACGTCAGACCGATCGCCTTCAAGGGTTGTCCCGCCGCCCGATCAATCAGGATATCGGACCAGGTCACGTTGAAACCGGCATTGGCAGGCCGCAGCGGTTCGACAACAGCTCCTGCGGCCTCCAGGACGGGTGCCCAGCTTCCGTCCGATCCGAGTCGTGGCCAACTCGCCCCGCCCATGGCCAGGACAGTCGCAGTGGGCCGCTCCAGATGCTGGCCGTCCGGTGTGTCGAAGGTCAGGGAGCCGTCCGACCAGCCGGTCCAGCGTGACCGGGTTTTCAGCGTCACCCCCAGCGTGTCCAGCCGCCCCAGCCAGGCCCGGACCAGCGGCGAGGCCTTCATCGCCCTTGGAAACACCCTCCCGCTGGAGCCGACGAAGGTTGGTTGCCCCAGACCTTCGACCCAGGCCATCAGGTCGTCGGGCGAAAAGGCGTCGAGCCAGTCGGACGCCCTTTCGGCCCGGTCGCCATAGCGACCCAGAAATGTGGACTGATCCTCCGAATGGGTCAGGTTCAGCCCCCCGCGCCCGGCCAGCAAAAGCTTCCGCGCCGGGGACGGCATCCGCTCGTGGACTGTGACCCTGGCCCCTGCCGTCGCAAGGACCTCGGCCGCCATAAGCCCGGCGGGACCAGCCCCGACAATGGTGATTGCAGGGATAGGGGGGGTGTGTGTGTCGGACATCCGCCCTCCTATCCCGATCCGGTCCGAAGTTGCAGGTGGGAACTTTGCAGCCGCTCGACCTATATGGGTGTCATGAGTGTTGCCTTTACCCGTGAAGAAGACCTGGAGGCCACGGCCGCCGATCTTCCCGACCGTCCGATCTCGCCCCATGCCAACCTCGTGACCCTCGCAGGGCTGGCGATGATCGAGCGCGAACTCGCCTCCGCACGGGCCGCCTACAGCGGAGCCCAGGCCCATGGCTCGATCGAGGCGGACCGGACGGCCATGGCCAGGGCGACGCGAGACCTGCGCTACTGGTCGGCACGGCGCTCGAACGCCCAATTGCTTGAGACCGAAGCCGACGGGACCGTGAGGTTCGGCGGCACGGTCACCATCGAACGCGAGGATGGACGCACCCAGACCTGGACCATCGTGGGCGAGGACGAGGCCGATCCGGCCGCCGGTTCGGTCAGCCACGTCTCGCCTCTGGCCCGCGCCCTGACAGGCAAACGGGTCGGCGATGAGGCTGTTGTCGCGGGCCAGGGCGTGGAGATTGTCGCCGTCGACTGATCATCGACGACCTTGCACAACCGTTTCTGCGATGCGAAACCCCGGATCAGGCGGTTAAGGGAACACGGTGAAACACCGTGGCTGTGCCCGCAACTGTAGGCGGCCAGGCCGTCGTCCGATCCGGAACGTCCGCGTTCCGGCGCCACTGGGGTCCTGCGGGATCCTGGGAAGGCGTGGGCGGTGGCTGTTGATCCGCAAGCCAGGAAACCTGGCCGCCGACGTCGCTCGTCCGCTGTCCGGGACCAGACAGAGGCGTGGGACCAACCCTTCTCCCTGCGAGAAGATGTTCCGTCGAAGCGACCCGATCTCTGCGCCGTTCGAGCCCCCGGTTCGAGCGGGTTGGTCGCTTTCACGTCCGCCGCGTGCGCCGTCGCGGGGACCGTCCGGAGCCTTCATGTTCATGAAGCGTCATCTTTTCTGCTCGGTTGCCGCCGTTGCAACCGCATTTGCCTTGCCTGCCTTCGCCGACGACGACCCGGCCAAGGTCGAGGACGTCATCGTCACCGCCACCCGCCTGCCCGCCATTGTCACCGACACCCCCGGTGCCCGCGTCATCGATTCGGAGACGATCGAAAAGCGCGGCGCGGTCTTCGCCGCCGACATCCTGGCCGACATCCCCGGCCTGTCGGTGGTCCGCACCGGGGCCTTCGGCGGAGTTGCCCAGGTCCGGATGCGGGGTGCCGGGCTGGGCAAGACCCTGGTCCTGGTCGACGGCGTTCCGGTCAACGATCCGGCCGACATCTCGGGTGGATTCGACTTCTCGGGCTTCGAACTGGGCGACATCGAGCGGATCGAGGTCCTGTCGGGTCCCCAGTCCTCGCTGTGGGGCTCGGACGCCATCGGCGGCGTGATCGCCTTTACGACCAAGGAGATCGACGGCCTGCGTGCCGACGCCGAGACCGGGTCCTATGACACCCTGCGCGGTCGTCTTGCGGCGGGCGCGGCTAACGAGACCTATGCCGTCGGGGCCTATGTCTCGCGCTTCGACACCAACGGCATCTCGGCCGCCGACAAGGCCAACGGCAACCCCGAGGCCGACGGGTTCGAGAACACAACGGTCGGCCTCAACGGGCGCTATTCTGCCGCGCCCGGCGTGTCGTTCGACGGCTCGGCCCGCTGGTCGAAAAGCGACGCAGACCTCGACGGCTTCCCCGCCCCCCGCTATGCGCTCGCCGACACGTTTGACACCCAGTCTTCCGAGCAATGGTCAGGCTTTGGCCGGGCCAAGGTCGCCGCCTTGGGCCTGAACCACCAGCTCAGCGTTTCGGCCTCCGATATAGAACGATCCACGGTGTCCAGCTTCCCCTCGACCTTCGCGGCAGACCGTCAGGTCTATCGTTGGCAGGCCGATGGAGTGGCTGGCTCAGGGCGGCTGAACTATACCTTCGGGGCCGAGCGCGAGAACACCTCAGGCAGCCTGTCGTCAGGACTGTCGGACGACCTGGGCGTGACGTCGGTGTTCGGCGTGGCCCGCCTCGACCTGTCGGATGGCTTCAGTGTCACCGGCGGCCTGCGCTGGGACGACACCGACGACTTCGGCTCCAGGACCACGGGGCGGATCTCCGCGGCCTGGGATTTCGCATCCGGAATCACGATTTCCAGCGCCTACGGAACGGGCTTCAAGGCCCCGTCGATCAGCCAGGCGGTCTGCGACTTCTGCTATTCGTCCAGCCCCTTCCCGATATTGCGGCCAGAGACGGCCGAGAGCGTGGAGTTGGCCCTGGGCTGGGTGTCGTCAGATGGAAGGGTGCAGGGTCGGGCCACCGTCTATCGTCTGAAGGTCGAGGAACAGATCACTTATCTGTTCGACCCGACCACCTTCGACAGCTACTACTTCAATGTTGCAAGGACGCGGACCGACGGCGTCGAGATCGAGGCCAAGGGTGATCTGGGGGAGGGTCTGGACCTGACCCTTGCCTATGCCTGGACCGACGCCCAGGACCAGACCACGGGGGCACGCCTGCTGCGCGTTCCGGAACAGTCTGGTTCGGTGACGCTGGGTTGGACAGGTGATCGTCTGTCCGCCGCCCTGACAGTACGGGCCGAGGGGGACCAGGACGATGCGGGCGGAGTCCGAGACGGCTTTGTGACCGCCAACCTGAACGGGGCCTTCCAGCTGAACCGGGCCGTGGCCCTGACCGCCCGGATCGAGAACCTGGCCGACGAATACTACCAGCATGTGCTGGGCTACGGCGAGCCCGGACGGTCCGGTTATGTCGGGATCAGGCTGCGTTACTGATCGGGTTTCTGACCGAGCGGCTCAACGAGTGGGCCGCCGGCTCGGTCAGGGCCAGCGCCTCCCAGTCCAGATCGGGCCGGGGGGCGTGGGCCGCCGCCAGGATGGCGCGCAATTCTGCCGCCGAGGCCACCGAGGCAATAGCGGCCGAGACGGGCGGCAGGCCAAGCGCGAAGGTCAGGGCCGCCTGCATCGGATCGACCCGGGCCTCGGCCAGACGGCGGCGCGTGCGTGACAGGGCCGCGCCGTGTTCGGCCAGATGATCGGGCAGATGATCTCGGGCTGCGAACAAAAGCCCTCGTGCAAAGATCGAGGAGATATGGACGTCGATCCCCATGGCCGCGAGGTCGCCGATGACGCCCTCTGACACCGGGCGTTGATCCAGGAGGTTGCAGGGGATCTGGACCACGTCGGGCTGGAATCGACGTGCCAGCAGGGCAGGGCCGTCTTCCATCGTCGTGCAAAAGCCGATCTTTCGGAACAGGCCGCGATCCTTGAGGGCCTTGAGCCGGTCCCATAACGCTCGACCGTCCGCCCCGGCCAGGTCCGAGGCCGAGGAAATCAGGAGCGCATCGCCACGCGGCAGGCCCAGCCGTTCCAGGGACCGGCGTGCACGGGCCTCGACCCGGTCCAGGCCTTCGGCCAGGGAAATCGAACGAACCGTGACGCGGAACGGCGACGGAAACGGCCAGGCCTGGCCCAGCAGGCGTTCGCCATCGCGGTCGGGACGGGTGGCAACGATGGATACCCCGGCGTCAGCCCCGGTCTGCAGCAGGGTCCGCATCGCCTCTTCGCGCGCACCGACAGGAGCCGGTGCCGCCCTTTCGGGCTCGGTCACGACGGCGAGGGCCAGTTTGGCGACCGGAGAGTGGGCGAGAGCAGGCGTCACCCTCTGATACTGCACGACAATGTTTAAGGGAGGCTGACCTGAAAGTTCTCAAGAGGTTACTGGAGGAACGCGGGTCTGTGCGATGTTCCCGGACACCCATGTCGCCGCTTTGTCGATGCTGCGGTGCGGCGGAACCGCCTGCCGGGTGTGGCGTTAGCAGCCGAGGACCTCTATTTACGGTCAAGCTGGCAAACCGGAGCGCCCATTATGGCTACCACCAAGGCTCGAGAAGACATCAAGAACGACCTCAATACGCTCAAGGAGGATCTCAAGGCCGGAGCACGCGAGGAAACTGCGCGCCTCAAGGAAAAGGCCGCCGAGGCCAAGGCCCGTCTGACCGAAAAGGCGACCGAGAGCGAGGCGGTCCTGCGCGAGAAGGCCGACGAACTCCGTGACCAGGCGAGAGGCTACTACGATCAGGCCCGGGTGCGCGGTCGTGAATATTATGACGACGCCTCCGAACGGTTCGATGAAGCCCAGCGCTACATCACCGAGCGGGTCCAGGAGCGCCCGGTCCAGTCGACCGCGATAGCCCTGGGCGTCGGCGTGGTTCTGGGCCTTCTGCTGGCCGGTCGCCGCCGCTGATGATCGGCAAGGGGCTCGTCAAAAAGCTGGTCGCCGGCTTCGCTGCGGCGGCCAGTGTCTTTGTAGCCGTGATAGCGCTGGGGGCGACCTTGTTCTTCGCGCTGGACCTCGTGCTTCCGGCGCTGGGGGCTGCTGCCATCACCTTTGCCATGTTCGCGGCAATGGCGGCCCTGATTGCCGTCGTTTTCCTGAAAGGGGACGGTTTCGGTCGTGATGTGGCCGAGGACGACGAACCTGAATCGATGGTCCAGAAGGCGGTCCATCTGATCAGGGAACGGCCGATCCTGGGGGCTGTCGGGGGGCTGGGCGTCCTGTTCATGCTACTACGCAATCCGGCACTGGCGGCCATTGCCGCCAGCATGATCACTGAGAAACGGATGGAAAGCCGGGGCTACGGGCGCAGACGACGTTGAGATGACGGCCTGACGGAACAGGACCGATGCCGCAGCGTTGATTTGTCGCGGCATCGAGAGGCGATGACGCGGAAGGTTTCTAAACCCTTCCATTCACCGTCTTCTGGAGTTCATCATGATCCGCTGGGCCATCATCTTTTTTGTCGTCGCCTTGATAGCAGCCGTGCTGGGTTTCGGCGGCATCGCCGGAATGTCTTTTGAGATCGCCAAGTTCGTCGCGATCATCGCCGTCGTCCTGTTCGTCATTTCCCTGGTGGCGGGCGGTCTGCGTGGGCGAGGGACGCGAATCTAGACAGTCCTACGACGACTCGACATCCGGGGCCGCTGTCCGAAGGGGCGGCGGCCCTTTGCGTGTGCGTCACGGGCCTGAGGCAGACGGTCAGTAGGCCCTGCCTGTCTCGTCCCGGCTCTGGGGTCCGACCGTCTGGTGTGAACGGACCCAGCCAACGATCGACAATCGGTCGCGCGGGGCAAACGAGGCCACCTGGGTCACGGCATGGCGGGTGGGGACGACGAACAGGTTCAGCGCATTGAAGGCCGGAACCCAGCCGTGTTCGATATGTCCGTCGGGACCGTAGAAGACCAGGTTGCCGCCCCAGTCCGCGCGCCACCCGCGACTGAAGTTGAGCACATAGCCGTACAGGCGGTTCTTGCCCGGAGATACGTCGGTATGGGCGGTTAGCACATGGCCGGGCCGATAGCGGCTGGCCTGGGCATCGCACAGGTCGATGCGGTCGTCGCCGGTCACCTTGCGAAGGAAATCCAGGCATGGCGGGCTGTTCAGCCAGTCCACCACGGTATCGGCCGCGTCCCTGATCTCGCGTCCATCGTCCAGCCCCACCCGGTCCAGGCCCAGGCGGCGGGTATCGAAGATGTACTGGGCCCCCGGGTTGGTCCCATCGACGCCCGCCTCGTCCAGCCACGCCTGTTTGGCCGGGTCCTCGGCGACCCGGCCGTTCAGGGGCAGTTCGAAGAAGGCCCCGCCCGCTGCCACCGTCGTCTTCCAACGGGTCTCGGCTTCCAGCACCCGGGCCACAGCCTCCGCACTGTCGGTGGCCAGGACGCCCGGCAGATGCAGGCGCTGGCGCACCGCAAAGGCCCTGGCCAGGGCTGCGACATCCAGATCGGGGGACAGTCGGATTTCGGTCATGTCGGAGCCGTGGCCTGGGGCTCAGGACTCGACCGTCACGACGATCTTGCCCATGGCCGAGCGATCGCCCAGGGCGGCGATCGCCTCATGGGCGCGTTCCAGCGGGAAGGTCTGGCTGATGCGCGGCTTGATCTTTCCCTCGGCCCAGAACGTCATCAGATCGGCCATGTTGGCCGCGTGCCCGGCCGGATCGCGCCGCACAGCCGCGCCCCAGAAGACCCCGATCACCGACACCGACTTCAGCAGGGTCAGGTTCAGGGGGAAGGACGGAATGCCTGCCGGGAAGCCGACCACCAGGTAGCGGCCGTACCAGTCCATCGACCGCAGGGCGGGTTCGGCATAGTCGCCACCGACGGCGTCATAGACCACGTCGGGACCGTCGCGTCCCGAGGCCAGCTTCAGTTCGCCCGACAGCTCCTTCTGCGCGGCCTTGTCCATCTTGCCGACCGGATAGATCAGGCCGTTGTCGGCCCCAAGGTCCAGGGCGAACTGGACCTTGTCATGGGTCGAGGCAACGGCCGTGACATCGGCCCCCATCGCCTTGCCCAGTTCCACCGCCGCCGACCCGACACCTCCGGCCGCGCCGAGCACCAGCAGCCGCTCGCCGGGCTTGAGGTTGGCCCGGTCCTTGAGCGCATAATAGCTGGTGCCATAGGTCATGATCAGGGCCGCGCCCTCTTCGAACGACATCGTCTCGGGCATCTTGATCACCGAGGCGGCGGGGACGGCGATGCGCTCGACCAGACCGCCCCAGCCGGGCACGGCGATGACGCGGTCACCCTTGAACAGGCCCTTGACTCCTTCTCCGACCCCCTCGATCACCCCTGCGACCTCGGCCCCCGGAGAGAAGGGTCGCTCCGGCTTGAACTGATATCTGTCCTCGATGATCAATGTGTCGGGGAAGTTGATGCCGACCGCCTTGACCTCGATGATGACCTCACCGGCCTTGGGCGTGGGGTCCAGCACCTCTTCGAGAACGAGGGTGTCGGGGCCACCGACGACCTTGGACAGGACTGCGCGCATTCTTTGATCTCGCTTCGTACGGACCCTGTCGCGTGGTCGCGCGGCGTGAGGCCCTTTTGGGTCACTGGAATTGCACGGCCGCTGTCCCGACAGGTGGTGGCGCGTGCGTCGGGAGGAGGCTAATCAGCCCCCCACCATAAGAAAAGGCCCGATCGAACGCGGCCTGACGATTGGAGAAGGCCCATGTCTGCCGGCACGACCCGTCCCGCCCTCATCCTCCACGGTGGCGCGGGTGCGCGACCCGAGCGCAACTACGACCAGGAGATCATCCATATGCGCGAGGTGGTCGAGGCCATGAAGGTCCGGCTGAATGCGGGGGCCCAGGCCCTGGATGTCGTGGTGGAAGCGGTGACGATGCTGGAGGCCTCGGGCCTGTATGTCGCCGGTCGCGGGGCCTCGCCCAATCTGGCCGGGGCCTATGAGCTGGACGCCAGCCTGATGGAAGGCACCACCCGCCGGGCCGGGGCCGTTGCGGCCCTGCAAGGCTTCAAGAGCCCCGTCGCGGCGGCGCGGGCCGTCATGGACCACACCCCCCATGTGATGCTGGCCGGGGAGGGGGCGGCCCTGTTCGCCCTGGATCAGGGCCTGGAGGTCATCGGCGACGAGGCGGCCTGGTTCACCCGGGCCGGCCAGGGCGAGGACAACCATCCGCCGGGAACACCGGGCCACGGGCCTGTCTCGCTTGGGCCCCTCTCGCACGGTACCGTCGGCTGCTGCGTGCTGGATACCCATGGCCATCTGGCGGCGGGCACCTCGACCGCGGGCGTATTCGGCAAGCTTCCCGGGCGGGTGGGCGATACCCCCATCCCTGCGGCCGGGACCTGGGCCGACGACGGCGTGGCGGTCTCGTGTACTGGCCAGGGCGAGTATTTCATCCGCGTCGCGGCCTCGGCCCAGGTTGGATGGCGCGTCGGAGCGGGTCAGTCTCTGGCGGAGGCCACCCAGGGCGTCATCGACCAGATCGGGGTCATGGGGGGCGACGGAGGCCTGATCGCCCTGGATGCAGCGGGGAACATCGCCGATCCCTTCAACAGCCAGGGCATGAAGCGCGCCTGGCTGCGGCCAGACGGCGAGATCGGTGTCGAGGTGTTCGGGCGGGGTTGAACCCGGGTTCCGGCGACCCTGCCGTTCCGCTCCTGTCCGGCCCGGGGAGCAGGCTGTCGGGTGGCGGGCGAAAACAGACCGCCAAACCGCCAAACCGCCATAGGCCCACAAGTAAAAACAATGACTTGAGAGAACGGCCGCAATCAGAGCGCCAGATTATCGGGAACTGGGCACCCGGAACGGTGATGCTTACAGGCTGATGTTTTAAAGACTTAATGGCCAGATGGTGCAGGCGGAAGCCGGGCGCAAGGCCGGACAAGGAAAATATTCCTCAAACTGCCGACGTCGCGCCTGCAGGCATCGAACACAGGCGGCCTTCCGGGCCACTGCCTGCGCAGTGTGGCCGAGCGCCTTCAAGCCCTAGGCCGACAGACACACCACCTGGGCTACCCGCAGATCCCGCCTCAGGGTGTCGGCGACCCGGCCGTAGTTGTCGATGGTGACCGGCTCGTCCAGCATTTCGCTGTCGGGCGCGGCCTCGCCCCGGACGGCTGGCCCGAAGGTTTCGGGCGAGGTGGTATAGATCCGTCCGCGCCGGGGACTTTCGGCGATGGTGACCCCCAGGACCCGGCCTTCGCGATCGATCGCAGGGGCTCCAGACAGCCCCCCCAGAGTGCCGCTCAGCCCCTCGGTACGGCCGACCTCTGCCCAGGCCAGCACGGGTTCGTCGCGCTGACCCCGCCCCCGCACGTGCAGAGTCTCGCGACCCAGCAGCAGGCTGGACACCTCGCCGGCCCGACCTTGCGGATAGCCGGGATGGAACGCCCGTTCGCCGACCCGCAGATCGTCCTGCGCAGGGATCGCCAGTCCGGGCGGCCCCCCGACCGTCATCAGGATGGCGATGTCGGCCCGCCTGGCCAGCCGCACCGAGGCGGCCACGGCCCGGCCTCCACCGACGACCAGAGCCGGCTGCCCGCAACCTTCCACCACATGGCGGGCGGTGACCCAGCGGCCGGTCCGGGCAATCGAGAAGGCGGTCCCGGCCGAGGGCTGGAACGGCACATCGGGGGCGTCGACCGTGACGGACGGATCGAACGGGGTGATCGGCCCCAGCAGGGCCCCCTCGGCCTCGTCGGGCGGCGGGGGTGCAGGCGGGGCGTCGGCATTCTCGCGCCCGCTCAGCGAGGCGACCACCAGGGCGGCGATCACCCCGCCATAGATCAGCCAGTCGGGGAGTTTCATGTCCGGCGGCTCACCCGGCCAGGGCGGCGGCCAGGATCAGGGCGGTGGCCAGCTTGGCCGACACCAGCAGGACGGCGGCCGAGATCTCGCCCTCCTGGATCCTCTGCGGCAGGCCGGTCAGGATCAGGTCCACCACCCGGAAGGCGAACAGTTGCAGCACCAGGGTCGCCACCCCCCATACCGCGATGTCGCGCACCGACGTCGAGACCGACAGGGAGACCGCCAGAGGAATGGCCAGGCCGATCAGCACCCCGCCGAAAGCCACGCCGGCCGCAGAATTGCCGTCACGGATCAGGCTGATTTCCTTCCAGGGCGTCAGCCAGGCGTAGAGGGTTGCGCCCAGGCCCAGGAGCCCGAAAGTGATCAGGACATGCAGGATCATCACCGGAAATCCGCTGGCAAAGGCCTGGATCTCGGGGCTGGAGAGGATGTCGGGCAAGGACGACGGGTCCATCAACTCAAGGGTTTGGGCGCGGGTCTGGCGGCGCGCCTGGAACAAAGACAGGACGTCCTTGCCCGAATCCTGCCCCAATCCGCAAGCGCGGCCACGCCACACTGTGTGACGAAACATTTCCGGGCGGCCCCCGACCGACCGCGGACTCTGTTGAGTTGGGGTGCGCTTGAAGAAGGGTCGTCATCCTAGGCCTTGTGCCTAGGATCCAGATTCACGTTGAAAGCCGTGAGCCACCTGAGAGGCCGCGTGTCTGGATCCTCGCCACAAGGCGAGGATGACGCGATTGACGGGGTAAGTTACAGGCTGCGGATGTCCGACACTCCGTCCACGTCCCTGCCCACCGTCCTCGTCGTCGCCGTCGCCCTGATCGACGTCGATGGCCGGGTTCTGATCGCCAGACGCCCCGAGGGCAAGCATCTGGCGGGCCTGTGGGAGTTTCCGGGCGGCAAGGTCGAGCCCGGCGAACGCCCCGAGGCCGCCCTGATCCGCGAGCTGAAGGAGGAACTGGGCATCGAGGTCACCGAGAGCTGTCTGGCCCCGTTCGTTTTTGCCAGCCAGGCTTACGAAAGCTTTCACCTTCTGATGCCACTTTACCTGTGCCGACGCTGGTCCGGCGTGGTCGTGGCCCACGAACACGCCGCCCTCGCCTGGGTGAAGCCGGACAGGCTGTCCGACTATCCCATGCCGCCGGCCGATGCCCCTCTGGTTGCCTGGTTGCGCGACCTGCTCTGAATCAACCGTTGCGCTCGCCGCGCACCCAGGCCCTGCGCCCAGGCGCAAACGACCGGAAAGGACGATCGATGCGCGCTTTTCTCGTCCGTTTCCTCAAGGCCGAGTCCGGCGCGACCGCGATCGAATACGGCCTGATCATCTCGCTGATCTTCCTGGTTATCGTCTCGGCCATGACCGCCTTCGGCAACCAGGCCAGCACCATCTTCAACACCGCCATGTATGCCGTTCGCGACGGCATGGGGTGACTATGTCGAACAGGCAACATCGTCTGACGGCAGGTATCTGAACCTGTATCGGAACCGTCCGTGAGGCGGATCGAAGCCGTTCATGTAGTCAAAGCGTCCCATGAAGACCTCTCCCGAGGCGACACGGCAGGGCGGACGAACGGGGCAGGCGGTCAGGCGGGCCTGAACTCCGTCGATATCAAAGCAGTCTCTCTCGCTGACCAGACGGAAATGCGATTGATCGACCTTGAACAGATTGATCGCGGCGTTGCCGACGCGGCCCCAACCGTCGTGTAACGGTATAGTGCGTCTGACGCCGTTCGCTCCGAGAAGAATGACCGTCCTGCGCGCTGTTCCGGGTCGGTCGGGATCGTCAATCGCTCGGATCGAAAGCGAACCGCCCGCCTCCCCCAATCCTGCCGTCGCTGTCTGATCGTGGTCCTGAGCGAGCGAGCGCCCGCCGATCAACGTCAGCCATGCCGCACAGAACAGCGCTCCCAGAGCGCGCTTCATGATCTACTCCCTCCGTTCCCTCACGTGCAGGGCATCGGCCAGCCGCACGCTCGCCGAGCCTCGTCTCAGGGGTTTCTGCTGACTTTCGTGCGGGGCCCAGCCGGCCAGGTTGACGATCTCGAAGGTGGCGGGAATCTTGCCGTCCGCGTCGCCATGGCGTTCGGCATAGAGGACGGCGGCGCGGCTGACGATGGTACGGGTCAGGGGGCGGACGCGACCGGCCAGCTGGTTGGTCTCGCCCATGGCCCTCAGATCCCGGATCAGGGCGAACAGGTCGGGGTATCGCACCGTCACCCGGTCCACATCGCAGACCGGCAGGGCGAACCCGGCCCGCTGCAACAGGGCGGCACCGTCATAGCCATCGGCGAAGGGCGAGACCCGCGCCTGGGCACCGCCGCGTTCCTCCAGCTCCGCCTCCGTCAGGACCGCGCGCAGTTCCTTCAGCGTCGCCGCCCCCAGCAGGGTCCCCAGAAACAGACCGTCGGGCTTCAGCGCCCGGCGGATCTGGCTGAGCGCACCCGGCAGGTCGTTGGCCCAGTGCAGGGTCATCAGCGAAACGATCAGGTCGGTCGACCCATCCGCCAGGCCCAGGCCCAGGCCCTGCGCGCCCGGCGCGGCGGCGACGTCCGCACCGATCCAGCGCGGCTCGCCCACCCGGGCCGAGGCGAGACTGGCTCTCAGTCGATCCCGGAACGGTCCCGGATGCGCCGAGAGATCGACCACGACGGGAAAATCGCGCAGGGTGGCCTCAAGGCTGGCGACCGCATCGTCGGCAGTCCGGGCATGAAGGAAGTCGGCGTCCCCGAACCGGGCAGCCGATCGCTCGAGCCGGGTCTGGCGGCGGGCGCTGTCGAAGATGACCGGGGGACCGGAAGGAGGGCTCATGGCCGTTCAGGATGGGGGTTCGGAGCCGCCAAGCCAAGCCGCATCGTCGCGCATGCCGCGCATGCCGCGTCTGAGCCTGCCGTCGATCGCCGACCTGGGGCGGGGCCTGGCCGACCTGATCCTGCCGCCCGTCGCCCATGACAGCCGAGAGGCCACGGCCGCGGCGGGCCTGTCGCCCGACGCCTGGAGCCGGGTACAGTTCCTGGAGGCCCCTGTCTGCGACGGCTGTGGCGCGGCGTTCGCGTTTGACGGCGGGGCTTTTGCGGACGCCCGATGTGCGGCCTGCCTGGCCCGGCCCTATGTCTTTGAGCGGGCACGGGCGGCCTGTGTCTACGACGAGGCCTCGCGCGGCCTGATCCTGAGGTTCAAGCACGGCGATCAGCAGCAGTTCGCCGGCCTGTTTGCCCGATGGCTGGGCCGTGCCGCCAGTGACCTGATCGCCGAGGCCGATGCGGTGGTGCCTGTGCCGCTGCACCCGATGCGGCTGCTGTCGCGCCGGTTCAACCAGGCCGCCGAGATCGCCCGACCGCTCGCACGTCATGCGGGTCTCGACTACCTGCCCGATGCCCTGATCCGCGAGCGGCGCACGACGACCCAGGGCGGTAAGTCGATGCGGGGGCGCCGACTGAATGTCGTCAGGGCTTTTGGCGTCACCCAGGCCGGGCGCAGGCGGGTCAAGGGGCGTCGCATCCTGCTGATCGACGATGTCCTGACCACCGGCGCGACCGGAGAGGCCTGCGCCCGGGCCCTGCTGGAGGCCGGTGCGCGGGCGGTGGATCTTGCCGTCATTGCAAGGGTGCGAAACGCGCGCGAATTCCCTATGTGATGATCAGACGGGTCTGCACGCTTTTGCAGTCCGTCCCCCTCGTAACCTTTCCGGAGCCTTCGCCTTGGCCGAGATCATCATCTATACCAAACCCGGTTGCCCCTATTGTGCCTCGGCCATGGCCCTGCTGAACAGGAAGGACGCTCTCTTCACCGAGATCGTCGCCGCCAGCGATCCGGAAAAGAAGCAGGAAATGATCCAGAAGTCGGGCGGCAAGGCCACCTTCCCCCAGATCTTCATCGACGGAAAACACATCGGCGGCTGCGACGACATCCAGGCGCTGGAGCGTCGCGGCGAGCTTGATCCGCTGCTGGCCGCCTGACCGGACGACCGCATGACCCACGGGCTCGACATCGCCCTGATCCAGACGCGCACCCCGGCCACGGCCACGGAGGCGCTGGCGCATGTCGAGCCCTTGATCCGGCAGGCGGCGGCATCAGGGGCGAAATTCATCCTGACGCCGGAGGCCAGCAATCTGCTGGAACAACGCCGGGACCTGCGCCTGCTGGCCGTCACCGACGAAGATCAGGACAAGGTCGTGATCGGCCTGCGGCACCTGGCGGCCGAACTGGGCGTCTGGCTGCTGATCGGTTCGGCCATCGTCCATTCGGGCCACACAGGCGACGACCGGGCCGCCAACCGGTCCCTGCTGATCGATGCGAACGGCGGCATCGTCGCCCGTTATGACAAGCTGCACGTCTTTGACGTCGACCTGCCCAATGGCGAACGCTATCGCGAGAGCGCCAGCATTCGACCCGGTGACGGGGCCACGGTTGCCGACACCCCCTGGGGGCGGCTGGGCATGACGATATGCTACGACATGCGGTTCCCGCATCTGTATCGCCAGCTGGCCAGGGCCGGGGCGACGATGATTTCGGTCCCGGCGGCCTTCACCGTCCCGACCGGTCGGGCCCACTGGGAAATCCTGCTGCGCGCCCGGGCCATCGAAACAGGGGCCTTTGTCCTGGCCCCGGCGCAGGGTGGCCTGCACGAGGATGGTCGCTCGACCTGGGGCCGGTCGATCGTCGTCGCGCCCTGGGGCGAGATCGTCGCCTCGCTCGATCACGACGAACCGGGCGTCCTGCTGGCCAGGCTGGATTTCGAGGCGGTGACCAGGGCCAGGACCGCGGTTCCGGCCCTGAGCCACGATCGCGACTTTGCCCCTCCGGGCCGGGTCTGACGCCATGATCCGTTATGCCCTGAAATGCGAGCACGACCACCCGTTCGAGGCCTGGTTCGGCTCGTCCTCGGACTATGACGATCAGGCGGAGCGAGGCCTGGTCGAATGCCCGTACTGCGGGTCGCGCGGCGTTTCCAAACAGATCATGGCCCCGGCCGTCGCCGGCACCCGCAAGAGCGACGCGATTCCTCCGGACATGGCCGCGAAAATGCACACGATGATGACCGACATGGCCCGGGAGGTCCGGGCCCATGTCGAACAGAATTTCGACTATGTCGGCGACAGTTTCGCCCGCGAGGCTCGCGCCATCCACGAAGGCAAGTCCGAAAAGCGCGAGATCTATGGCGAGGCCAGCCCCGTCGAGGTCAGGAAACTCAAGGAGGACGGCGTTCCCTGTTCGCCCCTGCCAGCCGCCCCGCCCGATCCGAACAAGATCAATTGACGGCGGTGTCGACAGACGACCATTACGCCGAGCACGATCCACCGGCGTCGCTCCGGCCCTTTGTGCGTACGATCTGGACCTATGCGTCGCCGACCCCGTCGGGGGCCGTCCAGCGGATCGCACCCGACGGCTGTCCTGAATTGATCCTCGACATCGGCGCGCCCTATGAGGAACAGGGCGAGGACGGCGTCTTCCGTCTTCAGCCCCGGGCCCTGTTCGCAGGCCAGATGACGCGGCCCCTGGCCCTGCGGCCGGTCGGTCCTGTCGAGCTGGTCGCTGTCCGGTTCGAGCCCGATGGCAGCCGCGACTGGCTGGGTCATTCGGCGCATCTGGCGGTGGATCGAAGGCTCGATATGACCAAGCGGCTGGCGGGCGTCCGGGCCCCGTCGGGCGATCCCTCGGGCCAGGTTGCCGTGATGGTCGCCGTGCTCGACGCACACCGTCGCGCACAGGGATGGTCGATCGATCCCCGGGTCCGCGCCGAGATCGACGTCGCGCTCGCCGAGACCCCGGTGCCCCTTCGCTCACCCGCCGACAGACGTGCACGCCAGCGCCGGTTCCGCGACCGCGTTGGCATTTCGCTGCGAGAGTTCCGGTCGATCCTGCGCTTCAGGCGGGTGTTTGACCATGTCGCCGATCCATCCACCGATCCCATGCCCTGGCTGGAGGCGGGTCTCGAAGCGGGCTATTTCGACCAGCCCCAGATGGCGCGGGACTTCCGGCGATACCTGGGCTGCACCGCCAATGACTGGGCGCGGGACCAGGTCGAACTGGCTCGTCGCCTGGCGTCGCAATCCTACAAGCCCTCGCCCCATTCTCCGCTCTAGGCTGAGCCCATCGCCACGAGGGAGACCCGCCATGCTGACCGCCGTCCTGTCCGCCGCCCTGATCCAGACCTCCCCTGCGTCCTCGCCCGACCTGTCCTGGATGGCCGGATACTGGCTGGACTGTTCGGGCGGCGCAGAGGTGTCCGAGACCTGGAGCGACCCGCGGGTCGGCTTGATGGTCGGCCATGCCGTGACCGTCACTGCCCGGGGCCAGCCGTCATTCGAGGTTTCCCACATCGGCCCGACGCCCGGGGGAATCGCCTATGTCGCCCAGCCGAACGGAGCCCCGCCGACCGCGTTCGCACTGGTCGAGAGCGGTCCGCAGCGTGCCGTGTTCGAGAACTCCCGCAACGACTTTCCGACCCGGATCCTCTATGAACGGGCTGGTGATGTCCTGAAGGCCCGGATCGAGGGCGTGATCGGCGGCGAGGCGCGGAGCATGGCATGGACCTTCGGATCGCAACCGCTGAACACACGGTGCCCGCGCTGAGCGACCCATCCCTGGTCTGGCGGTCGATGACCGGGGCCGATCTCGACGCGGTCGCCGCCATCGCCCTGATCGGCTTTCCGGATCATTTCGAGGGACGGCCGATGTTCGCCAACCGGCTGGACATGGCCCCGGACGGGTGTTTCGCCCTGTCGCGGATCGAGGCCGGGGTCGAGCGGGTTCTCGGCTATCTGGTCGCCTATCCCTGGCGGGCCGATGCCGCCCCGCCGCTGAACACCCGGATCGAGGCCATCCCCGGCGATGCGGCGGTGATGTATCTGCACGACCTTTGCCTGCATCCCGAGGTGCGTGGCCGGGGCGTGACTACAGGGATCGTCGAGCGGCTGGCGGATCAGGCCCGCGCGGCGGGCTGGCCGGCCCTGGCCCTGGTCGCGGTCAATGACGCGGCCGGCTTCTGGGCGCGACACGGATTTGCGGTGCGCCAGAATGCCGTCATTGCCGCGAAGCTGGCCGGATACGGGCCTGACGCCCGCTACATGATCCGGCCATTATAGGTCCTAGGATCGCGTCCAGCCCTTGGCGGCCATACAGTCGCGGAAGTCGTCTGAGCCCTGGCCCTTGCCGGTCGAGGCGCGGCAGTCGCTGCGGGCGGCGTCGAAGGGCTGGGCGTTCTCGCCGTGCCAGGCCAGGTCGTCGTCGTTGTCCGCGTCGATGACGGTGACGCAGGCCGAGGTCAGGAGGGCGGCCGAGGCGGCGGCGGCGGCGATCAGGAGGCGTTTCATGGCTGTGTTCCGTATGATAGGATGATGCCCCCTGTCTCTCACCGGCCCCCGCAGGCTGTCCCGTTACAAGACCGCAACCTGGATGAATTCGCCGTAAGCTTCGCCATCAGACGTCCGATCACGCCGTCTGGTCTCGCGTCGCGATCATCATGTAGTTGATGCCGACATCCTGGCTCTGGCTCCATTGCCCGGTCAGCGGGTTCAGGACCAGACCGAACGGTCCGGTGACGGTCAGGGGCTCCTGGGCCAGCATCGTGCGGATCTCGTCGGGCTTGAGGAACTGTCGCCAGTCGTGCGTCCCCGGCGGCACCCAGCCCAGCACATATTCCGCCGCGATCTTGCCCAGCGCCAGCGACTTCAGGGTGCGGTTCAGGGTCGCCACAATCATGAGGCCGCCCGGCGCAACCAGGCGCGAACAGCAACGGATGAAGGCTTCGGGGTCGGCGACGTGCTCGATCACCTCCAGGGTCAGGACCACGTCGAACGGCCCGGCCCCCTCGGCCTCGAGCTGCTCGACGGTCGCGGAGCGGTAGCCGATGTCCAGCCCCTGAGGCGCGGCATGGGCGCGGGCGGTACCGATGTTCTCGGCCGAGGCGTCGATGGCGGTGACCGCGAACCCCATGCGCCGCATCGGTTCGGCGATCAGGCCTCCGCCGCAGCCGATGTCGATCAGGCTCAGCCCCTGAAACGGTGCGCGCCTGCGCGTGTCGCGCCCGAAATGCCCGGCCGCATGGTCGCGAACGAAGGCCAGCCGCGCCGGGTTGAACCGGTGCAGGGGGGCAAAGGGGCCTGCCTCGTCCCACCACTCGGCTGCCTGGGCCGAAAAGCGCGCGACATCGGCCGGGTCGATACTGGGCCCGGCGGCCGCGGCGGTGTCGTTCTGGGTCTGGTCGCTCACGCCCCGAGGCCTCGCGCCGATCCGTCTCCCGGTCAAGATGCCCGTGCGACGCAGGGTGAAACCGGATCTGATCGTCCCGGCCAGCAAACCTGCGTTGTGAACCCGGCCCGGCGCGGCTAGAAGGCCCGTCACCCTGACCCCAAGTGCCCGGAGCGGCCCCCTTCCCATGACTGCGCCTGCGACCACACGACTGGTGATGAAGTTCGGCGGCACCTCGATGGGTGACCTCGAGCGTATCCGCAGGGCTGCCCGTATCGTGGCGGCCGAGGTCAAGTCGGGCAAACAGGTCGCCGTGGTAGTCTCGGCCATGGCGGGCAAGACCAACGAACTGGTGGCCTGGACCGATGGCGCGGGCCCTGCGGCCGCCGGACTTCCGCTGTCGGATGACGAATACGATGTGGTCGTGGCTTCGGGCGAACAGGTGACCGCCGGGCTTCTGGCCATCACCCTGCGGAACATGGGGCTGAACGCCCGAACCTGGATGGGGTGGCAGATCCCGATCCTCACCGACGACGCCCACAGCCGCGCCCGCATCGAGGCCGTGCCGGGCGAGGTCCTGGGGGCCGCCATGGATCTGGGCGAGATCGCCGTCATCCCGGGTTTCCAGGGCGTCACCCCCGGTGGCCGGATCACGACCCTGGGCCGGGGCGGATCGGACACATCGGCGGTCGCGGTCGCTGCGGCCCTGAACTGCGCCTGCGACATCTATACCGACGTGGACGGGGTCTACACGACCGATCCGCGCATCGAGAAGAAGGCCACCCGGCTGAACCGCGTCAGTTACGAAGAGATGCTGGAAATGGCCTCCCTGGGGGCCAAGGTGCTCCAGACCCGGTCGGTCGAACTGGCCATGGCCAAACAGGTGCCCGTGCGGGTGCTGTCGAGCTTCGTCGAACCCGACGAGGATGGAAACCTGCCGGTCGGTGCCGGCACATTGATCTGTGACGAGGAAGACATCGTGGAAAAGCGCATCGTGTCGGGCGTGACCGTCAGCCGCGACGAGGCCCGGATCACCCTTCTGGGCCTGGCCGACCGCACCGACGCCCCGGCCGACGTCTTCACCCGCCTGGCCGAGGCCAACGTCAATGTCGACATGATCGTGCAGTCCCAGGCCCGCACCGAGGGGGCGGTCAACCTGACCTTCACCACGGGCCGCAGAGACGCCGTGCGCGCCGAGGAGATGATGCGGGCGGCCCAGACCGACATCGGCTTCGAGGAGATCCGCGTCGACGCCGACGTGGCCAAGGTCTCGGTCATCGGGGTCGGCATGCGCAGCCACGCCGGCGTCGCCCAGACCATGTTCAAGGCCCTGGCCGACAAGGGCGTCAAATTCCAGGCCATCTCGACCTCCGAGATCAAGATCAGCGTCCTGATCGAGGATGCCTATGCCGAACTGGCCGTGCGGGCGTTGCACGCGGCGTATGGGCTGGATGCGCTGTAGGCGAGTCTTTTCGAGGTGGCGTTGAGTCCCAAGAGTCACATCTCGGAAGTTTCGTCGCTGTCGCTGCTCGCCGTTAACTTCTCCGGCGCGGTGTGGGCTCATTTCTGTCGTAGGAGACAGCATGAGCATTTTTACAATCGGGTATGAGGGCGCTGACATCGGGGTGTTCCTTGAGACACTCCGGTCCGCTGGCGTCGAGCTTGTTGCCGACGTTCGCGCAGTAGCAGTCAGCCGCCGGAAAGGTTTTTCCAAGACAGCTCTGTCCGAACATCTCAACCAAGCTGACATCGGCTACGTCCATTTTCGAGATCTCGGCGACCCAAAGCCGGGCCGGGAGGCTGCGCGGGCCGGTCGAATGCGAGAGTTCGAGAGCATTTATGCGGCCCACCTGAGAACCGCTGATGCTCAAGCCAAACTCAGAGAACTCGCCGTGTTAGCCAGTGGAGCGCAAGTCGCGTTGTTGTGTTACGAAGCCGACCCAACTGGTTGTCATCGGACAATGATTGCACGGGATATTGCCAAGTCCCAAAAATCATCGATTGTGCATCTGTCTTTAAACAACCAGAGCGCATTCGTTGATCGATTTAGAACGCACGATCATACTCGTGAAGGCTTGGCCGCAGCCTAGCCCCAAATACGGAGAGACTGTCTGCTGCGCGGGCATCACGCCTGAAGGTGAGTGGCGCAGACTCTTTCCGATTCGATTTCGCCAACTGACCGGGGACGCAAAGTTCAGTCGCTGGGACGTGGTCGAGTATCAGCCGCAGGCACCGAAGGAAGACCGTCGTCGCGAGAGCCGACACGTTCATGAACAGAGCCTGCGCCGGGTTGGAAGCCTATCGGAGAAGTCGCGAGCTGATAGGTTAGCTCCTCTCATAAAGGCATCTTACCTGGAAGCTGCGGCAGCGGGTGACAGCTTGACCCTCATCCGTCCAGCGGCCTTCTCTTTGGGGTGGAAAAAGAAGCCCGAAACCAAACTGCTGGCAGAGCGTGCGGCAAGGGCGAAAACTTTGACACAAGGCTCACTGTTAGAGAAGGAATTGGCGGTTCTGGAGCCTTGCCCTTTTGAAATATTTGTCTCGTTCACAGACGCGTCCGGCCCTCATCGGATGCAGTGCGGAGATTGGGAAACTCCCGCAACATTCTTCAACTGGCGTCGTGAATACGGCGACGAGGGGGCTCTCGAACGCCTCAAAGCGCGCTACGAAAACGATTATCCGCAAGGCGGAGTAGTTTTTGCGATGGGCACGATGGCGAGGTACCCAAAGACTTGGATGCTGCTGGGCCTTATCAGGCTCGACGACAGCCGACAGCTGAAGCTCATATAAGCGCGCCAGTTCAGTGGTGCGATGAGAGACCAAAATGCCCACCCCACACCGGACGGTCCCCACCGCGCACCGTGGGGCAACACGCGGGGTGTGGGCGGCTCCAGGGCGGCGAGGCGGTCCCTCGACACTCCGCACACCCTTTCGGGGCGCGCATCGGCACCAACGATAGAGGCGATCCACGACACCGTCCGGCCGAGCATCACGAACGCGCCCTGATCCCCCGTCGTCACCTCATTCGGCCCAAGGTTTCGACGCCCTATGGCGAACGTCACACGCGCGCCCTATCCTGTGGCGACACGAGGTGAGGCTGAATGGCGGTTGGCGGCGGATTGACGACGAGGGGGCCCAGAAACCTCCTGCGCCAGATCCGCGAGGCGATGGCCGGGGCGGCTCCGGCCCAGGAGCGGCTGGACCGTGTCGTGCGCACCATCGCCCAGTCGATGGTGGCCGAGGTCTGTTCCATCTATCTGCGGCGCGGCTCGGGCGAGCTGGAGCTGTTCGCCACCCACGGCCTGAACGTCGAGGCCGTTCACAACACCCGCCTGCGCCCCGGCGAGGGACTTGTGGGCGAGGTGGCCCGGATGGCCGAGCCGATCAGCCTGTCCGACGCCCCGTCGCATCCATCGTTCGCCTATCGCCCCGAAACCGGCGAAGACCCGTACCATGCCTTTCTGGGGGCCCCCCTGCTGCGGGGCGGTCGGGCCATCGGGGTTCTGGTGGTCCAGAACCGGGCCGAGCGCCGCTATGACCCCGACGAGGTCGAGGACATCCAGACCATCGCCATGGTCCTGGCCGAGACGGTGGCCAGTGGCGAACTGCTGGCCCAGGAGGAACTGCGCGACGTCGAGGTCGCGCCCCACCGCCCCGAGCGGCTGAAGGGCCAGAGGTTCGCCGAGGGGCTGGCGTTCGGCCACGTCATCCTGCACGAGGCCCCGCTGGCGCCCGAAAAGCTGCTGTCGGCCGATCCTGTGCTGGAGGAGATGAAGCTCAACCTGGCTCTGGCGGATCTGAAATCCGGCATCGACGCCATGCTGGAGGGCGGTCAGGGCAAGCTGGCGGGTCAGTCGTTCGAGGTTCTGGAAACCTATCGGATGTTCGCCGACGACCGGGGCTGGAACCGGTCCCTGCTGGAGGCGGTGCGGTCGGGCCTGACCGCCGAGGCCGCCGTGGACCGGGTCAGGAACGAGCACCGCGCGCGTTTTGCCAAGGCGCGCGACCCCTATATCAAGGAGCGGCTGCACGATTTCGAGGACCTGGCCAACCGGCTGCTGCGGGTGCTGGCGGGCGACAACCCCGGCCTGCGCGTCCTGCCCGACGACGCCATCCTGGTGGCGCGCAACCTCGGCCCCGCCGACCTGCTGGAATATCCGCGCGAGACGCTCAAGGGTCTGCTGCTGGAAGAAGGATCGGCGGCCAGCCATGCGGCCATCGTCGCCCGGGCCCTGGGCATTCCTTGCGTCGGTCGTCTGCAGGGGTTGCGCGACCGGCTCAGCGAGGGCGACCTCGTCATCGTCGATGGCGAGACCGGCGAGGCGCACTTAAGGCCCCGCCCGGACATGCTGGACTCGGTCCAGTCGCGCATGGCTGTCCGCAGTCAGCGCCAGGCCGAGTTCGCCAGGCTGCGCGACGTGCCCGCCGTCACCGCCGACGGCCAGCGGATCACGCTTCTGACCAATGCCGGCCTGGCCGTCGATCTCGAGAATCTGAACGAGACGGGGGCCGAGGGCATCGGCCTGTTCCGCACCGAGTTCCAGTTCATGGTGGCCGAGGAACTGCCCCGGCTGAATACCCAGACGGCGCTCTACACACTGGTCCTGGATGCGGCGGGCGACCGGCCGGTGACCTTCCGCACCCTCGATATCGGCGGCGACAAGGTCCTGCCCTATATGGAGACCACCGAGCGGGAGGAAAACCCGGCCCTGGGCCGACGAGCCGTCCGCCTGGGTCTGGACCGTCCCGCCCTGATGCGGCTTCAGCTGCGGGCCCTGCTGGCGGCGGGGGCGGGTCGCGAACTGCGGGTCATGTTCCCCATGATCGCCACGGTCGAGGAGTTCCGCGCCGCACGCGAGCTGATGGACATCGAATGCCAGTGGGCGCGTCGCCGGGGCCGTCCGCTTCCGGCCCTGCTGCGCGTCGGGGCCATGATCGAATGCCCCAGCCTGTTGTGGCACCTGGATGCCCTTCTGCCCCTCACCGACTTCGTCTCGGTCGGGACCAATGACCTGTTTCAGTACATGTATGCGGCCGATCGGACCAATCCCCTGGTCTCGGATCGCTATGATCCCCTGTCGCCCCCGGCCCTGCGCGCCCTGCAGTCGATCCAGAAGGCCTGTGCCGAGACGGGCACGCCGGTGTCGGTCTGTGGCGAGCTGGCGGGCAAGCCGCTCGAGGCCTTTGCCCTGATCACCCTTGGATTCACCCGGTTGTCGGCTCCGGCCGGGGGCGTGGGACCGGTCAAGCGGATGATCCTGTCGGCCGATGTGTCCGCCGCCCGGCGCGGCATGGTCAATCTTCTGGGGTCCTCCGCCGGTTCGATCCGCAACGAGATCGAAAGTCTGGCTCGGAAATTGAACGTCGCGATCTGATCGGTCCCGCCCTGGCACACCCACCAGGCGAGTGGGATCATGGCTAACAGATCGTTGATGCATCGGTGAAAATGGTTTATCCACAGGTCGGAAGCGGCGGCGCGGCGGGGGCGGTGCCGACTGACACACTCAATGTGATATCGTTTCCTTCGTGGTCGAGTACGACGTCCGCCGCCCCGGCGACGGCGTCGAGTGTGAGGGCGGGCGTCATGGCGCTGGATACGGGGAACGTCCCCGACGAGTTTCGTGCGCATCCGGACTGGAAGGAGCCCATGCCCTCCATCGTCGATGCCGCGACTCTGGGGGCCGGCCTGCGCGCCACGCGCGAGGCCTCGGGCCGCTCCCTGATCGAATATTCCGTCATCACCCGCGTCCACACCCGTTTCCTCAAGGCTCTGGAAGAAGGCGACTTCTCGGCCCTTCCATCGCGGGTCTTCTCGATTGGCTATGTCCGGGCCTATGCGGGAGCCCTGGGTCTGGACGAACAGCTGGCCGTCGAACGGTTCAAGCGCGAGAGCCCGGACGCCTCGGTTCCGCTTCAGGCCCCCGTCGGCGTCGCCTTCGAGGATGTCCGCCGTTACTCGCCCCGCCTGATCGGTGCCGTCCTGGCCGTCGGCCTGGCCGTGCTCGGCTGGAATGTGTTCCAGCGCGTCAATATGATGCACGCCCCGGCCCCATCCGACATCCAGGATGTTCCGGAAAGCTGGTCCCTTGGGGCCGTTCCGGGCCAGACGGGATCGGCCCAGGTGGTTGCGGTCGGCGCTCCCCGGCCCGCACCGGCCGACCAGACGACGCCAGCCCTCTACATCACCCCGGGTCTGGAAGCCCAGCTGACCGGGATCGACCCCGCCGACCCCGCTGCCATGGCGGCGGCCGCCGCCGCCAGTGCCGGACCGGTCCAGGCGGCCTTCAACCCGCGCGGGGCCATCTATGGTGCCGCCGCCACGGCCTCCCAGGTCGTGCTCCAGGCCAGGAAGGCCGGGCTGCTGGTCGTGTCCATGGCGGACGGTCAGGTGCTGTTCGCGCGCCAGATGGCCGCCGGCGAGGCCTGGCGCGCGCCTCTGGGCCTGTCGGCTACGGTGGACGTGTCCGATCCGGCCGCCTTCGATGTCTATCTGAACGGCGAGCACGGCGGGGCGCTGGCCGACAAGGTCAGCCCCCTGAGCCAGCTCAACACCCGCGCCGCAGCCCTGGCCCGCCAGACTGCCGCCCAGGTCGAGGCCGCCCAGGCCGCTGCCACCCGTGCTGCCGTGCAGACGGGGCAGGGGTTCAACGCGGCGGTGCAGCGGCAGTAGGGCGAAAATGTCTCCTCCCCGTGCAAGGCATGGGCAGGTGGCGCGGCCCTGCTTCAGCGCCGTGACGGAGGGTTCTTCGCTCCAGACACTGAGTCCTCCTCAAGAACCCCTCCACCCCTTCGGGGTCGATGGCTCCCATTCGCAAGCGCGAGCCGGGAGGAGACGCTCACGTCATCCTGTCATGGCCCCGCCACGATAAAGCGCCTATCTTGATGCCGTCATGAGCGCAGACCTGTCCCACATCCGTCCCTGGCGCCACATCGAGCGCCGCAAGAGCCGCCAGATCATGGTGGGCTCGGTTCCGGTCGGCGGCGACGCCCCGATCAGCGTCCAGTCGATGACCAACACCCCGACCTCGGACGCCAACGCCACGATCGGCCAGATCCGCGAGCTGGAAGAGGCGGGTGCCGACATCGTCCGGGTCTCCTGCCCCGACGAGGACTCCACCGCGGCGTTCAGGACCATCGTCAAGGCCGCCAGGGTGCCCCTGGTCGCCGATATCCATTTTCACTACAAACGCGGCATCGAGGCCGCCGAGGCCGGTGCCGCCTGTCTTCGGATCAATCCGGGCAATATCGGCAATGCCAGCCGCGTCCGCGACGTCATCCAGGCCGCCAAGGACAACGGCTGCTCGATGCGGATCGGCGTCAACGCCGGGTCGCTGGAAAAGGAGCTGCTGGAGAAATACGGCGAGCCCTGTCCCGACGCCATGGTCGAGAGCGCCCTCAACCACGCCCGCATCCTTCAGGACCACGACTTTCACGAATTCAAGATCTCGGTGAAGGCGTCCGATCCCTTCCTGACCGTCGCCGCTTACCAGCAGCTGGCCGAGGTCATCGACTGTCCATTGCACCTGGGCGTCACCGAGGCCGGGCCGCTTCGCACCGGCACGATCAAGTCGGCCATCGGCATGGGCAATATGCTGTGGGCCGGGATCGGCGATACGATCCGCGTCTCTCTCGCCGCCGATCCTGTCGAGGAGATCAAGGTCGGGTTCGACATCCTGAAATCGCTCGGCCTGCGCCACCGGGGCGTCAACATCATCGCCTGCCCCTCCTGCGCGCGTCAGGGGTTCAACGTCATCGAGACGGTGGCGGTGCTGGAGGAGAAACTGGCCCATATCGCCACCCCCATGTCGCTGTCGATCATCGGCTGCGTCGTCAATGGACCGGGCGAGGCCCTCTATACCGACGTCGGCTTCACCGGCGGCGGCAAGGGGGCGGGCATGGTCTATCTGAACGGCAAGATCGCCCACAAGCTGGACAATGCCGCCATGGTCGAGGAGATCGTCGGCCTGGTCGAAGCCCGGGCCGCCGAACTGGACGCGGCGCGCGAGGCTGCGGAATAGCCAGACGGGATTCGGGGCGGTGATCCGCGCGGCCCGGACGGCTTGTCACCATCCCGTGATTGACCCCTTCATGGCGCAATGTAGGGTGGCGTGGTTCGCTTGACGCGAATCTGTATCCATAGGGGCCTCATGTTTTCCACCCAAATCACGCGCCTTGGCGTGCGCGCGCTCGCGCTCGCCGGCGTCGCTCTGACTCTGCCGGCCTGTGCCACCGTCACGCGGGGATCGAGCCAGGAGTTCACCGTCCAGAGTGAGCCGCCCGGTGCCCATGTGACGACGTCCCACGGGTTCGACTGTCCCGCCGCGCCCTGCACCTTCCGCCTCCAGCGCAAGACGGCCTTCACGGCGACCTTCGAGATGGAAGGCCATGTCACCGAGGTGCGTTCGGTGGAAAGCAAGCTCGCCGGTGCCGGTGCGGCCGGCATGGCGGGCAATATCCTTGTCGGCGGGATCATCGGTGGGGCGGTCGACGCCACATCGGGGGCCATGAACGACCTGACCCCCAATCCGCTTCTGGTCACGATGCAGCCTTCCACGACGACGGGAACGCCGCGATGAGCGTCTCCCCTGTTATCCACAGGCTGGCACTGGTTGCCGCGATCCTGTCGCTGACCGGTCTGGCCGCCTGCGCCACCCCGTCCAATCCGGCCATGATGACGTTTGCCGCGACGCCCGATCTGACGGCCGGCGAGGGCGATATCGGCTACCGCTCCGTCACGACGGTCACCGTAACTGGCGGCAAGGAGACCAACCCCCTGTGGACTGCCCAGGTCTCCAGCGAGGCCTTCCGGACCGCGCTTCAGCAGTCCCTGCTCAGCGCGGGCTATATGGGTACGACGGGCAAACCCATGTCGGTGTCCGCGGATCTGGTGAACCTGCGTCAGCCTATGGCCGGCTTCGATCTGTCGGTGACCAGCGAGGTTCGCTACACCGTTGTTCAGGACGGTCGGACCCTGTTCAACGAAACCGTCGCGGCGACGGGCACGGCAAGCATGGGCGAGGCTTTCGTTGCGGTCGAGCGCCTGCGGATCGCCAACGAGAAGTCGATCCAGGCCAATATCCGCGAGTTCCTGACGCGCTTCCGTCGCGACGTCCGCTGAAGGGTCTCAACGCCTGAAGAGGAAGGGCGAGGCCGGCGCCGGTCTCGCCCTTCTTGATTCAGCCTCTGGTCAGCCGAACGCCCCGAACAGCCGCAATGCCTGATATCCTGCGGTGAACAGCACAATGACCCCGACGCCATAGGTCAGCCATTTCCGGGGGGCGATCCTGGTGACGATGCCGGCCAGCGGTGCCGCCAGAAGGCCACCGACGATCAGGCCCAGAACTGCCGTGGCGTGGGCTCCGATGCCCTCGGCCTGCTGCCAGTGACCGCTGAGCAGGGTGGCCAGGAAGGTCGCCGAGATGGCGGCGGTGACAAAGAATTCGGCCGTATTGGTCGTGCCGATCGAGACGCGCGGATCCTGTCCGGCACCGACCATGGTGGTGGCGACCGTGGGGCCCCAGCCGCCGCCGCCGACCGCGTCGAAGAAGCCGCCGATCAGGCCCAGGGGTCCGCACATTGCCGTCGGGAATACCCGCTCGCGCACCTCCCGCGTCGCGCGCCAGATGATCACCGCCCCCATGATCGCCAGATAGACGGTGATCCACGGCTTCAGCAGATTGCCGTCGATACTGGTCAGGACAAAGGCCCCGATGATTCCGCCGACCACCCCGCCAGACGCCAGCGGCGCGAAAAGCTTCCAGTTGACGTTCCTGTTGACCGCATGGGACCCGGCCGAGGCGGCGGTGGTGAAGACCTCGGCGGCATGGACGCTGGCCGAGGCCATGGCGGGCGGCACCCCGAAGGCCAGCAGGACCGTCGATGAAATCACGCCATAGGCCATGCCCAGGGCCCCATCGACCGTCTGGGCCAGGAAGCCGACAAGCATGAAGATCAGGAAGTCGTTCATGGAGACTCTGGTCTGGCGAAAGGGCGAGCCCCGGGGGACGCTGTTCTCGAACGCGACCTGGTGACGGTAAAGCGACAAATCCTAGTCGGCACAGAGAGTATTTCTTTTGCCCGGCTCCACAAAGTCTCCGTGCCCCGTCAGACATAGGGTGCGAGCCCGGTCCTGGGTACCGCCGGTGACAGAATCGTGACCCCGCCCCGGCCCCGCTCCCTGTGCCCGGAACCCCGACATCGACACGGTGCCTCCGCTCGGAGTAAGACCGCGCCTCTTTCCTCAAGACAGGTGACCTCTCCCTTGCGACTGCCCCAGGCCCGGCTCGATCAGGTCCTCGACCGTTTCCACCAGGTGGAGGCTCGCATGGGCGCGGCCAGCGACGGTCAGGAGATCGTGCGCCTGTCGCGTGAACACGCCGAGATGAAGCCGGTCGCCGACGCGGTCATGGCCCTGGCGCGGGCCCGGGCCGAGCTGGACGACCTGGTCCTGATGGCCGAAGACCCCGAGATGGCCGCCATGGCCGCCGACGAGCTGGAAACCCTGAACGCCCGCCTGCCCGACATGGAGCGGGAC
>Ga0075012_10000956_pt1 | contig 30216 bp, 39 predicted proteins | sample All_14_2_FD_71474 | JGI IMG/M metagenome (GOLD analysis project Ga0075012, IMG submission 71474) | Freshwater microbial communities in response to fracking from Pennsylvania, USA - Allegheny Zone_MetaG_DW_15 | ecosystem: Environmental > Aquatic > Deep subsurface > Groundwater > Drilled...
ATCAGCAAACCGATCTGGCGGCGTCCCAGCGTATCGAGCCACCATGACACGCGCCGGGCCATTTTCGCTCCGTCGCCGAAACCGCAATCGAGCAGCCATTCCGCCCAGCTGGCCGATGGTGGCGCCTTTCGGGCGGCGCGCCCGGCGCGGTCATAGGGCAGCCTTACCCCTGGGAACACGCCTTCGCACCACGGCGCGATTTCGCCGGCATGGGTCATCCAGCCGAGCGCGGCATCGCATGGCGCAAGCCCGGAAAGGGCGCGGGCAACGCGGGCCAAGGTAACCACGTGCCCGCGCCCCGCGCCTCCTTCCCAGGCCAGCATGACCCGGTCCACAGCTTGCCCTAATTGCTAATTGCAATATCCGCCGTAGGAGCCGCAATCGTCATCATCATCATCATCCGGCGGCGGCAAGGGCACGGCAAGCGAGCGCCGCGTGCTGGAGAAGGTAAACAGATCTTCCATCAGCATGTTGTCGAGCAGCGGCTGGCCGCCTTCGCTACCGCCAAAGCGGGTGCGCAGCCCGATGAACAGTGCGTCGGCGTCGCCCTTGCCGGCACGGCCTTGTGCGAAAAGCGCTAAGTTCTCGCCAAGGCCGACAACAACGCCGGCGGCCACCGCGTTGCGCCCGCCGTTGAGACGATGTCCAGCCGAAATGCCAAACATCTTTGACGGCTGGAAACGGATGTCCGAAGCGGCAAAGAACCGGCCCCGACCGCGATAGACATCGAAGATATCGTCGGTTGCGGTGGTGCGGATCAGGAAGGTCCCACTGTCGGTATCCTCATACCCGGCGATGCTGCCGAGGCTGAAATTGCCAAGGTCGAAATCGATCTGACCGCCAAGCCGATAAACCGTGAGCCCCCGGTGGCGATCATTCTCGCTTACCGAGGCATAGGCCCCCACAAAGCCACCGTCCGCGACCCGTGCCCCGGCATGCAGCGCAACGCCTGCCACGGTGTCGCTGCGGTGCTCGGCGAGCATCCCGTCCACCTGCACCAAAAAGTCGCTGCCAAAGGCCACGCTGGCCAATCCGCCAAAGGTGCCATCATCATTGCCGCCCGTCTTCTCGCTGTCATCCTGCACGACACCGCCGAATGCCCCGAGTTCGAAGCGAGCGGATTCGTCTTCGGCCTGGACGGCCACCGGTGCAGTGATCGCCAGCGCAGCGGCAAAGTGCCGGAACTTCCATTTCATCGGATCTTACCCCCATTTGCCCAATCAACTTGGAACCGATCAATGAGCGACCCGATGACCCAGCTTTTTTCTTTGCTGGTGCTCAGGACTCTAGCAGCAGGGGCATGTGTGCAATTCCTGCAACCCAGTCGTTCCAGCTATCTTCTGACGAGAGCCGGACCCGCAAGGCGGTTACGATGGCGCCTTGTGCCGCATCGGACATCGGTTTGGCATGCCCCGTCGCTGCGCCAAAAGTTGTGCGTTGGCGGGAAGCAACTGGTCGCCGAAGATTGCCAGCGCCCTGAGGCGACGACCTGCCGGAAGGGGCAGCCAAGCGGCGCTGACCAAGGCGCTTGCGGCCGAGTGTGCTAGGCTGGTAATACAGCGGGCGCGATGGCTTTCCTCGATCGATTCCGCAAGGACCCACCGGCTGGCGCGCGCGCTGGCGAGGATGCGCCCGGCGGCTTCTTCCCGCTCTACGAATCGACCCGCGCGCTCGATGATGACGAGCCCGAGGAACGCCCCGGCGCGCGCGCCGCTGGCGCCCCTGATTATGCCGCCTGGGACGCGCGGCTTGGCGCGATCGATGAAGCGCTTTCCGCCGAGGAGCGGCGTCGGCGCAGATGGTGGCAGCGCGCCTATTGGCAGGGCCGCTCGCGCCTGTGGTGGGCGGGGCGGGGGCTTATCGCCGCCCTCGGCCTCTTTGCTCTGCTCATCGCCTGGCTCGCCATTACCGCGCCGCTTTCCAAGAGCCTTGAACCCATCGCCCCGCCGCAGATCACCCTGCTTGCCAGCGATGGCACCCCGATCGCGCGGCAGGGGGCGATCGTTGCCGCCCCGGTCAGGGTTGCTGACCTCCCCCCGCACGTGGTGCAGGCTTTCCTCGCGATCGAGGACAGGCGCTTCTACAGCCATTGGGGCATCGATCCGCGCGGTATCGCCCGGGCGGCGCTCACCGGCTATGGCGGCGGCTCGACCATCACCCAGCAGCTCGCCAAGTTCACCTTCCTCACCCCCGAACAATCGCTCAGCCGCAAGGCGCGCGAAGCGCTGATCGCCTTCTGGCTCGAGGCTTGGCTGACCAAGGACGAGATCCTCGAGCGGTATCTGTCCAACGCCTATTTCGGCGACAACCAATATGGCCTGCGCGCCGCGTCCCTGCACTATTTCTACCGCCAGCCGGAAAAGCTCAGGCCCGAACAGGCGGCGATGCTGGCCGGCTTGTTGCAGGCGCCCTCGCGCTATGCCCCCACGCGCCATTATGACAAGGCCAGGGCGCGCATGGAGCAGGTGATCGCGGCGATGGTGGAGGAAGGCTACCTCACCCCGGCCGAGGCCGCGGCGCTGCCCGATCCCCGGCTTGACGTGCGCACGCGCGACGACAAGCTGCCCACCGGCACCTATTTTGCCGATTGGGCCCTGCCGCTGGCGCGCGAGGGGATCGAGGCAAGCTATGCCACGCAAACCATCACCACCACACTCGATGCCCGGCTTCAGGGGCTGGCAAGCCGGATTGTCGCCCGCGCGCCGCTGGGCAAGGCGCAGGTGGCGCTGGTGGCCATGCGCCGCAACGGCGAGGTGGTGGCGATGGTCGGTGGGCGCGACTATGCGCGTTCGCCCTTCAATCGCGCCACCCAGGCGCGCCGCCAGCCGGGATCGACCTTCAAGACTTTCGTCTATCTGACCGCGCTCGAGGAAGGGTGGAAGCCGTCCGATACCATCGCCAACACCGAGATTGTCGAAGGCAGCTATCGCCCGCGCAATGCCGGGGGGCGCTATTCGGACAAGATCACGCTGGAAGATGCCTTTGCCTCATCGAGCAATGTCGCTGCGGTGCGGCTGCTCCAGGCGGTGGGCAGCGACAAGGTGATCCGCACCGCCCGCCGCCTCGGCATCCGCGCCCCGATGGCCGAGGGTGACCCGAGCCTCGCGCTCGGCACCAGCGCGATGACCTTGCTCGAACTCACCGCCGCCTATGCCGGGATCGCGGCCAACCAGTTCCCGGTTGAACCCCATCCCTTTGCCCGGGGCGAGCCGGGCTGGTGGGAATGGCTGACGAGCGGCAAGCGCAGCTTCTCGCGCCGCACCCATGCGGACATGGAGGCGATGCTACGCGCCGCGATCAACCGCGGCACCGGGCGCGCGGCGCGCCTGCCGGTTGCCAATTTCGGCAAGACCGGCACCACCCAGGATTACCGCGATGCGCTGTTCGTGGGCTATGCCGGCGATCTGGTTGTCGGCGTGTGGATCGGCAATGATAACAACACCCCGCTTGCCGGGATCACCGGGGGCAGCCTGCCCGCGCGGATCTGGCGCGATTTCATGCGCGGGGCGCTCAGGATCGAGGGCGAGGGGCGGCCCCGGCCCGATACCACCCCCGACCCCGAAGGCCCGGTGCAGCCGCTCGATGTCGAGGGCGGGGCGCTCCCGCTCGGGCAGGAGGGGGCCAAGATCAGCATCGAGGGCACTGGCGTTACCCTGCGGCAGGAAGGCGTGCCGGTCGAACTCAGGATCGATGGGGGCGGGGTGGCGGTGCAGCCCGCGCCGGCGCCGGCGCCGACGCCCTCGGTATCGCCCACCGGCCCGCCATAAGGCCGCCATCACCTTCGCGCCGCCGCGGCGTTAGACCATCAGGATGTTCATCACCGCGGTGGCGATCGGGCGGCTGCGATCATCCTGCCAGGCCTCGACCGCGATATTGGCGTTGCGCCGCCCGAGGCGGGTGATGCGGCCCACCGCATGGCTCGCCTGCGACCGGCCTGCGGAGAGATATTGCACCGTGATGTTGATCGGCTTCATCACCGGATCGCGCCCGGCCGCCACCAGCGCGGTGCGCAGCGCGGCATAGCCCGCGGTCTCGAGCAGCCCGGCGGTCGCCCCGCCGTGGAAGTGCCGGGGGCGGCCCTCGACCATTTCTCCAAAATCAAGCCGCAGCTCCGGCATCCCCGCCTCTTCCTCGCCAGTGAGTTTGATCCCGAGCGAGCGGGCATAGGCGGGCAGTTCGATGATCGTGTCAGCCAAGGCCAACAGCTCCCTTGAGTGCGGGCACCTCCTGGCGCGGATCGGCGGCAATGGTCATGAAGCAGCCGGCCACATGGGCGACCGGATCGGCCGGGTCGGCATCATAGGCAATGCCGCGCACGAAGGCGGCCGAGCGGGTGGTGCGATAGCATTCGACCCTTCCCCTGACGCTCGCCCGGGGGCGCGCCGGGCGCTGGTAATCCACCCTAAGATCGAGCGTTGCCACCGGGGCAAAAGTGCCGCGGGTCTGCCAGATCGCCATGCCGCTGGCCATGTCCATGAGGCTGATGATCGGGCCAGAGGCGAGCACCTCGCGGCCGGGATCGCCGATGAGATCGGCGCGCCAAGGCAGTTCCAGCTCGACCCAGTTGTCCCCCTGATCGGTGAACCTGAGGCCGAGCCAACCGGTATGGCCATGGCGGAAGAACCATTGCGAGGCGGTGCGCGAATCGAAACGGGCAGCAGGCGTGGTCATGCGCTTGCAATAGGAGCGGCGGCGGCAGGGTTACAATCTTTTAATTTTGCATCCCTCATGCCGGCGCGCACGCTTGCCGGCGGGCGCTTGCCGCACAGGCGCGCCGCCGCACAAGGGGAAGGGGAACGCCACATGCCCAGAATCGAACTCAACGAGATCCCGCTGCTCGATGATGCCGCCGCGCTGTTCGGCGCGGTGATCGAGGCCGGCGGCCAGGTTGACGACCGGGTCTTCGAGATCATGGTCTATCTCTACGAGATCCTGCCCAAGTGAGCGCGCGATGCGGGTTGATCCTGCGCTCGCCCGGCTGCGCGCGCAGGGGCCAGACCAGCCGCTGACCGAGGCGGCGCTCGCCACATGGCGCGCGCAGAGCGAGGTGGGCGCGATCACCGCGGAACTGGCGCGCCATGCCGGGGGTGCGGGGCTGGAGCAGTGCCCGGTGCTCGCTCGCCTTTTCGCCGATGCACAGGCGGGCCAAGCCCTGCTTGCAAGCCTGTTGCAGCCGCTGTTCGCCGCCTTGAGGGCCGAGCCGCTGGCCTTGCCCGCGCTTGGCCACCGCAGCGCCGAGGGCCTCGTCCGGCTCGAACTTGCCGCTCACGCCGGCGCGGTGCTGGGCCTTGTCGTCCACGCTCCCCGGGCCAGCGCTGCGCCTGAGGCCGTGCTCTTCGAGGATGGCGAGGTGCATGAAGTGGTGCTGGCCGGCGAAGGCGCGGCGATCTGCTATCAGCGGGCGCCCGCAAGCCTGATGAGTGCCGAAATTGCGCTCAACCCAGGCGTTAGGCTCGCGCGCCGCGGGGTGGGCGAGGCCCGCCGGATCGTCGCCGTCACCCGCCCGCTTGTGCTCCTGCAGCTGATCCGCGTGCCCGATACGCCTGCTGAAGGGGCGCTGGTCGCCTGCGCTGATGGGCGCGTGCTGCGGCGAGTGAGCGGGTGCAAGCGCACCAGCCAGAAGCTCATGGCGCTGGGCGTGCTCGGCGCACTTGGCCATCGCCCGGCGCTCTTGCACATGGCGCGGCTGGTACGCGACCAGGCGGCAGCGCGCGATCTGCGCTGGGAAGCGCTGCGCCAGGCGCTGGCGCTCGATGCGGCGGAAGGTCTCAAACTCCTCGGCGCGCTGGCGGGCGATCCTGCCGATCCGCTTGCGGCTGAGGCGCGCGGCCTGACGGCGCGGCTGTGCGCGGGTCGGCCCGAGATGGCCGCACTATTGACCGAGGCAGCCTGATGCCGCTGGTGATCGACAATCCTCATGAGGAGAGCTGCACGCTTGCCGAATGCGTCGCAGCGCTCGAGGACATTGCCTTCCTGGCCGACGATCCGGCCAGCACCCGCGAAGCGGCCGATTGGATGCGGCGGCTGGCTAACAACCGCGACTTCCTCGGCGAATTGCTGGTCGATCAACTGGCCGGTCGCACTGGCGCGCTGATTGACAGCGCCTATGGGGTGCAGGCGCTCATGCTCAGCCGCCCGCGCTTGAGCCGCCCGGGAGCCGCCTTCCTGCGCGCGGCGATTTGGCCCGCGCCGCACGACCATGCCTTTCATGCAAGCGGGCCGCAAAGCTTTGTCTATGGCATTGCGCATGACCACAATTTCGATTTTCTCACCGTGGGTTATTGCGGCCCGGGCTATGTCAGCGACTATTACGAGGAAGATTATCAGGCGCTTGCCGGCTACACGGGCGAGGGTGCAGGCCTGCGTTTCGTCGAGCGCAGCGCGCTCACCCCGGGCAAGCTCATGCTCTATCGCCGCCATGTCGATGTGCATTGCCAGCACCCGCCCGAAAGCCTCTCGGTCTCGCTCAACCTCATTGCGGTGGATCCGGCCCAGGCCTGGTTCGATCAGTATGGCTTTGATCTGGAGCGCGGCACGCTGGCACGGCTCCTCAACCCCAATGTGCAGGAGGTGCTGCTGAAGGTGGCGGTGGCGAGCGGGACGGATGCGGCGCTCGACTATGCCGCATGGGTCGGCGCGCATCATCCCAGCGATCGGCTGCGCCTCGCCAGCTTTGCGGCGCGGGCGGAAATCGCCGCCGATGCCGAAGCTGCCGAGGCGATCTGGCGCGCGGCGGAGCTTTCGGGTAGCCGCATGGTGGCCGGCGCCGCCCGGGCACGGCGCCGGATGCTATCGGCACGGGAAGGTTAGAGCACGCCGCCGGCGAGCCGGTCGATCGCCCCTTGCAGGATCACCGCAGCGGCATGGGCATCGATCGCGCGCGCGCGCTTGGCCCGGCTCATATCCTGATCGATCATCGCCGCTTCGGCTGCCTGGGTTGACCAGCGCTCGTCCCAGAGCAGGATCGGCAGGCCGAAGGCGGCGGCAAGGTTGCGGGCATAGGCGCGGCTGGCCTGGGCGCGCGGGCCTTCCGAACCGTCCATGTTGCGCGGCAGGCCGAGCACGATGCCCCTGACCGCTCGTGCCGTGATCAACGCGGCAAGCGCCTCGCGGTCCTTTCCCCACTTGCTGCGGGGAAGGGTGGTGTGATTGGTGGCAAAGCGCCAGCCGGCATCGCACAGCGCGGTGCCGATGGTCCGCGTACCGAGGTCAAGGCCGAGCAGCACCCCGCCATCCGCAAGCGCCGCAGCAAAGCCGCGCGCATCCTCGTGGATCAGTGCGTCCATCGGCTCTAGGGGGCTTTCCAGGCTGCGGCGCGGCGGATGACATCGGCCCGGGTGTTGGCCCAGAACAGCGGGATATCATAGACGTGGTAATTGTTGCCCGGCAGGACATAGCTGCCCATTTCGGGCGGCGGGCCGATCAACAGGATCCCGCGGCTGTCGCAGCGCGCCGGGACGAGTCCGGGGACGAGTTCGCCCTTCTCCATCGTGTCCTCGGGCACCAGCGTGCCGAGATTGGCGCTGGCGGGCGCGGCGCCGCCGGGCATGCCGGTCAGCGGATTGGTGCACAGCATCGGCTCGGCGCCCGGCGGCGTGCCATCGAGCGCCGGGGTCTTGCCATAGGCTTCGAGCACTTGCGCGGGATCGGCCGGCTCGGCAAAGCTCGACCAGCTGATGACGCAGCCGGTCTGGTCTGGCGCACCGCAGGCGGGAAGGCCCATAGCGGGCAGATCGCGGTGGGGCGAGACCGGCCAGCCGATGAGATAGGCCGCCACCAGCCGGCGCGCTGCCGGGGTGCCCTTCACTTCCTCGGCAATCAGGCGCTTGAGATGGAGCGCGCCTTGCGAATGGCCGGCGAGCACGAAGGGCATCTTGGGGTCGATGGTGGAAAGAAAGTAGCGGAAGGCCTCGCGCACATCGCCATAGGCGGCATCGAGCGCCCGGCGCGCTTCGGGCGCATCGGTGAGGAAGGCGCCCATGGTCGCCTGGCGATAGCGCGGCGCCCAGATCTCCTGCGCCGGGTTGAAGGCGCTCGCCATGCCGCGCAAATAGATGCGGGCAATGCGCTCAGCCTCGGGATCGCCGCCATTTGCGAGCGGCGCGTTCCAGGCGGCCCGGTTGAGATAGCTCGTCGGGTGGACGAAGAACACCGCGAAGGGTGGCGCCTCGTCTGCCGGGAGCGGGGCAGCGCCGGGAGCAAGCGGCGGCTGCCAGCGGGTGGGATCGCCAAGACCGATGCCGGGGCGCGCATACCACATGCCCGCCGCCTCATAGGCGCTCTCTTCAAGCGGGCTGACCGGGGCGAAGGGCGCGGAGGGCACCAGCGCAATCGCCGCCAGTTCCTTCTGGAACAATTCGTAAACGATCCGCGCCCCGATGACGAGCACGATCACCGCCGCCACGATATAGAGGAACTTGCGCGCCATGGGCTGGTTTGCCCCCTTTGCTAGTGCTTGGCCGCGCCTTCCATCAGCGGCGGGCGCAGGCTGGTCCAGGCGCGGCCGGGCCGCAGGCTCGAAAGCCAGGTCGCCGGGTTCCAGGTGGTCGAGCCATCGAGGCTGAAGGTGATGAACTCCGCGCGCCCGCCGATATTGGCCATCGGCACCCCGCCACCCAGCCCGTTTTCCTCGGCCGGGGCGCGGCTGTCGGCGCTCTGGTCGCGATTGTCGCCCATCACGAAGACGCTGTCCTTGGGCACAGTGTAGGGGCCGAAATCATCGAGCGGCTGATCGATGAAATCGATGGTGAGATAGGTCGCGCCATTGGGCAGGGTTTCGCGCCAGGTGGGCGGGGCGAAATAGTCGCGCCCGTCCGGCCCGGTCTCGCGATAGGCCTCGAAGCTCGCAAGGCACGGGCCATCGCGGCAGATCAGATCAGGCTCGAAGGGCAGGCGCACCGGGGGCACCACCTCGCGCTTGATCGGCTTGCCGTTGAGGATGATCTGCCCGCCGCGCACCTCGATGGTATCGCCCGGCAGTGCCACCACGCGCTTGATGTAGTCCTCGTCGCGCAAGGGGTGCACGGGGATGACGATATCGCCATATTCGGGCGTCTTGGGCCACACCCGCCAGCTGCCGCGCGGCAAGAGGTGGAAGCTCGCCGAGGCCCACGACCAGCCATAGGGATATTTGCTCACCACCAGCCGGTCGCCCACCCACAAGGTCGGCATCATTGAGGTCGAGGGGATGTAGAAGGGCTTGGCCACCAGGCTGTGGAAGGCCAGAACGGCAAGCAGCATCAAGGCCAGGCCGCGGATTTCCGCGATCCAGTTGATCTTTTCGGGCTGGGCCTGAGCGGAAGTGGTTTTTGTGCTTGCCATGAAGGGGCCGATCACAGGGGGATTGCCTCGATGATCACGAAGGCCTGGGCCCAGGGATGATCATCGGTAAGGGTGAGATGGATGCGCGCCTCATGGCCCTTTGGCGTCAATTCTTCAAGCCGCTTTGCCGCGCCGCCGGTAAGCGCGAGGGTCGGCGCGCCCGAGGGAGCGTTGATGACGCCGATATCCTTCATGAAGACGCCGCGCCGGAAGCCCGTGCCCACCGCCTTGCTGAAGGCCTCCTTGGCAGCAAAGCGCTTGGCATAGGTGCCGGCGATGGTGAAGGGGCGGCGCCGCGCCTTGGCGATTTCAACGGGCGTGAAGACGCGGTTTTCAAAGCGCTCGCCATAGCGTTCGAGCGAGCGGGCGATGCGCTCGATATTGCACAGGTCGTTGCCGAGGCCGATGATCACTTGAACGCCCGGATGATCACCGCGACCAGGAGGCCGATGGCAACGAGGTGGAGCATCACCTGCGCCTTGAACAGCGGGTGGGCAAAGTCGCCCTTGGCCACGCGGATCGCGCCGACAAAGCCGAAGATCATCAGCGCCACCCAGCCCACCGCGAAGACGCGCATCACCCCGCTGCTCAAGGCAAAGCCGAGAAAGCCGATGCCGAGCAGGAACAGGCCGGCAGCAGCCAAGGCCCAGCGCTTCTGTTCGCCTGAAAGGGGGGGAAGATCGGGCGGGTTCACCGTGCTTCGTCCATCAATTCGCGCATCCGGCGGATCGCGTGATCAAGGCCCACGAACACTGCTTCGCCAATGAGGAAATGGCCGATGTTGAGCTCGGCAATCTGCGGGATGGCGGCGATCGGCTGGACATTGGCATAGGTAAGGCCATGGCCGGCGTGCGGCTCGATCCCGTTCTTGGCGGCGAGCGCTGCCATGTCGGTAATACGCTTCACTTCGCGCGCAATCTTATCGCGGTCGCCATCAAGGAAAGCGTGGGCATATTCGCCGGTATGGAACTCGACCACCGGCGCGCCCAGGCGCAGCGCGGCATCGAGCTGGCGCTCGTCCGCCTCGATGAACAGCGAGACGCGGATTCCTGCGCCCTTCAGCTCATCGATGATCGGGGCAAGCGAATTGTGCTGGCCCGCCGCATCGAGCCCGCCCTCGGTGGTGCGCTCCTCGCGCCTTTCCGGCACGATGCAGGCGGCATGGGGCCGGTGCCGCAGCGCGATCTCCAGCATCTCGCGGGTCGCCGCCATCTCGAGGTTGAGCGGCAGATCGGTCGCCTCCTGGATGCGGGCAAGATCGGCGTCGCGGATGTGTCGGCGATCCTCGCGCAGATGGGCGGTGATGCCATCGCCGCCGGCTGCAGCGACGATCTCGGCCGCGCGCACCGGATCGGGATGATCCCCGCCGCGCGCATTCCTGATGGTTGCGACGTGGTCGATATTGACGCCGAGGCGCAAGGGCCGGGGGTGGAGGGTGGTGGTCATGCTTTGCGGCTTCCGGGCTTGGTCACGGGCAGGCGTGCCAGGCTCTCGGGCAGAGAATCGGGATCGTAGGTGGGAAAATCAATGGCGATGAGCGGATGGAAGGGCACGCCGAGATCGACAGTGCCGCAGGTACGATCGATGATCGCGCATTCGGCGATCACCTCGCCGCCCTCACGCGCCACCGCGGCGATGGCCTCGCGGCTCGAAAGGCCGGTGGTAACCACGTCCTCGACCATCAGCACCTTGGCGCCCGGCTTCAGGGCAAAGCCGCGGCGCAGGTGAAACACCCCCTCGGGCCGCTCGAGGAACAGCGCATCCTTCTCCAGCACCCGGGCGACCTCGTGGCCGATGATGATCCCCCCCATTGCCGGAGAGACCACCACTTCAACCGCCTCGCGCACTGCGGCCGGGATGCCTGCCACCACCGCCGCGGCGATGCGCGCGGCGCGCGCCGGGTTCATCAGCACCCGCGCGCATTGCAGATAATGGGCGCTGTGGCGCCCCGAGGAGAGCTTGAAATGCCCCTCGAGCAGCGCTCCGGAAGCGCGGAACTCGGCCAGGACTTCATCTTGCGTCACAGGCAAACCTCATGGAAAACAGGGGGAGAAATGGCCGACTTGCGCGGGCAACATGCCGGCTTGCATAATTTTCTCCCTAGAAGCGCTTGAGGCCCTCGGCAAGCATCGCTAAGGGCGAGGCTGAGACAGGCTGCAAGGCCGGCTTGATGCTGTCTGGTGCGAATCCGCGAGGGGGTCGGGCAGGCAGGCGGCATGGGATCAGTTTCGAAGCACTTGGACACATGCACATGGGTCAAAGGGACACCCGTATGAAGAAGGCTATCCTGGCGGCGCTCGCTGCCGGGCTCGCGGCGTTTGCGCCGCTGAGCGTTGCGGCGCAGGACGCCGCTCCTGCGGCGCCGGTTGCCGCTGAAGCCCCCGCCGCTGCTGCAGCGCCTGCCGATGCCTCGGCGCCCGCTGCACCTGCTGCCGATGCAAGCGCCTACACCCCGATGGCGCCGACCAAGGGCAAGGGGATGCCGACCGATCCGCGCGGCGATGAACCGGATGCGATGGCCAAGAGCCTGACCTTCCAGGATCAGTATTCGCCCAATGGCGATTACGCGCTGTGGATGCATGACACGATCCTGCTCCCGGTGATCACCGCGATCAGTCTGTTCGTGCTCGGCCTGCTCCTCTACGTGGTGATCCGCTTCAACCGCCGTGCCAATCCGGTTGCCTCCAAGACCACCCACAACACCATGATCGAGGTGGTGTGGACGATCGTGCCGGTGATCATCCTGGTGGTGATCGCGGTGCCTTCGATCACGCTGTTGGCCCGCCAGTATGAGACTCCGCCGGCAGATGCCGTCACCATCAAGGCAACCGGCTATCAGTGGTACTGGGGCTATACCTATCCCGATCACGGCGACATCGAGGTGATCTCGAACATGCTGCCTGCGGATGAGGCGCTCAAGCGCGGTGAGCCGGCGCAGTTGGCGGTAGACAATCGCATGGTTGTGCCTGCGGGCGTGCCGCTCAAGATTCAGACTACCGCGACCGATGTGATTCATGCCTTTGCGATACCTTCGCTGTGGTTCAAGATGGACGCGGTGCCCGGGCGGCTCAACGAGAAGCTGCTGACGATCAAGGAGCCGGGTGTCTATTACGGCCAGTGCTCCGAACTGTGCGGCGCGCGCCATGCCTATATGCCGATCGTGGTCGAGGCTCTGCCGCCGGCCGAATTTGCCGCCTGGGTCAAGGCGCAGGGCGGCACCATGCCGGGTGAGCAGGCGGCCAGCGCCGCTGCCGCGCCCGCGGCCCCCGGCGCGGCCGGCTGAACCATCCGACGAATTTGGAAGCATGAAGAGTAGCTGACCATGGCAACCACCGCAGAAGGCTTCGACATCCATCACGATCATGCCCACAGTGCGCATGATCATGCCGACCACAAGCCAGGCTTCTTTGCCCGCTGGTTCATGTCGACCAACCACAAGGACATCGGCACGATGTACCTGATCTTCGCGATCATCGCGGGGATCGTCGGGGGCGCCATCTCCGGGATCATGCGTCTCGAGCTGGCCGAGCCGGGCATCCAGTATCTTCAGTGGTGGGCCCAGTTCATGGGCGGCGGCAATGATCTCAACACCGCGCTCCACATGTGGAACGTATTCATCACCGCGCATGGCCTCATCATGGTGTTCTTCATGGTGATGCCGGCGATGATCGGCGGCTTTGGCAACTGGTTCGTGCCGCTGATGATCGGCGCGCCCGACATGGCCTTCCCGCGGATGAACAACATCAGCTTCTGGCTGACCGTGGCGGGCTTTTTCAGCCTGCTGTTCTCGCTGTTCGTGCCGGGTGGCTCCGGCCCGGGGGCGGGCGTGGGCTGGACGGTCTATGCGCCGCTTTCGACGAGCGGTTCGGTTGGCCCGGCGGTGGATTTCGCGATCTTTTCGCTGCACCTTGCTGGCGCCGGCTCGATCCTTGGGGCGACCAACTTCATCACCACCATTTTCAACATGCGCGCGCCGGGGATGACCCTGCACAAGATGCCGCTGTTCGTGTGGTCGGTGCTGGTCACTGCCTTCCTTCTGCTGCTGGCGCTGCCCGTGCTGGCGGCAGCGATCACCATGCTGCTGACCGATCGCAATTTCGGCACCACTTTCTTCGATCCGGCCGGCGGCGGCGATCCGATCCTTTACCAGCACCTGTTCTGGTTCTTCGGCCATCCCGAAGTCTACATCATGATCCTGCCCGGCTTCGGCATGATCAGCCAGATCGTCGCCACCTTCAGCCGCAAGCCGGTGTTCGGCTATCTCGGCATGGCCTATGCCATGGTGGCGATCGGTGTCGTCGGCTTCATCGTCTGGGCGCACCACATGTACACCGTGGGTCTCGACGTGAACACCAAGATGTATTTCACCGCGGCGACCATGGTGATCGCGGTGCCCACGGGGGTAAAGATCTTCAGCTGGATCGCGACGATGTGGGGCGGCAGCCTCCAGTTCAAGTCGCCCATGGTCTGGGCGCTTGGCTTCATCTTCCTGTTCACCGTGGGCGGGGTGACCGGCGTGGTGCTCGCCAATGGCGGGATCGACGACAACCTGCACGATACCTATTACGTGGTGGCCCATTTCCACTACGTGCTCTCGATGGGCGCTGTGTTCTCGATGTTCGCCGGCTTCTACTACTGGTTTCCGAAGATGAGCGGGCGGATGCATTCCGAGCTGCTCAGCCACCTGCATTTCTGGACCTTCTTCGTCGGGGTCAACGTGATCTTCTTCCCCCAGCACTTCCTCGGGATGCAGGGGATGCCGCGCCGCTATCCCGACTATCCGGAAGCCTACCAGTACTGGCATGAGATCAGCACCTATGGCTATTACATCATGGCCGGCTCGATGGTGCTGTTCTTCCTCAACATCCTCTATGCCTTCGTGGCCGGGCGCAAGGCTGAGGCCAATCCATGGGGTGAAGGGGCGACCACGCTCGAATGGACCCTGCCGAGTCCGCCGCCCTTCCACCAGTTCGAGACGCTGCCGGTGATCACCGACGCGCATGATTACCACGATCATCGTCCGGTGACGGCGTAACCGGGCGTGATCGCCCCCCCAAGGGGGCAAGCAAGGACAAGGCAGGGGCGCGGGCAATATTGGCCGCGCTCCTCGCCCATGAAAGCAAGGAGAGCATGGCCAGCACCGCCCCTTCGACGCGCGTGAGCCTACCGACCGAGTGGCGCGACTTCTTCGCGCTCACCAAGCCGCGGGTGATGACGCTGGTGATCTTCACCGCGATCTGCGGGGTGCTCGCCGCGCCCGGCAGCCTGCACCCGGTGCTTGCCTTCACCGCGATCCTTGCGATTGCGATGGGCGCGGGCGGATCGGCGGCGCTCAACCATTGGTGGGAGGCCGATCTTGACGCGGGCATGAAGCGCACCCGCAATCGCCCGCTGCCCGGTGGGCGGATGCGGCGCGAGGACGCGCGCGATTTCGGCATCTTTCTTTCGGCGGTGTCGATCTGTCTGATGGGGGTGGCGATCGGCTGGCTCGCCGCGGCGCTGCTGCTTGCTGCAATCATCTACTACGCGGTGATCTACACCATGTGGCTGAAGCCACGCACGCCGCAGAACATCGTCATCGGCGGCGGGGCGGGGGCCTTCCCGCCGCTGATCGGCTGGGTGGCGGTGACCGGCGAGATCACCGCCATGCCGCTGCTGCTTTTCGCGATCATCTTCTTCTGGACCCCGCCGCATTTTTGGGCCCTGGCGCTGTTCGTCGAGGCCGATTACGCCAAGGTCGGCATCCCGATGCTGCCGGTGGTGGCGGGGGAGCGGGCGACCCGGCGGCAGATCATGGCCTACACCCTGGTGCTGGCGCCTGTTGCGATTGCCCCATGGGTGATCGGTGGGGCGGGCTGGCTCTATGGCTCGGTTGCGGTGGTGCTGTCGGCGCTGTTCGTGGTGCTGGCACTTCCCGTGGCGCGCCGCCGCCGTGACGGGCTGACCGACAAGATGCTGCCCGAAAAACGCCTGTTCAAGTTCTCGATCGTCTATCTCTTCGTGCTCTTTGCCGCGCTGGTGGCAGATCGGCTCGCGGCCTATCAGGGGTGGCTGGCATGACGCCTGAGGAAGAGCGCGAATTCATCCGGCGGCGCAAGAGCCGCAATCTGGTGGTGGCGGGCACGCTGCTTTTCTTCGTGATCCTCTTCTACGCCATCACCATCGCCCGGATCGGAGGGCAGGGCTGATGGCGAGCCTTCCGCAGACGTCTGCCGAGACCGCCGAGCGCAACCGGCGCACCGGGCTCATTGCGCTCGCGGGAGCCTGCGCGATGCTGGGGCTGGGCTATGCTTCGGTGCCGCTCTATCGCCTGTTCTGTCAGGTCACCGGGTTCGGCGGCACCACCATGGTGGCAAGCGAGGCCAAGGCCGCCGCTGCCGCGGCGCAGGCGACGGGGGCGAAGATCTCGATCCGCTTCGATGCCTCGACCGCGAGTGACATGCCCTGGCGTTTCCGCCCCTCGCAGCCAACCGACACCGTCACCATTGGCGAGCGTGACATCGCCACCTATGTCGCGCGCAATTTGTCGTCCGAGCCTGTCACCGGCATGGCAACCTTCAACGTCACACCCGAGAAGGCCGGCAAGTATTTCAACAAGATCCAGTGCTTCTGTTTCACCGAGCAGACCCTCGCGCCGGGCGAGGAAGTGACCATGCCGGTGCTCTATTTCGTCGATCCGGCAATGCTTGACGATCCGGCGATGAAGGGGGTCGAACAGATCACGCTGAGCTATACCTTCCACCGCGCCAAGGCGCCGGCAGAACCGGCGCCGCCGCGCGCGCGATAAACCCAAGAGGCAACCCAGGACGGGACAGACCAATGGCTGGCAAGGCAAACCACGATTATCACATCCTCGAACCCGATATCTGGCCGCTGATCGGATCGATCGCGGCGCTCACCTTCACCAGCGGCATGGTGATGTCGTGGCATCCCGACGTCTTCGGGACGGCTTCCCGCGTGGTGCTGTGGGCCGGTCTTGCCGGGCTGCTGGCGACCTTCTTCTTCTGGTTCCGCAACATCGTGATCGAGGCCCAGCGCGGCGATCACACTCCGGTGGTGCAGCTGCACCTGCGCTATGGCATGATCCTGTTCATCGCTTCGGAGGTGATGTTCTTCGTCGGCTGGTTCTGGAGCTTCTTCGATTTCGCGCTGTTCCCCGCACCGCTTGAATATGATCCGGCGACCGGCGCCACCACCAGCCTGTTCGGCACCGAAGGGGCGATCGCCAAGTTTATCCCGGAAGGGATGGAGGTGCTCGATCCCTTCTCGCTGCCGCTGCTCAACACCCTGATCCTGCTGTGCTCGGGCACCACGGTCACCTGGGCGCACCACGCGCTCATTCACGGTGACCGTGAGGGGCTCAAGCAGGGGTTGTGGGCGACGATCGCGCTTGGGCTGCTGTTCACCGCGATCCAGGCCTATGAATACAGCGCTGCGCCCTTCGGTTTTGGCGGCAACACCTATTCGAGCGCCTTCTACATGGCGACCGGCTTCCACGGATTCCACGTGATCGTCGGCACCATCTTCCTCGCCGTGTGCCTCTACCGCGCCTATCTCGGCCACTTCACCCCGCGCCAGCACTTCGGCTTCGAAGCCGCCGCGTGGTACTGGCACTTCGTCGACGTGGTGTGGCTGTTCCTGTTCGTCGCCGTCTATGTCTGGGGCGGCTGGGGCGCCGAATACCACTGATGGCTCCGGGCGAAAGTCCGAAGGATAAGGGAGGGCAGCCGGGGTTCGTCTCGGCTGCCCTTTCCGGTTTGTGTCCCCGCTGCGGCGCGAAGACGCTGTTCGCCGAGCCGGCAGGCCTCGCGGATCAATGCGCGAATTGCGGGCTCGACATTCTGGCCCTCGAGCGGGGCGGGCGCTTTGTCGGCGTGGTGACGATGCTGCTGGCGCTGGTGCTGATCATCGCGGCGCTGGCGGTCGACGAATGGCTACGGCCGCCGCTGTGGACGACCTTCCTGTTCTGGGGGCCGGTCACGGTGGGCAGCGTCGTTTTCGGTCTGAGGTTCTACAAGACCATGTGGGTCTACCACCAATACGAGGAACGCGCTCAATGACCGCCCGCCGTGTGCCGATCATCCCGACGATCTTCGTGCTGGCGGCGGTCGCCACGATGATCGGCCTCGGTATTTGGCAACTGGGCCGCCGCGCCGAGAAGGAGGCGCTGATTGCCCGCTACGAGGCGGCGGCGAATGCCGGCGAGGCGGTGGTCTTTCCGCTCTCCGGCAAGGGCGAGGATGTGCTGTTCCGCCGCAGCCGGGTGGCCTGTGCCGGCGTCACCGCCATCGAGGCGGTATCGGGCACCTCGGCGAGCGGACAGAAGGGCTGGGTCCAGCGCGCGACTTGCGCGGTCAGCCCGGATGCAAGCGTCGCGGTCGATTTAGGATACACCCGCGACATCGCCAGGCCGGACTTTGCGGGCGGCATCATCACCGGCGTGATCGCGCCGGGGCCGCGGCTGGTTGCCGATCCGCCGGTGGCCGGATTGCAGCCGATGGCAAGGCCCGATCCCGGCGATTTGCCCAACAACCACCTCGCCTATGCCGGGCAGTGGTTCTTCTTCGCGCTGACGGCGCTGGTCATCTACGTGCTGGCATTGCGCCGCCGTCGGCGCTAACCCGCGCGCCCATGCAATATGTCTCGACACGCGGGGGCGCGCCGGCGCTCGATTTCGAAGGGGTGACGCTGGCAGGCCTTGCCAGCGACGGGGGCCTTTATGTTCCGGCCGAGTGGCCGCGGTTCAGCAAAGACGAGATCCGGGCGATGCGCGGCCTTGCCTATCCCGATCTTGCCGCGCGGGTGATGGCGCCCTTCGTTTCAGGGAGCCTGACCGAGGATGAACTCTCGGCCATCTGCCACAAGGTCTATGGCGATTTCGGCCATGGGGCGGTCACGCCGCTGGTGCAGCTCGACGCACAGCATTGGCTGCTCGAGCTGTTCCATGGCCCGACGCTCGCCTTCAAGGACGTGGCGCTGCAATTGCTCGGGCGGCTGTTCGAGACCTTCCTTGCCCGCCGAGGCGAGAGACTCACCATCGTCGGCGCAACCAGCGGGGATACCGGCTCGGCAGCGATCCAGGCCGTGGCCGGTCTCGATCGGGTCGAGATCTTCATGCTCCACCCCAGAGGGCGGGTGAGTGACGTGCAGCGTCGGCAGATGACCACGGTCCTGAGCCCCAACGTGCACAACCTGGCGATCGACGGCAGTTTCGATGATGCCCAGGCGCATGTGAAGCGCATGTTCACCGATCCCGAGGTGACGGGGCGGCTCAATCTCGGTGCGGTCAATTCGATCAACTGGGCGCGGCTGATGGCGCAGGTGGTCTATTACTTCGCATCGGCGCTGCAACTGGGCGGGCCTGATCGCCCGGTCGCCTATTCGGTGCCCACCGGCAATTTCGGCGATGTCTTTGCCGGCTATGTCGCGGCGAAGATGGGCCTGCCGGTCGAGCGGCTCATCGTTGCCACCAACATCAACGACATCCTCCACCGTGCGCTTTCGAATGGGGATTATTCGGCAGGAGGCGTTACCCCCACCATCACGCCCTCGATGGACATCCAGGTCTCTTCCAATTTCGAGCGGCTGCTATTCGATTGCGGCGGGCGCGATGGGGCGGCGCTGGCCCAGCAGATGCGCGGCTTTGAACAGACCCGCGCGATGCAGCTCACCAACGCCCAGGCCGAAGGGGCGGCGGCGCTGTTCACCAGCGCTCGCGCTGATCAGGCCGAAACCGCCCGCGCCATGGCCTGGGCCTTTCGCGTGGCCGGGCAGGTGATCGATCCGCACACGGCCGTTGGGCTGCACGCCGCGCAGGCTGTGGCCGCCGCTGGCGTTGTTCCCGCCGGAGTGCCGCTGGTGACGCTGGCGACCGCACATCCGGCCAAGTTCCGCGATGCGGTGGAACGGGCGGTGGGCGTGCGCCCGGCCCTGCCGGCGCGGGTGGGCGATCTGTTTGGGCGCGAGGAGAGCATGGTGGCGCTCCCCGGCGATTATGTCGCAACGCGCGACTATGTGCTTGGCCATGCTGGGGCCGGGTGATGGCGCGCCTGGTCCAGCAGCCGCTGGTGATGGAGTGCGAAGCCTGGCCCGGCCCTGATCCGGCCTATCGCCTGATCGACAGCGGCGGCGGGCGCAAGTGGGAGGGCTTCGGCCCCTACAGCTTCATCCGGCCCGAGCCGCAGGCGCTGTGGCAGCCGCGCCTTGCCGACTGGCAGGCTGCGGGCGAGTTCATCCCCGGGGCAGACGAGGATGGCGGCGGGCGCTGGCACCTCGCCGCGCCGCTGCCCGAGGGGGGCTGGCCGCTCGCCTGGCACGAGGTGCGATTCATCGCCCGGCCCACGCCCTTTCGCCACCTGCAATTCTTCCCCGACATGGCGCCGGTGTGGGAATGGATGCGCGCCCAGCTGGCGGGGATGGAGGGGGCGGAAATGCTCAACCTCTTTGCCTATACCGGGCTAGGCACTCTGGCGCTGTCCCGCCACGGGCGCGTGACCCATGTCGATGCCTCGAAGAAATCGGTCGCCCAGGCCCGCGCCAACGCCGCGCTCTCGGGGATGGAAGATCGCCCGATCCGCTGGCTGATCGATGATGCCGCGAGGTTCACCGCGCGCGAGGTGCGCCGGGGCAAGCGCTATGACGGGATCATCCTCGATCCGCCCAAGTTCGGGCGCGGGCCAGAGGGCGAGGTGTGGCGGCTCGAGGAGCACCTGCCTGGCCTCATCGCCGATTGCGCGCGGCTGCTTGATGGGCAGAGCCGCTTCCTGTTCCTCACTGTCTATGCCGTGCGGATGAGCAGCCTTGCGCTTGCCGGGCTGCTCAACGAGGTGCTTGGCCACCTGCCGGGCCAGATCGAGCATGGCGATCTTGCCGTGCGCGAGGAGGGCGAGGGCGCGCGGCTGCTGCCGAGCGCGATCTTCGCGCGCTGGTCAAACCACTAGAGCGCGCGCCGCGGCCCGGCCAAGGCTGGACTTGTGCCCGCCATCCTGCCAACGGGCCTCGCCATGGCCGATACCCTCACCCTTGAAGTCAACGATCTCGTCGTCGATGTCCTTACCGGCATTTATTCCGAGGAGACCGGCCAGCCCCAGCCGCTGCGCATCTCGATCGCGGCACGTTACCGCGTGGCGCAGCACTATCACCCCGACACCCCGCTTGAGGCGAGCAAGAACTACATTGATCTCAAGTTCGCCGCCACCGAGGGGCTGCCCAAGGGTGTGCACTTCAAGCTGATCGAGGCGGTGGCCGATCATATCTGCCAAACCCTGTTCGTGCAGGACGAAAAGGTCGAGGCAGTGACGGTGAAGATCGTCAAGCTCGCCATCGCCGAGGCGGGCGAGGCGATCGGCATCACCCTGCACCGCGAACGGCCAGCCGATCCGGCGGAGTGAGCCGATGCAGCGCGTGCTCGAGGTTCCCGCCCTGCCGGCGGCCGCGCTCGATGCGGCGGGGGCCTTCATGGCCTTCTATCTCGAAGCGGCAAGGCGGCTGATCGCTGCGCCCGAAACCGGAGCGCTTGCCATCCTCATGCCCCCGGCGCCCCACGATCACGCCGATTGGCGCCGCGCGCTCGCCCGCGACCTCGCCCGCGAGGCGGCGCCCACCAGGGTCAATGTGGTGGCAGGCCGTCCCGGCGAGGCGCGCGAGACGGTGCTGCGCTTTTTGGCAGATGCGCCCGGGGTGACAGGCCAGTATCTCGTGTGCCATGACGATGAGGATGCCGGTTCAGCCACCCCGCCAGCCTGATCTTCTGGTGCTGCCTGATGTCGGTGTGTCGCCCTCCGCGCCCCCGCTGATCGACCGCTTCCAGCGCCGCATCACCTATCTGCGCCTGTCGGTCACCGATCGCTGCGATCTGCGCTGCGCCTATTGCATGCCCGAACGCATGACCTTTTTGCCCAAGCGCGAGGTGCTGAGCCTCGAGGAACTTTATCAGCTCGCCTGCGGCTTTATTGCGCGCGGTGTCACCAAGCTGCGCCTCACTGGGGGGGAGCCGCTGGTGCGGCGCGGGATCATCGACCTGATCGCCGCGCTCGGGCGGCACCTCGGCCATGGGCTTGAGGAACTTACCCTGACCACCAATGCCACCCGCCTTGCGGGCCACGCCGAGGCGCTCGCCCGCGCCGGGGTCAGGCGGATCAACGTCTCGCTCGACACGCTTGACCGTGCGCGCTTTGCCAGGCTCACCCGGCGCGATGCCTTGCCTCAGGTCTTGGACGGCATTACCGCAGCCCGCCGCGCAGGTCTCACGGTCAAGCTCAATGTCGTGGCGCTCAAGGGCGTGAACGAGGCCGAACTGCCCGAAATCATCGCCTGGGGCCATGGCGAGGGGCATGATGTCACCCTGATCGAGGTGATGCCGCTCGGCGATGTCGAGGAAGACCGGCTCGACCAATATCTGCCGCTCAACGAGGTGCGCGCCCGGCTCGCCCAACGCTGGAGCCTCACCGACAGCGATCACCGCACCGGCGGCCCGGCGCGCTATGTCACCATTGCCGAGACCGGCGGCAGGCTCGGCTTCATCACGCCGCACACCGGTAATTTCTGTTCCGGCTGCAACCGCTTGCGCGTGACGGCGACCGGCCAGCTTTTCCCCTGCCTTGGCGGGGGCGAGCGGGTCGATCTGCGCGCCGCGCTGCGCTCGGAGGATCCCGAGGCGCGGCTGTCCGCGGCGCTCGATGAGGCCCTGGCGATCAAGCCCGAGCGCCATCACTTCCGGATGGATGCGCGCGGTGCTGCCCCGGCGCTGGCGCGGCACATGTCGCTGACAGGGGGGTGAGGTGGTCAGGGTGGTCTTTCTCGGCCGGCTCGCTGACCTTGCCGGCGCTCCCGCGCTCGAACTGGCAGCGCCGCTCGACTGGGCGGGGCTGAAGGCCGAGCTTGCTCCGGCCCTCGCCGCTGCGCTTGACGACCCGAGGAACCGGGTGGCGCTTAACGGCGCGCTGCTGGCCGACAAGGCCTCACTGCAGGCGGTTGCGGGCGACGAGATCGCGCTGCTCCCGCCCGTTTCTGGGGGCTGAGCGATGCCCTCGCGCGCCTTGCACCGCGATATCCGCCTGCTCGATGCGCCCTTCCATCCCGGCGCGCTGATCGGGCCCTTCACCGAGGCCAACCCCGGCCTTGGCGGGGTGTGCACCTTCGTGGGCGAGGTGCGCAGCGATCCCGGGGTCGAAGCGCTCGAACTGACGCATTACGAGCCGCTGACCCTGTCGGGAATGCACGATCTTGCCGACCGCGCCTTCCAGCGCTTCACTCTGATGGGCCTGCTGATGGTCCACCGCATCGGCCTGATGCGCCCCGGCGAGCCGATCGTGTGCGTCTCGGCCGCCGCGCTCCACCGCCGCGACGCAATCGATGCGGTCGATTTCTGCATGGATCACCTCAAGAGCGCCGCCTGGTTCTGGAAGCGCGAGAAGCGCGCCGGGCAATGGTACTGGATCGAGCCGCGTGAGGCCGATCACCGCGATCTGGCGCGCTGGCAAAGCTGATTTGATCCACCTCAAGGTTTCTCCGCTGCGCGCGGGCTAGGTTCTCCTCCAAGCCAAGGAGGATCGAGCCATGAGCCATATCGTTACCGAACGCATCGCCCGCGGCGAGGCCCGCCGCCTTGATCAGCCCCCTGCCGCGCTGGGAGTGCGCCACCAGATCGAGGCCGATCGCAATTTCGGCCTGCCCAATTCACTCTACGCTGCCACCATCGCCTGCTATCTCGGCTTTCTGGCGATCGTGGGCAGCGCCTTTGCCAATCCGGGCCTCGCCATTCCGATGGCGGTGATCGTTCTGCTGATTGCTGCCTTTTTCGGGGTGCCGGCGATCTGGACGCGGCTCAAGGAGAATGCCTCGCGCCCGGCAACGCAGGGTGAGTTCGAGGCCCACGGGATCATGACCCTGACCGGCCACCTCAGCGCCGGTGAGGCAAGCGCGCAGGTCCTCGTGCTCCCGGTGCTGCTGGTGTGCTGGGGCCTTGCCGTGGCGCTGATTGCGACGCTGGTGGCCTGAAGCTCCCCTGGGGCAGCGTCCCTCTCCCATGGCGCTGCCCCATCCCGATTTGGGTGAACCCTAGCCGCGTCCGGAAAGCTCCACCAGCAGGCCAGGATCGGTGAGCGCGATGCCGCGCTTGCCCTCGCGCCGGATCGCGCCCATTTCCTCAAGTTCGCCGAGCTTGCGGCTCACCGTCTCGATGGTCAGCCCCAGCATGTTGGCGATCTCGCCGCGGGTGAGCGGCAGCTCGAAACGCCTGGCAAGGTGGCACGAGCTTTCGCTCGCCGCCGCGGCAAAATCATGCAGCAGCGCGGCGAGGCGCGCCTCGGCGCTGGCATGGCCGGTGAGTTCGAGCAGGTTGCGGCTGGCCAGCAGGTCTGCCTGGCTGCGGCGCAGCAGCGCCCGGGCGAGCGCCGGATAATCCTCGATCGCCCGCTCGATATCGACCTTGGCAAAGGTGCAAAGGCGGCTTTCGGTCAGCGCCACCACGTCGTGATGGGCAAAGGGGCTGAACAATTCGCCGATGAAGCCCGAAGGGTGAACGAGCGCGAGGATCTGCTCGTTGCCCTCGACATCGACCGAGGAAACCTTGAGCGCGCCGCTCAGCAGCGTGGCGCAGGCGGCATCCTCATCGCCAGCGGCAAACAGCATCTCGCCGCGCTTCAAGACGCGGGTGCGCCCGGCTGCGGCCAGCACCTCGCGCTCCTCGGGGGTAAGCACCGCGCAGGCGGCGGTTTCCTTGACCGGACAGGTGCTGCACGCAAGATTCACGATCCCATCGCCTCCCACAGCTGCGCGAGCACGGCATCCTCGCGCGTCAGCAAGGCGGCAACCTCGGCCTGGGCTGCTTCCAGCGCCGGGTCGCGGGCGAGGCGGGTGGCCGCATCGGCTGCAAGCGCATCGATCTCGGCAAGGACGGCGGCGGTATCGCTGCGGCGCGAGGAAACTTCGCCCAGCGCCACCAGCGCCCGGGCGCGTGCCGGGCTTTCGATGGCAAGGCCGCGCGCGGCCTCGGCAAGCGGGGCGGCGGTGCCTTGCGCGGCAAGAAAGGCGGCATGGGCCGCCTCCGCCCGGCGGGTAAGCGTATCGATCATCGCCGGATCGATCCCGGAGCGAATCGGCGGCGGGGCAGGTGCTGCGGCTTCGGGCGGCGAGACCTCGAACGGGCGCAGCGCCAAGGAGGGATAGCGTCCCTCGCTCGCCGAACAGGCCGAAAGCGCGGCGGCAAGGCCGATGAGGCCGGGCAGGTGGCGCAGGTGGTGCATGACAATCCCGAAGCAGCGTTACCATGCCGCGCGCGCTTGGCAAAGGTGCCTCAGCGGCGCCCTTGCGGCGATTTTTGGCCGCTTCAGGTTGGCTCGCCGGTTGACTTGCACAAGCCTTTCACCTAGGGGCGGTCATCCTTCACGGGGTCACCGCGCGTGGCCCCCGATTGCCGTTCGGTTGGGGGAACATTGGTTCCACAGGCCGGGCACCGCACCAGTTTGAGAGTATGAAGCCATGTTCGCGATAGTGCGCACTGGCGGCAAGCAGTATCGGGTTGCCGCTGGAGACAAGATTGCCGTTGAGAAGCTGGCGGGTGAAGCCGGTGACACGATCACGCTGGGCGATGTCCTGCTCGCAGGCGAAGGTGACACCCTGGCCGATCCCAAGGCGGTGACGGTCTCGGCAGAGATCATCGCCCAGGCCAAGGGCGAGAAGGTGATCGTGTTCAAGAAGCGGCGCCGCCACAATTATCGCCGCAAGAACGGCCACCGCCAGCAGCTCACGCTGCTGCGCATCACCGCCGTGGGCGCCGCCGCGGCAGAAAAGCCGGCCAAGAAGGCCGCCGCCAAGAAGACCAAGAGCGCAGCGCCGGCCGAAGCCGACGCCAGCGCCGCATAAGGAGGCTCGCGCACCATGGCACACAAGAAGGCAGGTGGTTCCTCGCGCAACGGGCGCGATTCGGCCGGTCGGCGCCTCGGCGTCAAGAAGTTCGGCGGTCAGGAAGTGATCGGCGGCAACATCATCATTCGCCAGCGCGGCACCAAGGTCTATCCGGGCGTGAATGTCGGGATGGGCAAGGATCACACCCTCTATGCGCTTACCGCCGGGGTGGTGCGATTCCACGCGGGCAAGCTCGGCCGCAAATATGTGTCGGTCGATGCCGTGGCGCAGGCTGCCGAATAGAACGGATGATTCGCTGAAGGGATCGTCCGTCAGGGACGGTCCCGGGAGGTGCAAGACCTCCCATTGAGGGAGACAGGGCCGTCCCTTGCTGCAAGGGGGGCTCGTCTCCCTTTTGACGTTCTCCCTCGAGCTTCAGGTCTGCCGAATCACAAAGTTTCGCGGCCTTAAAATTGTCATGCGTCCGTTCTATCGGCGACGCGGGGCGAGGAGGAGGATGGCGTGTTTCACCGCACCAACAGATTGCTGCTCCGACCGATCTGGGGCGAGGATGCCCCGGCGCTTCACCGGGCAATTGCCGATGAAGGCGTGGTGCGCAATCTTGCCCGCGCACCCTGGCCCTACGACGAAGCCGATGCCCGCGCCTTTGCCGCCCGGCCTGTTGATCCGCTCTTTCCGCGCCTGCTCGTCACACTCGCGCGCGATGCGCAGGTGATCGGCTGCATCGGCCTGGAGCCGGCAGAGGTTGGCGCCGAACTCGGCTACTGGATCGCCCGGCCGCATTGGGGGCAGGGCTATGCCAGCGAGGCAGGGAAAGCCATGCTCGCGATCGCCGCAATGCTCGGCCACACCATTCTGGGTGCCTGGCACTTCCTCGACAATCCGGCCTCGGGCAAGGTCCTGAGGAAGCTCGGCTTCGAGCCGAGCGGGCGGATCGAGGAGCGTTTTTCCTGCGCCCGCAAGGGCAAGGCGCCCGCGGCGCAATATCGCCGCAGCCTCGCCGCGCAAGCGGGGGTGCACCAGCGCGCGGCCTGATCGGGCGGCTCTTGTCCGCCCCGGCAAAAGCCATTACCGGCTTTTGCATGGCAGTCCGCAAGCGATTGAGCCCGGAGGAATCGCGCAGCCACGCGTTGGCGGCGGCGCGCGCGCTCCTGATCGAGGCTGGCCCCCAAGCGGTGACGCTCAAAGCGGTCGCGGCGCGGATCGGGCGAACCCATGTCAACCTTTTGCACCATTTCGGATCGGCCTCGGGGCTGCAGAAGGCCCTGGCCGAGCATCTTGCCCGGGCGGTGTGCGAGACCATCCGCGAAGCCGTGCACGCCAGCCGCGCCGGGCTTGGTTCGGCGCGCGAGGTGGTCGATCTTGCCTTCGATGCCTTCGACCGCGAAGGAGCGGGGGCGCTGACCAGCTGGATGCTGCTGACCGGCAACGAGGATGCGCTCGATCCGATCATCGGCACGATCCACGATCTGGTGGATGAGCTGGCTGCGGGCGAGGCCGAGGCACCGGGCTGCGAACAGCGCATCCACCGCGACACCCTGATGCTGGTTTTGATGGCACTGGGCGATGCGTTGATCGGCTCGGCGCTGGCCAAGTCGCTTGGCCTGCCGCGTGATGCCGCGCGCGAGCGGGCCACAGCGCTGCTTGAAGCGAGCCTTGCCGCGCGTGAGGCGGCCTAGGCGGGTGGCGATCCTGCCCGGATGAGAGCGGCGCGCTGCCAGGCTGGCAGGCTGGCCGGATCGAGCGTTTCGACCTTGAGGTGATCGATGGCGAGGCCCAGTTCCGGCCAGGCAGCCTTGCGCCGCGTCGGATCGGAGGCGGCGAGCGGCACCACCACCAGGCGGCGGTTCACCTTCTGCCGCCAGTTCATCCGCGCGGTGTTCTCCTGCCCGACATAGCAGCCCTTGGTGAAGCTCACCCCGTTCAGCTCGGCGGCATTGGTTTCGAGCCACAGGATATCGCCCATTTCGGCCCGGCCCTCTGGCACGCCGTGGGCAAGGCGATGGGCGTGCCAGGCCGCATCGGCGCTTGCCCCGCTGGGCGGTCCCAGCCAGCGCCAGCCAAGCGCAGCGAGGCGCGGATCGGGCACGGCGCCGGGATGCGGCTCGGGTGACCAATGCACCCCCAGGCGTTCCTCGCGGGTGATGCCAAGCCGGCGGCGCAGGCGATAGACCATCAAGCGCTTTATCAGCGCCTCGGCCTCGGCCGCCTCGCAATCGAGGAGGATATCCGCTCCGTCCGCCCAGACGAGAAAATCGAACAGGTGCTTGCCCTGTGGGGTGAGCAGGCCAGCATAGCAGGGCAGCGGGCCCTTGACGTCATTGGTGACAAGCCCCTGCAGAAAACCGGCGGCATCCTCGCCCGGATCGAGCGGGGCAATGCGCACAAGCGCGCGCTGGGCAAGATGGCTGGCCATGGGTGACAGATAGGGCGCGGCGCGGCTAAGGGGAAGGGATGACCGATCGCTTCACCATCCGCCGCCCCGATGACTGGCACCTGCACTTTCGCGATGGTGAGATCATGCGCGACGTGGTGCCCTATACCGCGCGCCAATTTGCCCGGGCGATCGTCATGCCCAATCTCACCCCGCCGGTGACGACCACGGCGCTGGCCGAGGCCTACCGCGCGCGGATCCGCGCCGCGGTGCCGAATGGTGTGCGCTTCGAGCCGCTGATGACCTGCTATCTTACTGATGACACCGATCCCGATGATCTTGTCCGCGGCGCGGCGGCGGGGGTGTTCACCGCGGCCAAGCTCTATCCTGCCCATGCCACCACCAATTCGGCTGCGGGCGTGACCAATGTCGAGAAGATCCATCCGGTGCTCGAGCGGATGGAGGCCGAGGACATCGTGCTGTGCATTCACGGCGAGGTGACCGATCATTCGGTCGATGTGTTCGACCGGGAAAAGGTGTTCATCGAGAGGCACCTGCGCGCCATTGTTGCGGCTTTTCCGAAGCTGCGGATCGTGTTCGAGCACATCACCACCGCCGATGCGGTCGATTTCGTGCTTGGCGCCGGGCCAAGGGTGGCTGCCACCATCACCCCGCAGCACCTCCACATCAACCGCAATGCCATGCTGGTGGGCGGGATCCAGCCGCACAATTACTGCCTGCCGGTGGCCAAGCGCGAGGAGCACCGCCTGGCACTGCGTAAGGCGGCGACCAGCGGCAATCCCAAGTTCTTCCTCGGCACCGACAGCGCCCCGCATCTGCGCAAGGCCAAGGAAGCGGCCTGCGGCTGTGCCGGCATCTTCGGCGCGCCCTTTGCGCTTGAAAGCTATGTCACCGTGTTTGACGAGGAGGGCGCTCTCGAGCGGTTCGAGGGCTTTGCTGCGCTCCATGGCCCGGCCTTCTACCGCCTGCCGGTCAATGAGGAAACGATCACGCTCGTGCGGGGGGAGACCGATGTGCCTGAGGTTCTGACCGTGGCCGGGGAGGAAATCGTCCCCTGGCACGCCGGGCAGCGGCTCGGCTGGCGCCTTGTCGGCTAGGCCCGGCGGCGGCGCCACAGATCGGCCACGAAGATCGCCACCGCCAGCCAGATCAGCATGAAACTTGCCAGCTTGGCTGGGGCCAGCGGCTGGCGGAAGACCGTGAGGCCGAGAATGAAGACGATGGTGGGGGCCAGATACTGGATGAAACCGAGCGTCGAATAGTCCATCCGCCGCGCCGCGATCGCGAACAGCAGCAGCGGCACCGCGGTGGCGACGCCGGAGAAGATGATCAGGATGCTCATCCACCAGTCATGGCCGAAGGCCGAACCTGTGGGGCTCAGCGCATACCAGCCCACCACCGCCGCCGCCGGAATGGCAAGCAGCGTACTCTCGATCGTCAGGCCGGCAAGAGCGCCCACTGCCACCTGTTTGCGCACCAGCCCATAAAGCGCGAAGGTGAGGCTTAAGCTCAGGCTGATCCACAGGCTCGTCGCCGCCCCGGCGGCAAGCAGCGCCACGGCAGCCGCGGCGATCGCCACCGCCAGCCACTGCCAGCGCGACAGCTGCTCGCCCAGCAGCAGGGTGCCAAGCAGCACGTTGAGAAGCGGATTGAGGTAATAGCCGATGCTGGTGGCATAGACCTCGCCCGCCATGATCGCCCAGATATAGACGAACCAGTTGATCCCGATCAGCGCGGCGCTGGCCATCAGCGCCAGCAGGCTGCGCGGGCGGGCGAGCGCGGCACGAAGCTCGGGCAGCTGGCGGCGCAGGGCGAGGATCGCGAGGCACAGCGGCAACGTCCAGATGATCCGCCAGCCGACGAACTCGACCGGGGGAACGCTGCGCACCAGCAGCAGGTAAAGCGGCAGGAAGCCCCACATGATGTAGGCGCCAAGCGCCGGGAGCAGGCCCGAGGTACGCTCGGGGCTGTGGGGAGCAGTGGCAGCGGCGGCGGCGGGGGAAGCGCTCATTCGCAGCGCCGTTAGGGACGGGCGCAGAGCAGCGCAAGCGCTGCGGCGCGCACCCCTGCGGCTGAACCGGCGCTGTCACCTCACAGTGGCCGTTGTTCATCTTGGAGTTCCTATAGATGAATGGACAGAGCGAATCTCCCGCCGGGCCAAGGGTAATGGCGAAAGGTTCAAAGGCTTGCGGCCATGCCCACCACATGGCTGCCGGCGCGCTGGCTGCGGTCGGCGTGAGGGGCGCCCCCGGGTCGATTGCGGCCCGGGGGCGTCTTGCCATGCCCCAAGCCCCGAACAGGGGGCAATCTTAACCATATTGTGCCACGGCCCTGCTCGTGGCCCGAATCCTTGCCCTTGCTTTGCTGTGCCTGCTGCTGGCGGCCTGCGCTCCGCGCGAGCGCGCCGGGGCGGGTGAGGAGGCGGCGCTGGCGCGCGATCCAGTGGTTGCCCGGGCGCTCCACGATCCATTGATGAGCGATCCCGATCTAGCCAGCCGCAACGAGGCCAATGCCATCCTCGGCCAGGCTGACAGCAGCAGGCACAGCAAAGCAAGGGCAAGGATTCGGGCCACGAGCAGGGCCGTGGCACAATATGGTTAAGATTGCCCCCTGTTCGGGGCTTGGGGCATGGC
>Ga0075012_10000959_pt1 | contig 30149 bp, 24 predicted proteins | sample All_14_2_FD_71474 | JGI IMG/M metagenome (GOLD analysis project Ga0075012, IMG submission 71474) | Freshwater microbial communities in response to fracking from Pennsylvania, USA - Allegheny Zone_MetaG_DW_15 | ecosystem: Environmental > Aquatic > Deep subsurface > Groundwater > Drilled...
CGCTGCCGCTCTTCGCGGCGGCCGACGCGCGCGAGGGGAAACTTCGGCAGGAGGCGATCGAACCGACCGTGCTGCTCGCGCCGATGGGGGAGGGCGCGGAGGTGGTCGAGGACTATCGCGCGTCGGGCCTGTCGCTGCGCGCGCATCCGCTCGCGTTCCTGCGCGATGAGCTCAAGGCGCGCAAGATGATCACCTGCGAGGCGTTGCGCACGACAAGGGACGGTCGCTGGGTCGAGCTGGCCGGCCTTGTTCTCGTGCGCCAGAAGCCCGGCAGCGCGAAGGGGGTGATGTTCATCACCCTGGAGGACGAAACCGAGGTCGCCAATCTCGTCGTCTGGACCAAGACGTTCGAGGCCAACCGTCGCACCGTGCTTGGCGCCTCGATGATGGGGGTGCGCGGCCAGGTCCAGCGCGAGGGCGACGTCATCCATGTCATCGCGCAGCGGCTCGACGATCTGTCGGCGATGCTCGCAAGCGTCGGCCGGCGGGCCGATGTCGCCGATATCTATCGGGTGAGCCGCGCGGACGTCGTCAGGAATCCGATCGGCCACGATCCGCGCGATCCCGAGCAACGACCACTCGGCCGCGATGCGAGGGACATCTACATCCCGGATCTGCGCCTGGGGTCCGGGATCATCCCCGGTCGGCCGACCCAGGGCATCAAGATCAAGCCCCGCGACTTTCGGTGACAACGCAAAAAGGCCCGGTGGCGTGAGCCACCGGGCCGTTCCGGCTCTCAGAAGGGGATGTCGTCGTCGATCGGGAGGTCACGCTCGTCCTGCTGCTGGCCCGATGCCTGGCGGGCGCGGGTGAGGAAGGTGACTTCGTCGGCGATGATCTCGGTGCCGTAGCGCTTGATGTCGTCCTGGTCGGTCCAGCTGGTGTAGTGGATCCGACCGCGGACCATCACCTTCATGCCCTTGTCGACATATTCCTCGACGGTCTTGCCGACGCCGTTGAAGCAGGTGATCCGGTGCCATTCGGTGTCCTCGACGCGATAGCCGTCGCGATCCTTGATGACCTTGCCGTCGCTGTCGCGCTTGGGCCGCGAGGTCGCGAGGCTGAAGTGGGTGATCTTGGTGCCGCCCTGCGTGGTGCGGGCTTCAGGGGTGGCGCCGACGTTGCCGGCGAGGATGACGATGTTCTGCATGTCGAGGTTTCCTTATCTGTCGGCCGAGGGATGATCCCTTCGACTGATCCCCGAAAAAGGCGGCCAGGACGGTGCCTCCACCGGACGCGCGCAGCGCGGGAGGGAAACCCCGAGACAAGGGGTGGTGCGGGCAGCCGTGGCACACGGCAACTCGGCCCGAAGGATCGCGGGTTGGAGGCGGCGGACGGCCGACTTAGGGGTCAGATCAAAGAGAAGGGATTATCTCTTCGTGCTGACATGAGACCCAAGAAACCGGTGCAGACCTCCGCGCTCGTCACGCCAATATCGGTGCCGCCGCGCCCGTTCCCCGAACGCCGCCATGATCACCTCTGCCTCTTGCGCTCGGGCCAGACGCCACGCGCACGCACCGTCACGCGCCCGACGGGCGCCGCGTCGAGGACACCGGATGGCTTCTTGCCTGCGCGACGCCCTGCGGCGAGTCCCGGCCGATTGACGACAGGGGCAAGAAGGTGCGGGGTCGCACCCACATCGCTCGCGCTCGGACGCTCCGACACGGCCAACGGCACGCAGCAGAGACGCCCGAAGTCCCGTCACCGCGGTCGCCGGGAAACGGGCACGGTGCGCGATCAGGCCGCCGGCGCCCCAGGTCTTTCCGTCAGAGCCGGATTGGCCGCGCTCTCGCCCGGCGCCGCAAAGGGATCGACCAGCTTGTGGATGGGCTGCGCCCGGCCCATCCAGGGCTTGGGCTGAATGCAGCGGACCCAGTCGGCGAAGCTCGGGATGAAGCCGAGGTCCTCCACCACATGTTGCTCGCCGATCAGGCGAACCGGAACTACCCGCCCCGACGACACCGTGATCGTCGCGCCGAAGAAGCGCTCCAGCATGAAGATGCCCTCGGCGTGATGGCGCAGGGCACGGTGTCGATAATCGGCGGTGATCGCCTTGGATTCGTCGAACCACTGGTGCAGCGCAAGATAGTCCTCCGGCGCGCCGCCCCATTTGCGAACGGAGGAAAGCGCGTGGTGATAGCAATGTCCCATGTCGCCCTCCTCACCACGCATGTTCATAGGATTCGACCGCGACGTAGCGATCATTGTGGTCGAGGGTGATCGTCCCGGCCGCGACGTCGAACCGGAATTCGCCATAGGCGCCGTCATTATTCTCCCACCCCGCATGGGTGGCGGTGAGCAGATCGAAAGCCAGGGTCTCGATCGCATCGGCGATCGGCGTCGGGTCGGATCTGGTCTCCACTCCGTCCGCGAGCGCACGGGTCAGAAGGACGTCGCTGGTCGGCAGCTCGACAGGTGCATCGCCGGCAAAGGCCTGGACGCTCTCGATCTGTCCGGAATCGCCGCCGCCGTCGAAATGGACCAGGACGCTCGATACGTCCGCGGCCGCGAGCACCGCGAACAGCGCCGCCTTGTTCACCGGAACGAGCGCCGCACTTTTGGCTTCGAAGGCCGCGTGCCGGGCCATGACGGCGTTCCAGTCGATGGCGGCGGGCGGGGTCATATCGGGAAGAGCCATGAACTTGCTCCCTCATTGGATGGATGACAGGCCTCCGGTCATCCGGGGCCATCATCCCCCCGGTCACCTTTCCTCTCGATGGTGGTTCCCGCCGGGGAGCGGGGAGGGGCACCGCCAGGCGGTGCCCGCTACCGATCAGCGGGATCGCTGCCTGCGCGCCGGCTCCAGCGAAGCCGGGGCCGATCCCAGCGGCCCACGGCGATCGACGACGCGGATGTTCCTGGACTTTGCCTCGATGACGAGACGTTCGGTCACGCCATTGCCCTGGAAGGCGATGACGAACCGGGGCTTGAGCGAGAGCATCTGCTCGTTGCGGCGGAAGCCCGCGCGGTCGCCCAGCTTTCGGTCGAGGCCGAAGCGGACCTGCTGGATGCCGTTCTGATCGGCCCATGACGCCGCAAGCCGTTCGATCCCCTTCATGTCGCCGCCATGGACGAGATACATGTCACCTACATGGGCGCGCACCTTGTTGAGGGTGGCGATGAGGTTGTCGGCAAAGGTCTTCATGTCGGCATCGTTGGCGAAGGTCAGGCGGCCACCGGCGAAGACGACCGGCGTGCCCTGTGCCATGTTGGCGTTAAGCGCCCGCTCCCGCCGCGCCCGCAGGAAGGCATGGCCATCGACGATCCCGGCCGTGACACCGAGCGAGATGCGGTTGCCTGATGATGGAACCCAGGATTTCCCGGTTTCGCGCATGTAGTGGGCAGCCGCGACGTCGCGCATGACCTCGAAGGAGCCGGCGGATTCCTCGACCTTCTTGGCGAGATCGATCTTCTCCTCCAGGTCGGCGGTGCTGATTTCCGAGCCGTCCTGGTCGGCGAGCAGGAGACGGATCTCGTCGGTCAACCGGTCGACCAGCCCGTGCTTCTTGGCGGCGGCGCGGTGGAAGAGGTTCACCAGGCCCCAGCCCAGATCTTCGATGTCGCGTTCCAGCGAGGTGTTGCCCATCGTCGCGAAGAGATCACTCCAGATGGCGGTTACGGTTTGCTCCAGGGCCTCGGTGGGAGGGGGCGCCATGCCGCTCAGGTCTTCGGCGCGGGGTTCGAGGTGCCCTAGCTCCAGGGCCGCGAGTGCGGCTGCAAGCGATATGGACATGATAGCGAGCCTTTCTGTCTGTGCCGGCGGCCTCTCCGCCGGATGCCCATCCTCTGGGCGCTCGCAAAAGAGGCGCTGGCACCGAGGCGCAGCCGAGGGAAACCCGCGAACAAGGGGTGGTGCGGGCAGCCGTGGCACACGGCAACTCGGCCCGCCGTTCGCGGGTTGCCAGCGTCTCGCGGGCGCCCATATGCGGCATCCTCTGGCGGCGAGGTGTCGGCACAGACGGGCTCTGGCGATGATCCTGGTTGCTGCCGCCCCTCCGCGTGCGAGGCATATCGCCCTTCGCTGCCGCTCGATGCGCCATCGCAGCCACCATGAACCCGAGGCCGCGAACCGTATCCGCCCGGATCGGAGGATCGTCACTATCGCGCACGGCATCGCGGTGAGCCCGCACCGTCGAAGACCGCCCGCCCGGGACCGCAATCCGGCGTGCCGCCCGGCCACGACACAACGAGCGGTAGATGACCGATGCAGATCCGCTGCCTTGCCAAGAGCCCGTCCACGGCGACATCAGCACTGCGCCGTCTCAGGAAGGCGATCAGGACAGGAATGGCGGGGGTCGAGTCCGGCCCGTACATGCGCCGTCGCACCTGGCTGCCACGCAGGACAGAGAGACGGGAAGGGGAGAGAAGTCTTCCGCACCCGACCGCATGTGAACGGCGATCGGCCATGACTGCCTCCTTCGGCACCGGGGAGGTGAGGTCAGCGCCCTGCCTGGCCGCTGTTGAACATGTCGAGCCAGCGGGCCATCGACATGCGCTGCCCGACAGGCTTGTCCGCTTGCGCCGCCTGAAACGCGACCAGGGCGAGGGGTGCGTCCGAGACGATGCGATCAACCTCCGATGGCGGCAGCAAGCCGCGATCGCGGATATAGGCGGTCATGGTCCCAGGGCGCGGGATAGCGCCTCTGCATCCGATCACGGGCTTGCGCCAGAGCCCTTCCACCGTCCGCAGCCGGGGCTTGGCCCGTGCTTCCATCAGAACGATCGTGCGCAGCTCGTCCTTGGACAGCGCATCGACCTCGTGCGGTCGCATCGCGGGGCAGAAGAAGCAGGAGGATTTGGGTGGCACGGGCAGCCCGGCGCGGGCAATCCGGTCGATACAGTCACCGCGCGACCACCCCAGCTCACGCAACGGATAGCGATAGTCGTACCGAGGATCGGCATAACCCTCGGCATGGGCATAGCGCCGCTGATCGGCCCCTGAGCAATCATAGCCGATGAGTTTGACGACCCGGCCCCCTTCGGCCCAGCACCGCACTGCGGGGGGCCATCGCGCAGTCCAGCCATCCTGCGGCGCAACTTTCCACTTGAGCGAGCATGACCCCCGCCCGAACGCCTTGGAAGGCAGCGTGCCATTGGTGAGCATGTTGGTGCCGAGGCTGTCATAGGGCGGCCAATGCTTGAAGTTGCGGGGCTCGTACCGCACGATTTCCGACGGAATATCGTGCGCGTCCATCCAGCGCCGAAAGATCGGGATGAAGCCATAGGTGTCCGCCTTTTCGGACCCGGTGTCGGCGAAAAGCACCATGTCGATCGGCGCGCCCGATTGCGCGAGCTCGATGATCATGGCGGTGGAATCCACGCCCGCGCCCCAGGCGGCGATGACAGGCGCGCGCGTCATGGGAAGCGCGCCCCGTCCTCGGTGAAGCTATAGTCGTTGGCCAGGATCGCCTCGTCGACCACCGGGTCGGAGAGCTGGTACCAATATTCGTGCTCCAACTGGCGGTAGAGCCAGCGCGCCAGGTCACGGAGCTGTTCGATGATCTGCTCCTCGGCGTTCGAGGTCATGTCCTGCCCGTTCGGGCCATCGCGCTCGACGGCAATCGCCATCGTGAACTCGTGGTAGTAGCGACCCTCATGCCGGATGCTCGCCGCAAGCTGGTAGAAGTTGCGCCGCTGCACGGCAGCCAGCGCATCGGCGATCCGGTGAAGTTCCTTGTCCTGCGGCGCATGGGCGCGGATCGTGCGCGACGCGCCCGTCGCATAACGATAGCGTCCCTCGAAGCACGCGCCGTCGCCCTGGCTGGAGAAGCCGGAGTACCAGATGCGCGGCTCCTGTCGGGCGCCACCGCCGTACAGCCGGACAGGGTGGGTCGCGAGATCGACGCCAAGGACCGCACAGACGCGCGCGAAATCGTCGAAGATGAAGGCCTGCCACCCGTCATCCGGTGCCGAGCTGCGATACCAGTCGCGGGCGTGGTCGAGAGCGGTGCCGGACAGCTCGGGCAGTCGATAGACGGTGGTGCTGATGATCTCAGGCATCGGTGCCTCCCGTCGGACTCGAGGGATGGGCAGCGCCGAGGCGCAGTGACAGGGTCTCGTCGATGAACTGCGATGTCGACATCGCATCCACGGTCTCGGCCGTGATGACGAGGGCGGCCCCGCCAAATCCGTCCGGGCGCATCTTCGAGCAGTTGAACCCCGTCTCCACCGCGACGAACGTCAGCGTCGGCGAGCGGCGAACGATCTCCTGCAAGATCCCGATCCAATGGTCGTCGAGATCGACTTCCACCACCGTGTCGTCTTCCGACAGGCCGGCAACGGCGCGCGCCAGCAGATCGGCTGCCGCCGACCCGACAGCCGTCGCGGCGAGCGCTGCCTGGACGTCGGGCAGTTCGAGGTCGATCATCGAGTTTCGGCCGACCTCTGCGAAGAGGTAGAGCTCGTCGGCATCGGTCTCGGATTCGAAAATATTGCACAAGATGAGCCGCTCGGCGTCCGTCAAGTCGGACAGCGGAAGCATCGGAGAGACGACGCACTGAGAGTAATAGTCAGCCATGCTGAGCTCCTGTGTTTTTGGGGGTTCACGCAGCGGCAGCGAGGCGGATCGTTCCGACCGGGCCGATGGTGCTGGCAAGCCGGCGGGCGAACGCCGCAGCGTCGAGCAATTCGGCGATCGGTGCCCGGTAAACCTTGCCCGCGTCCTGCCCGTCACGGCAGCGATGGAAGGAAAGCTCGAGCCCCGGGACGAGACCGCGCGGAACGACGCGAATGGCGATATCGGCGTGGCGCAGTTCGCTCGTACCCTCGTCCCGATCGCCGTGGATGACCGTGGTGATCCGGGCATCGTCGGGATCGAGGCCAATAGCTGCCAGTAGATGAGCGAGAGCGCGCCGCGCCTGATAGTGAAAGGTCCGCTTTGCAGGCCCGTCGAAGGCGATATCGTTTCCGGCAATGGCGAGCAGCGCCGGTCCGGCGATCACCGCCTCCCGGTCCAGCCTGCAGCGCTCGCGCAGGCAAGTGACGCTGGGAGCGTCGCGATCGGCAACATCGGCAAGATTTCGGATGAGGAGCAGAATGGCGGAATCGGCCGCCAGCGATTTGCCGGCACGGCGGCAGTCCTCCACCGCGGCATTGAGGGCATGGAGCGCGGTCGGAAGCGTTTCCAGCCCGTCGGGGAAAAGCGCCTGGTTATGGCGATAGAGCGTATCATATTTCATGGAAGCACCTCCGTCAGAGCGCCCAGTCGCGCCCGAACCGCCGAAGGCTCCCTCCCCTCTCTCGCGGCGAAGCCGACCTCACGAAGGTCCGGCGCTGTCTCCGAACGCCCCCGCCGGAAGCGTCCAGGGGTCGGTCAGGATCGGCAAACGCCATTCGGGTTCGTCCGCCTGGACCCGCTCATCGTGATGAAGGAGCGCCGCCGGGAAGGGCGTGCCGCGCTCGGCGAGGTCGACCACACTTCGAGAACGATGGATCGTCTTGCCAGACTGCGCTTCCCGCACCGCGATCCGGTCGAACGCGGCCGGGAAAATCAGCCTGAGCGTGGCCCACTGGTCAGGTGAGCCAAATATGCAGGCCCGGCACGACAAGCGGCCCCAGCCCAGGACATAGGCCGGGTGGGGCCGGATTCCCGTCGACGCGATCGCCTCCCATATCTCTTGTTCGGTCCACGCCAGGACAGGACGCCAGTGATCGACGAAGCGCGTGCCCGTCGAGGTGCGATGGGGCTCCAGGGCAAGGTAGCGCGCGCGTGACGGGCTTTCCTCGGCACGCTCCCCGGTGATGACCAATGTTCGTCCAGCGCGAAAACGTCGCTGGTTACGAAGCGCGGCGGCGAGGACGTCGATCTTGAGAGCAGCGCTGCACCAGCGCACGCGCAAGTCACTGGAGGTCTGTGGAAAGAGGCCGCGCGTACCAGCGGGGCCGCGGCCCCCGGCCTGGCTGATCCCGTTCGGGGTCTCGAACATGATCGGCGCGGTCGGCATATCGGCCCGCGCCATTTCGCGAGAGAAGCCACCATCGCGCCACGAGACGTAGAGGGTGATGCCGAAATGCGCTGCAATGGCGCGGACGTAGCCGGCGGTGCAGGGCCAATCCATGAATGTCGGGCCACGGCCGTCGACATCATGGTGATGCAACTCGATTGCGTGGGGTGGCACGCCAAGCTTGAGCAGGAGGATCAAGGCGGCAAGGCTGTCCTTGCCGCCGCTGAACGCAACGACGAACCGCCGGTAGGCGGCGAGGTCGGGGCGGGCGGCCTGACCGGTCATGCCGCTTCACGGATCTTGTCCTCGGCCTCCGCCGACCCGCCAAGTCCGGTGGCGCGAAGGAGGTAGGCGGCAGCCGCCTCCGCCTTCGCTGCGGCGGTCATGATCGCGCGGGAGTCCTTGCGCAGCACCTTCAGCCAGGAGCCGATATAGGCGGCGTGGTCGTCGATATGCGACGTCGGGAGGCCAAGATCGGCGCCGAGCAATGCGGAGGTCATCTCCGCGACCAGCTCCTCAAAGGCATAGGCGTGATCGCCGAATTTCTTGCCGAATTCGCGGTTCAGCCGATCAGGGTGGCCGGTCGCGTGGCCCGCTTCATGGGCAAGCGTCGCTGCGAAATGGGCGCGGGTGGAGAACAGATCGACGGGGGGCATCGTGATGCTGTCGGCGATGCGGTCGTAGAACGCGCGGTCGCCGCGCTGGTCGACCTTGATGGGCAAGGCGTCGATGAAGGCCTGGGCGCGTGCGGGCAGCTGGTCGGCGGGCGGCACCACGCTCATTCGGCTTGGGTAATACTCGGCTGACAGCCCATCGATCTGATCGCAATTGAAAACGGCATAGGAGCGCAGCACACGGCGCATCTCGTCCGTGGTGTCCCCCGTCACCACCGATTCGACAGTCTTGCTGTAGGACTTGTAGAAGATGGCAATCTGCGACCGCTCGCCTTCGCGAACCTGCCCGCCAAGAGCCTGCGCCTGCTTGTAGGTCATCCAGGTGCGCGAGTTGAACCCGGCCCCCTCGGCACAGAGCCACAGCCAGAAGCAGTTGATGCCCCGGTAGGGGTCACCGGTCGCGCGCAGCGGTCGGCCGCCCAGCCCCGGACGCCAGGGTTTGACCCATGGGCGCACGCCCGCTTCCAGCTTGTCGATGATGGTATGGGTGATGATGTCGGCGGGCGACGGCTTGTCGGTGGCTTTTCCCACGGGACAATCTCCTGTTCAGGGTGAGGCGAGCCCGCATCCGCATCCTCCCCTTTGGGGTGAGGGCGGCGGGGCACAAAAAGAGAGGCGACACTCGGTGAAGAGTGCCGCCCCAGTCGCCTCGAACTGTGCAAGCCGGTGTCAGGCAGCTTCGTTCATATCCGTGGGATCGCCATGCGCGTCGTCATCGCGGTCGCCAGCAGTGTCGGCATCGTCGTCCTCGGACAGATCGACGTCCTCCGGTTCCTCGATAAACGCCGAGCGGAGCATGGCCTTGGCCGGTTTTTCGATCCCGTCGAAGCGCATCGCCTCGGGCAACCAGGCGGTCGCCTTCTCGCGGATTTCCGCCTCGACGATGCCCTGCCCGTTGCAGAGCGAGGCGCAGGTGCTCGCAAGGTCGCCCTTCTTGGCGTCCTTGTAGCGGCCCCGCAGGATCGGGCCGCCGATCTCCTCCAGCGCATCGAGCATGACGGTCTTCTTGACGCGGCCGAAGAAGTTTTCGGCCGTGGGACGCCACCAATGCTCGACCTGGATGTCGAGAAGGCGGCCCAGATGGTCGTGGAACCCATTGCTGCGGTAGCCGTCGGCAATGTTCAGGGTCGGCTCGAACGTCCGTGCGATGGCGAAGGCCACCCATGCACCCCGGGCTTCGTCGTCGAGGCCCCGAAAGGCGTCGAAGCGCTCGGTCATGGTCAGGTGGCCCGCCCAAGTCGTATCGAGACGCTGGCGCTGGTCGTCGATCGTCTGCGACGCCATCGAGCCCTCGTCGCGGAACCCGAAGATGGGGAAGCCGGCACCGCTGGACTTGAGGGTCGAGTGGTTCGGAAAATGGCTTGCCTCGAACACCACGTTCTGCGCCATCAGGAAGATGGTGAGATCGAGAGCCATCGCCGGATCGCTGGCGATATGCGCCACGAGGATCTGGCGGCGCTGGGTCGCCAGTTCGTCGATCAACGTCGCGCTGAGCTTGGCTCCCTGGTCGACGCCGTCGAGATCGTCAGCACCACCGCTATCGCCCGAACCGACCGGCTTGGATGGTGCGTTCGGATCGACAACCGGCTTCTCGCTGAAGAGGCGCGTATGGACGCGAGCCTCGCCGTCGCCGCCGATATAGACGAACGTGCCGATCTGCGCCTTCAGGGCAGGATCGATCTCACGGCGGGCATCCTCGATCGTCTCCAGTTCGCGGTCGATTTCGTCCAGACGCGCGTTCGCCGCCTCGGCCTCCGTGCTACCGTCGGGAAGATCGCCTTCGAGCTGCTCGACCAGCAGGTCGTTCTCCGCAGAGAGAGTGTCGATGCGAGCCTGTTCGTCCTCAGTGAGCGGCCGGGCGGGCGCATGAAACTCATGCAGCTGGCGTTCGACATCGTAGGGCACATGGGTCGCGACGATTGGCGTTACGAAGGCGAGGCCCTCGGTTTGCGCCAACTGCGTCGCCGCAGCTTCGAGCTTTCGGGTCGCCAGGGTCTCGAGGAGATCGACGTCGATCCAGCTTTCGTCCCCTTCGGTCGCGAACAGGTCTCCCTCGATGCGGCCGCCTTCGGCGAGATAGGCGTCACGGCCGACGAAGCGGGCCTTGGCGTCATTCGCCTTGACGCTGCCGTTGAGGATTGCGCGGCGGATATTGTCGGGATTGTCACCATAGTAGGACGTGCTCATCTGCCCGAAGACGCGGGCCTGGGCATCGACATCGCTGGTGACGGCATAGGCCTGCGCGACCCCCAGCGTGATCTCGCCGGCAGCGAGCGCGTCGAAGACCGGCTTGGCGAGCTCAGCGAGCCTCACACGCTGTTCGACGAAGCGCGTGGTCACGCCCTGTCGCTTGGCGACGTCCTCGGCGGTCATTCCCTTCTGGATCAGGAAATTGAACGCCGTGCTCTCATCCGCCGGGTTCATCGGCAGGCGCTGGAAATTCTCGGCGAGGCTGGCCTCGACCGAGGTCTCGCCCTCGGTGTCATCGAGGACAAGGACCGACACCTCATGGTCGACCGGCAGGGTGCCGCGCTCGATCAGGCGCTGAAGTGCACGCAGGCGCCGCCCGCCGGCCTTCACGGTGAAGTGCCCCGCCTTCTTCAGCGGCGTCACGACCAGATTCTGCAGCAAGCCCTGGAATGCGATGCTGTCGGCAAGCTCATCGATGCCGGTTTCGCGGTTTACCTTGCGCACATTGTCCTTGGACAGCGAAAGGTTCTTCACCTTCACGGACTGTATCATCGTTCGTCTCCAACTGGAGTGGGCGCGCCGCGCTGGCGGTCACGCGGACCTGATCATCAGGCCCACCAAGCCGAAGGCTCCCTCCCCTCCCTCTGGAGAGCGGGGAGGAGACCTCGCGCGCTCAGGCAGTGATGCGCGCGATGACAGCCGCAGCGCTGGCGATCGGCACGAACATCCGGGTCTTGTGCTGGATGATGTCGGTAAAGCACCCAGCCGCCTTCAGTTCGGCAAGCCGCGTATGTGGCCAGTCGAGCAATTCGAGCCGCTGCTGACCCGCCACCAGGCTGCGCTTCAGGCGGTAGGCACCCAGGTCAGAGATCTCGCCCGTCGTGAGGACGTGCCTGGCGGTATCCTCGGCCGACACGGTGATGGTCGCGGCAATGCCGAAGGCTTCGGCGAGCTTGGGCACCAGGGGCGCCGGCACGATCCGTCCAAGAAAGGATTGCCCGTCGTCGGTGTTGAGCCGCCAGACCTGGACATGGTCGTCGGGGAGCCGATCCCAGACAGGGAGCAGGAGCCCGGCCACGAGATACAGCGTGTTGGTGCGGGTCTTGTCCTGCATCTCCTCGACTTCGGCCTGCCACAGCCCCGAGAATTCCGCCTCCGTGGTTTCCTCCCACATGGTTTCCAGAAGCACATCCTGGCGCACTCGCTCGGTGCGTGTTGGCCGCACCAGCTCATAGCGACGCACGATCTCGCCATCGTCATCGGTCAGCGAGTAGGTGCTGCACCGGATCGCGGCCTTGCCCGACTTGCGATTGACGATGGCCACGCTGTCATCGCCAAGCATCCGCACCGCGCGATCGAGCGGCAGCGGCTTGTAGCGCTCCTCCGTTTCGAGGCGCAGGATTTCAGTTTCGGCGCCGCTGGTCTGGTCACGCCGGATCACGGTGCGATCGAGGATCGTGATCCGCTCGGCATTGATGCTCTCGACGCCGAGATCGAGCGTGCCCGCCTCGCGCGCCGCCTCGATACGAGCCTCGATCAAGCCGAGATACTCGTCGAAGATCGCGTTTTGCAGGCCGATGCGCAGGGCGAGGATGCGGTTGAGCCAGCGCTGGATCGGCGGCAGATCCTCCTTGAGCCCGCCGCCTTCGCCTTCCAGCTCCAGCCCTGTGAGGGACTGGAAATCGCCGAGGGTGGTCGAACGCAGCTTGCCGTTGGCCAGCAGTCGGAACCACGCTTCCAGCGATTCCTTGGCATAGTCGCTCTCAAGATTGTCGCGAGGGTCGAACAGGCCTTGCCCGCCGGTCTGGCGCTGCCCGCGGGTTAGCGCGCCGAGGCTGTCGAGCCGACGCGCGATCGTCGAGATGAACCGCCGTTCGCCGCGGCAGTCGGTCGAGACCGGTCGGAACAGGGGCGCCGTGGCCTGATGAGTGCGGTGGGTTCGGCCGAGACCCTGGATTGCCGCATCGGCACGCCACCCCGGCTCGAGGAGGTAATGGTTTCGGCGCGACTGGTTCTGCGCGGTGAGGCTGGCGTGATAGCTGCGGCCGGTGCCCCCGGCGTCCGAGAAAATGAGAATCTTCTTGGCGCCGCGCATGAAGCTGTCGGTTTCAGCGAGATTGGTGCGCGGGCTGCGGCTTTCGATGCGCTGGCGACCGCTGGCGTCTATGACGACGCGTCGGCTCCGCCCTGTCACCTCGGCGACGGCATCGGTTCCGAAATGCCCAATGATGTGATCGAGGGCGGAACCGATGATCGGCAACGCGCAGAATTGCTCGATCAGGTTTTCACGCAGGGCCAGCGCTTCCTGGCTGAAGACGGGGTTCCCATCGCCATCGGACATTGGCTCCGAGCGGGTCTTGCCCGTGTCGTCGACGAAGGTCTTCATTTGCCGGACGGGGAAGGCCGCGGTCAGATAACTGGTGACGAATTCCTTGGGGGAAAGCTCGATGTCGAGATTTGCCCGCTCTTCCGGGCTCAGTGCCGCGAGAGCGCGGTTGAGCATGGCCTCGGAGGTTGAGACGAGCTGGATCACGACACTCTCGCCGCGCGCGAGGTCGGCGCGGATGGCGGGGATCAGGGATGGCAGCTTCATGCCGATCAGGAGCTGACAGAAGAACCGTTGCTTGGTGGACTCGAAGATCGACAGGGCGGCGGATTTCGCGCCGCTATTGTAGGTGTCGTTGGAGAAGCTATCGGTCACGCGGGTCGCGTCGAGCGCGGTACGCAGGTTCGCGTGGATTACCGCCCACGCATCGGCATATGCGTCGTAGACCTCGATCTGATCGGGGGTCAGACGGTGCTCGAGGATGTCATATTCGACACCGGCGAAGCTGAGCGCCCGTGCGGCATAGAGGCCCTGCATCTTGAGGTCGCGGGCGATGAGCTCCATCGCGGCGATCCCGCCCCGGCGCAGGCTGTCGACGAAGGCGCGGCGATCGGCAAAGGCCGTGCCTGGTCCCCAGAGTCCGAGGCGCGTCGCATAAGCGAGGTTGTTGACGTCCGAGGCGCCGGTTGCCGAGACGTAGAGCACCCGGGCACGCGGCAGGAGATTCTGGAGGCGCACGCCGGCGATGCCCTGGTCGGAGCCGTCCTTGGTGCCAAAGCGCCCTTCGCCACCAGCGACGCCGGCCATTTCGTGCGCCTCGTCGAAGACCATCATGCCGTCGAAATCAGCGCCAACCCAGTCGAGAATCTGCTGGAGCCGGGTGCCCTTGTCACCGCGATTGGAGCGCAGCGTCGCATAGGTCAGGAACAGCACGCCTTCCGCCGCACCGATCGGCGTTCCCAGCTTCCATTGATTGAGATGCTGGATGTCGAGGGCAAGGCCGCCGACCGCCGTCCAGTCGCGGCGCGCGTCCTCGAGCAAGGTTTCGGTCTTCGAGATCCAGATGTGCTTGCGGCGACCGCGCAGCCACTGATCGAGAATGATCGCTGCGACCTGACGACCTTTGCCGGCCCCGGTGCCATCGCCGAGAAAAAAACCAGTCCGATAGGCTCGGCCACGCTCGTCCGGCGTGAGCGACAGTCCTTCCTCCGCAGCGGTGAAAAGCCCGGAAATGTCGCGCTCGAAGGCATCGCCGGAATAGATCAGGGTTTCGATCTGGGCGTCCGACAGGATCTTGCCATCGACGACGCTGGCCGAAAGCTGCGGGCGATAGGAGGGTCGCGGGGCCGTGATCGAGCCCATCGCGATTGACTCAACGAGATCGGTCGGATGCGAGGCGGCACAGGGGATTGCGATCCTGCTTGGACGGTAGGGCAAATAGACGCCCACCGCCTCGCCCGTCGGGACAGGTTCGGCAAAGACGGTATAATCGATGGGCCGCGTTTCCAGCGATGCGACCATGCGCGCGCTCGGTACCGTCAGGCGCGATTTGTTGGAAAGACCTCCCAAAAGTCCGCCCAGCGGGCGATCGGGCGATGCACGAAGCACCAGCGGACGGGGCGCGGCAACAGCGATTGAGGGGCGCTCGCCAATGGCTTCGAGCGCGTCGGCGAGAGTGGCGCATCGGACCAGCGTCGCATCATCGCCGGTGCCCTTTTCCAGCACCATGATCTTCACGCTCTGACTGGTCCCATGCTTGGCATAAGCGTTCGCTGGCAGCTCAAGGTGGAGCGTGAGCGCGCAACCCTCGGTCGCCTTCATCCAGGCCCGGCTCGAGGTGTCGACGCGATCGGGAAGAATGGCGGCGCAACGCCCGCCGGGCTCAAGCCGCAACAGCGCGGCGCGCAGGTGGCGCAAGGCTGCGAGCGGGTCGGCATGGCGGCCTATGCTGCGCGAGAACGGCGGATTGATGAGAACTGCAGTGGGGACCGTCGAACGCGGCAGCAGGTCGTTGATCAATTCGCCGTCGTGGCAGGAGACGGGCGCATTCGGGAACGCTGCCCTGAGCATCGCGGCACGCGCGGGATCGATCTCGTTGAGAATCAGGTCGGCCCCGTACCGCGCGGCAAAAACCGCCAGCAGGCCGGTGCCAGCGGAAGGCTCGAGAACGCGGTCCTTCGCTGTGATGCCGGCGGCCAGCGTCACCAGGTAGGCGATTGGTGCTGGACTCGAGAATTGCTGAAGCGCGATCTGGTCCTCGCTACGAACCGTGTGCGTTGGAAGGGCCGCGGTCAGGGCGCCGAGGGCTGCGAGGCAGTCCATGGGACGATCGGGCAGGGCGGCGCCGGACAGATGCAGGACCTGCGCGAGTTCGAGGCTGTCGTAAGCGTCGCGCAGCGACCATTGCCCCTCGGCAGCGGTGGTGCCGTATGCCGTCTCCATCGCGCGGAGGAGGGCAGGGCGGTCAATCCCATTCCCCTGGCGCAAGATCGCACAAACTGCCTGCGCTGCGGTGATCGACGGTTCGGTGAAATCGAGTTCGAGGGCTGCGGATGAGGTACGCATCGCGGGTCTCCATTGTTATCGCCCGGTGCTCGTCACCGGACCAATGGGCCGAAGGCTCCCTCTCCTCCCTCTAGGCGGAATGGACCCGAAATTCCGTGCGCGGGACGACGTTGCGGGCAAGGCGATCGCGCAGAGCGTCGTTCCAGTCGTCGTGCTGGCCGGGAAGCCATTCCTCGACGAGCCGATCATTGCCCGACAGGTGCTCACGCGCCCGCTCGAGGCAGACTTTCGCGGCGGCATTGCGCTGGCCGAAAACGATCACGCGCCGAACATGCGGTGGGATGGCGACATGCGCGTAGCGTTCAGCGCCAAGCACGGCCCATACCGGCAGCTGAAACCAGTCGATGGCAGACATGGCGTCCTCGATCCCTTCGGCGAGGCCCAGGACGTCGTCAGGTTCACCGAAGCGCACACTACCGGTCCCCAGCAGGCCGAGCGCCAGTTTGGGCTTGCGGAATGGTCGGTGCAGAATGTCGGAAGGATCGAGAAAGGTACGATGGACCGCGACCAGCCCCAGCTCGTTCTTCACGGCGGCGATCATGGCAGGAAGGCTGCGCCGGTCCTTTCCCTTGCCCAGGATGGTCTTTGCGTTGAACCGCAACTCGGATGAGGGCGCGAATAGACCGCGAGCGTTGAGATAGGTCTCGGCGAGTGTCCCGGTTGTCGGGCTGCTGTTCTGCCAAAGCGACCGCGCGAGTCCGCTGAGGTCACGGGCCGGGGCGCGCCGTTCGACGGCGACGGGGGATCGATCGTGCAGGCCTTGTCGGTCGAGCGCCTTGAGAACATCCGTCGACGCGCAGCCCGCGAAGCATTTGAACAGGATTGCGGTTTCGCCCAGCCTGACGGAAAGGCTCGGCGAGTGATCATCGTGCGCAGGACAGCGGCATTCCCCGTGCGATCCGCTCCAGCGGCCGCCGAGGCTCTCGACGATTTGCTTTGCGCGCGTTGCAGCATCAATCGTGGCTGGCATCGCCGAAACTCCCGAAATTACCAAGGTGCGCTTCGACCGGGCAGCCTCCCCTCTCGATCGGGCGAGTCCGGCATGGGCTGCCTACGCTGCCTTCGCAGCCAGGACGCCGAACTCCTCGACGATGCGGTCCGTCGTGTAATGGGTGGTGCCGTCGCGTTCATAGGAGCTGTCGCGAAGCCGGCCCGCGATCCGCACGAGGTCGCCGACCTGGACCTTCTCGTCGATATATTTGCGCTGCCCCTCGCTGAACACGACGACCCGGTTCCAATAGCTGTCCTCGATCCACTGATCGCCATCTCCGCGTCGACGGTAGTTGGCGCAAACGGAGACGTTGGTGACCTTGGGCTTGGCGTCGATCTCGCCAATGCGACCGATGATCTCGAATTTCGCGAAGTTGATCATGATACCTCCTGGCTGGAGGCCGGCAAAAGGGGGCCGAGGCTTGCCAAGCGTTCCCTCGGTGATACCCCTCGTCTAGCCGCCTCGCATGGGATTGGGGAGATTAGACTAGCGTGGGGTTCCAGCGCTTTCCTATCCCCCCGCCTGGGGGGGGCTGACCTTTGGGCCGGTGCCCGAGGGTGCGACCCGGACTGGCCTCTGCCTCTCCCAAGAATCATCTTTAAAAACGCCGCTGCTCGCAGCGGAAGGATTCGAGATTCAAGAGATTCAGATTCGGCAGCTAGAAACGCTCGTTAAATCAACCGCTTGTCGCCGTTCACCTGACTGATTGGGGGAGTTAGCCTGACTTCATGGGGGCTTAGGCCTGACCAAGCGGGGGAGGTATCCTGCCCTGGCGGGGACATCCTGACCTCTTGGGGGCGGACCATCTTTCGGTCGATTTCGGCGGTGCGATGCGGCTTTTCGCAACGTGAGACGCGGCCATCCGCGCAGAATTCCCGATTACGATCGCCCACAGCGCGACTCGCTGGAAAAGCTGGCTCAGCAGGGCGATTCACCGGCGATCTATCCTGACCGATTGGGGGTGTCTGGGCGTCACTATCCTGACCTGACTTGACGGAGGAGGTCAGGTCAGGCAGCTATCTGACCCTCAGCATGATTCTGATCGCAATATGACATGGATACCGAGCCTGGCCAAACAGTAGAGGCAGTTGACGATCCGCCCGTTGAAGCATCTCCGGGGCGTGCAATGCGTGTGGCTGCCGCGCTCAAGGCAAAGGGTGGCGACGAATTCGCCAAACCAGGCAGCATCATCGAAGTGAAATTCGTTAAGGGCGAGTCGCTCAGCCTGACGGCGTCGAGACTTCTTGCCCTGATGATCCTTGCCGCGGGTGGCGATGCTTGGGAGGATCGCCCGCACCGGATGCGCAAGGCCGATATTCGGCGGGGCCACAAGGGCAACGAGCGCATCAGCGATATGCTTGAGGAGCTCCACCGGACCCTCTTCGCAGTTGATGACAAATCGTGGCGCGGTCGCAAGGCCACGACCCGCTTCTCCCTGATTTCCCGTTCACGCGAGGAAACCGAAGAGGATGGTGGCGAGGCGGGTTGGATCGAATGGGAGTTCACGCCTGACGCTCGCAAACTCATCCAGGCGTCGGAGACTTACGCCGTTCTCAACCGTCAGGCGGTTCTCGGTTTCCGGTCGAGCTATGCCTTGAAACTGTATGAGATGGGCGCGCTCCGTCTGCACCGCAGGCAAGCGGTCTGGAGGGGCGACATGCAGGCTCTTCGAGCGGCCCTTGGCGTTCCGCCAGATGTGTATGGCGATTTCGCGCAGCTGCGCAGGAAGGTTCTTGAGAAGGCAAAGGCCGAGATCGACCAGCTCGCGCATTTTCGGGTGGAATGGCGCGAAATTCGTCAGGGCCGCACGGTCACGGAGCTGGAATTCACGTTTGAACCCAAGGGTGCGCCCGAGGTCATCGAAACCGTCGAGGAACTCGATCGCCATTCTTCAGGCAGGAAGGCAAGGCGGGACGGAGCGGTTGAGGAAGTGACGGTGGGACCGGAGGTCATTGCCGCCGCGACAAAAGCGCTCACCAGACACAAGTCGGACGAGAAGTCGTTCCCGATCGGCTCCCTGACCTATGGCGCCGATGAGTTTCGCGCCATCGGGCTGCGGCATGGCGGAGGATGGTCGGTCGACCTCATCGCCGAGGGCTATCGGCAGCACATGGGCGCGCGCCTCGAAAAGCTGCGCGGCAAGAAGCTGATCGACTCCTGGACAGGCTTTTGTGAGAGCTGGCTCAGCCGCCGCGGACGCCCTTGATTCCAGAAAATTGCACGCGTGCAATTTCTCGATCCCCCACCGAGTCAGGATAGGATGTTTGAGCGCGGTCTTTAGCGTGATCCTAATGCACGACTTTCGCAATTTGCGATTTTCTTGACCGAAAAGCGCAAGTGGGTGTAGCACCTGCTAAATTGCGAAAGGTGGGCATATGTCTAACGGCCTCGAGATTGAGGAAGCCGAGCGTCTAGTCTCGGTTGCGACGCTTGCGAGCCGCACCTCGTCGATCCTGGAGAAGCTCCGGGATTCGGCAAAGAGTGCGAGAGCAGATGATCGGCGCGAGCCGACCTTCACAATCAGCCAGGCCGCGGAACTGGTGGGTCGAACGCCTGCCGCGATCCGGGACGCCGAGAAGGACGGAAGACTTCCCGAGCCGACGCGGACCGACAACAACCGGCGAGAGCGTTACACTCTCGCCCAGCTCAACGATATGCGCGGAGTTTTCGGTACCCGGCCTTATCGGGCGCCGACCGACCCGTGCTGCGTCGTCGCTGTTCAGAATTTCAAGGGGGGTGTCGGCAAGTCAACCGTAGCAGTTCACCTCGCCCAATATCTCGCGATCCGGGGTTATCGTGTCGCGCTCATCGACTGTGACAGCCAGGCATCGGCAACGACGTTGTTCGGCTATGTGCCTGATCTCGATCTGGAAGAGGATCATACGCTTTACCCCTTTCTGCGGGAGGATGAGCGCAGTTCGCTCGACTACGCCCTGCGCAAGACCCATTTCGACGGCCTCGAGTTGATCCCCGCCAACCTGAGGCTGTTCAATTCGGAATATGAGCTCGCGGCCCGAATGGCGCGGGGCGATTTTGGAAACTTGCTCGAGCGATTGAAGGTGGGGATCGACAGTATCTCGGACCGGTTCGACGTCGTCGTGCTCGACCCACCCCCGGCGCTTGGTTCGATCTCGCTATCCGTGCTTCGTGCCGCTAACTCGCTTGTAGTGCCCGTGCCGCCCACGGTGATGGATTTCTCCTCGACCGCCGCCTTCCTGTCGATGCTCGACGAGACGATCGAGCAGCTGGCCGAGCGCGGTATGGCGCCAGAGCTTCAGTTCCTCCGCTTCGTCGCGTCCAAGGTCGACGACAATAAGTCAATGCAACGGGAATTGCTGAACCTGATGCGGACGCTGTTCGGTCACGCGATGATCCGCACACCGCTCAAGGACTCCGCGGAGATCGACAACGCGACCGCTCGGCTGATGACCGTGTACGAGCTCGACGGCCCGGCTACCAGTCCGGCCGTTCGCAAGCGCTGCCTGGGCTATCTCGATGGGGTCAATTCCGAGATCGAGGTGGATATCCGTTCGATGTGGCCCAGCCACCAGGCCGCCCTGCGCAAAGCGGCATTGGCATGAGAAGAAATTCAGGAAAATTGCACGCGTGCAATTTCCGTAGAGGGAGGCTCGCATGAGTAAGAAAAACAGCGGCTTCGCGGCCGATCTGACGGCAGGGATCGACCTGACCGATGAGGCGGCACCGCAGCGGCGACAGGGGATCGCTGCCAACGTCCTGACTGGCCGATCGAACCGTCTGGCGGAGCTCACCTCTGGAGCCGTGGTGACACGAACCCACGAACTTGTCGATCCGGCGCGCTGCCGGATGTGGGCGGGTCATAATCGGGAATATGCCCTGCTCAATGAGGAGCGCTGCGCCGACCTCATCGAAAGCATGAAATCCCAGGGCAAGCAGGAGATCCCTGCTATCGTCCGGCGGGTGCACGGCGATACTGACTTCGACTTCGAGGTCATCTGCGGCGCGCGCAGACACTGGTCGATCAGCTGGCTTCGCTCGCATAATTATCCCGACTTCAAATTTCTCGTCGATGTGCGGGAGATGGGCGACGAAGAAGCCTTCCGCCTTGCAGACATCGAGAATCGGGCGCGCGAAGACCTTACCGATCTGGAGCGCGCCAAGGATTATCTCCGCGCGCTTGATCTCTATTACGATGGCCGCCAGCGGACGATGGCCGAGCGCCTCAAGGTGTCGGAAAGCTGGCTGACCCGGTACCTTGATTTGGCGCGCCTGCCAGAGGAATTGATGCTGGCATTCGCGGCTCCGCAAGACCTCGGCGTCCGCAACGCCATCGCGCTCAAAGCGCTATTGAAGCCGGACGATCGGCGCACACGCGTGCTCGCCGAGGCCGGCCGACTTGCGCAAGCGCGAGCGGCGGGCGGGCAGGCCTTGTCCTTGCTCGATACGATCAAGGCCCTGGGAGAGGCTGCAGACCCCCCCAAGAAGTCAGGATCCCCCAAAAAGTCAGGAAAGCCAGAAACCGTTGCGAGCGCGAGCGGCAAGCCGGTTCTGCGGATAGAGGGCGCCGATCGAAAAGGGATCCGCTTGACCTTGATCAGTCGCGGCGGCGCGTCGCGCGAAGAAGTGGAGGAAGCGTTGAAATCGGTCCTAGACCAGCATTGGGACTGACGGTCGAGTTGTTGCCGCCAGGAGCTTGCGCGCGCCCTGTGGGGTGACGCCGAGCAGCGTGGCCACTGCGCCTGCCTGAAGGCCGGGATAGGCGATCAGCAGGCGAGCCAGTAGCGGAGCCTTGCTTCGCTTCGTGAATTGCCGGTGGACAGCAGCGCGATCCATCGACCGCTCGATGGCTGTCAGATCCCGCAGCCCGGCGCTTGCCACCTGGCCGAGCTTGTCGGCGAGCTGCTCGGACAAAGCACCGGGGGACGCCGGCAGGAATTTTTCGAGCAGGGTGAGCGACGGAATGACGCGGCCGGTGAACCCCGCCCGGTGGAGCATGAGCGGCATGGCCGTGGCGAAGAGCCAATTGCGATCGCGCGACGGTGCCGACAGCTGCCAGGTGCGTCCGTCGATCGTCGCCACCTCCGAAGCCGCGCTCGGGCCTTGTTCTGTCATCTCGGCGAGCTCGAACACCCGCTCGGCGACAGCGAGCAAATCTCTCTCTGCAAATGGCGCGAGGGCGATTTCCCTGACGCGCCGCCAGAGCGGACCGAAATGCACCAGGTCGTTGCTGCCATAAGTGCGCGCCTCATCCCGGTCATCGAGGATGGTCCGCAGCGTGTTGAGCGTCGACCGGCTCAGGGGGTCCTTGGCGTCGTCGTCGCGCGTGAGGGCAACGTGGAATATTGCCGCAACGGAGATGGGATCATTGAGGCCTTCCGACGCGCGGGGAGGCGGCGTGCGTCCGGCGATCCAATGGTGCAGGTCGGCGATCGAGATTGGAACGCCGGCAAGCGCGGACAGGGCGACGGCGCCCTCAAGTCGCGACCGGGCAATGAAAATATCTGCGCACGCGCTGTTATGAAGGCGACCATCAAGCCTCCCCAACTGGAGTATTCCATCGTTACTGCGGAGGTGGCGAGTGCGGTCCATTCGGGCGAAAGAACTGCCACTAGGCGAAACCAAAGTCACCTGTTTGTTTCTCCCTCACAGATCGTTCAAACGCGAATATGCGATAATTGCACTTATCACATAAGCGTGTTTGACGCCTCTTTATGAGGTGCGCTACAGCGGCACTATGGAGGCCAACGCGTCAGGTGGGCAGGAAAGCCCTGAAAACAGCGATTTCGACACTGCTGCCGCCGTGACGGTTCACATGACGCCGGCGACGATGCCCGAGCTTGCCTGGACCGCGACCCAGATGCGGGCCGAGAGCCGGATCGTAATTAACGCGGAGCTGATCGCTGCATACCAGGCTGCCAGTTCACCGCACTCGGTGCGTGCGCTGAAATCCGACCTTGAGGCCTTCGATCTGTGGTGCCGGCGCATGAGGCGGATCGCGCTGCCGGCGACGCCGGATACTGTCGCCGACTATCTCGATGCGCGGGCAGGGCAGGGGGCCAAGCCCGCCTCGCTTGGCCGCTACAAAGCGTCGATCGCGAAGATACACCAGCTGCTCGACCTGAAGGACCCGACGCAGGCCGAGCTGGTCAAGCTGCGCCTGCGAGCGATCCGCCGCGAAAAGGGTACCGCACAGACCCAGGCGCGCCCGTTGCGCTTCAAGGGGCCAGTCAAGGACGTCGAGCGCGACAAACCCCGTGGGATCAACGTCAGGGCGCTTCTGGAGGCCTGTACGGACGATTTGCCGGGGTTCAGGGACCGTGCTCTGCTGTCGGTGGCTTATGACAGCGGACTACGGGCTTCGGAGCTCGTCGCGATCGAGGCCGACCATATTCTCGAGGCTCTCGATCCGGAGGCGCGGCTGCTATCGATCCCGCGCAGCAAGGGCGACAAGGAAGGGGAGGGGGCCACGGCCTTCCTTTCGCCGCGATCGGTGCGGGCGATCGCTGCCTGGACCGAGGCAGCCGGCATCACGGAGGGGCCATTGTTCCGACGGGTGCAGGTACGCCGGTACAAGGCTCGGCCAGCCGTGAAGGGGCGCTCGATCGACAGCATCTCAAGTCGCGAACGGTGGGATCTGCGAAAGACGCTCCCGCGGGCCGCCGTGCCGGCGCGCGTCGAGTATGATGTCGGTGCTGTGGCGCTGCATCCGGGCTCGATCGGACCGATCTGGCGTGCAATCATTCAAAGGGCCTTTGATCGCGGTGCGCTCAGTGATCTGACCAAGGACGATCTGGCCCGGTTGCTGAAAGGGATCAGCGCGCACTCAACACGGGTGGGCCTTAATCAAGACCTGTTCGTCGCGGGAGAAGATCTGGCCGGGATCATGGACGCACTCCGCTGGAAGTCACCCCGTATGCCGCTAGCCTACAATCGCAATCTTGCCGCGGAGGCTGGCGCGGTTGGCCGGCTCTTGGGAAAAATGGCATGACGGGCGCGTGGAGGGCTGGAGACACCGCGTCCGGCGATGACGCTCGTGGTCTCATCGCCGACCAGATCGAACAACACAGCGCTGGTCTGCATGCTGCGCTCGCAAAGTTCGATCGGCAATCGGCCTTCTCCGCCTGGTTTGAAACGATCCGCGCGGTGGAGGAGCTCATCAATCTTCCCCGGTTTGGCCTGAAAGAGCGGTGGCTCTGGGAAGCGCTGCTGGACCTGCCGATCGATATGACTCGCGCGCCGCGGCGACATCGGGTTCTGCACCACTATATCGTTTACCAGTTTGGAGAGGCGTTCGCACGGAGGTTCACGACCCTGTTGCTGCAGACGACGGCGATCGGCATGTCGTTCGCAGCGCACCACATCGAATCCGCCCGAGGAGCATTTCGGTCGATCGGTTCTGCGATCAACTATTTTCAGTCGCGGCGCCGGCATCTGGTCTCGCTGCTCTATACGCTGCCCCAGCATGCCAGTGGGCAACAGACGGTCCCGCAGATAGATACGTTGAATCAGTTTCTTCCTCTGGTCGAAATCAACGGCGCGACGCTGACGGGCCTCTACCAGAAAGCTATGCTGGCGGAGGTCTTCAAGGATTACACGCTACATTTCAGGGACAACAACTTCTGCGGATCCCACGAATATCCGATGCTCGATCGGATGCACCTCGAGCCTGAACGGACGTCGATCATCGACATGCAGTCGCTTGAGCGTGCGCTCTTGGAGGCGGCCAACCTCGAGCCTGTATCGTCCGCCCGCCTTTTCTCCTCGGCCGAGCTTCGGAACGATATCCGGCTTATGGAGGCAGCCTACGCCGAGTTTGATCTCGCTGGGTCCGAATTCCGGTTCGCGGCCATGTTCGCCCAGCACATCGCTGATCTCGTCGAGGATGACTATTGGGTCAGGTTCTCGCGTCGCAAGTTCGAGCGTATGGCGTCCGCGCTGCGCCTTCCGCTGGCTCTCCAGCAGGCCTTGGTACATCGGCCGGGGAGTTACAGCCAAAACACCAACAGCTACGCGCCGCTGATCGAGGTCGATGGTCAACTGACAGGCACTGTCGCTCTGCTGAGCCGTTTCCTCTATTACTGGCGCAACGTCTGTCTCTATAGAAACAGACGCTATCAGATCAGGTCGGGGTATATCTTCGAAAAGGCGGTGTCGGAGGAGCTCGAGCAGCAAGGATTCTCTCTGACGCCGGTCAAACGCATCAACCACAAGGAGTTCGATGTCGTCACAATCCGGGATGGCATCATCTTCAATATCCAGTGCAAGAACAACATGGTGGACGTCGCGAAGCTCGAAGCCAGCGTTCGCCTGTTTGCCCGGTATAACCGCGCGCGGTCGGCCAGCTACGAACGGGCGCTCCGAAAGGAAGCGAACCGTGAGAGCCTTCTCCTGAATGAACTCGGCCTGGCACGGGTTGAGCATCTTGTGGTGAGCCGCTTTCCCGTCGCAACCGATAATCCGCGTGTCATCTCGTATAGTCGGATCAGCGATATCGGTGCGATCGCAGCGGTGTTGGCACACCGCCAGACCTGATCATTCAGGATATCACAAGATCCATACACATCATGGCGCAAGTGGGCGTTGATGGCGCTGATCTTCGGACTACACTCGCTCCCAACGGTGCTCTCCGAACCTTGGTTCTGGCGCCATCCCAAGCTGGACCGATGTTCGTGACGAATTGGACAACGACGCTCGAAGATGATCCGATTGCACAGGCGATCCTTAACCCCGTGCGGCTCTACCGGGCCGACGAGGCGACGAAGGCTGCGCCGCGTAAGCCGGGCCTCTATGGCTGGTATTTCGATATAATCCCGGCCGGTGTCGACGCAGCGGACTGCCATCGGCAGGGGGCGTGGACGCTGCTCTACTGCGGCATCTCGCCGAAGAAGCCACCGACCAGCGGTCGCCCGCCAAGCCGCTCCCATGTCCACCAGCGCCTGCGGACCCATTTTGGCGGAAACGCTGCTGGCTCGACGCTGCGCTTGACTCTTGGCTGCCTGCTCGAAACTGAAATCGGCACGATTCTGCGGCGGGTTGGGACGACTGGTCGTCTCACCTTTACCAATCCTGGTGAACAGTTGCTCGACCGCTGGCTGCATGCCCACGCGCGGGTCGTCTGGGTCGAGCATCCGACGCCCTGGGAAGCAGAACATGCTTTGCTGGCAAGCAGCCTACCGCTGCCCCTGAACATCGAGGGCAATCCATGCGCAGCATTCACGGCACCGCTGTCGGCGTTGCGCAGTGCCGCCAAGCGGCGGGCAGAGGGACTGCCTCTGATCGGTGACAGCGGTGGTCCGCGCCGCGCGCCGAAGCAGGTGCGGGGATGAGTAGTGATGTCTATTGCTGCTACGCCTGCGTCGGCGACCCATTTCTGAAGGCGAGGATCAAAGCTGAAGGGGGGGTAGAGACCTGCGAGCAGTGCGGTGAAGATCGGGAATCCGTGTCTGAATTCGATCTTGGCCAATGGATCGAAGAGGTGCTGGAAGCGCATTTCGAGCCCGGCGACGGTGATGATATCCCCTCAATTATCGAAGAAATTACAGGGCTGCAGCCTGAGTTCGCGAAGCAAATCGCGGACGAGCTTGGATCGCTTGCCGGGTATGTCGCGGGCGGTGGCGAAACCTTCTATGATTCCGATGAAGGCTATGTCGCTATCCAGAATCCGTCAGGCGTTCGTGACAGACAGTGGGAGACATTCAGCCAATCGGTGAGATCGCAAGCCCGTTTCTTCAACCGGGAGGCGGAGGAGTGGCTTGCCAAGATCTTCGGTCCCCTGTCGGAGGACCGGACGTGGCGCGGCGAAGCCGTCATCAAGACCTGCGACATCGGCACTGGCTTCTATCGCGCCCGTCATGTCCCTACTGAAGCGAAAGCCTATGTAATCTTGCGTTCGCCGGCTGCACAGCTTGGACCCTTGCCGAACGGGGCGGGTTCGGCCGGGCGCATGAACGCCGCCGGGGTATCGGTCTTCTACGGTGCATTCGACGTCGAGACATGCGTGGCGGAGATCAGACCACCAGTAGGCTCTACTGTCGTCTCGGCACGCTTCCAGCTCCAGCGTCCGCTGCAGCTCCTCGACTTTGATCTTCTCGAGATGGTGGTCGCAAAGGCCAGTCATTTCGATCCGGACTATGCGATGAAGATGGAGCGCGCACTTTTTCTCCGAGCTTTCGGCAGGCGCATTGCTGAGCCGGTGATGCCGGGAGAAGAGGGGTTCGGCTATCTGGCGACCCAGATTGTGGCCGACTATCTGGCGCAGCGCGCCGATCCTCCGTTAGATGGAATGATCTATCGATCGACACAAACGGGCGGAAAGGGCCGCAACGTCGTTCTCTTCAATCACGCTTCACGGGTCATCAGCGACCCCACGCCCACGCAGGGACCAGGGATGTCCGTGGTCGACCCGAGGCTGGAAACGCTGATGTTGATCCCTGACAGCATCGAGATCACCGATATTCGTGCGGTCACATACGATCAGCCGCGCCGATCGGTGGAATTCTGGGAGCTAGAGCTCGAGGAGCGGGAGCACTATCCGGACTAAGTCCGAGCCGTCTGACCGACAACGAGCTGACCCTCGCCTCAGTGCAAGCGATTACCGGATCGAGCAGATGCGGGTCTAGGCGTGAGATGCGGAGCATACCCCTGGATAGCACGAAGCATTGCCCGGCGTCGCCGACCATGCCTCGAAGGTGTCGCTATCGGGAGGTGTAGATGGCCGATGGATATTCACGGAAGATCCACTCGTCGCCGCCGCTTTCACGACTTAGCATCCTCACGGTGCTCTCGACGACGCCCGGATTCCCGTGACCGGTCGGTATCGGATACTGGCGGACCACGAAGGCTGCTGGGACGCGGATTCCGCCGTCGTGCTCCCAATTGCCGATGCGATCCATGAGGGCTTTCGTGCGGTTGTCCGCGATGTCCGCTCGGGCGCCTTCGGCATAGGCGACGTAGACGAGGCCGAACTCGCCACGCGGGATCTGGGTCATGGCCTTGCCGAACAGCCCAACTGGCGCGCGGCTCCTCTTTATCACCGCTTCCTGCGCGACCACTCGCCATGCCAGGGCGACGGGCGACCGGGCGACGTCGAGGATTCCTGACACGGGATGTGCGACCTTGCAGACGAGGCCATCCCACTCGGGTGCCTCCATGTCCCATCCGAAGGCGAGCTCCAGCATGGCCGGGCTGTATGCCTTGGTCTCCTCCGCGAGGCGGATGCGTCTCGGCAGCTCATGGAACGCGACTGTGCCCCACGGATACTCGAGCGGTGAACCGGGGTGGGCCGTCAGGCGTTGCAACGCGCACTTCGAGGCGATCGCGTCCAAGTCCGCGCCCGTGGCCTCGACCGTCAGTTCCACATCGAACCGGCCGAATTGCCCCCGGTCCAGACAGGAGGCGTGCAGCCGTCGGAAGAGGTCGCGCATCCGTGCTTCCTCCGCGACTTCGTAGTCCGAGAGCGCCTTGCTGCGCTTGCACTCGACGACCATGCTAAACTTGTCGTTGCACCTGAGGTCTGGCGACTTCCTCTCTGTTGCCTCGACGAACGACATTTCGCGGCCCTGGGCTGCGCATGCCGCCGCCACGAGGAGTTCGAACATCGTGGCGTCCGTGTCCGCACCGGAGAAGAGCGCCTGGATCCTGTTTCCAGAACCGGCGACACAGCGGAGCGTATCGGCGCGCGCGCCGAGTTGCGCTAGCTGCGTCACGGCCAGCGCACCGGCGAAGTGGTCGTAGCGGGTGTCGCCGTCGAGATAATCCCGCGCGAGGCGGACCGCCTGCCTCAGCCGGTGCCCCTTCGGTCGCTCGCTCTCGAGCCGGACCCCCTTCACGATCGAGATGGGCTCACCGTGGTCCACCTCTGGGAGGCGGAATAGATCGGCCGGTTCCCGCTCGAGCCATCCCTTAGGTGCGTGGAGGTCGATCAGCGCCAACGCATCCGGCAAATGGTCCTCGACGAACGCGCTGGCGGCCGGCGCCCCGCCCATCACCGTGTCGCGCGCGATGGCGGGGAAGGGATCGCCGGTCGGTGGCGGCACCGGTCCTTCAAAATCATCGGGATCGATGCCGCTGGCGGCGACCATCGCTGCGCCCGCCTCCTCGAGTTTGTCCCGCGCGATTGTCGCCTCGCGGATCGCGTCCTCCATCGCCGTCCGCGCCGCCTCGCCCCCGTCGACGAAGAAGATGCGGCGGAGGCGGAGCACTTCGGGCCAGAGGTCGTCGAAGGCCCGCTGCCTTTGATCAACTAGCTCGACGAGTGGACGCAACTGCTCTGGAAGATCGTCCTGTAATGAAGGAGAAGAGTCGTCGGTCATTTCCGTTGAACGCGATGGGGATGGAGAGAAGCGCAAACTGGGGGAACACGTGTATCTCGCGAAGCTTACGATCAAGAACTTCCGGCGCATCGCCGAGGCGTCGCTTGAGTTCCGGCCCGGGCTGAATGTCATCGTCGGGCCGAACAACATCGGCAAGACCGCGATCGTCGACGGGCTTCGCGCACTGCTCGCCGGCGCTGACGACCCGTATCCCCGCTTTACCTGCGAGGACATCCACCTACCCGTAGGCGGGACCGCGGCCGGCGAGATCCGCTTCGAATATCTGTTCCGCGGGTTGAGCCACGACGACGAGGCCGAATTCATCCATGCGCTGCGCGAGCGCTCCGACGGATCGACCGAGGCGCTGATGGGCGTCACCTATGGCGAGGCGGACAAGTCGGGGCGGCTGAAGCCGCGCCGCTGGTGCGGCGAGTTCGACGAAGTGTCGATGACGTCGTCGATGCTGGAGAACCTGCGGAGCGTCTACCTGCAACCGCTGCGCGATGCGGAACAGGGGCTGAGGCCGAGTCGCAACAGCCAGCTTTCCCGCCTGCTCCACCTGCTATCGGACGACACTGGCCGGGAGGACATTGCGAAGGCGCTGCGGGAGCTCGACGACAAGTTGCGGCTGCACAAGCCCATAAAGGACACGCATTCGGCTATCTCGGGACGCCATGTCTCGATGCTTGGCGCCAAGCTGGCGCAGGCCGTTGAGGTCGGTCTCGCCGGGACTGATTTCGGAAAGCTCGCGGCCCGGCTGTCGCTCGTTGTCGATACCTTCGAGATCGAGCGCAACGGCCTGGGCTATAACAACCTGATCTACATGGCGGTCGTGCTGAGCGAACTCGCGAAGAACGCGGACGCGGCGTTCCGGAGCCTCGTCGTCGAGGAGCCGGAGGCGCATCTCCACCCCCAGCTGCAGGCGGTGCTGCTGCGTTACCTATCGGGCATCGACACCGGAGGTCCGGGAGAGAAGCCAGTTCAGGTCTTTGTGACGAGCCACTCGCCGAACTTCGCCAGCATCGCGGACCTCGATTCGCTGGTGTGCCTGGCGTCACCTCAAGGTTTGTGCGCCAGACAACGATTTGGCAGACATAATGCGAACATCGGCTAATTAGCGAGCTTGAGGCGCGACATGGGATCGTTGAGCTGGCGGAATTCACCGCCAGG
>Ga0075012_10000962_pt1 | contig 30051 bp, 26 predicted proteins | sample All_14_2_FD_71474 | JGI IMG/M metagenome (GOLD analysis project Ga0075012, IMG submission 71474) | Freshwater microbial communities in response to fracking from Pennsylvania, USA - Allegheny Zone_MetaG_DW_15 | ecosystem: Environmental > Aquatic > Deep subsurface > Groundwater > Drilled...
GCCGGCCGCCGCATAGTCCGCATCCGCGATGGAGGCCGTGGCCCCTGCGCCCGCCTCGACCGCCACTTCGGCGCCCAGCCCGGCGAACTTCTTCACCGTTTCCGGCGTAGCCGAAACCCGGCGCTCGCCTTCGGCAAGCTCCTTCAAAACCGCTATTTTCATGTAGCCCCTCTCCCAGGGCCCGCCCACCGAACGCGCGGATCAGGCCCCTATTCTATGTGCCGTCCGCGTTCAGGACGCGATCAGCAGCACCACCAGCGCGGCGACAGCAATCGTAGCGACCGTGCCCCATTTCATCATCGCAATGAAACCCGAATAGGTCTGCGTCGCGCTTTTAATGTCAGACTGTCCGGCCACCGCCGATTCCCCTTGTGAAATGAACGTCGCGCACCTCTTAAAGCCAACATTCGCGGCCCTCAAGCCATGAGGTTCAAAGAAAATCTTTTGGATTAAGCCGGTTTTTACCCAGTATCATTATGCCGTTCCCCCAGCAGACTTCAGGGGGTTCGATGGCACATAACGGTACGCCAATGCTGATGCTGATTGATGACGAGCCGGCACAGCGCCGCCTTGTCTCCGCATTGGCATCCCGCGCGGGATGGCGGACGATCTTCGCCAATGACGGCGAAACGGCGATCGCGACGCTGGGCACGCAGGACGGAATGCGGCTCGATGCCGTCATTATCGACCAGTGGAGCCCGGATTATGAACCGGCGGAACTGGTGCGCGAACTGCGCGCCCGCCGTCCGGCTCTGGCAATTCTGATCCTCACCGCCCACAATAATGTCGCCGTCGCCGTAGAGGCGATGCGCGCGGGCGCGACGGACTATCTGTCAAAGCCGGTCGCGACCGATCGCCTGCTGGCCGCGCTCAACGCAACGCTCAGCCACACGGAAAAGGACGGCGAACTGCGCCCCCTTTCCGAAAAGATCACCGCCCCGCTCGCCTTTGAGGAAATCGTGGGGTCCGCGCCGCAGTTCCGCGCCGCGCTCGCCATAGCTGCAAAGGCTGCCCGCGCGCGCATCCCGGTGCTGATCGAGGGCGAAAGCGGCGTCGGCAAGGATGTGATCGCGCAGGCGATCCACACCGCTTCCCCGCGCTTCCGCAACCCGATGATCACCGTCAACTGCGGCGCGATCCCGACCAACCTCGTTGAATCCGCCCTGTTCGGGCATGAACGCGGCGCCTTCACCGGCGCGTTCGAGCGTCAGGTCGGCCGCTTCGTCCATGCCGACATGGGCACGCTGTTCCTGGACGAAGTCAGCGAATTGCCGCTCGACGCGCAGGTCAAGCTGCTGCGCGTTCTGCAGGACGGCGAAGTCCAGCCGATCGGCGCGCGCATGCCGACCCATGTCGACGTCCGCGTCATCGCCGCCACCAACAAGCGGCTGGCGGACGAGGTCGAGGCAGGCCGCTTCCGCGAGGATCTCTATTACCGCCTCAACGTCGTCCAGCTGACAGTGCCGCCGCTGCGCGACCGCATCGGCGACGTGCCGGCGCTGTCCCGCCACCTGCTCGCACGCATCGCGACGCAGCCGGGCCTGCGCAGCCTGGGCATCACGGCCGAAGCGCTCGCGCTCCTCATGCAGCATGACTGGCCGGGCAATGTCCGCCAGCTTCAGAACGCGCTGTTCCGCGCAGCGGTCCTGTGCGACGGCGATGCGCTGACGCCGCAGGATTTCCCGCAGATCGCCGCCAGCATCGTTGCCCGTCAGGGTGGCGGCCGCAAGGCGCAGGTGACGCAGGACGACGCCGCCGGCATCACCCTGTTCGAACAGGACGGGCATATCCGCCAGCTGGCGGATATCGAAGCGGACGTCATCCGCCTCGCCATCGGCCATTATCGCGGCCGCATGACCGAAGTCGCCCGTCGCCTGGGCATCGGCCGCTCGACGCTCTACCGCAAGCTCGCGGAACTGGGCATCGAAAGCGCCGCCTGACACGGAAACCGGGGGATGCGGGGGTCGGACATCATCCGTCTCCCGCCTCGCCCGGCGCCCCGGCCCCTTCTGCGTACACGCTCCGCAGTCCGCAGACATCGGCGCGCCCGGCTGAACGCTAGGCTGCGGCGTTCAGCCACGTCCGCGCTGCATCAACCGACACGAAATACTCCGAATTGTCCCGGCCAAAGCGGTTGCGCACCACCATTTTCATCAGGCTGGAACTGACTACGGTCGCCAGCCGATCGGCGGACGTGTAGCAGCGGTCGATGCCTGCACGGATCTCCGCAACCACTTCGGGCGGCTGATCGCCCTGATCGCGCAGGTCGCACAGCACCCGCGTACTTGAAAACCGCGCCCGCTTGGTGGCGAACACGTCGCGGATCACGCGAAAATGCGCTGCCAGCACGTCCTGCGTCCAGACGCCGCACCCATAGATGAGGATCAGGTTGCTTTCGGGCCACGTCCATACGGATATCTGCCCGTCGGGCGTAAACGCCCGCAGGTCTTCCAGTTCGGTTACGCCTTCATCCTGTGCACGGTCGACAAACATGGGGTGGCGGGGTTCCTCCGTTACGCTACCGTCATTTTCCCCCGGAGCCTTCAAAAAGTCACCCTCACCCCCTGCCGGGAAGTACTTCAAACTATTGGACTTTAGTCGAACCGATGGGCAGGCGGCACGTCGCCTGCAGTATGCGGCGCGGCCGGCGGCCGGTTGAAATGACGGGCCGGCTATGCTTTTGATGGACGGTCATGAAACGGTCGCTCCCCTTCACGCTCGCCTGCCTGCTCCTCGCCGCCGGTTGCGGGCGGCAGGAATCGGTCGATGAACTTCCCTCGTCGGAAGAGCTGGCCAATGCCGCCAACGCCGCGATCGAAAAGGATAGCGCCAGCCTGAAGGGCGCAGATACGCAACAGCCGCGCATCTATGCGAATGCCGCGCATGGCTTCTCCATCACGCCGCCGGAGGGGTGGGTGCGGGATGAAAAGGCATCGGGGCCGACCGGCGCGGTCTATCGCGATCCGGGCGCCGGCGCCGACATCCGCATTTTCTGGTCGCAGAATGCTGACGATCGCGACCTGCACCAGATCGTCAGGGCCATGACCGACGGATCGGAAGCGGTCGACGGCGACTTTCTGGGCGAAGGCGAATATCGCGGCACGGCCAATGACGGCGAAGGCAACAACGTCGCCGTCCGCCTCCTGCGCAAGGCCGACGGCTCCCTTGTCACCGCCACTTTCGTCTATCCCGAAATGCTGGGCGAACAGTATAGCGCCGTCGCGGAACAGACGCTATCGTCCCTGGAAATCACCGACGCCACCCCACCCGCCGAAGCCGACAGCGCGGAAAACACCACCGCAGACGTGCGCTAAACCCAAGGGCCACGCCCGACCGACCTGCTTGCGAGACAATTGGGTGGGAAGCGGACGCCATGATGCTAAGCGTTAATCGCCCTAGTCGGAGACGGAAGCGTGATCGTTATCATGATGCTGACCAGTATCAGCCGCTGTGCATCCCCGGCGCTATGCCCCACTGATGCGGAGTTAATAACTGCCGTGCGTGGTCGCGACAACGCAGTGGTACAGGCCGTCTCGGACCAATCATATCAAGACGATCCTAGCAACGTATATCTTGTGCACTCCGAGCGCATAAAGGGTATTTCCGACGTAACCTGTGGTGATAAGCTACCCAATGAGCAAGACATCAAGCTGACGACGATCAACTGCAAGTTCACTGTTCGATACTGGAGCCGGAATGCTTATCAAGTCGCTCGATTGGTCTTTCTGGACGGCAGTTGGGAAATCGCCGATGCTCTCGTCGTGACACGGGATCGGCGCTAGGTTTGATGTCCGCTTTTGGTCGCTAGCTGCCATCCTCCTTCCTGAAAGGGAGGGGAAAAAGCCATGCCCGACCTCGAACGCGCAATGATGGCCCGTCCTGCTCCATCGCCCCAACCATTTCATGACCATCGAAAAGCACGTCCGCGGCGCCATCCGCGCCGCCCACACGACACCAACCCTCTGCGCACGCTGGTCGCATGTCCCTTCGGACCCCAGCCGTTACACAGCGGCCTGCTTTTCGCGGCCCGCCTGTCTTGAACGGCTATCCGTGTCGCACACGGTTCGGGCTGTAGGACAGAACAAAATGCGCGTCCGCAGCAGAAATAGGAGGGGAATAGGAAAAGACCGCGCCCCGTCCACGATCAGCTTCACTCAGCGCCAGATGCGATCGAACCGCTTCCCCAGCCCCGTCAGCAACTCATATTGCGACAATCCCGACTGCGCCGAAGCCCGCGTCAGGTCATAGTCCAGCGCTACCCAGTCGCCCTCGGACAGGTCCGGCACGGCGCTGCAATCCACGATCAGCAGGTCCATCGACACGCGGCCCGCCACGGTCAGCTTGACCCCGCCCGCCCACACGGCCCCGGTGCCGGAAAATCCACGCAGATAGCCGTCGGCATAGCCGATGTTCAGCACCGCCAGTTCCATGTCGGCGGGCGCGATCAGCGTCGCGCCATATCCGATCGAATCGCCCGCCCGCGCCCGCCGCCGCTGCAGCACCTGCGCTTCCGGCGTCGCCACCTGCCGCAGCGCGCCGGTCGCCTCGCCGCGCGGAATCCCGCCATACAGCGCTAGTCCCGGCCGCGTCAGGTCGAACGCATAGTCGCTGCCCAGGCATATGCCCGCACTGTTCGCCAGGCTCCGCCGCTGGGCCGCAACCCGCGCCGAAACCTCGCCGAATCGGGCCCGCTGTACACCGTTCAGCGCATGATCCTCATCGGCGCAGGCCAGGTGACTCATCACCGTACCCACCCGCAATCCCGCCGAGATACCCGCGACATCGTCCCGCCAGTCGATGCCCAGCCGGTTCATGCCGGTGTCGATCATCAGGTCGCACGCCCCGCCCCCGGCATCCCGCCAGCGCGCCGCCTGTTCCACGGAACTCAGCACCGGCCGCGCCCGCCCGCTCAGCGCCTGCGCCATGTCCTCCGCCCGCACCCCATGCAGTACGGACAGCGACCGTGCCTCTGCGATCGGCTCCAGCGCCGCCGCTTCCGCCCATGTCGCGACAAAGAAATCCCGGCATCCGGCCGCCGCCAGCCGCCGCATCACCTCGCGCGCGCCCAGCCCATAGCCGTCCGCCTTGATGGCCGCGCCGCAATCCGCCGCACCGCCCCGCGCCTTCAGCCAGCGCCAGTTTGAAACAAGCGCCTCCCCGTCGAGGGCAAGGCGAAGCGGAGCATTGGCTGTCATGCCGCGGTCGATAGCCGCCCCTGCCCTATCCGTCGAGATCGGCCGCTGCCGAAAGATCCGTCCCGCGCGTCTCCGGCAGGCCCCACAGACACACGATCAGCGCCATCGCCACCACGGCCATCGTATACCACAGCCCGGCATAGGGATCGCCCGTCCGCGCCACGATATACTGGCTGACCAGCGGCAGGAAACCGCCGAAATAGCCCGTCCCGATATGGTAGGGGATCGACATGGAACTGTAGCGGATGCGCGCCGGGAACAGTTCCGACAGCAGCGCCGCCACCGGCCCATAGGTAGCCCCCGAAAGCGCCGACAGGCCGATGACGCCCAGCACGATCAGCATCAGGTTGCCGAACGACGGCCGCACCTTCTTGAAATCATAGCCCGCGTCCGCAAGCACCTTGTCCAGCGCCTCAGGCCGGGTATCCGCCTGCGTCACTCCCGCGATGCTGACCTGCGTCTCGTCCGACACCGCCTTGGTGTAGTGCACGCCTTTCTTCGAGAAATAGTCGAGCATCCGCCCGCATTCGGTTTTTTGCACCTTGGCAAAGGGATCGAAGCTGCAATCCGGCCCGCTCACCACCACCGGGGCCCGCCGCGACGTCTCTGCCAGTTGCGGGTTGCCGGCCGCACCGATCAGGTGAAACAGCGGGAACAACAGCACCAGCGTCGCCGCATAGCCGATCATGATCGGCTTCTTGCGCCCGATCCGGTCGGACAGGCGGCCGAAATAGACGAAGAACACCAGCCCCGCCGTCGCGCCCACGCCCACCAGTATCTGTGCGACCGCCGGCTCCACTTTCAGCGCGTTCTGCACGAAATACAGCACCTGGAACATCGCCGTGTACCAGATGACGGTCAGCCCCGCAGCCACGCCGAACAGCGCGACCACCAGCCGCTTGCGGTTGCCGGGATAGGTGAAAGTTTCCTTGAGCGGGTTCTTCGCCGCCTCGCCCGCCGCCTTCATGGCCACGAACACCGGGCTTTCCTTCATCTTAAGCCGCATCCACAGCGATATCGCCAGCAGCACCAGAGAAAAGATGAAGGGGAAGCGCCATCCCCACGCGTCCCATGCTTCCTTGCCGATCACCGCCTGCGTGCCCAGAACCACGATCAGGGACAGGATGAATCCTCCGACCACGCCCGCTTGGATGAAACTGGTATAGAAACCGCGCTTTTGCACCGGCGCATGCTCCGCGACATAGATCGCCGCACCGCCATATTCGCCGCCCAGAGCAAGCCCCTGCAGGATGCGCAGCAGGATCAGGATCGCGGGCGCCGCATAGCCGATGCTCGCCGCGGATGGCAGAACGCCCACGCATGCGGTCGCCAGCCCCATCAGCACGATCGTCGCCAGAAACGTGTATTTGCGCCCCAGCCGGTCGCCGAAATACCCGAACAGCACCGCGCCAAGCGGCCTAAAGCCAAAGCCCACGGCGAATCCCGCTAGCGAATAGAGCAGTTCTACCGTCGGGTTGTCGGTGGGAAAGAAGGTCCGACCGATGATCGCCGCGAGCGTGCCGTAGATGAAGAAGTCGTACCATTCGAACACGGTACCGAGCGACGACGCAATAATGACCATGCGGTCGCGCTTCGCGTCCATCACATAATCGGCGCCGACGGTTGTTCCGGTCATCTTCCCCCCTGTTACGACGCGCAGTCCCGCGAATCTGTATTAAAACCGCTGATCGCTTCCCTTAGCGAAGTCAGTTAAGCTGTTACAGTCGCAAGACTCCCGCCGCCGCGCATCACATAAGACTGCACCATAGCGGTCGCCATCGTAACTTTTGGGGCATGTGGGGTCGCAGATCAGTTACCAGATACGTCCACAGGCAGAGGGTTGGTCGGCGAAACCCAACGATAGACCAAACCGCCCAGCGCGCCGCCGATCAATGGTGCCAGCCAGAAAAGCCAGAGTTGCTGCACAGCCCAACCGCCCACCAACAATGCCGGCCCGGTGCTACGCGCGGGGTTGACCGACGTATTGGTCACCGGAATGCTGATCAGGTGGATCAGCGTCAGCGCCAAACCAATCGCCAACGGCGCGAAGCCGGCTGGCGCTGAGCCATGCGTCGCTCCCATGATGACGAACAGGAATATGAAGGTCAGCACCACTTCACACAGAAACGCCGCTTGCACCGAGTATCCGCCGGGCGAGTGCTCCGCATAGCCATTGCTGGCGAGACCACCGGCAAGGCTGAAATCCGGATTCCCACTGGCGATCAGGTAAACCAGCACCGCACCGGCGATTGCTCCCAGCACCTGTGCAACTACATATCCCGGCAACTCGCGCCCGGAAAAGCGCCCTCCGGCCCACAAGCCTACAGAAACTGCCGGATTAAGATGGCAACCTGAAACATGGCCGATCGCATAAGCCATGGTGACGACGGTCAGGCCAAAAGCCAGAGACACGCCAACGAAGCCGATACCCAAATCCGGAAAACCCGCCGCCAACACCGCAGAACCGCAACCACCAAGCACTAGCCACGCCGTGCCGATAAATTCCGCCAAGAGCTTACGTATCATGCAGACTCTCCACCATTACCATTTGGTGAAGGCTACGCCCTGCCAATTGCCAGCACAACCCTGTTACGTTTACGCAATGACGGCAGCGAAAATCCTAGAAAAGTCGTGAGCCGTTGGGCACGGGCTTGTCCGGTGAGAACAGGATTACGGCACCCTCATCATCTGCAAAGCCCAGCGTCAAAACCTCGGACATGAACTTACCAATCTGCCGTGGCGGAAAGTTGACAACCGCCGCGACGAGCCTTCCAGGCAATTCTTCCAGAACATAATGCTCGGTTATCTGGGCGCTGCTCGTCCTCTGCCCAACAGCCGGACCAAAATCGATCATCAGCTTGTATGCCGGCTTACGCGCCTCTGGAAAGGGTTCTGCGGAGAGTATCGTCCCGATGCGAATATCGACCTTTAAAAAATCATCGAACGTAACTTCGGAAGCGACTGGAGCGGAGGGATCATGAGCTAGGTGCATGCATCTCAGTTACACGCATCGATTACGGGCCGTCCATATCCAAGCCGTTGCGGAAAAATCCACCGCATTCCCCAACAGATGGCGGGCACATACGTCTCGTATTGCCTTGACAATTCTCGGCCTTTCATCAGGATCAGCGGAGCGAAGCGCTCGTGCCCCCGGCCCAATCCGACAAAGAAAATAGACCGCATCATCTATCGGATCCGCGCCGGCTCCTGCGCGATAGATAAATGGCACAGACCGCATATTTACGTCGGTCCAGCCCGCCGCCTGCAACGTGGCAGATACGAAATCCGGATCTGCAAAAGCAAACGGCCCAGGCACATAGCCATCGCCGAAAAATGGCGAAGTACCGTCGATTGCGGCGATCATTTCTGACGCCCATGCGTTGCGTGCAACTTCGCGGAAACATGAAAAAATCAGTGTCCCGCCTCGTTTCGTCGCCGCCCTGATGCGGCCAATTGCATCCACCGGATTCTCAAAGAACATCACGCCATGCCGTGACATGACCAAATCAAAGCCAGCGAACGAACTTATCTCCCTTTCGACTGGACCAGATGCAAATGACACATCGGGAAGGGTGACAGTCCGTTCACGCGCAATCGCCACCAGCGCAGATGACAGATCGAATCCGACCACGCCTATGTCCGAACGTGCCGTTGCCACCGCTATCGTGGTCGCACCAGCACCGCAGCCAATGTCCGCGACTGTCCCCCTGCCGTCGGGCAAGGCCGCTAATATGGCAGCATTCAGATGTGTGCCTAAATCGGCTAGGCTGCGGTCGGTTCTCCGCCATTCCTCTGCCCACACGTCCCCAACATGCCCGGTCCATTCGCCAACGTCGAGCATGCGGAGATCACCTTTCCGGGGCAGACGGCCCGTGCTTCGCCCCGCTCACAGCTGAACGGGGCGACGCCTCATTCCATCTCCAGGATCACCGCGTCAACCGGCAGGCTCTCGCCCTGCTTGGCCGAAACGCTCTTCACCACGCCCGCCTTCTGCGCGCGCAGGATATTCTCCATCTTCATCGCCTCGATCACGGCCAGCGGCTGGCCGGCCTCGACCTTGTCGCCTTCGCCCACATTGAGCGCCACCAGCAGGCCGGGCATCGGGCAGATCAGGAACTTGGAAAGATCCGGCGGGATCTTCTCGATCATGTGCGCGGCGTGCGGCGCGGCGTGCGCGGGCAGGATGCGCAGCACATGGCTCGCGCCATGCGCCGTCAGCTTGAAGCCGGACCGCACCGGCGCGATCCGCACCGCCAGCGTTTCTTCCCCATCCCCGTCACTTCCGAATACCGCTTCGACCAGCCGGTCGCCGGGCGTATATTCCATGCTCAGGTCGACGGTCTCGCCATCGACCATCACTTCGTCCAGATCGATCGACACATCGTGGACGGCATCGCCGATCTTCACCTGCCAGTCGGTCGGCGCCTGCAGCCGGTTGCCCAGTTGCCCGTCGATCCGCCGTGCGCGATCCGCCTGCGCCATCGCGCAGAACGCACCGATCGCCGCCAGCTTCTGCAGCAGTTCGGGCGATGCCGGCGCACCATGGAAGCCTTCGGGATATTCCTCGGCGATGAAGCCAGTGGTGATGTTGCCCGACCGGAACCGCTCATGCTGCATCAGCGCCGACACGAAATCGATATTATGCCCCGGCCCTTCGATCTCGAACCGGTCGAGCGCGTCGATCTGCGCGTCGATCGCCTCCAGCCGCGTCGGCGCCCAGGTGATCAGCTTGGCGATCATCGGGTCGTAGAACATCGACACTTCGCCGCCCTCGACCACGCCGTCGTCCACGCGCACCCGCGCGATATTTTCCTCGCCCACCGTGAACGTCTCGGCCGGCGGATTGTAGCGGATCAGGCGACCCGTCGACGGCAGGAACCCGCGATAGGGATCCTCGGCATAGACGCGGTTCTCGATCGACCATCCGTTGATCTTCACGTCCGCCTGGCCAAAGCTGAGCTTTTCGCCATTCGCCACGCGGATCATCTGCTCGACCAGGTCCAGCCCGGTGATTTCCTCGGTGACGGGATGCTCCACCTGCAGGCGGGTGTTCATCTCCAGGAAGTAGAAGCCGTCGCCGGTGGTGTCTGCGCCCGACACGATCAGTTCGACGGTGCCCGCACTGAAATAGCCGACCGCGCGCGCCAGAGCGACGCACTGCTCGCCCATCTTCTTGCGCATCTCCGGCGACACGAACGGCGACGGCGCTTCCTCCACCACCTTCTGGTGGCGGCGCTGGATCGAGCATTCGCGCTCGTTCAGATAGACGATGTTGCCGTGCTGATCGCCCAGGATCTGGATTTCGATATGGCGCGGGCTCTCGATGAACTTCTCGATGAACACGCGGTCGTCGCCGAAGCTGTTGAGCCCCTCGCGCTTCGTGGCTTCAAAGCCTTCGCGCACGTCCTGCTCGCTATAGGCCAGGCGCATGCCCTTGCCGCCGCCGCCGGCCGATGCCTTCATCATCACCGGATAGCCGATCTCGTTGGAGATCTTCACCGCATGCTCGGTATCGTCGATCACGCCGACATAGCCGGGCACGACATTGACGCCCGCTTCCATCGCCAGCTTCTTGGATTCGATCTTGTCGCCCATCGCCGCGATCGCATTGGCGGGCGGCCCCACGAAGATGATGCCGGCCTCGTCCAGCGCCTTGCGAAAGCTTTCGCGCTCGGACAGGAAGCCATAGCCCGGATGCACGGCGTCCGCACCCGTCTGCTTGCACGCATCGATGATCTTGTCGGCCAGCAGGTACGACTGCGCAGCGGGCGGCGGCCCGATATGCACGGCCTCGTCGGCCAGCAGCACATGCGGTGCCCGCGCGTCGGCGTCCGAATAGACCGCCACGGTCTTGATGCCCATCTTCCGCGCCGTGCGGATGACGCGGCACGCAATTTCGCCACGGTTCGCGATCAGGATCTTCGTGATTGCCATTTCAGTCCTTGCCCAGTCCTTATTCGATTTCATTTCGTCGCCCCGGACTTGATCCGGGGCCTCGCTTCTTCGCTATGCGGGAAGGCAGCGGGATGCCGGATCAGGTCCGGCATGACGGGTGTTTTCCATTTTCACCGCCCGAATTCCCCCGCGAGCGCTTTCAATTCCGCCACGCGCGCCTGCGTCAGCTTTGCCTTGCACCCGCTCACCACCATCGGCTCGGCGCTGCCGCCGCGCATGGAATAGCCTGCGACCTGGCATTGCCCGTCGCGATAGCGCAGCCACGCCCGCTGCGCGTCCAGCAGCGCCGCATAATATCCGGGTCGACCATCGGTCGGCTTGCCTGTCGCCTTGTCGCGCGCTTGCATCACACCGCGCACCTTGGGCCACACCGCATTCAGCGCCTTGTCCGCCGAAGCGAAATCGGCGGCGGCGCATTGATTCATCTCCGCCTGCGTCTGCGGATTGGCACAGACTGCCGACACGGCGAGGGCGATCGACAGTATCACGCCACTTTCCCCCAAGTCGTCACCCCGGACTTGATCCGGGGTCCCGCTTCTTCGCTACCCTTCCGCAAAAAGGCAGCGAGACCCCGGATCAAGTCCGGGGTGACGTGGGGAGAAATTGCATCCACTACTCCGCCGCCTCCAGATGCCCATGCGGCTGCGCGGCCATGGCCGTCATGCCCAGCTTCGCCAGCAGTGCCGCATCCTTGTCGTCGCCGGCATTGGCGGCGGTCAGCAGCTTGTCGCCGGTGAAGATGCTGTTCGCGCCGGCCATGAAGCACAGCGCCTGGCACGCCTCCGACATGCTCTCCCGCCCCGCCGACAGCCGCACCATCGACTGCGGCATCACCACGCGCGCGACGGCGACGGTACGGACGAATTCCACTTCGTCGATCTTCGCGAGCGGCGTGTCCTTGAGCATATTGCCCAGCACCGTGCCCTCGACCGGCACCAGCGCGTTGATCGGCACGCTTTCGGGATGCGGCATGGTGGCCAGCGCATGCAGGAAGCCAATGCGGTCGCTGCGCGTCTCGCCCATGCCGACGATGCCGCCGCAGCACACATTGATGCCGGCGCCGCGCACATTCTCCAGCGTCTCTATCCGGTCCGCAAACGTCCGCGTCGTTATGACGTTGGCGTAATTCTCCGGCGAAGTGTCGATGTTGTGGTTGTAGTAATCGAGGCCCGCGTCGGCGAGCGTCTTCGCCTGCTTCTCGTCCAGCATGCCCAGCGTCATGCAGGTTTCCATGCCCATCGCGCGCACGCCCTGGATCATCGCGACCAGCTTGGGCATGTCGCGTTCCTTGGGATTGCGCCACGCCGCGCCCATGCAGAAACGGCCCGATCCATGATCCTTCGCTTGCGCCGCCGCCTGCAGAACGGCCTGCACTTCCATCAGCTTGGTCGCCTTCAGGCCGCTTTCCGCTTCGGTCGACTGGCTGCAATAGCCGCAATCCTCGGGGCATCCGCCGGTCTTGATCGACAGCAGCGTCGACAGCTGCACTTCATTGCGTGGAAAGTTCGCACGATGAACGCTCTGCGCCTCGAACATCAGGTCGTTGAAGGGCAGGTCGAACAGCGCGGCGATCTCGTCGCGGGTCCAGTCGGTGCGGGCGGTATGGGTATTCAAGCGGCTTCCTCCAGCCCCGCCGGGGGCATGTTGTGGCCGAGGAGGCGCAGCACGTCGGCGGCGCATTCCACGACATTGGAACCCGGTCCATAGATGCCCTGCACGCCCGCGTCACGGAGGTAGTCATAATCCTGCGGCGGAATGACGCCCCCCGCGATCACCTTGATGTCGGTGCGCCCCTTTTCCTTCAACTGCTTGATGAGTTCGGGGATCAGCGTCTTGTGCCCGGCCGCCAGGCTGGACGCGCCGACTACGTCCACACCGCTGTCGAGCGCCAGCACCACCGTTTCCTCCGGCGTCTGGAACAGCGGGCCGGACACGACGTCGAAGCCCATGTCGCCAAAAGCGGACGCGATGATGTTGGCGCCTCGGTCGTGGCCGTCCTGCCCCATCTTGGCGACGAGGAGTTTCGGCTTGCGACCGAGGCGCCGCTCGACGGCCTGCACGCCCTCGATGATCTGTTGCCAGCGGCTGTCGCCTTCATAGGGCGCGGCATAGACGCCTTTCACCGGCGTCGGCACCGTGCCGTAGCGGTCGAAACTCTCTTCCATGGCAGAGGAGATTTCGCCCAGCGTCGCCCGCGCCCGCGCGCATTCCACGGCGTGGGCAAGCAGGTTGGTTTCGATCGACTGGGGCGCGGCAGCCGCCTTGCGCAAGGCATCCAGCGCGGCCTGGCACTTGGCCTCGTCGCGCTCCGCCTTCATCTTGTTGATGCGCGCGATCTGCGCCTCGCGGACCTTCGTATTGTCGACTTCCAGCGTTTCGAGCAGGTCTTCGTTGGCCAGGCGATATTTGTTGACGCCCACGATCACATCGTCGCCCCGGTCCACCCGCGCCTGGCGGGCGGCGGCGGCTTCCTCGATCATCGCCTTGGGCCAGCCGGCTGCAACGGCCTTCGCCATGCCGCCTTCCTCCTCGACGCGTTCGATAATCTCCCAGGCGCGATCGACCAGTTCCTGCGTCAGCGCCTCGACATAATAGCTTCCGCCCAACGGATCGACGACCTTGGTCATCCCCGTCTCTTCCTGGATCACGATCTGGGTGTTGCGGGCGATGCGGGCGGAAAAGTCCGTGGGCAGCGCGATCGCCTCGTCCAGCGCGTTGGTGTGCAGCGACTGGGTGCCGCCCAGCATCGCAGCCATCGCCTCGATCGTGGTGCGCATGACGTTGTTGTAGGGGTCCTGCTCGGTCAGCGACACGCCGCTGGTCTGGCAATGGGTGCGCAGCATCTTGGACCGTTCGTCCTGCGCGCCCAGGTTCGTCATCACCCGGTGCCACAACACGCGCGCCGCGCGCAGCTTGGCGATCTCCATGAAGAAGTTCATGCCGATCGCGAAGAAGAAGCTCAGGCGCCCGGCAAACTTGTCGATGTCCAGACCCGACGCCACGCCGTAACGTACATATTCGGCGCCGTCCGCAATGGTAAAGGCCAGTTCCTGCACTTGCGTCGCGCCGGCTTCCTGCATGTGATAGCCGGAAATGGAGATGCTGTTGAACTTGGGCATCTCACGGCTGGTATAGCCGAAAATATCCGAGATGATCCGCATGCTCGGCTCAGGGGGGTAGATGTAGGTATTGCGGACCATGAACTCCTTGAGGATGTCGTTCTGGATGGTCCCGTCGAGCAGCTTGCGCTCGACCCCCTGCTCCTCGCCGGCGACGATGAAGAAGGACAGGATCGGGATCACCGCGCCGTTCATGGTCATGGAAACGGACATCTGGTCGAGCGGAATGCCGTCGAACAGGATCTTCATGTCCTCGACGCTGTCGATGGCGACGCCCGCCTTGCCGACGTCGCCCACAACGCGCGGATGGTCGCTGTCATAGCCGCGATGCGTGGCCAGGTCGAAAGCGACCGACAGGCCCTTCTGCCCCGCCGCCAGGTTGCGGCGATAGAAGGCGTTCGATTCCTCAGCCGTCGAAAAGCCCGCATATTGCCGAATGGTCCACGGCCGGCCGGCATACATGCTCGACTTCACCCCGCGCGTGAACGGCGCAAAGCCCGGCAGACCGGGATCGGTCTTCACATCATCCGCCGTATACAGTGGCTTGACGTCGATCCCTTCCGGCGTGTGCCAGGTCAGATCCTTGCCCTTCACTTCCTTGGCGGCTGCGGCGGACCACTGGTCCAGCGTCGGCTTCTCGGTCATTCCCGTTCCCTACTCTACCCTCTTTCCCTCTCCCGCAGGCGGGAGAGGCAGCGAGACTTAGGTCTGCGCAGCAGGCCTTAGTCGCAGCGGAGAGGGCGCGCCCTCACCAACTTCGGCTAGCCAGCAAGCTGGCAAGCCTTCATATCCTCTCCCGCGAGCGGGAGAGGATGCTCAATGCCCCGCGCCGTCCTTCGGCGTTTCCATGATCTCGGTCAGCACCCCGTTCATGTCCTTGGGGTGCACGAAGAAGATGAGCGTGCCATGCGCGCCGATGCGCGGCTCGCCCAGCACCTTCTTGCCCAGCCCCTCGAACCACGCCTTGGCCTCGTGGATGTCGGGCACTTCATAGCACATATGATGCTGACCGCCGGCCGGGTTCTTGGCGATGAAGCCGTGGATCGGGCTGTTTTCGCCCAGCGGCTCGATCAGTTCGATCTGCGTCCCCACGGTTCCATTCTCGCCCGGCGTGTCGACAAAGCACACCTTCACCCCCTGCGCCGGCAGGTCGAACGGCTCATGGCTGAGCGTCGCGCCCATCACATCGCGATAATAGGCAAGGCTCGCCTCCAGCGAAGGCGTCGCGACACCGATATGATTGAGACGACCGAGTTTCATATTCTTCACCCCTCCCGCCTGCGGGAGGGGACGGGGGAGGGCCTGTCCAATCCAGCAGCGGCATCAACCAACCGGGAGGAGCCTGCCCTCCCCTAGCCCCTCCCGCAGGCGGGAGAGGAATTCTCATTAAAGCGGAATATTGTCGTGCTTCTTCCACGGATTCTCGAGGCTCTTCTGCCGGAGCTTGCGCAGGCCCAGCGCGATCCGCTTGCGGGTTGAATGCGGCTGGATCACTTCGTCGATGAAGCCCTTGCTCGCCGCCACAAACGGGTTGGCGAAGCGGTCCTCATATTCCTTGGTGCGCGCCGCGATCTCGTCCGCCGTCTTGCCGCGGAAGATGATCTCTACCGCGCCCTTCGCACCCATCACCGCGATCTCGGCGGTCGGCCAGGCATAGTTGAGGTCGCCGCGCAGATGCTTGGAACTCATCACGTCATAGGCGCCGCCATAGGCCTTGCGCGTGATGACGGTGATCTTCGGCACGGTCGCCTCGGCATAGGCGAACAGCAGCTTGGCGCCATGCTTGATGATGCCGTTATGCTCCTGCGCGGTGCCGGGCAGGAAGCCGGGCACGTCGACGAAGGTGATGATCGGAATGTCGAACGCGTCGCAGAAGCGCACGAACCGACCCGCCTTCTTGGACGAGTTGATGTCCAGGCATCCGGCCAGCACCATCGGCTGGTTGGCGACGATGCCCACCGTGCGCCCCTCCACCCGGCCGAAGCCGCACAGGATGTTGCCCGCATGCGCCGGCTGCACTTCGAAGAAGTCGCCTTCGTCCAGCACTTTCCGGATCAGCTCGTGCATGTCGTAGGGCTGGTTGGCATTGGCCGGCACCAGCGTATCCAGGCTGTCCTCGATGCGGTCCCACGCGTCCGCGCTCGGGCGCTCCGGCACGGCCTCGCGGTTGGAGGCCGGAAGGAAGTCGACGAAGTCGCGCACGGACAACAGCGCCTCGATATCATTCTCGAAGGCGACGTCGGCCACGCCCGACTTCGTCGTATGCGTCACGGCACCACCAAGCTCCTCTTGGGTGACGACCTCGTTGGTGACGGTCTTCACCACATCGGGGCCCGTGACGAACATGAAACTGCTGTCCTTCACCATGAAGATGAAGTCGGTCATCGCCGGCGAATAGACCGCGCCGCCCGCGCACGGCCCCATGATGACGCTGATCTGCGGCACCACGCCCGACGCCATCACGTTGCGCTGGAAGATTTCGGCGTAGCCGGCGAGCGACGCCACGCCTTCCTGGATGCGCGCGCCACCGCTGTCATTGAGGCCGATCACGGGCGCGCCGACCTTCATCGCCATGTCCATGATCTTGCAGATCTTCATCGCGTGCCGTTCCGACACCGCGCCGCCATAGACGGTGAAGTCCTGGCTGAAGACGAACACCAGCCGGCCGTTGATCGTGCCCGATCCGGTGACCACGCCGTCGCCGGGCACATGCTGCTCGTCCATGCCGAAATCAATGCAGTTATGCTCAACATACATGTCCAGCTCTTCGAAGCTGTCCTCGTCCAGCAGCACGTCCAGCCGTTCGCGCGCGGTCAGCTTGCCCTTGGAATGCTGCGCCGTGATGCGTCGTTCGCCGCCGCCCAGCCGCGCGGCCTCGCGCTTGGCTTCCAGCATTTCAATGATCGCAAGCTTCGACATCGGCACCCTCTTTGAATTTGCGCGAAATTTCTTCGCCAAATAGTTGCAGGCGCTCCATTCCACGCTTTCTTGGCAATCCGCAAATGTGAATTTGCGGAATTGCAAATACGCACTTTGCAAACTATTGCGGAAAAATGGCGCGAGGGGCACGAATCTTTGCGGGGCAAAAGCTACGGCAGCTGCGCCTCGACCAGCGCATGGACCAATCGTCCATGGCCGCCATCCTCGGTATCTCGGTATCCTATCTCAGCCAGCTTGAAAATGACGACCGCCCCCTCACCGCCAAGGTGAAGGCGGCGCTGGCCGAAGCCTTCCCGCTCGACTGGGCCGCATTCGACAGCCGCGAGGAAGAGCAGATGCTGGGCGCCTTCACCTTCGCGCTCGCCCATCCCGAAGTCGCGACCGGCGTGCTGGAGCCCGAGCGGATCGAGAAGCTGCACCTTCAGTTTCCCGAATTCGCCGCGCGCTATGTCGACCTCCATCGCGCCTATCTGCGCGCCAACGAACGCCTCAACATGATCGAGGAAGCGATCGCCAGCGACATGACCGGCGAAGCACGCATGCCGTGGGAGGCCGTGCGCGACTGGTTCCATGACGCGGGCAACTATGTCCACACGCTTGATTGCCTGGCAGAAGACCTCGCCGCCCGCCTCGGCGCCGATAACGAACCACTGGACGAAGGCATGCTGGTCGAGGCACTTGCCCGCCGCCATGGCGTTGAGACGCTGATCGCCGAAACCCGCGACGCAGCGCTGCGCAGCTACGACAGTTCCCGCTATCGCCTGTTCATCAACGCCGCTTTGCCGGTCGAAAGCCGCAAGTTCATGCTCGCGCATCAGTTGATGATGCTGGAGGGATCAGCCGTCATCGCCGATGTCGCCACCCGCGCGAACCTGCCAATGGCGGGCGCGGATCGCCTGCTGTCCATCGGACTTGCCAACTATGCCGCCGGCGCGCTGCTGATGCCATACACCCGCTTTCGCGAAGGCGCGCGCGAACTACGCCACGACATAGACCGGCTCGCCCGCCGCTTCGGCGTCAGCTTCGAACAGGCCTGCCACCGTTTGTCGACGCTCCAGCGCCCCGGCATGCGCGGCATTCCCTTCTTCTTCTGCCGCGTCGACATGGCCGGCAACATAACCAAGCGCCACAGCGCCACGCGCCTGCAGTTTGCCCGCTTTGGCGGCACGTGCCCTTTGTGGAACGTCCACGAAGCTGTCGCCATTCCGGACCGCATCAATGTTCAACTTGGAGAAACTCCGGACAGTGTACGTTACGTTTCTATGGCCAAAGGTCTGGTAAAGCCATCAGGCAGCTACGCCCGTGCGCCTCGCCGATATGCCGTCGTATTGGGCTGCGAGGTCGAGCATGCGGGTAACTTCGTCTATGCAGATGGCCTGCGCCTTAACGACGAAGCCGCCGCCACACCGATTGGTGTCACCTGTCGCATCTGTCCCCGTCAGGAATGCGATCAACGCGCGTTTCCACCCGCAGACCGTTTGATCCAGGTCGATCCCAATCACAGGCAAGTGGTGCCATACCTGATCGGATGATGCCTAAGGTCCATCGGGACCATCGCACCAAGTACGATCAGATCCCCTGCTTTTATCGACTTCGCCCAAAACCAGCGTCAGTGTACAGTGGAGTTGTGCAACCGTCATCCGCCGCCCGCATTGCTGCAGCCCTTGTTGCCCTGGTTACGTGGGCGGGCTTGGCCATACAGCTCACAGCCAGTATCACAATGACGGGCGGCTCGTTGCTCGCCACGCTATGGGAAATGGCACGCTATTTTACCGTCGTCACCAATCTGTTGGTCGCGCTCACCTTCTCTACCATCGCAGCTGGTATGCGCGCCGCCAACCGTCCTTTCTTTATCGGCGGCGTCATGCTGCTGATTTTACTCGTCGGCGTCATCTATTGGCTGCTTTTGCGCGGCCTGCTTGAGTTGAGCGGTGGTGCCAAGCTAGCAGATGCAATACTTCATAGCATAACGCCGATCATTGCCCTGTTCTGGTGGCTTGCCTTCGCACCCAAGGGTCGTCTCGACTGGCGTGCGCCCTTGCTGTGGGCGACGGTGCCTCTTGCATATTTGCCTTACGCCATTGCCCGCGGCTTAGCTGATGGCAAATTCCCCTACCCGTTCATCAACATAGACAAACTCGGATGGAGCCACACGCTTGCAAATGCAGCAGGTGTGGCATTGGGCTTTCTTGTGGCGGGTTATCTCGTCGTTCGGTTAGATACATATTTAGGCAGACATCGCCAAAGCCAATGATGTTGCAACCGCTGGCCTATGACTGAAGCAATGGTTTATACGGCTGACTAAGCGATCGGAGCGGAATCATGCCCCCAACCATTACCGCCTTTGAAAGATCGCCCGATCGTGGCAGGGGATTGGCCCGCGACATGCGTGTACGCTGGGCGCTGGAGGAAGTGGGACAACCTTATAATGTCCGCTTCACTTCGTTCCAGGCCATGAAGGAACCAGCGCATCTGGCACTTCATCCCTTTGGACAGATCCCGACCTATGAAGAAGGCGATTTCAGCCTTTTCGAATCCGGGGCCATTATCCTCTACGTGGCCGAGAGACATGCGGGCTTATTGCCGTTAAGCTCCGATGGACGGGCGCGCGCGATCATGTGGATGTTCGCAGCGCTCAACACCGTTGAACCGTCCATTGTTGAGCGATCAATGGCGATGATGTTCGACCACGACAAGCCTTGGCATGCGGAGCGCTTGCCCATCCTTGACAGCAATGTCCGAATACGACTGGATCAGCTTTCCAGTTGGCTCGGTGAGGCAGAATGGCTGGACGGAGCATTCAGCCTTGGCGATCTGATGATGGTCACCGTGCTCCGCCGGCTTGGCACATCGGGCATTCTGGAAGACTATCCGATCCTTGCGGCTTACATAGCCCGAGGCGAGGCCCGACCAGCATATCAGCGCGCGTTTGCGGATCAGTTGGCAGCCTTCACCGCCTCCAACAAAGACTGATCAATCCCGTATCACTGCCTGCGTGCCTGGCAGAGGCTCTAAGGGTAACCCATCGAGCGCAGCATTGAGACGGTCGCGATCAAGTCCCTTTTCCCAAGCCGAAACCACCACCGTGGCCACAGCATTGCCGATAAAGTTGGTGAGGCTTCGACATTCACTCATGAAGCGGTCGACGCCAAGGATGAGCGCCATACCAGCCACGGGCACGCTCGGAACGATGGAAAGAGTAGCCGCCAGTGTAATGAAACCGGCACCCGTGACCCCTGCCGCCCCTTTTGAGCTGATCATCGCCACGAGCAGCAACATAACTTGCTCTTGTAATGAAAGATGAACGTTGGTTGCTTGAGCGATGAACAATGCTGCCAGCGTCATGTAAATGTTTGTGCCATCCAGATTGAAGGAATAGCCTGTAGGTACAACCAAGCCAACTATGGATTTCTTACAACCTGCTCTTTCCATCTTTTCGATCAAGCTCGGTAGGGCCGTTTCAGACGATGACGTTCCAAGCACGAGGAGCAGTTCCGCACGCAGATAACGGATGAGCTTCAGAATATTGAATCCGGCGAACCAGGCGACTGTCCCCAGCACGACTATGACGAAAAGCAGCGCCGTCAGGTAAAATGTCGCAACGAGCCCGATAAGATTGGCGAGCGTCCCCACGCCATATTTGCCGATGGTAAACGCCATCGCACCGAAGGCGCCAACGGGAGCTGCCTTCATTAATATGGAAACAAGGCGGAATACGGCATGACTGGCAGACTCGAATAACGCCATAAGCGGGCTGGCCCGATCACCGATCAAAATTAGCGAAATGCCAAATAATATGGCGACGAACAGGGTTTGGAGGATGTTGTCCTCCGCAACCGCCGACACCAATGTGGAGGGGATGATCTCGAGCAGAAATGCGGAAAGCGTCCGCTCATGCGCCTTGGTCGCAAAGTCTGCAACCTTGCCGGCGTCCAGTGTTGCCGGATCGATGTTCAAGCCGGCGCCGGGCTGCACCGTGTTCGCGACAATGAGGCCCACCACCAAGGCAAGCGTAGAGAAAGTTAGGAAATAGGCGAAAGCTTTAGCTGCGACACGCCCGATTGTCCCCAGTTCGCGCATCCCGGCAATACCGGTCACGATGGTGAGAAAGATAACCGGAGCGATGATCATCTTGACCAGCTTGATGAATGCATCGCCCAGAGGCTTTAGGGCTGCGCCGGTCTCGGGCCAGACATGCCCCACAATCACGCCCAGCGCGATTGCCACCAGAACCTGCAAATAAAGATGCCGATAAAACGGCACGGACGCAGGCGGCACCTGGTCTGTCATCGTCGGTTGCATGGTGACCCCTTCACTTTACTGCCGAGCATGAACGACGTTCGACGTGACGGCAACCGCCATCGTCGGCGCATACGTCAAGTGGAACTACTTGACGATCATCCCGCATATGATCAGCAGACCCACATGCCGCTGACGCCCGTCCCACCCAACCAGATCGCCACCATCGTCACTCACCTGGAGATGTTGGAACGGCCAAGACCTGCGCCGCTTTCGCCTTCTCAACTGCGGCTGGTCCGCTGGAAGACGCCTGCCATCGACAAGTATCGCACGCTGTTTCGGCGGGTGGGCGAGCCGTGGATGTGGTTCTCACGACTGGTGATGGCAGAGGAACGGCTGATAACGATCCTGTCTAATCCGGGCGTGGAGGTCTATGCGGTGGCTGATCCGCGCGGAATAGAAGTGGGACTGCTGGAACTCGATTTCAGCGAAGCGGGCCAATGCGAACTGTCCTTCTTTGGACTGGTTCCGGAACTGGCGGGCAAGGGCCATGGCCGCTGGCTGATGGGGCAGGCGCTCACCCTAGGCTGGCGAAAGAAGGTCGAACGGGTATGGGTGCATACCTGCACGCTCGACCATCCAAGCGCGCTGGGATTCTATATTCGATCAGGTTTCACGCCCTTCGCACGGGAAGTCGAAACCTTCGATGATCCACGTCTGACGGGGCATCTGCCCAGAGAGGCTGCGCCGCATATACCGCTGCTGGGATAGCTCGCGCACCCACCAGTCATGAGAGCAAGATCAATGCGGCTGCGCCCAACGGCTGACGGCGTCGGCCGACATCCACCCATAAATGTAGTTAGCGTAGTAAAGACCAAAGAGCAGCGTTGCCAGGATCGTGGCGCGCAACGCTACCCGCCACGGCCGAAAATTGCTGGGGGCGCTGTCGGCCTGTCCCTTGATCAATATTTCACCCGTCTCGTCTGGCGTCCGAATGCCAAACGGCAGCATGATGAAAGCGCTGATCGTCCAGAACAGGAAGTAGATGGCGAAGATAGCGTACCAGTTCATACGATAACCAATCGAAAGCCAAGAGCCCCCGCCCGTTTCGAGCGAGGATAGGGTGCTTGCGCTATGCCTTACGCGTTGACGATCAGCACGTCGACCACTGGCTTTTTACCGGTCCAGCGGGTCGCGGTACGACGCACGGCCAGACGGACACGTTCGCGCAGCGCCTCGGTCTCGGTCGAACCTTTTCGGACGGCTGTACCAGCTTCGTCTGACGCTTCGGCGATGAAGGCGTCGCGGTCCTCTTCCACCGGTACGCCCTGAAGGCGGACAGCGGGCCGGCCGATCAACGCACCCTTGCGATCCAGCGCCACGGCCACACTGATCTGGCCGTTGAGCGCCAGCTTGCGCCGCTCATTCATGGTCGCGCCATCGGCGGGCAGGATGACGTCGCCGTCCAGCACCAGCCGCCCCGACGTTTCATGCCCGATGACAGCGGGCTTGCCCGGCGCCAGCCGCAGCAGATCGCCGTTGGCCTGCACCGGCGCATGCTTGATACCCTCAGCCAGCCCCAGCCGCGCCTGCTCCGCCATATGGCGCATCTCTCCATGGACCGGCAACAGGATTTCGGGCCGGATCCACTTGTACATCGCCTGCAACTCGGGGCGGCCCGGATGGCCAGAGACATGCACTTCGGCCTGACGGTCCGTGACCATGTTCACGCCCTTGGTCGCCAACATGTTCTGGATGCGGCCAATGGCGATTTCATTGCCGGGAATCTGCTTGGACGAGAAGACGACGAGGTCGCCCGCGGACAGCTTGATCGGATGCGTATCGAAGGCGATGCGAGACAACGCGGCGCGCGGCTCCCCCTGCCCACCCGTGGCGATGACCATGAGTTGCGAGGGCGGCACGTCCATCGCATCGTCCCAGTCGATCGTCGGCGGGAAATCGCGCAGGTAGCCGGCCGCCTTCGCTGTGGTAATGATGCGGTCGAGCGAGCGGCCGGCGACGCAGAGCGTGCGGCCCGTCGCCACGGCCACTTCGCCCAGCGTCTTGAGGCGCGCAGCGTTGGAGGCAAAGGTGGTGACGACCACGCGCGCCTTTGCGGCCGCGACGACCTGCATCAGACCTTCGCGCACATCGCCTTCGGAGCCGCTGGATTCCGGATTGAAGACGTTGGTGCTGTCGCACACCAGCGCAAGCACGCCTTCATCGCCGATCTTCGTCAGCTGTTCCGGCGTGGAGGGCACGCCCAATAGCGGACGCTCGTCCAGCTTCCAGTCGCCGGTATGGAATATCCGGCCGTGCGGCGTGTCGATGAGGACGGCGTTCCCTTCCGGGATCGAGTGCGCCAGCGGCACGTAGCGAAAACCGAACGGGCCGAGATTGAAGCTGCCCTCATTCTCGATGACGTGCAGTTTCACATCGTCGGTCAGCCCCTCTTCCTCCAGCTTCAGGCGGATGAGGCCAGCCGTGAAGGGCGTGGCGTAGAGCGGCACGCCCAGGTCCGCCGCCAGATAGGGGATGGCGCCGATATGATCCTCATGCCCGTGAGTCAGCACAATGCCGAGCAGGTCGTCGCGCCGTTCCTCGATGAAAGCGAGGTCGGGCAGGATCAGCTCCACGCCCGGATAGAAGGGATCGGCGAAGGTCAGGCCGAGATCGACCATCACCCACTTGCCCTGCGTGCCATAGAGATTGACGTTCATGCCAATCTCTCCCGAGCCGCCAAGGGCCAGGAAAAGCAGTTCGTCGTCGCCGGGCGTCATTATGATTGCAAACTCCGTTGATAGATGAGCGCCAGCCCCAGGACCGTGAGGTCGGGGACGATGGCGTCGAATATTTCCGTATGGGTGTCGAACAGGATGGACAGGCCGCCAGTCGCGACCACCTTCGTCGGGCGGCCGATTTCCGCCCGCATGCGCGCGACCAGCCCCTCCATCATCGACACATAGCCCCAGAACACGCCGATCAGCATCGCGTCCTGCGTGTTGCGGCCGATCACAGATTGGGTTTCGGGTGCCTCAATCGCGATGCGGGGCAACTTGGCCGCGGCCTCGAACAAGGCGTCGAGCGACAGGTTGATGCCGGGCGCGATCGCTCCGCCCTTGTAGGCGCCGCTGTAATCGACAACGTCGAAGGTGGTGGCCGTGCCGAAATCGATGATGATCAGGTCCCCGCCGTGCAGATGATGCGCGGCGATCGCGTTGACGACGCGGTCGGCGCCGACCGTGCCGGGTTCGGCGACATCGACTTCGATATGCCAGGGGATTGTCTGGCCGACGACGATGGGATCGACCTTGAAATATTTCGACGACAGCACTTCCAGATTGTGGAGCGCACGCGGGACGACGGTGGCGATGATCACGGCCGTCACGTCGGCCATCGCATAGCCCTCCAGCGTCAGCAGCTGGTTCAGCCACACCGCATATTCGTCGGCCGTGCGCCGGGGATCCGTGGCGATGCGCCAGCGGGTCTTGATCTCCTGACCTTCGACCAGCGCGAACACGACGTTCGTGTTGCCCGCATCAATGGCAAGTAGCATGGCTCATGTCCCCTGAGTGGCAAGGCATCGGCATGGTCGAAGCGGCGACGCGTCAGATAAGGAAAACGTCGCCGGTGTGAATGGCACGGGTCGCCCCATTCGCCAAGCGCAGGATGAGGGCACCGTCCTCCGCAAGTTCGGAATAGGTGCCCATGATCACCTCCCCATCCGGCGCTTCCACCCGCACGGCTGTTCCTGGCGGCAGGGCGCGCGCCGCCCATGCGAGCGCGACGGCCCGCAAGCCCTCAACGCGCCACATCTGCAGCGTGTGGGCGAAGGCCGCGACGAGATCCGCCAGCACATCGGACGCCGTACCCTCTCCACCGATCGCGGCAAGGCTCGTCACCGGACGGCCAAGATCAGCGGGATGGCCGGTCACGTTGATGCCGAAGCCGACGATGACGGCGTCGCCCGCCCGTTCGAGGAGGATGCCGCACAGCTTTTCGCCATCCCACAAGATATCGTTCGGCCATTTAATGCGCAGCCGATCATCAAGTGCCTCGAAGCGACCGACGATGGCGTCGTGCGCGGCGACACCCGCGACCAGCGCAAGCGTGTGCGCGGCGGGATCCTGCCCGCGCAAGCGGACGATGGTGGAGCAATAGAGGTTGCCGGGCACCTCCACCCAGTCGCGGCCCATGCGGCCCCGCCCCTTGGTCTGGCGATCGGCGCGCAGCCATGTGCCTTCAGGCGCGCCGTCCCCGGCCTGCGCCTTCAGGTCGTCATTGGTCGATCCGGTCTCGGCGACCGTCTGGATGGAGATGGTCAGAACAGCGCCGCCGCAGCCGCCGCGCTGGCGGTGTCCAGCACGGGGTTGAGCAGGTAGCCAAGCACGATGATCGCCGCGCACACCGTCATGATGCCGGTTTCGATCAGGCTCGTGCCACGTGCATATTCGGTCGTCGGCTCATCGAAGTAGATCGTCTTGATGATCTTCAGATAATAGAAGGCACCAATGACCGAAGCCGCGATGCCGAACACGGCAAGGCCGGTCAGCCCGGACGCCACGGCCGCATCGAACACCAGGAACTTCGCCCAGAAACCGAACAGCGGCGGAATGCCGGCAAGGCTGAACATGAAGATGGCGAAGCAGGCGGCCAGGCCCTTGCGGGTCTGCGACAGGCCGGAAAGGCTGGCGATCGTCTCGATCGGCTGGCCGTCCGCATCGCGCATCTGCAGCACGCAAACGAAGCTGCCGATGGTCATCACGGTGTAGATGGCGAGGTAGCTCATCGTCGCGGCGACACCAGCGGGCGTGCCGGCGGCAAGACCCACCAGCGCGAAGCCGATATTGTTGATCGACGAGTAAGCCAGCAGGCGCTTGATATTGGTCTGGCCGATGGCCGCGACCGCACCGAGCAGGATGGAGGCGAGCGCGACGAAGATCACGATCTGCTGCCACGCCATGCCGGCCGGACCCAGCGCCTCGATGGCGACGCGGATGGTGAGGCCCAGCGCCGCGACCTTGGGTGCGCTGGCGAAGAAGGCGGTGACCGGCGTCGGCGCGCCTTCATAGACGTCCGGCGTCCACATGTGGAACGGCACGGCGCTGATCTTGAAGGCAAGGCCGGAGAGGACGAAGACAAGGCCGAACAGCATGCCGTTCGACATGCCATCCTCCAGCGCGACGGCGATGCCGGTGAAGCTGGTGGTGCCCGAGAAGCCGTAGAGCAGCGAAATGCCGTACAGCAGCATGCCGCTCGCCAGCGAACCCAGCACGAAATATTTGAGGCCCGCTTCGGACGAACGCTCGTCCTGCTTCATGAAGCTGGCGAGAACATAGGCGGCAAGGCTGTTCATCTCCAGCCCGACATACAGCGTCAGCATATCGCCGGCCGATACCATCATGCCCATGCCGACGGCGGCGAACAGGATCAGGATCGGATATTCGGCGCGATGCCCGCCAGCGAGCTGAAAATAGCGCTGAGCGAGAATGATAGATGCAGCGGCGGCGATGTAGATCAGCGCCTTTGCATAGGTCGAAAACGCATCGGCGCGGTAAAGGCCGTCAAAGGCATCAGGTCCATGCGCCATAGACGTGCACAGCGTCCAGCCAGCCACGGCCAGCGTCGCGACAGCCAGCCAGTTGATGACCGGCGTAACCTTGTCCCCGGCATAGGCGGCAATCATCAGCAGCACGAGGCCGCCGATCGTCAGCACCAGTTCCGGCAGGACGGCAAGAAGGGAAGCGGCGTCGATCATCAGTGCGCCTCCCCGTGCGCTTCAACTTTGGCATGGTGTTCGTCGTGCGCCGGCGCGGGCTTGCCGGCGGTGACATGCGCGTCACCCTTTGGCGCGGCCTGCACAAGGCGGGCTTCGAGAGCGGTGATGTCAGCACGCATGGGGGCAAGGAAGCTTTCCGGATAGACGCCCATCCACAGCACGGCGGCAGCGATCGGCGCCAGCAGCAGCATTTCCCTTGCCGACAGGTCCGGCATGGCGGCGGCATCGGCATTCACCTGATCGCCGTAGCAGACGCGGCGATAGAGATAGAGCATGTACGCGGCGCCCAAGATGATGCCTGTGGTGGCGACCAGCGCGACCCAGCTCGACGCCTGATAGATGCCCATCAGCGCCAGGAATTCGCCGACGAAGTTGCTGGTGCCCGGCAGACCGACCGACGCCATGGTAAAGAACAGGAACAGCACCGCATATTTCGGCATGTTGATGCTGAGGCCGCCATAGCGGGTGATCTCACGCGTGTGCAGGCGGTCGTAGATGACGCCCACGCACAGGAACAGCGCGCCGGAGACGAGGCCGTGGCCCAGCATCACCATCATCGCGCCTTCGATGCCCGGCTGGTTGAAGGCGAACAGGCCGGCCGTCACGATCGCCATATGCGCTACCGACGAATAGGCGATCAGCTTCTTCATGTCGTTCTGCACCAGCGCGACGAGCGAGGTGTAGACGACGGCGACCATCGACAGGCCCCAGACGAGCCAGGCGAGTTGCGCCGACGCTTCCGGAAACATCGGCAGCGAGAAGCGAATGAAGCCGTAGCCGCCCATCTTCAGCAGCACGCCCGCCAGAATGACCGAGCCTGCGGTCGGCGCCTGAACGTGCGCGTCGGGCAGCCAGGTGTGGACCGGCCACATCGGCATTTTCACTGCGAAGCTGGCGAAGAAGGCCAGCCACAGCCATGTCTGGACATGCGGATCGAAGTTGTACGCCATCAGCGTCGGGATGTCGGTGGTGCCGGCTTCGTGCACCATCCACATCATCGCGATCAGCATAAGCACCGATCCGAGCAGCGTGTACAGGAAGAATTTATAGCTGGCGTAGATGCGGTCCGCGCCACCCCAGATGCCGATGATGAGGTACATCGGGATCAGCCCCGCCTCGAACATCACATAGAAAAGGTAGATGTCCTGCGCGGTGAAGACGCCGATCATCAGCACCTCCATCAACAGGAAGGCCGCCATATATTCGCCGACGCGCTTCTCGATCGCCTGCCAGCTAGCGCCGATGCAGATCGGCATCAGGAACACGGTAAGCACGATCAGCATCAGCGCGATGCCGTCGATACCCAGCGCCCAAGCGAAGCGGCCGAACAGCGGTGCATATTCCTGAAACTGCCACTGCGGCGCACTCGCCGACTGGTCGAAGTTGATCCACAGGATGATGCCCAGGACAAGGTCGACCAGTGTCGCCAGCAGCGCGATCCAACGCGCCGTATTGGCGTTGGTGAACAGGCACGCGATGGCCCCCGCCATCGGCACCGCCATCATCAGGGTCAGGATGGGAAAGCCGTCCATTATCGTGTGATCGCCCAAGTTGCGGCCGCAGCGAGCCCGATGAGCATCACCAGCGCATAGGTGTAGAGATAGCCCGATTGCAGGCGGCGTGTGACCTTACCACCCTGCACCACGAGCGCGGCGAGGCCGTTTGGCCCGAAGCGGTCGATGAAGCCCACGTCCCCGAACTTCCACAGGAAGCGGCCGATGGCGAAGGCAGGCTTCACGAAGAGCACGTTATAGAGCTCGTCGAAGTACCACTTGTTGAGCAGGAAGTCGTAGAGGACGCCGAACTGGCTGACGAAGCGACGCGGCCAGTCGGTGTTCTTTATGTAGCTGAGCCATGCGATCAGCAGACCAGTCAGCATCACCGTGAACGGCGCGAACTTCACCCAGGTGGGAACTTCATGCGCGGCGTGCATCAGGTGGCTGTCGAAGGCGAGCGCGCCCTTCCAGAATTCCAGGCCGCCTTCCGGACCGATAAACTGATCGTGGAAAATGAAGCCGGCGAACACTGCGCCCAGGCTGAGCACGATCAGCGGGATCAGCATGACCAGCGGGCTTTCGTGCGGGTGATAGCCGCCCGTGCCGTCGCCATGCGCGTCGTGATGATGGTGGTCATGGTGACCGTCAACCTGATCGTGGGCCGCATGGTCGTCATGACCGTGCGCGTCATGGAGCGCGTGTTGGATATGTTCCGACTGGGTCCAGCGCGGCTTGCCGAAGAAGGTGAGGAACACCAGACGCCAGCTGTAGAAGCTGGTGAGCAGGGCCGCGAACACGCCGACGAGGAACGCGCCGGTGCCCGCGCCGCCGGCGGCATAGGCGGCTTCGAGAATGCCGTCCTTCGAATAGAAGCCCGCAAAACCGATGCCCGCGAGCGGCAGGCCGACGCCGGTGATGGCGAGCGTGCCGAGCGTCATCGTCCAGAAGGTGACGGGGATGCTCTTACGCAGGCCGCCATAGTAACGCATGTCCTGTTCATGGTGCATCGCATGGATTACCGAGCCGGCACCCAGGAACAGCAGCGCCTTGAAGAAGGCGTGCGTGAAGAGGTGGAACATCGCCGCGCCATAGGCGCCGACGCCCGCCGCGAAGAACATGTAGCCGAGCTGCGAACAGGTCGAATAGGCGATCACGCGCTTGATGTCGGTCTGGACCGTGCCCACGGTCGCCGCGAACAGACAGGTCGCCGCGCCGACATAGGTGACGACCGTCAGCGCCGTTTCCGACGTTTCGAACATCGGTGACAGGCGGCAGACCATGAAGACGCCGGCGGTGACCATGGTCGCCGCGTGGATCAGCGCCGAAAC
>Ga0075012_10000963_pt1 | contig 30027 bp, 30 predicted proteins | sample All_14_2_FD_71474 | JGI IMG/M metagenome (GOLD analysis project Ga0075012, IMG submission 71474) | Freshwater microbial communities in response to fracking from Pennsylvania, USA - Allegheny Zone_MetaG_DW_15 | ecosystem: Environmental > Aquatic > Deep subsurface > Groundwater > Drilled...
GGCATGTCGCTCACAAAGGGAATGTGCGTATTGATCCACACGCAGCCGAACTCGAGGTCGCGGCTGAAACGCATGGCCCTCGCGTGGTCGCTCGTCCAGACCGACGAGGCGAGGGCGTAGCGCACTCCGTTCGCGAGTGCGAGTGCCTCCTCCTCCGTCGAGAACGACTGCACGGTGAGCACGGGCCCGAAGATCTCCTCTTGCACCGCTTCATCGTCTTGCCGCAGCCCCGTGACGATCGTCGCTTCATAGAAGTAGCCGCGATCTCCCTGACGGCGGCCTCCCGCGACGATCTCGGCGTGGTCGGGAAGCCGGTCGACGATGCCCGAGACGCGCTCGAGCTGGTGTGCGTTGTTGAGGGGACCGTAGAGGATGCCCTCCTCGCGCGGCCCGCCGGTGCGACCGTGCGTGCGCGCTCGCTCGACGAGCGCCGCAACAACTTCGTCGTGCACCGATTCGTGCACAATGACGCGCGTCGCAGCCGTGCAGTCTTGACCCGCGTTGAAGTACGCCGCGAGTACGAGACCTTCGGCCACGGCGGCGGGGTCAGCGTCGGGGAAGACGATCGCAGGAGCCTTTCCTCCGAGCTCGAGGTGCACGCGCTTGAGATCGCTCGCCGCGGCCTTCGCAACCTCCATGCCCGCGCGCACCGAGCCGGTGATCGCGACCATTTGCGGCGTCGGGTGCTGCAGCAGCGCTGCTCCCGTCGAGCGATCGCCGAGCACGACGTTGAGCACTCCTGGGGGCAGGATGCCCGCCGCGAGTTCAGCAAGGCGCACCGTCGTGAGCGGTGTCGTGTCGCTGGGCTTGAGCACAACAGTGTTGCCTGCCGCGATGGCGGGAGCGATCTTCCAGATCGCCATATTGAGCGGATAGTTCCAAGGGGTGACCTGACCGATAACCCCGATGGGCTCGCGACGCACAAACGACGTGTGGCCTTCGAGATATTCGCCAGCCGAGCGGCCGTCGAGGTCACGCGCGGCGCCGGCGAAGAACCGCAACTGGTCGACGGACTGGTCGATTTCGTCTGCGACGAGTGTCGCGCGCGGCTTTCCAGTGTCGAGCGACTCGAGGTCGGCGAACTCTTCGGCGTGCGCTTCGAGAGCATCGGCGAGGCGGAACAGCGCGAGCTGGCGTGCGGCAGGAGTCGTGCGACCCCAGCTGGCGAAGGCCTCGTCTGCCGCAGCGTATGCGGCGTCGATCTCTGCGGGCGTGCTCACGGGGGCCTGGCCGTAGACCTCTTCGGTCACAGGATCGACGAGATCGAGGTACGACTCGGCCGAGCTCTCGACCGATTCGCCGGCAATGACGTTGCGAAGGATGCGTGCGCTCATGCCGCCACTGTAGCGCGGGCTTCGCAGAGCATCCACCCGCATGCGACGGATTCCGTCGCAAGAAGCGCCATGAATCTTCGGATCCACTTGAATAGCGACGCCGACACTGACAGAATCGCCCCATGACACCGCGAGGAAAGCCTATGCACCTCGATGACGTCTCGAAGGCGATCATCGAGCAGCTGCAGACCGATGGCCGGCGTTCCTACGCGGAGATCGGCAAGGCTGTCGGACTCAGCGAAGCGGCCGTGCGCCAGCGCGTGCAGAAACTCACCGACTCTGGTGTCATGCAGGTCGTCGCCGTCACCGACCCGATGCAGCTTGGCTTCTACCGCCAAGCCATGATCGGAGTGCGCGTGACCGGCGACACCACCTACGTCGCCGACGCCCTCAGCCGCATCTCTGCCGTCGACTACGTGGTACTCACGGCGGGCAGCTTCGACATTCTCGCCGAGGTCGTGTGCGAAAACGACGATGACCTCATCGACCTGCTCAACAAGCAGATCCGCGGAATCGAGGGTGTGCAGTCGACTGAGACCTTCGTCTACCTGCGACTGCAGAAGCAGTTCTACAACTGGGGCACCCGGTAACCCCCGACCGAGCTCCTCCACTGACGACACAGAACCGAACGACGACCGCGAAGAAAGAGCACATCATGACGATCGAATCCCCCATCGCACCGGCTGGCACAGCCCTCGACTCCTCAACCGAGGCCGACCTGCAGGCCAAGGCCCGCGACCACCTGTGGATGCACTTCGCCCGTCAATCGGGCATGGAAGAGGGCAAGGGCGTGCCGATCATCGTGCGTGGCGAAGGCCATCACATCTACGACTCGCACGGCAACAAGTACATCGATGGCCTCTCGGGTCTCTTCGTCGTGCAAGTGGGCCACGGCCGGGAACGGCTCGCTGAAGCGGCACGCAAGCAAGCGGAGGAGCTCGCCTTCTTCCCGCTGTGGTCGTACGCGCACCCCAAGGCCATCGAACTGGCAGACAAGCTTGCCGACTACGCTCCGGGCGACCTCAACCGGGTGTTCTTCACCACGGGCGGTGGCGAAGCTGTTGAATCGGCGTGGAAGCTCGCCAAGCAGTACTTCAAGCTCACGGGCAAGCCCATGAAGCACAAGGTCATCTCGCGCTCCATCGCCTACCACGGCACGCCGCAGGGCGCACTCGCCATCACCGGCATCCCTGGCATGAAGGAGATGTTCGAGCCACTCACTCCCGGTGGCTTCCGCGTGCCGAATACGAACTACTACCGTGCCGACGAAATGGGCTTCCACGGTTCGCTCGAAGAGTTCGGACAGTGGGCGGCCAACCGCATCGAAGAGGCCATCCTCTTCGAGGGCCCTGACACGGTCGCGGCCGTCTTCCTTGAGCCCGTGCAGAACTCGGGAGGATGCTTCCCGCCGCCCCCCGGCTATTTCCAGCGCGTACGCGAGATCTGCGACCAGTACGACGTACTGCTCGTGAGTGACGAGGTCATTTGCGCCTACGGCCGTATCGGCGAGATGTTCGCGTGCACCGCTCTCGGCTACGTGCCCGACATCATCACCTCGGCGAAGGGCCTCACGAGCGGCTATTCGCCGCTCGGCGCGATGATCGTGAGCGACCGGCTCTACGAGCCCTTCAAGCACGGCCAGACCGCTTTCTACCACGGCTATACCTTCGCCGGGCATCCTGTCTCGGCCGCCGTGGCTCTCGAGAATCTCGCCATCATGGAAGAAGAGGGCACGCTCGCGCACGTGCGCGAGAACTCGCCCAAGTTCCGAGCGGCTCTCGAGCGACTCAAAGACCTCCCGATCGTCGGCGACGTTCGCGGTGAGGGCTACTTCTTTGGCATCGAGCTCGTGAAGAACAAAGAGACGAAAGAGACCTTCAACGCCGACGAGTCGGAGCGTCTGCTGCGCGGCTTCCTCTCGAAAGCGCTCTTCGACGCTGGCCTCTACTGCCGTGCTGACGACCGAGGCGACCCCGTCATCCAGCTCGCTCCCCCGCTCACCATCGGGCCTGCGGAGTTCGACGAGATCGAAGGCATTCTGCGTCGCGTGCTCACGGAAGCGGGAAACCTCCTCTGAACGAGAGTGTTGCGGCTGGGCGCGCAGACGATCGGTACCGCGCACTCAGCTACTGGCATGCAACGGTCGATGACGATCTGAGCCCTCGAGCGCCGCTCGATGGCGACACCGAGGTTGATGTCGCCATCATCGGCGCAGGTCTCACCGGACTCTGGACGGCGTTCGAACTGCAACGGCGTGACCCCCGCCTGCGCATCGCGTTGCTCGAACGCGAGATCGCGGGCTTCGGTGCGTCGGGCCGCAACGGCGGGTGGTGCAGCGCTCTCTTCCCGCGTTCAACGGCGAGCCTCGCGCACCAGCACGGGCGCGAGGCCGCGATAGCGATGCGCCGCGCGATGATCAACACCGTCGACGAAGTCGGTCGAGTGGTCAAAGATCACGGCATCGACTGCGACTACCGCAAAGGCGGAACAGTCGTCTACGCGCGCTCTGAGGTGCAATGGCGCGCAGCCCAGGCTGAAGTCGCCGAAGCCGCCGAGTGGGGAGTCGACGAGCTCGAACTCTGGGGTGAGGAGCGCGTGGCCGCCCGCGGGGCGCTCGGCGCCGTCTACGACCCGGCCTGCGCTCGCGTGCACCCTGCGGCACTCGTGCGCGGGCTCGCTCGGCTCGTCGAGCAGCGCGGGGCGAGCATCCACGAAGGCACGACCGTCACGTCATGGCAACCGCGGCTCGTGACGACCGATCGGGGCACTGTTCGCGCCCAGCACGTGATCGTCGCGCTTGAGGGCTACACCGCGACGATCAGCCAGAGCCGCCGAGACCTCTTGCCGCTGTACTCGCTCATGGTCGCCACACAGCCTCTGCCGGCAGACGTGTGGCATGACATCGGAATCGATCACGGCCAGACCTTCAGCGACGGCCGGCACCTCATCATTTACGGGCAGCGCACGGCCGACGACCGCATTGCCTTCGGCGGGCGAGGGGCGCGCTACCACTGGGGCAGCGCCATTCGCGGCGAATACGATGCGAACGAACGAGTCTTCGGGCACTTGGCCGCCACGCTGCGCGACATGTTCCCCCAGCTCCCGCCGCTGGAGATCACACACCGTTGGGGAGGCCCGCTCGGTGTGCCGCGCGACTGGCACGCGAGCGTGCGCTACGACTCGTCAACCGGCATAGGTAGTGCCGGCGGCTATGTCGGAGACGGTCTGGCAACCACGAACCTCGCCGGTCGCACGCTCGCCGACCTCATCACGGGCGCCGACACCGAGTTGACTCGCTTGCCCTGGGTGCAGCACCGCTCGCCGCGATGGGAGCCGGAACCGCTGCGCTTCGCCGGCGCCAATGCCGGCCTTCTCGCGATGACCGCGGCCGACGCCGAAGAGCGGCTCACTGGCCGGCCCTCACTCGTCGCCCGCGCGATGGCGCCTCTGCTCGGCCACTGATGTCAGCGTCTCTCACGGGACGGTGAGCAACAGATCGCCCTCGGGCGACCACTCGGCTGGGACGACGTACATCTCCCGTGCACTGTACGAGCGATTCCAGCTGTGAATCACCATTCGCCACGAGCCGTCTCGAGTGCGAACGAGGTCTTGACCTCCCGGACCACGGAAGGGAGAACCCTCCGTCTCCAGCAGGGGCTCAGGAGACTTCGTCCACGGCCCCTCAAGTGCCGGGGCGGTCGCGATACCGACGGCGTACTCGTCTCCCCCGTATCCGTTGGCGGAATAGAGCAAGACGAGCTCGCCCTCTCGCTCCACGAGCGTCGGAGCCTCCACGAGGTCGCCCTCCCACGACTCGGTCTGCTTCACGAGCGGAATCCGATCGCCCACGATCTCAGAGCCGTCAGCAGAAAGGGGCGAAGCGTAGAGCCAGGTATCGAGGCCGCAGCAATTGCCGTCGTTCTTCCACAAGAGATAGGGATCGTCCTCAACGAAGGCCACGGAGGCATCGATTGCGCCGCCTTCATCGACGGGGCAGATGAGCATTCCGTCGTCGGGGCTCTCGAAAGGCCCCAGGGGGTCGCTCGCCGTCGCGCGCCCGATGCACTGTCGCCCGCTCGCCGCGTCTGTCGCCGTGAAATACATGGTGTAGACACCCGGCGAGAGCGAACTGACCTCCGGAGCCCAGGTCTTGCCTGGGATGACCCACGGGGGAAGATCGGGGAAGGCGTCCTCCGAACGAAGCTGCCACGTCTCGAAGTCTTCTGAGACCGCAACTTGAACGTTGCGCAGGTTGGCGTTCGTCGCATAGGCGATGTAGCCGTCGTCGGTCGACAGAATGTCGGGATCCGGAAAGTCGCGAGCGACTGCAGGCTCAACTACCTCGGTGTCGACGGGCGCGGTCGGCTGCGGACCTGGCCCCGTTGAACACCCCGCGAGCACGAGCGCTCCACAGAGGGCGAAGGCGAGCAGAAAGGGTCGCGACCTCATCCCTTGACCCCCGAGCGAGCGACACCCTCAATGATGAAGCGCTGGAGGAACACGAAGAGCACGAGCACGGGGACACTCGCGATCGTCGCGCCCGCCATGAGCAAGTCGTACCGGACCGCGTTCGACGATTGGAGCGTCGCCAGGCCAGCCGGCAGCGTCTGCAGTTCAGGGCTGAAGAGCACGTACACGGGCCACAAGAAGTCGTTCCAGTTGGTGAGGAACGCGAGCATCGCGAGAGTCGCGAGAGCAGGTTTCGCGAGCGGAAGGATGATACGCGTGAAGATCTGCCAGCGATTTGCTCCATCGATTGCGGCCGCGTCTTCGAGTTCTCTCGGCAGAGATACGAAGAACTGGCGCATGAAGAAGACGCCGAACGCGCCGGCTGCTGTCGGAATGATGATTGCCCACAGAGTATTGAGCCAGCCAAGCTCGCTCACGACCAGGAAGCTCGGGATGATGAGGATCGTGGGCGGAACGAGAAGCGTCACGACGATCGTTCCCATCACGATGCCGCGCCCCCTGAACTCCATGCGCGCGAGGGGGTAGGCCGCGAGCGTGGAAACGGCGACCACGAGAATCGCGTGCGCCGAGGCCGCGAGCAGGCTGTTCGCGAACCACCGCAGTACGGGCGCGCCACCCGCCGCGGCAAAGATCTCTTCGTAGGCCTGCAGGGTGAAGTTCTCGGGGAGGAACGACGGGGGAATGGCGGTCGCGTCGGCCTGAGTCTTGAACGACGTGAGAACCATAAACACGAGCGGACTGATGTACGCGAGTGCAATGACGATCAGCACACTTGCACGGAGGATTGCGCCGACGCGAGAGCCTCTTGATCGCTGGTGCCGAGCGCCTGCGCGGCTCGCCTTCTCAGGAGTGGAGGCGCGGAACGAGGTCGCGGTCATCGGTGTGAGCCCTTCTTCTCGCGGAGAATCAGAAAGACGATCGCGCTCGCGAGAAGCAAGATCGCCGTGAGCACGTAGCTCATGGCGGACGCCTCACCCATCCGGAAGCCGCGCAGGCCTGTCTCCGTGATCTGATAAATAGCGGTGCGAGTCTCGCGCCCTGGACCGCCTTGGGTCATGAGGTACGACTGCCCGAACATATTCGCGGAGGCGATGAGGGTAATGACAACGATGAAGGCGAAGATGGGGCGCAGCCCCGGCAGGGTGACGTTGAGAAACTGCTGCCACCCACTGGCTCCATCCACCCTCGCGGCTTCATAGAGCTCTGCAGGAATGTCTTGCAGCGCCGCAAGGTAGATCACGGCGTTGAACCCCAAGGTCCACCACACGGTCACCCCAATCAAGGTGACCCACGCCGCCGGTACCGAAGTCGTCCACGCGGTGTCATCGGGAAGCCCGATGACACCGAGCATGTGGTTGACGACTCCAATGTTGTTGTCGAGGAGGAACCTCCACAGCACCGCGACGACCGCGACTCCGAGCACGTAGGGAGCGAAGTAGATGGCACGCATGAGGTTTCGACCGGGGAAGGTGCGCCTCATCAACAGCGCGACGGCGAGAGGGAGAACCAGGAGCAACGGAACGCTTCCCGCGGTGAAGATGCCGGTCGCGCCCATCGCGCCCCAGAACACCTGGGACGACGAACTTGTGGGGTCGAAGAGTTGGAAGTAATTCTCAAGGCCCACGAAGGGCTTGTTGGGGAGCGTGTAGTCCCACCTGTGCAAGCTCATCCAGCCACCGAGCACGACAGGGAGCACAACGAAAGCGCCGAACAGAATGAGATAGGGAGCCATGAAAGCCCACGGCGTCCACGCACCTCGTTGCGCGGCGGCGCGGCGCGCGGCCGGTGGGTGTGGCGCCGTGCGGTTGGTCTTCGCAGAAATCGTCACGTCCGGTCCTCTCTGACCGTAATGGTCGTCCCGCCCGAGGAGCGTGGCTCCCCGGGCGGGACAATTGTCAGCCGCCGAACGCGGCGCGGTTCTCTTCGAGCAGAGTGTTCGCGTCTGAGGCTGCAGCGCCCATTGCATCTTCAGGCGAGCGTGTGCCCAGAATTCCTTCTGACACGGCGACCTCAAGGGTTTCCGCCTGCACGGTGCCGATGCCGGGAACGGGAGGCAAGAAGCGCATCGCGTCGACCTGCTCCGCGATCACACCCTGCATCGTTCCGTCAAGCACGCCGCTGTCGCGCACGGACTGTCTGGCGGGGATCATGCCCGAGCCTGCCCAGGTGCCAGACTGTTCACTCATCCAGGCCACGAAAACTTGGGCGGCCGCAACTTTGTTCGGGTCCGCGCCGTTCTGACGAGGGATCACAAAGTTGTGCGAGTTCGCCCAGACCGCCGGAGTGTCGCCGATAGTGGGCACCGGCACAGCCGCGTAGGGAAGACCCGATGCCTCGAGGTCGTTGATCTGCCAGATGCCGTCCCAGGTAATCGACGTCTCGCCGTTCTTGAACGCGAGGTACTGAGCGTCGATGGCGACTTCCGCGGGGCTGTATCCGGCCTCGACAATGCCTCGCTGCCACTCGAGCGCCGCGATGCCTGGCTGCTCAGCGAACTCTGCCGCGCTTCCGTCGCCCGCGTAGGGCTCTCCGCCGAACTGCCACTGCAGCGAGAGGTTCATGAGGTGTGCCGGCCACCGGTTGGGCATCCAGAACGGCGTCTCGAATCCCGCAGCCTGCAGCGCGTCAAGGGCTGCCATGAATGATGCCTCGTCCGTGGGCACCTCAGTGATGCCGGCTTGCTCGAAGTGGTCCGTGTTGTAGTACATGGCTAGTGAGTGAACATCGAGCGGAATGCCGTAGCGCGCGCCTTCGTACTCTCCTGCGGCCCAGACCTCTTCAGTGAAATCGTCGGCAGTCAGCCCGACGCCGTCAGCTAGCGAGTCGAGCGGGCTGAGGAGGTTCCGCGCGGCAAAGGTGGCCATCTGATCGAGGTGAATGACGGCGACGTCTGGGCCCTCACCCGAAGTGAGAGCAGCAGGCATGCGCTGGTAGAGGTCACCCCAGGGCTGGGTGTTCGACACCACGGTGATGTTCTCGTGTTCCGCATTGAAGTCGGCGACCATCTGCTCCATGAACGGTCCGTCGCCGCCCGTGAAGCCGTTCCAGAACGCCAACTCGACGGCGGGCCCGGTGTACTCACTCGCGAAGTCAGTCTCTGTCTGTTCCGTCGTTGCTCCCGAGGAGCACGCGACGAGGGCAAGGCTCGCCACTAGTGAGACGCTCGCGACGGCGATCGACCGCCGTCTAGCGCGTGGGCTGTCGTGCAACATGTGATTCTCCTCTTCGTTGGGGAGCCCGAACCGATGTGCCGTCGCGGTGAGTGACGATTCGGTACGGAGCCGTTGTCTGGCCGACATTACAGCGCTGTAAACAGTCTGTCAACGCTCTCGGCGGTATCCTTCATGGAAGACGAAAGGAAGCTGATGGGTCGAGTACGCCTGGCTGACGTTGCGGCGCTTGCCGGGGTGTCGATGAAGACGGTGTCGAACGTTGTGCACAACTATCCGCACGTGACACCTGAAATGCGCGAACGGGTTCAACGAGCCATCGACGAGCTCGGCTACCGGCCCAACCTCACAGCACGCCGCCTGGCCACTGGACGCACAGGAATGATCGCGCTCGCCGTTCCCGAGATTGACCACCCCTATTTCTCGGAACTGTCTCGACGCATCGCAGAGATCGCTCTCGAGCACGACTACCGGGTCATTCTCGAGCAGACACTCTCCGCGTCAGAAGCCGAGCACGCGGTGCTGCGGGACCGCGAGGCCGGGCTGGTCGATGGCGTCATCTTCCACCCGGTGAGCATGACAAGCCTCGAGATTTCGCGCTTTCACAGAGACACGCCCCTCGTGCTCATCGGAGAGGCTGCGGTGCCTCTCACGACCGACCACGTCATGATCGACAACGTCGAGGCCGCCGCCGACGCGACGCGGCACCTCTTGCGACTGGGCAGAAGGCGGCTCGCATTCCTCGGCGCGGTCGAGGGCGACGTGACGGTGACAACCGACAGGCGACTGGAGGGTTTTCAACTCGCCCTGGAAGAGGCGCAAGTTCGGCCGCGCGCAGATCACGTCGTGCACGCAACGGGGTTCTCTCCCGAGGAAGCGGCGTCAGCTCTCCACCGAGCCTTGGACGCGGGGTTCGAGTTTGACGGCATTGTGTGCCGCGATGACCAGTTCGCTGTCGGCGCGCTCCGCGCCCTGCACGAGCGCGGCATCGACGTGCCGCGAACCATCGCGCTCGTCGGATGGGACGACACCGCTCTCGCGCGCTACTCATACCCCGAACTGAGCTCGGTCTCACCCGACAAAGACCAGATTGCGCGCATCGCCTTCGACTTGCTCCTCGAGCGGATCAACGGCCACGTCGGACCTGGGAGGCACCGGATCGCGGCCCATCGCGTCGTTGCGCGCGCGAGCGCCCCCGTCGCTACCCCGGAGATGGCGTCGACTTTACAGCGCTGAATAACTGCGTCATGATGTGGCCATGCCTTCACCGTCGATGCCGCATGCGCACGCTCGCGATACTCATCCCCGCCCCCGACTCGTCCGACCCTCATGGAGCTCGCTAGACGGAGAATGGGAATTCCGCTTCGACCCAGCGGACGACGGTCTGCGCGAGGGCTGGTGGAGAGGAACGACCTCCTTCGACGAACGCATCGTCGTTCCCTTCCCGCCGGAGAGCGCGGCGTCGGGTATCGGCAACAGGGGTCCTCATCGTGTTCTCTGGTACCGCCGACTCCTCACAGAAAAGGACCTGGCCGCCGCTGGCGACGGCGACCGCCTACTCCTCCACTTCGGTGCTGTCGACTACCGGGCCGACGTCTGGGTCGCCGGAGCTCACGCCGCGCACCACGTCGGAGGCCACACACCGTTCACCGCTGACATCAGCGCGTCGGGTGCCTCCATCGCACCGGGCGCAGCGATCGTGGTGCGCGTCGAAGATGACGCTCACGACACCTCGCAGCCACGCGGAAAGCAAGACTGGCAAGACGATGCCCATGTCATTTGGTATGACCGCACCTCAGGCATCTGGCAGCCGGTATGGCTCGAGCGCACCTCAGCTCGAGCCATCGACGCGGTGGACTTTGAGACCGACCTAGTCGCGGGTACTGTCACCGCTGCGATTCGTCTCTCTTCGCAGCCCTCGCCGGGCGACGAGGTAAAGGTCGAACTTCGATACGACGACGAGCTACTGGGTCGTGCGCGTGTCTCAGCGTTGAGCCGGGAAGTGCGCGTCGTGCTCGAACTGCCCGCGCTCCGCAACGGCCAGGCTTACGAATCACTCCTGTGGAGTCCCGAACACCCCCGACTCATCGACGCGCACGTTGTGCTCAAGTCCGCGACCGGCGACGATGGGGTGCTCTCTTACCTGGGACTTCGATCGGTGGGTTGGGGAGGCGGAGCCTTTCTCCTCAACGATCGCCCCCGACGCATTCGCGCGGTACTCGCGCAGAACTTCTGGCCGGACTCGCATTTGGCGGCACCGAGCGCAGACGCACTTCGCCGGGAAGTCGAACTGGCGCTGGAACTCGGGTTCACGACGGCACGCGTGCACCAGAAAGCTGAAGACCCCCGCTTCCTCTACTGGGCCGACCGCCTGGGCTTGATGCTCTGGGCGGAAGCTCCCAGCGCCTACGACTTCGACTCGCACGCCATCCAGCGCACGTGTGCGGAATGGCAGGAAATCGTCGCGCGGGATCGCTCACATCCCAGCATCGTGGTGTGGGTTCCGCTGAACGAGAGCTGGGGCATCCAACATGTTTCTCATGACCCTCGACAGCGCGACTTCGCCGAGGCCATGTACCGGCTCACGCGCTCACTCGATCGCACCCGACCCGTTGTCTCGAATGACGGCTGGGAGCACGCCACATCAGACGTGCTCACGCTTCACGACTACACGACCGACGCCTCGGCGCTCGCACGGTCGTACTCGAGCGACGAGACTCTGAGCGCCATGATTCATGGCATTGGGCCTGCTGGCCGCCGCGTGCTTGCCCCGGGAAGCGTTCACGAGCCCGGTGTTCCCGTCGTCGTGTCAGAGTTCGGCGGAATCACGTATTCGCCTCAAGGCGCGGGCGAGGGCGAGTGGGGGTACGCGACCGCCGACTCTGCGGAGACGTTCGAGTCACACTTGAGGCAACTCATCACAGCTCTCGACCAGAGCGAGCACCTTGCAGGGTGGTGCTACACGCAGCTCACCGACACCATGCAAGAAGCGAATGGTCTACTCGATGCCGCGCGCAGGCCCAAACTTCCGATAGAGGTGTTGCGCTCCATCATCCGCGGAGAGTGAGCGCGCTCGGTCACGGCGCACGCCACAGACCTGCTCATCGAGCGCCACACCGTCGCGGAGGTCGACCGGGACTCTCCCGTGCGGCACGCAACCGACGTGGATGCTGCGCGCAGGCAGTTCGGAGCATCGAGTCGTACTCTCGCTGAGGCGCGAAGGAGGTGCGAAGGTGGTAACGACTCGGTCGGCGATGGGTTCGACCCCGCCTCGCTCGTCGTCGCAGCGTCCACCTTCGTCTCGCTCGGTTTCGCCGCGTTCGAGTTCGACATCGACTGCCGCTCCGACCACCGCACACTCGGCGCTGGTACTTGCGGCATCGATCGGCCTCGTGGCGATCATCGCTGCTACCGGAGCGGCGATCGGCGCCCCCGGTGTCGACGGTTGGTACGAGGATGCCGCCAAGCCCATGTTCACTCCCCCGAATGCGATCTTCGGGCCGGTGTGGGCGGTGCTCTACCTCTCGATGGCGATCGCGGCCTGGCTCGTCTGGCGTCGACCACGATCGCTCGCGCGCACGCGTGCACTCCGCATCTACGCGGTGCAGCTTGCACTCAATGCGCTGTGGACACCCGCGTTCTTCGGGCTCGGGGCCGTGATCGGCGCGACAGGCCTGTGGATCGCCCTCGTGGTGATTGTGTTGCTCGACTTCGCCATCCTTGCCGCGATCATTCGATTCAGCGACGTGAGTCGAGCCGCCGCCACTCTCCTCGTTCCGTACTGGCTGTGGGTACTCTTCGCCACGACACTCAACGCAGCCATGGCGGTGCTCGCAACCTAGCCGGAGGTAGCGTGGAGTTGTGACCGCGACCCCGCCGATCGGCCCCAGCATCGATCTTGACCTGCCTCGCCGTGACGCGCGCCGCTCAAGAGCCTCACGCTTCGGTCGTGGTGTGCTCGTCGGGCTTGCAGCGATCTGCATCGCCGCGCAGAGCGCGGGCCTCGCCGGCGCTGGGTGGGCATTGGCGAACCCTCGCACGGTGAGTGACGTGCTCACCGTCTGGCGGTTTGAACCGAGCGTCGCCGTCGCCGACATCGCCCAGCGGGCAGGTTTCAGCGAACGCGGGGCGTTCCTTTTTGAGGCGAGCACGCCCGAACTTGTGGCCGCCGAGCGCTTCGATGTGCTCTGCTCACGCGATGAGCCCGGGGTAGGTGTGCTCGGCTGCTATACCTTCGCCGAGGGCCGCATTTACCTCTTCGACATCACGAACGACGAACTCGCCGACCTCGAAGTGGTCGTTGCCGCGCACGAAATGCTCCACGCGGCCTGGGATCGCCTCACCGAGGGTGAACGGGCCGCACTTGAAGAGCCCTTGGAGGCGGCGTTCGCTGCTCTCGGGCCTGATCATGAGCTCGTCGAGCGCATCGCTGCCTATGAAGACGTCGATCCGCGGTCACGGGTTCCAGAACTGTACGCGATTCTCGGTACCGAGATCGCAGACCTCCCGCCCGAGCTTGAAGAGCACTACCGAGAGTTCTTTGACGACCGCAGCGTCGTCGTGGCGCTGTGGAGCGGCATCAACGCGATTTTCGTGGCACTCGAGCAGCAACTCACCGAGTTGAGCGCCGAGCTCGAGCGCCTGAGCGCCGAGATCGACGAGGAGCAACGGCAGGCTGAACGCGACGCCGATCAGCTCGAAGCCGACATCACGGCATTCAACGAGCGCGCCGCGCGACCTGGCGGTTACACGAGCCAGTCTGCCTTCGAACGAGATCGAGACGAGTTATTGAGTCGACAGCGAGCGCTCAACGACCGCATCGACGCGACCAACGCCAAGGTCGACGAGTACAACGCCCTCGTCGAAGAGTTCACGACGCTCAACGAACAAGCTGCAGCGCTCGACCGCGATCTCAACATCGACGTCGAACTGCGCGAGCCCACGGAGGCGAGCGAGTGAACCGACTGCTCAGCGGCTGACTCAACGGCTGGCTCAGCGGCTGAGCGGAAAGAGCTCGTCGATCGCGCGGAGCTCGTCCGCGCTAGGAGACCACGCGTGAGCCGCGGCACCGTTCTGCTTCACTTGCTCAATCGTCGTCGCCCCCGCGATCACAGAAGCGATTGCTGGGCGACTGAGAAGCCACGCGAACGTTGCCTCGAGCATCCCGACCCCCCACTCCTCACACAGAGCCGCGTACTTCTCCAGTGCCCCCCAGGGAGCCTCGTCAATGAGGTGCGGGCGCTGACGCATGATGCGGGAGTCTTCCGGACCGCCCCCGCGGTGAAACTTGCCGGTGAGCAGACCGTTCGCGAGGGGAAAGTAGGGCAGAACCCCGAGGCCGTGCCGCTCGGCGGCGGGGATGAGTGCCGCCTCGGCCCCGCGATGCACGAGGCTGTACTCGTTCTGGGAGCTCGCGAAACGCGGGTGCCCGCCGTCGATCGCTGCGCGATCTGCTTCGGTGAGCTGCTTTGCCGAGAAATTGGAGTGACCGATCGCTCGCACTTTCCCCTCGTCGACGAGCTCGTGCAAGGCAGCGAGCGTCTCCGCGATGGGTGTCGAAGGGTCGGGCGTGTGCAGTTGGTAGAGGTCAATTCGGTCAGTCTGCAGGCGCCGCAGCGAACCCTCGATCGCCGCGCGCACGTACGCACGCGAGCCCTTGGCTCCTGCAAGAGGACTCTCGTATTCGGCATGACCGAACTTCGACGCGAGGATGACGTCGTCGCGCCGGCCGCGCAACGCGTTTCCCATGAGGGTCTCGCTTCGGCCATAGCCGTAGCCGTAGATGTCTGCCGTGTCGAAGAACGTAATGCCTGCGTCGATCGCTGCATGAATGACCGCCGTCGTTCCGCGCTGGTCTTCGGTGAAGGTGCCAGGTCGGCCGAAGTTGTTGCAGCCGAGCCCGATGATCGAAACCCGGAGGTCGGAGTGGCCGAGTGGGCGAAGTGGAATGGCACTCATCTCTCTAGTCTCGCGCACCTCGCTTGTGGTCTCGGGGAGAGCCTTCGGCTCCTCCCCACGACGGCTTCGGGAACGCATCATCCCCATGTCCGAATTCCGCCAGTGTGGCGCACCGGTCGCGGGATACGCTCGCACCATGAGCATCAGCACTCCCTCTGTGGCCTCGACGAGACGGTCGTACTCGGCACCGTCGCCCTCGGCACCGTCTTCCTCGGCACCGGAGAACACAGCACCCGAGAGCACCGCACCGGTGTCTGGCGCTCTGCGCGGGCACCTCATCATCGACTCGCCCATCGGGCGCATCGCCATCATCGGTGATGACGAGGCCATCGATCGGCTCGAGATTGCCCGAGACGGCGTTCTGTCGACAGACGACCAGGAAATCAGATCGACTGCCGTACTCGAGCGCGCCGCCGCGCAACTGCGAGAGTACTTCGAAGGCTCGAGGGCGAGCTTCGATATTCCGGTACGGTTGCGGGGCACCCAGTTTCAAAGGTCAGTCTGGCAGCAACTGCAAGAGATCCCGTTCGGTCAGGTGCGCGGCTACGGCGATCTCGGTCGAGCCCTCGGTCACGCCACGGCGGGACGCGCCGTCGGCGGGGCGGTCGGCGCCAATCCCGTGCCCTTGCTCGTCCCCTGCCACCGGGTCCTCGGCACCGCAGGGCGCATCACCGGATACAGCGCGGGCAACGGCATCACCACGAAGGCGTGGTTGCTCGAGCACGAGGGAATCCCGCACCGCTAGCGGCGATGGCACGAACGCCCGGTCGCCGTGCTCTCGCCTACGATGCAGAGATGCTCGACGAATCCCTTCCCCGCTGCGCCTGGGCCGGCACCGATCCGCTCTACCAGCGGTACCACGACGAGGAGTGGGGTGTACCTCTCCACGGTGATCGAGAGCTGTTCGAGAAGCTCAGCCTTGAGGCCTTCCAGAGCGGACTGTCGTGGATCACAATCCTTCGACGCCGCGACGGTTTTCGAGCAGCGTTTCGGGGGTTCTCCATTGAGGACGTTGCTGCCTTCGACGACAGCGACACCGAACGCCTGCTCGGTGATCCCGGAATCATTCGCAATCGCGCCAAAATCGAGGCCACTATTCACAACGCACGGGTCTTGCGCGACTGGCTCGCTGACGAGCCTGGAGCGCTCGACTCACTCGTGTGGTCTCACGCTCCAGCACCGCGCGCCCAACGGCCCGCGTCGCTCGCAGAATTGCCAGCACACACCGAAGAGTCTCGAGCGCTGGCTCGAGCGCTCAAGCTCCGTGGCTGGCGATTCGTCGGCCCGACCACGGCCTATGCACTCATGCAGTCCGCCGGACTCGTCGATGATCACGTTGAAGGGTGCTGGCGCGCCGTCTAGGGCGGCACAGTGGCACGGTCTCGCGGGCGCGACATGCACCCGTGCGAACCTTGCGATCAGCGCTGCAGCGCGTTCGGCACCCGCAGCTCGAGTTCTCGATCATCACTGCGGCGCAAAGGCCAGCCGAGCTGGGTCGACAGCGCGCACAGGTCATCCAGTGACGACGGCAACGGTCCGGATTCGAGAACCGCGCGCACGAACGCGCCCTTGCCCTTCTTGTTGAAGTGGTTGAGGGCGCGAACCGCACCATCGGAATCTGCGGCGACAACCGCCACACGAACCGCGTCGTCGCGGTCGGGTAGCGGCCCGAGTGCCGCGTAGCTGTCGGAGCGCAGGTCAATGATGGGCCCCCGCAGCGCCGCGAGTACCGCGGTCGAAACGTCAGCCCAGTGACTCTGCAGTCGCAGCCCCGGCACCTTGGCGTCATGCGACAGCCGATACGCCGGAATCGCATCTCCCGCGCGCACGAGTCCGAACAGGGCGGAGTGCACCATGATGTGCTCGCGTGCTCTGCGCTGTGCTGCAGGCGAGAGCGATGGTGCCCCCAGTGCATCGAAGAGCACACCGGTGTAGCGCTCAATGGCTGGCATGGTCGCACTCGACCTCACGGCGCGGTTGCGAGCGAGCTCAAGGGGTGCGATGCGCGGACCGAGCTTGAGAGCTGCGGCGGCGATGGCATCGACATCGTCCAGCAGTGCCTCGAGCGCATCGAGCACGGCAACGCGTCGCGGTCCGAGCTCAGGAAATGACAAGCCAGACACATTCACCGGCCCGGTCACTCCCCCCTCGCGCTTGGTTTCCGACGGAGGAAGAAGGATGTGCATCAGAGGTCTGAAGTGCGCGCGAACGCCACGGCCTGATCAACGAGCTGTGTCAACGGGGCCACGGTGTCGAGCGTCAGTCTCGGCAACGACTCCGCAAGACCCGACCACGGCGCATACTCGTCGAGACTCTGCTCGACGGCGTGCCACGTCGGCTCAGCGATGTGGGCCAAATCTCTGCGCCGCTCTTCGAGCCGACGTCGGTGCAGGTCGCGGTCGCTGCAGACCGTCTCGATGAAGACGGCTGAGAACCCACGCCGCTGTGCAAGGAGCACCCATTGCTCGCGAGCGGGCGCGACGGCATTGACTGCGTCGACGATCACACACTGTCCGGAGCGCAGTACCGACTCGACGATGGTTTCTGCGACGAGGTACGCGGCGAGCCCTGTCGGCTGATCAGAGTCGATTCCAGCGCGCAAGATCGCAGACTCGAGTGGATCAACCGACACCACCGGCCAGCTCAGCTCCGCCGACATTCCCTCGGCGACAGCGCTCTTGCCCGTGCCGGGAAGCCCGGCCATGGCGACCAGCATGTTCGTGAGCGCCGTTCTAGGCGAGTGAAGCGGCACCCGCGACGATCGTCACGGTGTCGTTCTCAACCGAGAGAAATCCGTCTTCAGCGGTAGCCGTGATGACCGACCCTTCGGTCGGCGTGATGCGCACCTCGCCGCTCGACAGGATGCCCAGCAACGGCTCGTGCCCCGGCAGAATACCGATCTCGCCCTCGGTCGTGCGCGCGACAATCTGTTTCGCCGTGCCCGACCACACCTCCCGGTCTGCCGAGACGACGCTCACGGTGAGCTCGGCCATGGCTAGGCGTTCTCCTTCTGGATCTGCGCCCAGCGCTCTTCGACGTCGCTGATGGCGCCGACGTTGAAGAAGGCCTGCTCAGCCACGTGGTCAAACTCGCCCTTGGCAATGGCGTCGAACGACTCGATCGTCTCCTTGAGCGGAACGGTCGAACCCTCGACGCCCGTGAACTTCTTCGCCATGTAGGTGTTCTGCGAGAGGAACTGCTGGATACGGCGCGCACGCGACACCGTGATCTTGTCCTCCTCGGAGAGCTCGTCGACACCGAGGATCGCGATGATCTCCTGAAGTTCCTTGTTCTTCTGCAGGATCTGCTTGACGGTGGTCGCCACACGGTAGTGGTCCTCGCCGATGTAGAGCGGGTCGAGGATGCGGCTCGTGGAGGTGAGCGGGTCAACAGCCGGGTAGAGACCCTTCGACGCGATCTCACGGCTGAGCTCGGTGGTGGCGTCGAGGTGGGCGAAGGTCGTCGCGGGCGCCGGGTCGGTGTAGTCGTCGGCGGGAACGTAGATCGCCTGCAGCGACGTGATCGAGTGACCACGCGTCGAGGTGATGCGCTCCTGGAGGATACCCATCTCATCGGCGAGGTTCGGCTGGTAACCCACGGCAGAGGGCATACGGCCGAGCAACGTCGAGACCTCAGAACCGGCCTGCGTGAAGCGGAAGATGTTGTCGATGAAGAGCAGAACGTCCTGCTTCTGCACGTCGCGGAAGTACTCCGCCATCGTCAGCGCCGAGAGCGCGACACGGAGGCGAGTTCCCGGCGGCTCGTCCATCTGACCGAACACCAGGGCGGTCTTGTCGAAGACGCCCGCCTCTTCCATCTCGTGGATGAGGTCGTTGCCCTCACGCGTGCGCTCGCCCACACCGGCGAACACGGAGACACCGCCGTGGTCTTGCGCCACGCGCTGGATCATCTCCTGGATAAGCACCGTCTTGCCAACACCCGCACCACCGAAGAGGCCGATCTTTCCACCCTGCACGTATGGAGTGAGGAGGTCGATGACCTTGATGCCGGTCTCGAACAGCTGCGTCTTCGACTCGAGCTGGTCGAATGCCGGGGGCTTGCGGTGGATCGGCCAGCGCTCGGTGACCTCGATGGTCTCGCCAGGCTCGGCGTTGAGCACGTCGCCTGTCACGTTGAAGACCTTGCCCTTCGTGACGTCGCCGACGGGCACGGAGATTGCCGCGCCAGTGTCGCGCACCTCCTGGCCGCGGACAAGACCGTCAGTAGGCTTCAGGGCGATCGCGCGCACGAGGTCGTCACCGAGGTGCTGCGCGACCTCGAGCACGAGCTCGCTCGACGTGTCGCCAATGGTGATGGTCGTCTCGAGCGCATTGTAGATGCCGGGGATGGCATCGTGCGGGAACTCGATGTCGACGACGGGGCCGGTGACGCGCGCGATGCGCCCGACGCCCGCGACGCTCGCGCTCGCGCTCTTCTTCTTCGTGGTCGTGGCCATGGGTGCTTTCCCTTTTCTCGTTGCTATTTCGCCGAAGACAGGGCGTCAGCGCCGCCCACGATCTCGGAAATCTGCTGGGTGATCTCTGCCTGGCGCGCGTTGTTCGCCAGTCGGGTGTAGTCGAGGATGAGCTTGTCGGCGTTGTCGCTCGCCGACTTCATCGCCTTCTGCCGCGCTGCGTGCTCCGACGCCGCCGACTGCAACATGGCGTTGAAGATGCGGCTCTCGATGTAGACGGGCAGAAGTGCATCAAGCACCTGGTCTACCTCGGGCTCGAATTCGTAGAGCGGCAGAACGTCTGTGCCCGGCTCTTCGACTCCGTCGACGACCTCGAGCGGGAGCACGCGCACAATCTCGGGAGTCTGGGTCACGAGACTCACGAAGCGGTTGTAGACAATGTGAATTTCATCGACCCCACCTTGCGCACCGCTCGTGATGAAGGCATCGACGAGGGTGTCGGCAATGTCTTTCGCGGTACTGAACTCGGGCTGATCGGTGTTGCCTGTCCACGCCTGCGCGACGGCTCGCTGACGGAAGGCGTAGTAGGCCACGGCCTTGCGCCCGACAGCGTAGAGCACGACCTCTTTACCTTCAGCCTCGATGCGCGTGCGCAACTCGTTCGCCTCGCGGATCGCCTGCGAGCTGAACGCACCAGCGAGACCGCGGTCGGACGTGAACACGACGACAGCGGCGCGCGTCGGACTCTCGCGCTCGGTGGTCAGCACGTGGTCGACGTTCGAGTACGTCGCGACGGCCGATACCGCGCGCGTGACGGCGCGGGCATAGGGCCCGGAGGCAGCCATTCTGGCCTGCGCCTTCTGAATTCGCGAGGCAGAGATGAGCTCCATCGCGCGCGTGATCTTCTTGGTCGTCTGGGCAGAACGAATCTTCTGCCGGTAGACCCGAAGTTGCGCTCCCATGTCCTAGTTCCCTGTCTTGATCGTTGCTGTCTTGAGGATCGAGATCGAGTGCCGCGTCACTTCTTGCGACGGACGATCTTCTCCTGGTTGATGTCTTCAGCCTCGGTGGGCTCGAACTCTTCGCGGCCGGCCCTCGCCGACCCATCCTCGCCACCCTGGAAGGCAACGACGAAATCGTCGACGGCCTTCTCAAGCTCTGCCTCAGTCGCATCGTCGAGCACGTTGGACTCGCGCAGAGTGCTGAGGATCGAGGTGTTGCGACGCAAGTGGTCGAGCAGCTCTGCCTCGAAGCGCAGAACATCGTCCACGTCGATCGAGTCGAGCTTGCCCTTCGTGCCCGCCCAGATCGACACGACCTGCTCTTCGACCGGGTACGGCGAGTACTGAGGCTGCTTGAGCAACTCGGTGAGGCGTGCACCACGAGAGAGCTGACGGCGGCTGGCCGCGTCAAGGTCGCTCGCAAACATCGCGAAGGCCTGCAGCGAACGGTACTGAGCGAGCTCGAGCTTGAGCGTTCCGGAGACCTTCTTGATGCTCTTGACCTGGGCGTCACCGCCGACGCGCGACACCGAGATACCGACGTCGACAGCGGGGCGCTGGTTGGCGTTGAACAGGTCGGACTGCAGGAAGATCTGACCGTCGGTGATCGAAATGACGTTGGTCGGAATGTACGCCGAGACGTCATTCGCCTTGGTCTCGATGATCGGCAAGCCTGTCATCGAGCCGGCGCCGAGGTCGTCAGAGAGCTTCGCGCAACGCTCGAGCAGACGGGAGTGCAAGTAGAACACGTCACCCGGGTAGGCCTCGCGTCCCGGCGGACGACGGAGGAGGAGAGACACGGCGCGGTAGGCCTCAGCCTGCTTCGACAGGTCGTCGAAGATGATGAGAACGTGCTTGCCGCCGTACATCCAGTGCTGGCCGATTGCCGAGCCGGTGTAGGGAGCGAGGTACTTGAAGCCTGCAGGGTCGGAGGCGGGAGCAGCGACGATGGTCGTGTACTCCATCGCGCCTGCCTCTTCGAGCGCGCCCTTCACGGCCGCGATCGTCGAACCCTTCTGACCGATAGCGACATAGATGCAGCGCACCTGCTTCGAGACGTCGCCCGACTCCCAGTTGGCCTTCTGGTTGATGATCGTGTCGATCGCGATCGCTGTCTTGCCGGTCTGACGGTCACCGATGATGAGCTGACGCTGACCCCGGCCGATGGGGATCATGGCGTCGATGGCCTTGATGCCGGTCTGCATGGGCTCGTGCACGCTCTTGCGCTGCATGACGCCCGGTGCCTGAAGCTCAAGCGCGCGACGACCCTCAGAAGCGATGTCACCGAGGCCGTCGATCGGAGCGCCGAGCGGGTCGACGACGCGACCGAGGTATGCGTCGCCCACGGGCACCGAGAGAACCTCGCCCGTGCGGGTCACCTCCATGCCCTCCACGATGCCGGTGAACTCGCCGAGCACGACGACACCGATCTCGTTCTCGTCGAGGTTGAGGGCGAGCCCGAGGGTGCCGTCAGAGAAGCGCACGAGTTCGTTCGCCATCACGCCGGGCAGACCCTCGACGTGAGCGATGCCGTCGGCGGCGTCGATGACGTGGCCGACCTCGGTCGCCGCGGCGGTGCCGGGGGCATACGACTTCGCGAAGTTCTTCAGCGCATCACGGATCTTATCCGGGCTGATCGTCAGTTCTGCCATGTTCTTCCCTTTGGTCTTCGAGCACCCGTAGGGCCCGTGTGGTGAGTGATGCGCCGGCGCTATCCGGCCAGCTGAAGCGAGAGATCGGCCAATCGCGCGGCGATGCTGCCGTCGATGACCTCGTCGCCGACCTGAATGCGTACGCCGCCGATGAGAGCGGGGTCGACGATCTGGTTGACGACATGCTCACGGCCGTAGCGCGCCGTGATGGCTGACTCGACCGACGAGAGTTGTGCGGGGCTGAGGGGGCGAGCCACTGACACGGTCGCGACGCCCTTGCCCGAGACGTCAGCAACGATGGACACCGCTTCGCTGACAAGGGCGGAAATACGTCGACCTCGCGGCTGCTGCACGAGGTGCGAGGCGATCGAACGGGCCTGCGGGCTTGCCGAACTCAAAAGAGAGTCGACGAGCACTCGCTTGCCGTCTGCTCCGCCGCGCTTGCTGCTGAGCGCGAGCTCAAGCTCGGGCTCAGAGGTCGCGACCCGTCCGAACTCGAACAACTCGCGTTCGAGCGAACCGTCGCGGGGCGCCGTCGCGGCGATCGCGCGGATGCCGATCTCTTCGACGCCCGCGAGCAGGTCGTCGCTGCTCGACCAGCGTGATGTCGCGATGCCTTCGAGCAGAGACCGCGAGGTCGAAGCGAGAGAGCCGAAGACAGCACCCACAAGCTCGACCGTGCCCGTGTCTCCCGATGAGGTACTCATGAGGGCGGCGAGCAGCTGCGGCGAGCCGGCGATGGTCCTCGCGGCCTCGAGCAACTGCTCGCCGGTCGCCTGGTCCACCTCCTTTGCGCTCGAAAGCGCACCACGGGCGGCCTCGAGCGCACTGCGCGTCGCTGAACCCATGGCTACTTCTTCGCCTTCGTGGTGGAGTCGTTCGCGAGGTCAGCGAGGAATCGGTCGACGAGCGCGGTCGAGCGCTTGTCGTCAGCAAGGCTCTCGCCAATAACGCCGCTCGCAAGGTCGAGAGCGAGCGAACCGACTTCGGCGCGCAACGAGACGAGCGCCGCTTGACGCTCTGCTTCGATCTGCTGCTGCGCGTTGGCCGTGATGCGAGCGGCCTCGGCAGAGGCCTGCTCTTTGAGCTCAGCGATGATGGCGGTGCCTTCGGCACGCGCCTGCTCGCGGATCTTCGCCGCCTCAGCGCGGCCCTCAGCGAGGAGCTTGTTGTACTCCTCGAGTGCCGCTTGGGCCTCGGCCTGCGCCGACTCGGCCTTGGCGATACCTCCCTCGATGAGCGCGGCGCGCTCGTCGAGCATGGTGCGCATGCGCGGCAGCACGACCCGCCAGAAGAGCAGCAGGATGAGGATAAACGGGATGAGCGAGTAGACGATGTCGTACCACGCCGGGATCAGCGGGTTCGGCGCCTCCTCGGCGGCGATGATGAGCTCTGCGAGCATGAAGAAGATCTCCTAGACGAAGATGAAGTACGTCGCGATACCGATGAACGCGAGCGCTTCGGTGAAGGCGATACCGATGTACATGAGCACCGTGAGGCGACCCTGCAGCTCGGGCTGGCGGGCGACCGACTCGATCGTCTTGCCGACGACGATGCCCACGCCCACACCGGCACCGATGGCCGAGAGGCCGTAGCCGACGGTCGCGATGTTGCCGTTGATTTCGGCGAGAACCGTGTTTGCGTCCACGAGGGGTGTTTCCTTCCGTTTCGGATGACGAGAGCGGATGCTCGCGTCGGGGTTTGCTAGTGCTCGTCTGCCAGCGCGAGCTGGATGTAGACGGCGGTCAGGAGTGCGAAGACGTAGGCCTGCAGCACGGCGACGAGAATCTCGAAGAACGTGAACGCTGTACCGAATGCGAGGGTCACGGCGCTCGCGGCGATCCACCAACCGCCGAGATCGACCATGAAGAACGCGGTCGCCGAGAAGAACAGCACGAGCAACAAGTGCCCGACGATCATGTTCATGAGAAGTCGGAGGGTCAGCGTGACGGGCCGGAGCACGAACATCGAGATGAACTCGATGGGCGTCACGATGATGTAGAGGAACCACGGAACCCCGGGTGGGAAGAGCGAGTTGCGCAGGAAGGTCCAGGGGTGCTTGCGCAGGCCCGCGTAAATGAACGCGATGTAGGCCGCAACCGCAAGGACGAGCGGGAGGCCGATAACCGAGGTGCCCGCGATGTTGATGCCGGGCACAATGCCCGTGAGGTTCATGAAGAGAACGAGGAAGAAGATCGTCGTGATGAGCGGCAAGAACCGCTGACCGTCTTTCTTGCCCAGAAGGTCTTCAGCTATGTTGACGCGAACGAAGTCGAGGCCCATCTCGACCGCGCCCTGGAAGCGACCGGGAACGAGCTTCATGCGGCGCGTTCCGAGCCAGAAGAGCAGGATGAGCACCGCGACGATGACGAGGCGCAGCAACATGATGCGGTTGAGCTCGAAGGGCGTGCCTTCGAAGAGAATCGCCGGCGGGAAGAAGTCGAGAATCGACGGACCGGAGAACTCGGGGGCCTCGGAAGCGGGATCGCTCGCGAACGGCATGGCGGGGAACAGGGCGACAGCGCTCAGGGGAGTCTCCAGAATCGGGGCGAAACGGTCGGTCTCGCGGCGATCGGCGGCGGTTCCTCCACCCTACCAAGAGAACGGGGGTGGCGGTGACCGCGCGACGTGCCGCGACGCTGTTCAGTCGTCGCTGGGTGCCGGTGGAAGCTGCACGTCGCTGACGTAGGGCACGCGAGATCGCGTGATGGCGACGATGTCGGTGACGAGCCCTGCCAGCACGGCGACCACGAGTACCGCGAACAAGACGATGCCGTCAACGAAGGGGGCGTCGCGCAGCGAAAAGACCAGTACGAGGAACGCGATGAACTTGAGCACCCACGAACCGATGACGATGCCGAAGTACGCGGGCGAGAGAAGGTCAGAACCCGTGACGCGGTCGGCCAGGAGAATGCTCGCCGCAGTGAGGCCGAGGAAGACAAAGCCCATTCCCGCGCCAATGAGGGCACTCAGCAAGCCGGGTAATCCGCTCACGAGTGCTCCCACCACTCCCCCCACTACCGCGATCGCGAAGGACGCCGCCCCTCCGTAGACGAGAGAGCGCCGAAGCGCCGGAGCGGCGGACGAGGAACGGGGCACCGGGGCGGCGGTCATGACGTCTCCTGCTGGTGGTGTGTCGGTGTACGGGAATCGTGAGGTCGGGTCTCGCTGTCATCGAGCGCCGCCGCCACCGCCTCGAGCTCGACCTCCGGCACGTCGTCGAGGGAGCCCGGTGCTGCGGCGTCGAGCGGATCGAATCGCGCGAACTGCGGCTGAGCATCCGGTGACGATTGAACGGCCGCTTCAACCCGCTTGCGTCGACTGAGCGGTGACAGGGTCACGACCGTGCATGCGACGAGGCCCACCACGACGAAGGCGAGTGCCCACCACCACGGCAGGAACAGGAACAGGAGCGCCCCGAACGCGACGACGGCACTCCAGCTGTAGAAGATGAGCACGGCGTGGAAGTGCGAGTGGCCCATGTCGAGCAACCGGTGGTGCAAGTGCTTGCGATCTGCGCTGAACGGAGACTTGCCCGCGCGCAGCCTGCGCAGCACAGCGAGCCCGAAGTCGAGCAGGGGGATGACGAGCACCGCGAAGGGCAAGATGAGCGGCAGGAAGGCCGCGAAGAGCTGACCGCTGTCGATGTCATTTGGATCGATCTGCCCCGTCACCGAAATCGTTGAGACGGCCATGAGCAGGCCGATCACGAGGGCTCCGCCGTCTCCCATGAAGAGCTTGGCCGGGTGCCAGTTGAACGGCAGGAACCCTGCAGTCGCGCCGAGCAGAACGGCCATGACGAGCGAGGCGAGATTGAACGCGGTTTGTGCGGTGTCGATGGACAGCAGGTAGCTGTAGATGAAGAACACCGAACCGGCGATGATCGTGACGCCTGCCACAAGGCCGTCAAGGCCATCGATGAAATTGACGGCGTTCATGACGAGCACAACCGCGAGCACCGTGATGATGAGCGACATCGTCGGTGACAGCGTCGCAATGCGTCCTGGCCCTATCGGCAACGACACAATCTGCAGGCTCGACCACGCGAGGAACCCGGCGACGAGCAGCTGGCCAGCGAGCTTGGTCATCCAGTCAAGGTCATACACGTCGTCAATGACGCCTATGACAAGCATGACGAGAGCCGCCGCGACGATCGCGAGGATGGGAAAAGGGTCGGCGTAAACGAGCCTGAACCAACTGATCTGCGAGGCGATCGCGAGTGCAACGACGATGCCCGTCACGATGGCGATGCCACCGAGCCTCGGCGTCGGCGTCGTATGAACATCGCGCTCGCGAATGCCGGGATACAACTTGTAGCGGTGACTGAGCTTGAATACTGCCCACGAGGCCCCGAAACTCACGAGAGCTGCGAGGACGGCGACGAGCAGGTAAAAGGTCACGCGACGAGCTCCTGGCCGACAACGCGGATGATCTCGTCGTCGGGGATGACGCCGCGCCGCACGATGCGCAGCTTGCCGTCGGGAAGATGGAGGCTCGTGGCATCGACGATCGTCGAACCGGTATCCGCCCCTTCCGGCACCTCGCCGCCCACCGGTCCGGCGTCGAGATAGACCGCGACGCGATCGCCGAGCATCTCGAGGGCTTCCTGCGCCGTGCGCGCAGCGGTCATGCCCGTGAGGTTCGCACTCGACACGGCGAGCGGCCCGGTGTCGGCGAGCAGATGGAGTGCGTGCCGGTGATCGGGCATTCTCAAGGCAACCGTTCCCCGGGTTTCGCCGAGGTCCCACAGCAGACTCTCGCGCGCTTCGACGATGACGGTCAGGCCGCCAGGCCAGAACTCTGAGACGAGCGCGGCAACGGCATCGGGCACGTTCTCGGCGAGGGCGTTGAGCGTGGGGATTCCCGGAATGAGAACCGGAGGCGGAGCGTCACGACCCCGCTCCTTGGCATCGAGCAGTCGCTGGACGGCTTCGGCTCTGAAGGCATCGGCGGCGAGACCGTAGACGGTGTCGGTGGGCATGACGACGAGCTCGCCTCGGCCGATGGCTCCGCGCGCCGCCCGAAGACCCTCGAGAAGCTCGCTCTCGACGGAGCAGTCGAACACTCTGGACATGATGCGTTCATCGTAGTGGGGCAGACTGGGGACCCTCATGAGCCTGCTCTTCCTCTTCGACATGGACGATGTCGTATACGACTACCACTGGCGCGAACGCATGGCCGGGCTCACGCGACTGACCGGCCTCGACCTGCATGAATTGCGCCGGCGGTGGTGGGTCAGTGGCGGCGAAGAACGGGCCGAAGCCGGCGAGCCCTCCGACCCTGACGAGTACCTCGCGGCAGCCACTGCGGCAATCGGGACGAGCATTCCGCGCGAGGAGTGGGTGCGAATTCGCGCCGAGGCGACACGACCGCGGCCGGGCGTGATCGCGGCCGTGCAGCGCGCAAGCGAGCTGGGCAGGGCAGCGTTGCTCACCAACAACGGCATTCTCATTCACCATCACCTGCACGAAGTGGCCCCTGAACTCGTACCCATCATGGGCCGCGAACACATGCACGCGTCGGCATTCTTCGGGGCGCGCAAGCCCGAGCCGCTGGTCTATCGCCGGGCGATGGAGCACTACGGGGCCAAGCCCTCATCGACGTTTTTCGTGGATGATCGACCCGAGAACATCGATGGTGCAGCGTCGTGCGGCATCACCGCGCACTTGTACGTCGACGAAGCGGCCCTGATCGACGCCATTGAGTCGTTCGCGGCTCAGACACGGGCCGCCGAGCAGGTGCTGGCCTAGGGCTCAGCGAGAGGCCGTGGTGGCGCGGTCGCGGCCGAGCAAGTCGGGGTGGGCTGCAATCGCGCGAAAGCCGTCGGAGCGCAACACGTCGGCGATGGCGGCGGCCTGCAGTTCGCCGTGCTCGATGACGAGCACTCCCCCAGGCTTCAGCAATCGACGCGCGGTGAGGCTGAGTGAACGCACGGCATCAAGGCCGTCCTCACCGCTATAGAGCGCGTGAGCGGGGTCGAAGAGCCGCACTTCAGGATCACGCGGCACGGCGCCCTGAGGAATGTATGGAGGGTTCGACACGACGACGTCGACCTCGCCATCGAGCTCGGGCAGCGCCGTCGCGAGGTCGTCAAAGACCAGACGCACTCGGCCATCTCCGTAGCGCCGCACGTTGCGAGTGGTCCACGTGAAGGCCTCGGGCGAGTTCTCGACGGCGACGACCTGAGCGTGCCGCACTTCCGCCGCGAGGGCGAGGGCGATGGCCCCGCTGCCTGAGCCGAGGTCGACCGCGAGGGGCTCGGGATGCGGAACCGCGATAAGGGCGTCAATGGCGTGCTGTACGACGCCTTCGGTCTCAGGCCGTGGCACGAAGACCCCCGGGCCCACGGCCAATTCGAGCCCTCTGAAGGGCGCGACGCCCGTGATGTGTTGCACCGGTTCGCGCGTGGCACGACGCTCAATGGCTTCGGTCGCAGCGAGCACCTGTTCGGTGTCGACCGCCGCCGTGACGAGCGCTTTCGCCTGCACTTGTCCCCGAGTCATTCCCAGAACATGTCCGAGCAGAATGTCAGCGTCAACGACCGGTGTCGGTACGCCCGCCTCGCTGAGCACGCGAATGGCGTGCTCGCGCAGCGTCGCGACGGTCGGACGGCTCACGGTCGTGCCGAGGACGTCACTGCTCGCCGTCGCCGAGCGCAGCGAGCCGTGCCTCTTCATCGGCCTGGATGCACGACTCGACGACGGGACCGAGCGCGCCGTTCATGACCGCGTCAAGGTTGTACGCCTTGTACCCGGTACGGTGATCAGCGATGCGATTTTCGGGGAAGTTGTACGTGCGAATCCGCTCCGAGCGGTCCATTCCGCGAATCTGGCTCTTGCGGGCATCGCTCGCTGCGGCATCCAGCTCCTCCTGCTGCTTCGCGAGAATGCGGGCGCGCAACACGCGCATCGCTGCCTCTCGGTTCTGCAACTGGCTCTTCTCGTTCTGCATCGAGACGACGATGCCCGTGGGCAGGTGAGTAATGCGCACGGCAGAGTCGGTCGTGTTCACGCTCTGTCCGCCGGGGCCGCTCGATCGGTAGACGTCGATCTTGAGGTCGTTCTGGTTGATCTCGACCTCTTCAGGCTCGTCGACTTCAGGGAAGACGAGCACCCCGGTGGTCGACGTGTGGATGCGCCCTTGCGACTCTGTGGCGGGAACCCGTTGCACGCGGTGCACGCCACCCTCGTACTTCAGGCTCGCCCACACACCGTCCGCGGGATCGCTCGACGAGCTCTTGATCGCCACCTGCACGTCTTTGTATCCGCCCATGTCGCTGCGCGTGGCGTCGAGCAACTCGACCTTCCACCCGCGCGACTCGGCGTAGTACGTGTACATGCGCAAGAGGTCGGCCGCGAAGAGCGCCGACTCTTCGCCGCCTTCACCACCCTTGATCTCCATGATGACGTCGCGGCCATCGTCGGGATCACGCGGGATGAGCAGCCGTCGTAGCTTCTCTGCGCGCTCCACGACAGTCGTCTCGAGCGCGGGAATCTCTGCCGCGAAAGCCTCGTCGTCTTTCGCCAGCTCGCGCGCAGCGGTGAGGTCTTCTTCTGCGCTCTGCCACTTGTGGTAGGCATCCGCGATCTGACTCAGCTCGGCATAGCGCCGATTGAGCTTCTTGGCGCGAGCAGCGTCAGCGTGAACGGCGGGGTCGCCGAGCTGCTCTTGCAGTTGCTCATGCTCGGCGAGGAGGGCGCCGACCGATTCGAACATGCGGCTCAGTGGTCCGCGTGAGCGGCGGCGCCGCCCTGCGGCAACGACTTCTGCACGGCCACGAGGAACTCGACATTCGAGGAGGTCTCTTTGAGCTTGCCGAGGACCATCTCGAGTGCCGTCTGCGTGTCGATGCCAGCAAGAGCACGACGCAACTGCCACGTCACGCGCACTTCGTCGGCACCAAGCAACATCTCTTCGCGGCGCGTGCCCGATGCCGAGATGTCGACGGCGGGGAAGATGCGCTTGTCGGCGAGCTGGCGCGAGAGGCGGAGCTCCATGTTGCCGGTGCCCTTGAACTCCTCGAAGATC
>Ga0075012_10000964_pt1 | contig 30025 bp, 31 predicted proteins | sample All_14_2_FD_71474 | JGI IMG/M metagenome (GOLD analysis project Ga0075012, IMG submission 71474) | Freshwater microbial communities in response to fracking from Pennsylvania, USA - Allegheny Zone_MetaG_DW_15 | ecosystem: Environmental > Aquatic > Deep subsurface > Groundwater > Drilled...
AAAGGCTACCTCTCAACCCACACCGCAGTCCAAACGTGTCGCCCAGAGCGAAGCGAAGGGTCTCCGTACGCTCGCTTGGCACCGAAATTTTTCCCTTAGCCTGACGGCAATGAGCCTGGCTCCCCCGCATCAAAATTGACAAATAAATAATCACCATGATAGTATTAAGCACGACCACCCTTTCCAATTACGCAGCTACATGCCCGATATAAACGCACTTTGCGCCCCCTCAGCGTTCGCCAAAAACGCCGCACGCTGTCGGCTGGTGAGCATAGAGAAAAAATATCTGCTCGAACGCGAACACTTGCCAGTACCCGTCATTATTCAACACTGGTTGAGCAATTCGTCACTCTCCATAGAAGAACAACGCTACCTGTGTCTTGCGCTTGATTCCTTCGATCAAACACCGGAAACAATCGGTGAAACGCCCATGCGTAATTTCCTTGCCAGCACGATTTTGGCGCTGGATGATATGCCTGGTCCCAGCGCGGAAAGGTACCTGCGTTTCCGCGCCTTTGATCACATCCATCAAGAGATGATTGACACGGTTCCGGCTTTGAAAGCAGACAGTGTGCGGATGTTATGGGCCCAGGCCCTGGATGGCCACGACGGGTATTTTCTACCCCTGAATGAACAAGACTGTATCCTGAAAACCTTGCGCGCCCAGGTAACAAACATATTACAAGTGAAATTTGGCTGCATTTTTTTAGACGATCAGGAACTGGATGACTCGCAACGAATCGCCTTTGATCAATCCTTTCGCACCGTTATTCTGCCCTGGCTGCTCTGTAATCGCATGCATGAAGCCGTATTGGAAGCTATTTTACAACAAGACATCAAAACGCCCATCGCCATGGAATTGAGCCGTTTAGGCATTCAGGCTGACGAGCGGATTGACCAGTGGATAACAGCGGATGCCTTGCGCGCCATGCCTTGTGACTTCACCCCTTTCCTGGCCACCTTGCACACCTGGTTACAACAGCACGCGTCCTTTTTTATATTGAGATCAGCGGCGGCTCCCCAGAACCCGGCTGAAGCACCCCTTTTTGCCGAACCGGCCGTGCCAGTTCCCGAGCTGACTCCAAAAGACCAGGCCGCACTGAATATTATCGAATGGCTGTTCGGTGATTTCAGTGTGTTACCTGCGTCAGACAGTCGAGCACGAGATGACATTGCCCTGTTTTACCAATTGGTTTACGCATTTGACCAGCTCAATATTTATCATGCGCTTCGGACTGAAAATATCCAGGCTGTGCTGCCACCCGGATTAATCAAAAACCGGTATGTAGCAGCCTGCCGGGTCCTTGAACAAATCGATTTCAGCCTGTTGCCTGCCATGATTCTCTCTGGCCAGTTTCCTGGGGATTTAATGACAAGCCTGAAGCATTTCGAAGCGGGTTATCTGCAATGGCGCAAGCTCAGTCACCATGATTTTATCAGTGCATTTTTCCGGTTATGGAATGAAGGGACCTATCCTGAAAATATCCAGACGCGCAGCAAATTGTTTATCGAACTGTCCAGACTGTATTTTCTTGAAAAACCGGAAGACGGTTCTCAAGGCATACCGCTTATCCGCGTTACGGACAGCAACATTCCCAAGTGGTTATCAACAACCAAACCGACCGGGTATCAACTCAACCGCATGTTGCTACACGCGCTGTGCTATCCGCCGATGTTCTGGAGCGCTACCTTTTTTCAGGGTTTGAAGTATTTAATATACCTGCACCTGATTCGGCCCTATGCCAGCCGGACACAATTGATCCAATTCCACGCCTTGTGCGATGTCTATCAGGGAAAAACGCCATTAAGCCCGCTTAATGATCGGAATATGCCCTGTTGGGTAGCAGCGCCTGAACTGGTGTTCCCCAAGCTCAGCGTGTTGACCAACCAGTATCTGCTCATCACGCCGGGGCTTGAAGATGCTTTTCTTGCCCGGTTAATGGATCCCGCATCCGGATTTGATCCCCTTCAAGTGAATGACAACAACGATAACTTGCTGATTAGCTGGGCCTCCTGGGGTCAAATAAAACAATTTACCAGATTGCTGGATAGCGGTTGTAATCCGGATCATACCAATGCGCAAGGCGTATCTGCCCTGCACGCTGCGGTTAATAACGATAATCAAGCCATTATTGACGTATTGATTGCCCGTCATGCCAATCTGGATTTAGAGGATGAAGATGGCGAAACGCCCCTGATGATTGCGCTGAAAAACAAAAATACTGTAGTTGCAGAAAAACTACTCAAAGCCGGTGCGGTTTGCAATTTGTTAGATCTCGAACAGCATCCTGGCCTGCTCGCGCAGCACAACCGTTTTTTTACTCCGGCAGCATCCTCGTCTCAAACGAAAGGATCTCGCGCTGAGAATGAAGGGATAAAATTTCAAAGAAATTGGTAGCGCGCCGGAATGACCACGTGACAATCCATTTTATAAAGCCTCCTTTTCTTCCAGAGAAATGAATCGCCCTTCCTGTTCAAGCATCACGGGGATACCGTCTCGAATGGGAAAGGCCAACCGATCAAAGCGACAAATCAATTCATCGTTTTTCAACAATAACTTCCCTTTACACAAGGGACAAACCAGTATTTCCAATAAACGTCTATCCACGATTATCTCCTTGCACTACGTTGTTGCGTACATAAACCGGCATCGCCTCCCCTGCGCTGACGGACTGAATACCGCCGGCAACGACCAGGCGCAGCATGGCTTGCGCGTTGGGAAAGGTACTGAGTTCATGCTGAATTCTTGCGCTGATATGTTCTGGTAGTTGCTCGCGATAGCTGTCGTAAGCACAACCGGCCAGCACCAGTTTTTTTTCACCGGGAACAGCAATGTCCGCAGCCGAACTGACCTGTTCCCCGCACTCGCCTGCGCCATAACATGACCAGTAGAGCTGATGCATGCGCGCATCGATCACGGCCAGCACCGCACAATCTGACCAATCCGGTTGTTGGTGCTCGACTTCGTTCGCGATGCTGGCCAGACTGCTGACCGGATACAAAGGCAAATCATGCGCATAAGCAAGGCCTTTGGCCACGCTGCAAGCAATACGCAAACCGGTAAAACTGCCCGGCCCGCGGCCAAAAGCGATGCCATCCAGTTGCGATATAGCAACACCGGCTGCCAACAGCAAGCCTTCAATCATTGGTAAAATCAAGCGCGCATGTTGTCGCTGCGCGGGTTGCTCATCATGGCGAATCTCGCCTGCACTGAGCAGCGCCACAGACGCACATTCGGTTGAGGCATCAATCGCCAATACATTCATTTTCTGTCACCGATCCTAAAGCCAGTTCTTCAATAAATTTCAATACGAGTTTTTCCTCGCGGGTTTTTTTCAGCGGCGGTAGACTGGCAAACACGTGCCAGCCATACGAACGCCCGGTCAAGCGCGGGTCAGCAATCATCAGCACGCCGCGATCGCTGGCATCACGAATCAAACGCCCGACCCCTTGTTTTAAAGCCAATACGGCATTGGGCAGAGATAATTCGTCAAAAGCCGACAGACCCTTCGATTTCAGGTAGGCCATTTTGCCGCGCATTACCGGATCAACCGGGCTGGCAAAGGGCAATTTGTCGATGATCACGCAGGACAATGCCTCGCCTTTGACATCCACGCCTTCCCAAAAAGTGGCCGTTCCCAATAACACCGCGTTGCCCAGTTGACGAAAGCGCGCCAGTAAAATCGGCTTGGCTTCCTCACCCTGAATCAGCAAGGGATAGTTTAAAGTATTGGCCAGCAGTTGAGCAACCTGTTTCAATGCCCGATGACTGGTAAACAAAAAGAAACAACGACCCTGGCAGGCTTCAATCACGGGTATGGCCTTGTCCAGCAAGCGTTCGTAATATTGACTGTCTTTGGGATCGGGCAAGCCGCGCGGCAAATACAACAACGCTTGTTGTTGATAATCGAAGGGGCTGGGCAAGAGCAGGGTTTCGGCTTTGTCCAGGCCTAATGGCTTGGTGAAGCAGTCAAAAGACTGGGCCATGGTCAGGGTTGCCGAGGTAAAAATATAGGCGCAGGGCTGTCTGACCAGTAATTTGCGGAAATCGTCGGAAATATCAAAGGGCGTGGCATGAAAAATCAGGGATTGTTTGAATCGTTCCAGCCAACGAATCACCGGTTTATCCTGCTGTTGAAAACTGAGCGCCAGCTCTTTGAATGCGCGTAATCGCTTGTCACAACGCGCAAGGCCTGCGTTTTCTTCCAGGTTGCAGCTGTCCACACAGGTTAAAAACGCATCAATCAAATCGAGCAGCGCTTGCCAGCGCTCGGCAAAGCCAGGCATGCGGCAGACTTGCTCCCAGGGCATGCGATCTTCTTTGCCTGGTAAGGTCCATAACAACTGATCGATGGCGGCATCCAAATCAAAGCTGAGCTTTTTGAGCGGTTGATTGGCCAAATCCAGAGCCGGCCACTCTTTCATCAAATCATCCACCAAATCGCGGCACTGGCGCGTACCCAGGCGTTCGCCGTGAAAATTAACGGCAATGTCGGCTAACTGATGCGCCTCATCAAACACCACCACGTCAACGCCTGGCAGCAACTCACCAAAACCATCTTCTTTCAGACGTGAGTCGGCAAAAAACAGATGATGGTTAATCACCACCAAATCTGCGTCCAGTGCGCGTTTGCGGGCTTTAACCAGAAAGCAATCCTGATAAAATTCGCACTCCCCGCCCAGGCAGTTATCCACTGTGGACGTGACAAAAGGCCAAGCTTGCGAATCTTCGGCGATTTCGGGCAGTTCCGAGCGTTCACCATCTTTTAATTGCGGTAATTTTTCATACACGTGAATAACATCATGCGCACATTTCGGGTTGGTGAATCGCCCCTCTTCGGTATGCAGTTGCACGCGATGACGACAAATGTAATTGGCGCGCCCTTTCAGGTTTTGCACCCGGGCAGACAATCCCAGCGCCCGAATCAACATGGGTAAGTCTTTCTGGAATAATTGATCTTGCAAGGTTTTGGTGGCAGTGGAAATCAGGGCTTTTTTCCCGCTTAACAGACAAGGAATCAGATAGGCAAAGGTTTTACCGGTACCGGTTCCGGCTTCGGCAACCAGGCTGGATTGTTGTGCAATGGCTTTGGCAATGGCTGTGCTGAGCGTTATTTGCTGAGGACGCGCGACAAAGCCTGGAATCGCGGTTGACAGGCGGCCATGTTCACTTAATACACGCTGACAATGGGCGATTGCGTCATCAGCAACGCCGGCTACTCCGTCCACTCTTTTTGCAGATAAGCGAGCTTGCCGGTCACCGTTTCCCAGTCTTTGGCGTCTTCCGGGCCGTCTTTTTTGGACGTAATGTTAGGCCAGGTTTGGGCCAGCTCCGCATTCAGGGCTTGAAACGGTTTTTGTTCATCGGTCAAATCATCTTCCGATACAATGGCATTCACCGGGCATTCTGGCTCGCACAGGGCGCAGTCAATGCATTCATCGGGTTGAATGACCAGAAAATTGGGGCCTTCATAAAAACAGTCAACAGGGCAAACTTCCACGCAATCGGTGTATTTGCATTTGATACAACTTTCTGTAACGACAAAAGTCATCGACCCTCCTTAAAAAACACAAAATCCCGGGGCGCAAGGCGCTCCGGGATATCAAAAAAATAACGCCATCTTTAACGAGTGAAGATCGAACCACCAGGACCTGCAGTCGTTCCACCATCACCAAAGAGAGTCACACCAGCCATGCCCATGATAGACGGCATGAACAACAAAGCAGCACCGACCAGTAACAAGGCAATAGGCTTACCGATAGTCACCTGGGTCGGATTGTCTTTGTGTTGTTTGAATTGCAGGATGGCACCAACCATGAATGCCAGACCACCAACGTAGCAAGCACCCGTAATTAACTTGGACACCGGATCCAGTGATTTTGTAATCGTGGAAGCTGCTGTACCCAAACTCACGGAAGCGGCAGACATCGTCGCAAAACCTGACAAGCCCAGCGCTGACAGTAATCGCTTCATGCCGTGTCTGCTTTTGAGCATATTCAACATATTATCTTCCTTATTAATTAGAATGAATAGTCCGATAAAAGAAAAGCCTGTGGCCAACATAACATTGGCCACAACCTGGTTTAGCCTGCCGAGAAGATGGCGCCACTTGGACCTGCGGTTGTACCGCTGCCAAATATCGTCACACCCGCCATACCCATGATAGAAGGCATAAACAGCAACGCCGCGCCTACCAGTAACAGCGCAATAGGTTTCCCGATAGTAACCTGAGTCGGATTATCTTTGTGTTGTTTGAATTGCATGATTGCACCAACCATGAAAGCCAGACCAGCCACATAGCAACCACCTGTGATCAATTTTGACACGGGTGACATACTTTTGGTTATTTCTTTTGCGCTGTCGCCCAATGACATACTGGCGCCTGCCAACAATTTACCTGACATCAGCATCAGACCGGTATAGACAAAAGTCAGCTTGTTCAGCAATCGTTTAATCAACAATTTTCTCACTACCCTCTCCTTTATTATTATTCTGAACCTGTACAAGACATTATCTATAATTTTACGCTCAAGTACAATCACTTCAATCCATGCTGGATGGCAAAACCTTGATATTCGGATCTTTGGAATAAGCCGTCAGAATCTCATTGACCAACTGATCAATCGCACTGCGTTGTTCGTCTTCCTCAATCAAGCCGCCCTCCGCCTTCATCATGGCCAAACGATCTTCAATCACTTTGGCTACAGAACCGTTGGGATACAAATTAGACAATACACGTCGGGCTTCCGCTGGTCCCAAATGCCGGTACAAATGATTTCGGACAGCGGCGTCTTCCGCCGTGGTGCTGAATGCCCATAATTCAATGGGGCCAAGCGTCAAGGTCAGCAACTGTACGTTGATACCGCTTTTGGTCGCGTATTGCACAAGGAAGGTGGAACCGCCTTGTCTTGGCCCATGTACCCGGGTTCGCAACGCCACTTTGGCCGTGTTGGACAAACCGAAAATCTGACAGGTTTTCTCGATGGTTTGTGCCGGTCCCGCGTCCATAATATAAATGGAGGTGGCAAAGTCGATCATAATGGAGTCAAAATCCTCAACGGATTGCGACAACAGCGAAATTTGAACTTTCCACTTACGCCCTTCCCGCATGTCAATAATAACCTGATCGCGAACAGCGGCGGATTTGGATGTGCGATGGAATTCGTCATACACAATACGTTTGGGATCTTCCCGGATTTCCATAATCCGTTTCAAATGGTATTCCTTGTATTGCTCGGGAATATTGGTGACACTTTCTTCGGTCAAATAATAATGACGCGCAAGAACATAACGCGCCAGCATGTACATCACCGAGGTTTGCCGGTCAGCGGCGTCACCGCCGCTTTTGGCCACTTCATCAAGGTCAAGCGATACCACCCGTGCATCGCCGATGTCAAAACTGGTAACACGAGACAAAATGGAATACTCACGCACCGCACCGGATATCATTCGGGAAAACGAATTGATCAAAGACTCACCGGTCGGGGTGGTGATTTTCTCATACAAATCTTCAATCGAAGGGGTACGGCAGATGGAGGCTGAATCCGCCAGCAGCGGCATGGCATAGCGTTGAGCCAGCAAAGCTTCGTGAGCAAATCCGGCTGAATACAAGGCATCGGTGACTTCCCACCAGGTCGACTTGGAATCTTTAACGAAACCAATCTCTTCCAGAATACTGTCTATAAATTCTTCAACACCCGGCGCGTAGGGGGTCGGATTGAATTCATCCGCAAAAATCTTGAACAGCTCATCTACCACCATCCCGGCCAAATCCGCCATACCGTCATAAGGTCTTGCTGCACCCAACGGTGTGGTCAACAAAGTCAAAAAGTTAACCAAAAATGCACGCTCAGAAGCGGTTGGATAGCGGCAACCCAATTGCGTGTCGAAGGGATTAATAGAGTATTCCGGCATCATGCGGAGTCGATGATAGGCCACCAAATGGCGCTGAGACACCGGCAGCGCCTCTTTCAACAATGAAATCAGACCACTACTGGACGGCCCGATATCAATGATGGCGATACGCGGCAGGCGCGTGATACCCGCAGACAAACATAAAGCCAAATTCTGGGCATTAGACAAAACCGATTTACCCGAACCAGGACGTGCATAAATCAAATCAATCCAGGTGGTTTGCTGACTTGAACCAGGCTGAAATGGCCATGGCTTGCCATCGGGCGTTCGGAACAGCAACGCACCGGAGGACCAGGGCGAGGCAGGGCGCGTAATCGGCAACATGGTGATCACATGTGACAAGGGAGCAACTGTGGGCACGGCAGGGCTATCTACCGTCATGGCCAGCATGCTGGCCACAAAGCCGGCAAAAGGATCGCCGCACATTTCCGACACATCCATTGATCCCCAGCCCTGCAACGCTTTCACCAGCTCCGAGCTGCGGCGTCGTAATACCGGTAACTGACCTTCCGGCGCCCAGGTGGTGGCCAACACGCGTAAACGCACAATCGCATCGTCCGTGTTTAATTGCAAATAAGACAATAAATTAACCGAGTCGCTGATCAAACGATTTTGAGCAGAGGTAAAACTTAAAATTGATGCCATCAAACCTTTAAAACGAATGGTACTCATGCCTTCGCTTTCAATCAGAAAAGAAATTCTCCATGGGACATGGGCAGGAAGAATTCGGGCAAACAAGACCATAAACGAACGCACATCTTTTGGAAACAAATCCACATAGGCAGACGAATAAATTTTGTCGCCGACTTGTACTGTGCGCAAATCGATTTGCTCGGCATCACGCGGCATCACCTGTTTGGCCAGCGATGGCCATAACAAATCGGACGCATCACCTTCAAAATCGTTGACTTCGCGCGGGTAAATTTTGTCGCCAGGCAAACTTGCCCGCCAATCATCTGCCGTGTAATCCGGATCGCCCGTCATACGAACCGCGTGCAGCGCTTCATGAGCCGTCAACAATCGGGCTTGAATATTGAGCATATCCAAATCATTCACAATCGAACGTACATAGGCATCGTGCGTGTCGCGCAACTCAGGGATGGCTGCGTAGATGGTTTGAGCGTTTTTAAAAGGAGGCGCTTTCACATCCTTGATCATTTTTAATTTGGATTTATTGGCAGCTTTTAATTGATCTGCGGGTAAGTTGAAGGGACGGGTGAACAAAACAAAATAGACGTTTTCTTCCGAACAATAACTGGCCAAATAGTCCACGCGCTCGTTAAACAGGTCATCCAGTTTTAACTCGAGACGATGTTCTGTTGCTTCAGCGGCTTGATAAATGTCGCGGATGATTTTTTTAATGTTTTGCTTGTCATGACTGAACAGCACCTGCAGCGCATGTCCAGGCCGCCCCATCGCGCCCTGAAACGCATTACTCAAGCCTTCAACCAGCACATTGAATTCATCCGTGCCAGTCATGGCGGTGACGCCCTCAATTTTCAATACCGTGAGCAAAGATCCATCATGATAAACCAGGACATTTGAGCTGTCGGCCGTTTCAAGCATGCAATACGCTTCCGTCGTTTGCTTGAGCGAGGTGCTGAGCCAGGCAAAAAACGTATCCACACCTTCAAAGAAAGAATCTGACCATTTACCCATACTGTTTCCCTGCTTTTCTAGTTGTTTTCAGCAATTTCTTCCAGCGCACTGGCAGCCCATCGTTCAATTTGCTTGCGAAATTTGGCTCTGGATGGCAGCAGCCTGATGTTGGTGAATAGTTTTTCTGCGTCTCCGGCATTCGTACCTGAATCAATAATCAGTTGACCAAATATGGCCGGATCGCTGGTGCCTTCGCCAAATTTGTCTTCAACCTCTTGAGAACGAGACTTGAAACTGCGATAAATAGTCTGTGCGCTGCTTTTATAACCGGTGTCATTGGTAATGGCACAAAAAAGCACGTGACACATACTATTCAATTCGGATTGTGATAATTCCGGTAAATAAATCAGGGTGCCACCGCCGTAACCGCCAACCCCTACCGATTCTATAAAAAAACACTGTGCACAAAAACAACAAGCAGTGGCCAGGTTTGCCAGGCGATTATTGGAGTAATTGCCATCAAGGTTAACAACATCCTGAAATAATTTTGCCTGAAACCCGCAGAATTGACAGGTATATGCATCGCGCTGAAGAACTTTGGTCTCAAATTCCCTGAAACGTCCATCGGCTTTTCTGGCCGAATAGAGTCTCCAGGCACCTGGGCTTGCCTTGAGCTTGAGCTTGCTACCTACCTGTTCAGCCGCCATAGTTATCTGATCCATTCATATTGCCAATCAATCTGAACAGCCCTGAATGCAGTAAGGGATCTTTGAAAGATCCCTTACTGCATTCAGATGACCGATTTATCGGGTGAAAATACTGCCCCCGGGACCTGCTGTTGTACCGCCGCCGAATATGGTCATTCCGGCCATGCCCATTACGGAAGGCATAAATAACAAGCTCGCTCCTACCAGCAACAAGGCAATAGGCTTGCCGATGGTAACCTGGGTCGGGTTGTCTTTGTGTTGTTTGAATTGCATGATGGCACCAACCATAAAAGCCAGTCCACCCACATAACAACCGCCAGTGATCAATTTTGCCAGGGGTTCAAGCGATTTGGTGATAGAAGACGCTACGCCACCCAATGTATAATCTGAGCCAGCCAACGCTAATGATGCTTCAAACATAAGAGCAGAAAAAACAAGCGATTGCTTGTTCAACCAAAAACCGATTTTTCGTTTACTCACCTAACATCCTCCTTAAACTAACCTGTTGTACCATATAAGGTATTATCTATAATTTGCAAGGTAAGTACAATATTCATAGCCAGTATGCCACCAAAAATATGAACCAATCCTTTTCCCACACCGCCAGGTTGCTGCCCTTGGGAAGCAGATCGTGCTATTAATATCCATCCGCGAACAAAGGCCACCAGCCCAATCGTCTGAATAATAATCGACAACGACTGTCCCACGTTGCTGTCAGGTCCAAACAGGCTTGACAATGATCCATTTTGAGAATTAATACTGGCGTATTGCAATATACTTGACGATCCGAAGGTCGTTGTTAAAACAGTAGATATCGCTGTGGGTAAATAAATGAAAACACTGGCCACCAGAAAATATACCAGCGGCTCTTTCATGGAATGACCGCCGCCGGACATCATGGCTCTGGATTCGCCAAGCGATTTAAGGGAAATCACTGCTTTGATAAAAAAGCCAAGCCCCAAAACATAGGCAGCACCCGACACCAGCCTTTGCACCGGCATCAAGTTTGCAGCCAGGTTCTTTAATGGATTATAAATAGCTTCATTGTCATACCAGGAAGACATTTTTGCCTCAACTGTCTTGTTGACTAAACCGTATCACCTGACCGGTGCTCATTACCACTCGACCCAGATTGGGATCAATCACACGAACCGTGCCCACCATAGGAACAACCGTACCTACTCTTACCGTTATTGTAGACCCATTTTGTGCAATTAGCCACGCTCTCCCGGGTATAATAGCCTGAATGGCATATTGAATTCTGGGGGCATAAATGCGACTTTGGGTAACGTGTATTCTTTTCGGTTTTGCTTGCCTGGCAACTATTTTGGCAAGCTCGGCAGATTGCTGCTCCATCCCGTTTGTCAGGGTTGCAAGTGACTCCGTCAATGCAGCCAATTTGCTGTTCAACGCAGTGATATTGTCATTAACCGTGCTGAGCTGGTTGTTCAAACCGTTGAAGTCAGCACGTAAACTTTGCTGACTTGCCTCCATATCGGATAGTTTTTGTGTCATTCCGGAGACATCCGGTGTTGTGGAGACAACAGGAGCAGGCTGTTCCTGAACAGCTTGTATTGGTGCAGGCTGAATGGGTGCTGGTTGCAAAATAGCGGTTTTTTGTTTGCTACTTTCAACTGCAGCCACATCTTTATGAAACAGGGAGCCCACAAATTTATAAAGAACCATCGCCAAAACCACCAACGTGATGGCGATAATGGCATTACGCCGGATATCTTTTTTTGGCGCTTGTTCCGGAGAAGGATTCGTAGCGCCTGACTGACCAAATTCCCGATTTTCATCTTCCATTTCAGGTGTCATGGAATCCAGGTCGGCAAATTGGTACTCATCATCCTGTTGATTATTATCTATCATATGTTATCCAATCTCATGTTAAATGCTGGAGAGGTCCTGGGTAAACAGGACACCAATAGCTGTACCGGAATAGACTTCCACCGTTGTTGGCGTATTAAATGTTTGCTGTGCAGCCTGTCCCCAGGCTTTACCAACGGTAGCCAATCCAATCACTGCGTTTTCCAAAGCAGACTGACCTGCGCCCCCGCCCTGGATGGTAGTGGTGTTATTACCGCTGCCGGAACCACCAATGGTGATCGTGGTATTCGCGGACTGGAAGGCATTACCAAAGCCTTCGATAAACGATGAGGCAAACAAGGAACCATAGCGCAGTAAATAATGATGGTTGGTGTTGCTGGACAAAGCGGTTCTGGCGGTATTGGCGTCAATGGCAAAAGCCGATATCGATACCGTTCTGCTGGCGCCTGGCACGGACAAGGTATTAAAGGATATGATCATTTTACTGGCATTGGATGGCAAATTGAAACTGCCTATCAGTTTGGCCCCTTTCAGACGACCGGTTACAATAGTCGCAAGGATTGGACCCGGCTCATCGCTGTTCACGGAGGTATCGATAACAGCAAACAAAACATCCCCGGTTTTAACTATGGCATTTTGTTGGGGCTGATTAAGCGCGTTATCATTTGGATTGGCAGCCTGAGCATTGTTATTGGCAGGGCCGACCGATGCCCCGAGACCACCTGCTTTGTTATCGTCAGCAGTACCCATAACATAGGTTTGCGTGGGCACGTTTTTCCAGTTTTGCAGGGACTGGTTGGCACCAGACAACATTTCCGAGGTTCGCTGCTGGATTTTTTGCTGAAATTTCTGATCAGCCAACTGGTCATTCTGTCTTTGCAATACTTCCTGTAATTGTTTGGCGCTGTTGGCCTGGGCACTTTGATTATTCTGGTAACCAGGAACACCGGGCAAGGCTGAGCCATTAACGCCCTGCGCGCCTAATGGGCTCAAACCGGCTACTTGCGAACTGTCGATACCGGCGTTTACTAACTCCCCCTTGCTGTAACCGGCGTTTTTGATATCGTTGTCGCTGTAGCCTGCTTTTTTCAAGTCTTCTGCAGAATATCCGGCGGCTTTCATATCTGCGGCGGAAAATCCGGCATCTTTCAAATCCTGGGCACTGTAGCCGGCTGCTTTGAGTTGAGCCGCGCTGTAACCAGCCGCCTTCAGATCAGCGGCAGTAAATCCGGCGTCTTTCAATTGCGTAGCAGAAAAGCCGGCATTCTTCATATCCTGAGCTGAAAATCCAGCCGCATGCAATTCTTTTGCGGAGAAACCGGCAGCTTTCAGGTCACTGGCGCTGAAACCGGCACCTTTCAATTCTGCAGCAGTAAAACCGGCGGCCTTTAATTCGGCAGCTGTATACCCGGCGGCTTTCAGTGCTTCAGCGTTGCAACCCAGGGTTTGCCTGATGGTGCTGGCAGACATGCCGGCAGCACGATCGGCCGTCAGGGCCTGGACGCTGCAGTCTGCTGTACGACCTTTCGCAATCAGGGCTGCAGGCCCACTGGCATCAGTACTTGTATCATCCTGTGCATTGCGTATTTGTTGTGGCGTAAAGCCGGCAGCTGCCAATTCTTGTGGAGAAAAACCGGCGTCCAGGAGCGACTTGGCATCAAAGCCCGCGGCTTTCAGTTGGCTGGCGCTGCAGCCATTGAGATCATGAATACGTTTAGCGGACACGCCCGCTTTCATCAAGGCAGTTAATTTGGCAGGATCACAGCCGGCGGCGCGAATCGCAGCATCGTCGGGCGAACTGGCCGCTATCTGTTGTGCTGTGAAGCCGGCATTGGTCAGATCGGCATCGGTAAACCCGGCGGCCTTTAAGGCCTGGGCGCTACAACCCGCATACTGTTTAATCAGTTTGGCGCTGACCCCGGCGAGACGTTCATTGGTGAGCGCCTCAACATCGCAACCCGCTTTTTTGACGTCATCCGGAGAAATACCTGGCGGTAACTCATTTTCGGCAGTAGCAATATCCGCTGGCGTGTAACCTGCGGCCTGCAGCTCACTGGGTGAAAACCCGGCGTTCAACATATCACGGGCCGTAAATCCCGCTTGTTTTAATTGCGCAGCGGTAAAACCGGCTTTTTTCAGATCAGCCGCAGTGAACCCGGCATTTTTCAATTCTTGAGCGGTATATCCTGCTGCCTTCAATTGTGCAGCACTGCAACCACTGATTCGACGGACAGCAGACGCGGTCACACCCGAAGCACGCAATTTAGCCAATTGCGTGGGATCGCAACCTGCGCTTCTGACCATAGCCTCGGTTACGCCGTCTGGCAAACCACCGGCCTTGTTAATATCATCATTACTAAAACCGGCTCCTTTCAACTCATCATCGCTGAAACCACCGTCTTTCATTTCCTGAGCCGTAAATCCAGCATTACGTAATTCACAAGCGTTGTAACCGCAAGCTCGCAAACGACCGGCTGAATATCCGGCGTCTTTCAGTTGGCGAGCGCTATAGCCTGCTGCTTTTAATTCCTTGCACGCACAAACAGGTTCCAGTTCGCTTAGCTGGTAACCGCTGTCTTTAAGCTGAATACAAGAACAGGCGCTTTTCAGATCGGACAATTGCGCGCCCTGATTGACCACCTCTGTGATGGTGGCTTTGCTGCAACTGTCATTTTGTAATTGCTGAATCCAGGCACTGCGCTGCAAGCCCGTGTCATCTTCGCGCGCCAATGCCGAAAAACCCAGGCCACCGGTACCGCCCTGAGCACCCACAGAATTGACGCCGTCACCCAGTTTTTGAGATTGGACAATGGTGGGGATGGCACTGGAGCCTGTATTCAAAGCCTTGCGGGCCTGGGTGGTGTTCTGCGCTTCCTGTAATTTAACGTATTGAATGGTTGGGTCCAGCGCACCTGGAATTGATTGGATGCCAGGCGCAAAGGGTACTGCAGATGACAGGGAATCGTTGGATCCTGACTTATAAAACTTGAAGAAACCAACCACCACGGCGACGACCAGAATCATCAGCGTAAACAGAATAATGATCCGTGAACGGGTATTGGTGAACAAAGCCTTGAGATTCTCTTTTTTTCCTGCCATTTGATTATAACCCTTCTACCTTGAGTTGCATGACCTTGCCATGCCAGGAAACCAGTAAAACTGGCGATTTTTGCATTTCATAAGCGTGTGTACCGTCAGCGCTGGTCATACTGCCAATCCAGCCGGGAGACAAAACGGTCAGATTCGTTCGCACATACATCAGGTCGTTAAGCAGCCAGGCTCGTGCATCTCCACCGCTAACGGTGAGTCTTTGACTGCCGGCAGGCGGTACGCCATCCAGTACGTGTAATAAAATATCACTGGCGCTGGGAGGAAGACCTTCTTCGGTGGGCATGGCAGCCGCATTGGGCCCATAACCCTGAATACGTAAATCAACGCGATAATCTACTGCTTTCTGTCCAGGTATCAGGGTCAGCATAACCGGCGTGTTCAACCCTTTCAGCCTGACAGCGATGTTACCGTAGTTATAGAGCTTAATGGCCTGAATCATTAAGGTGTTACTGGTTTTGTCCCATTGAATATTAAAGGATGCCGGATCGCCCAAATCATAGGCGTTGATGGGCCAGGGCGCACCGGTTGAATCAAGGAAAACCAGAGAGGAAACGAAGCCCTGTGACAAGCGAATCACTGGTGGTGTGGAGCCTGGCGACAAATTAACAAATTGTGAAGTAGCCGTCGGTTTGGGTGGAACACCGGCTGTCGCTGCCTGCGCAAATTCGGATTTGTGATAAATTCGTTTTAATTTCTGGATTTGCTCGGGCGTCAGGGGGAACAATTGTCTGGCTACGCCGGCAAAAGCCTGATCGTCTATTAATTCAGCATCCGTTTTCATACCTGCTGGCGGCTTGTCGGGTATGCCATCATTTGCAACGCGAGGTGGGGGGCTTGTTGGCGCTGTGTTTTGCGTGGAACTGGCTGAAATAATCGGATTGAGCGGTTCTTCCTGCTGATTTGTTTTTCCAGCAATGTTGTCTGTCGGTTGTTGTTTGGCCAGGCGCTCTTGCAACATGTGCAACTGCTGCAAGGCTTGCTGGGCTGAATCTGTTTGAGCAGCGGCTGGCGCTGCTGCGTAAACAGATCCACCCAACACACTCAACAGCGCAATTGATGCTGACTTTTTCCACCCTGAGACGGGTCTCGTTTTCGTCATTGTTGAGCAGCCTCCCCGCTTGCAGGTCCAACAACGAATTGGGAAATACCAATGCCTCGTGGTGTATTGAGCGTTGATACCCGTGTAACCAGCATGGTCACCACGTTGTTTTGCTGTGAAAATTCACTGGCGCTCTGATAGGTAACCAGTAGCGGCATTTGAATACGCCAGGAGTATTGGCCGTTCAAAATACCCTTTTGCAAAATGATGGGTGCACGTGTGGCCACAGCCGATACAATCAATTTTTTTGCCTTCACCGCGTCAAGGTTGTTGGATTGTTGTAATGCGGTTAAAAACTGGGTCCAGCCATCGCCGGTAAAAAACCCGGAGGAGGATTGTAATTCGTTACGGTAGTTAACGAAATTATAGGTAAAGGCTGCGATAGCCGCCTGATTAGCCCATTGCAGAACGGCTGAGTCAGACTGATTCGGCTCATCCAGGGGAAACAGAGGCGTGATTCGACCGGCGATGCTGGTGGCAAAATAGGTGGGCATGGGCGGATGTGTAATGTCATAAAACAGCATAAACGCCATAATGCCGTTAACCGCGAGCGATGTTAGCAGTGCAGCAATCAATTTTCGCTGACCATCACGATAAAATCTGTTTCTCAGTACTACGGCAGCCAGTGCATCGTCAGCCATGTTGTCCTCGTTTATTCCGGTATTAATCTAGTATCCGGTTCCGTAATCGGATCCGGTGGTAGCAATGCCTGTGTTGACATGTTTGGTTGCGCCATTCCATTTAACATGATCGGCGCGGTAACCCCATCTGTGGCGTAATATGTACGAATCGGTCTGGTCAGATAACTGTACATCACCCCAAAACACAATACTACATTTAACAATATTGATAAAATAAGCCATGACGATAATTTTCTGTAAAATCTCACATGGAAAAATTTCGACTGCTTGATTCTGGCCCACTTTCCTCGACTCATGACAACCTCATCTTTTATACGCTAAATACAAGCTAATTCAATATGGCGTCCCTGAAGGTAATTTCTATCCTGGAGCTCGGCGCATTGTCTCCTCGTGCCGTGACCGCGGTGACCGGTTTATCGCTGCCGGCACCTTCCGTGAAAATAAAGCGACTGTCTATGCCTTGCGACCAGAGATAATCGGCCACTGCTCTGGCCCGGGCAGATGTTAAGGCCTGTTCCCGCGCTACAGACACGTATTTGTTACTGAAACTGGTCACGTGAACCGCAATTTTCCTGAATTGTTTCATAAACGCCACAACTTGATTCAGGTAGCTATAGCCTTTCCAGGTCAATCGCGGTGACTCATCCGGAAACAAAGCGGATGACGGCATGCTGATCAGGTAGTCTTGCCCTATCGTCAGGACGTTAACGGCGCTGCTTCGATTAAACTGTTTCATCATCTTGACGACTCTGGGGTCAGAGGCACCGGCAACGTTACGGGGCAATCTGACTGTGTCGTCTTCCAGAGGCAGCGGCGCTTGCTTGTGGCAGCCTGGCAACACACATAAAGCAAACAACACGGCAAACAATACCGGGGTGTTTGAAAGGCCAAAGCGCCATTGCATCACATTAAACCCTCATGATTGTCAGAAATATGGATTTATAATTACATTCAAATAAAACATAGAAATCAGCGCGTTGCAAGCAAAACGAAAAGAATGCACCCGTCATTGCGAGCGCCAGCGAAGCAATCCACGAATCCTGGACGAAACCTTAGATTGCTTCACTACGTTCGCAATGACGAGATTCTTGCTTGCCCTGGTTAATCTTCGACCGGAACTTGAGCTTTGGCGTTTGCGATTTCACGAATGAGCTTTTCTGCCAATTCAGTCAATTCGCCGGCGCTGATCACATCGCGTTCAACCGGCGGATAACGTGTCGCTTGCTGGAAGTCTTTGATCAATTCGCTGGCCACGGTACCGGCGTATTTATCTTTCGACCCACTGACCCTCTCAATGGTTGTCAGATAATTTCGTGTTTCATTGATGGGCAACAACGATTGAGAAAATTTCTGAACGTCTTTGACCAGCAAGGGAATACTGCCGGCTGAGCGGCGCAACATGGAAAATATCGTCAGGGCGCCGTCTTCTTCCTCTACGATTATGTCCTCGATTGGAACCGGTTCGTTATGGCCATGATAAGCCAGCAGCGCCGAAACACCACGCTCAATAGGCTCGACGATGGTTGATTCGCGCAAGGATTTGGTGATCAGGGTGATATCTTCATTGTCCATCGTTTTGTTGATGGTCAGATCGCCGCTTTCCAGAATGCGTTGAAAACCGGCCAATTGTTTCTGCAACTTGATCAGATAATCATCCGGTGGCGGCTCTACCTTCAGGAACTGATTCAGCTTCAAACGTTTAACCGGTGTCGGATTGGCGTAAAACATACGGGCACGGACGATCTTCGATTTGAAAAAGATATGTGCCTCACCCTCGGTTTGTTCTTTCAAATCCAGCAAGTCAATACGGGCTCTTTTTTCGAACGACGAACTTTTGCTGTCGAGATATGAGTTGGCAATGCTGCCGTCTTTAACCTGAAACGAATCCACTTTGGTGACATAGGCTTCGCCGGCTGTTTTGGTAAAGAAATCCCAGGTTTCGATCGGATCCTCAAGTTTCATACAGATTTTAATGTTGGTATTCGCGCCGATGGACGCGGCTTCTTCTTTGGATGCCTTCTGGAATGCCGGTAAATCCTGTCCGGCGAAAATTGCGGAAAAGCCCAGCGAACGCGCCTGGGCAGGCACCACGGCGAAGCCTTGCACCGCGTAATAACCATATTCGTCGAGGATACACATATAGGGTGTGGGGGCATTGGTGGGCTTTCGACCAATCACATCGCGATAATCCCCTTCCACGTCCTCACCCAAACCAGCGGCCATCATGGCTTTCAGCGATGACACGATGATCTTGCCAAGGTTGGATAATTCATCCGGTGATTTTTCCAGAGCGGGTAACAACACCACCAGTATTCGTCGATTGAGCACCACGTCTTTGAAATCCACTTCGGCGAGATTGGTTCGAATAATATGACCGTAGGTGTCAGCCAGAGACGAGAAGGTACGGGTCAACTGCATGGTGATAAAACCGTGCTGCTCCAATACCTGCGATACTTGCTTGCCCTTTTTTTCCTTGTTATAGCCTGGCAAGTTGAATACGTAGTTACGCAAAGGATCCGTTACCAGCTTGGGTACAGATTCAATATTGATACTTTCCTGCTCATCGCGCGGAAAGACTTTGTCGACAACAATTGCCTCAAGGCGTTGCAAATCGAAGTAGTTTCGTATGGAGTTGGCGTCGAGCAGAATGGCGCCGTCATCGCGCATGTACACGAGCAACTTCATCAGAGCTTCCACGAAGCTGATGGCCCGGCCTTTCCACATATCACCGTCGGAGGACTGCCCGGAACTGCCCATCAGACTGGTCACAAGGTTGGCCAACATACTGGATGATCCCTGGCAAAAAGGATTCAGGGTATTGGACAAACGTTTTTCCTGGGGGCCGATAATATCTCGCGCACCGGTCATGAAATTGACCAGCAGCAAATCATCTTCGCGACCCATGCTGCGCACCATGGAAAAAATCTTGGCGTACAGAGAGTTATCCCCTTTTCCGTCTACGTAAATAAAACCACTGGCTTGCACCAGTGCATTGTAGGCCAGAGATACCAGTGCTTCGGTTTTACCACTACCGGTTGAACCGAAAATCAGGGCATGTGTACGCATGTCTTCGTTGGCAAACCACAGCTCTTCGCCTGTTTTGCGATCATTACCAAAAAAAGTAATACCGCGGGCTTTGTTTGGCGTCAAGATGCCGGGTTTCAGGTCGTTAAAATCTTTTGCTTTGGTAATTTGCGGCAAACGAAAGGGCAGCACTTTTTTGCGGGTATAACTGTATAAAAAAAATCCCAGCCCTAACAGCAACATCACCGTCGCCAATTGGGAAATATAAAAAGAAGCACCGGCCAGCGAAATCAGCAGGATGGCGATGTTGGTGGAATCAGCAAAAAAATCCGCCATGCGTTGACCAATGGAGCGGGTATCCCGCAACAGCATCGAGGGATCAAGTTCATTCCGCGTATCAATACCGCGCATCATGGTTGCAGCTCCTGAAATACTTTAGGATTCAATTTAACTTCTTTGATGGCAACTTCCAGCGCTTTAATCGCTTCGTCAATCATGGGAACCAGCGAGCGTCTTCCCATCGCTTTTTCAGCACGCCAGTGGGCAAAAGGCCCGGCTACCTCGGAAAAAGGGGTTTGTCTACCAATACAGTTAAGCATATACCATAATCGACGGTCTACGCTCTTCAGCCATAAAAATTCGGCACTTGGCACAACGCCGTCAAGGCGCGCGCATTCAATCAAAGAGGACAATACCGTCAATTGATATGCATGTTTGGCAACGATTTCCTGCACATCGGTGGTATTCTGATATTTTTTCAATATGGGTCTTGCAACAGAAAAATCCGGTTTGCCGGCAGCGCAGGTGCGATCCAGAGTTTCGAGGATCAAAACAGCTGAATTCCTGTCGCGGTTCATGCGCGCCATAAACACGGCAGCAAGTGCATAAGCATGAGGAGGCAAATGATCAAAGCCTTCCCAATAAGGCCCCAGTTGTAATGTAAACACGCGCTTGGCGTCACCGCGTCGAATGCCGGCCGTCAGCTCCATTCCCGGTAGCGGGTTATCGAGCAAGGCATCGTCTTTTTTCAACAAACGGTATTTTTGCGCAAACTCCAGCGGCGTCAGCGACATGGCCCAGGGGCCCTTGCTCACGTCTTCGGCAACGATATCATGTTTGATAACCGGCATGATCGCGGGCCAGTTAAATTGCTCCTGTGCACGCAGGGTTTTCATGCTGTGTGTTTTGCGGAAACGCAGGGTAATGTTGGATTGGTACAGATAAATAGCTAGAACAACCAGAATCACAGCCACGGGATAACGCGTGTAATTGCCCACGCTGCCAGTCAAATCAACCAATTGCTGCCAGGTAACAGTACCAGGGTTGAGGGTCTGCATCAGCATGATGTCATTGTTGAGACTGGCATCGTTGACAAAAGGCGTTACCAGTTTGGCTTGCCACAGGTTGAGTTGGAACACAATGGCCACGATGTGTTGTTTTGCCAGTTTCCATAACAACCAGGCGGCAAGCATGACGAATACGGTGATCCATATGGGTGCCATCGAGTTGTCAGTATTGCCGCCACTTTGCTGTTGTTGTGCCATGGGTCTCTTTTGGTTAAGTCTTTGACTTAAGTATATATACTCAGTTGAAATGTAGCCAGGGGTTTCAGTGGTCAGGGCAATGACGGAATCAGGGATTGATTTTAACCAAACGGCCTTTGGTGTATTTATAATGCAGGGCGTTATGCACAAAATGACCGATATTGTCATTATTCAGTGCGCGGTCTTTCAAGGTCATCAAGGGTTTGCCAAATTTATCACGGGCAATTTTGTCGGCTGCCAGGGTTAATATATCGTCGGTGTTAACGTAAATGGCAATATAAGCTTCGTTGAATTGATTTTCTTTTGATTTGATAAAGAACTGAACGTCCCGCTCTTCTGCGTAAATGGGTCGGGAAAGAATTTGGCGGGACAGGTTGGCGATGATGCGCTCCCAGGATTGCAGCTGCACCCCTTCGGCAGAATACAACGCGATAAAAACTTGTCTTTGGCCGCTGCGGATCAAATCCTGGCGTGCCTGATTTGCTTCGCTGGTGGCTGCAAGCGTCATCTCGCTGCGGGTCATTTCGGTCGCGAATTCATCGCGTATTTTTTGCAGTTTTTTGCCGAACAGGCGCAGAAAATTGGACTCCTCCCAGGGGCCTTTGCCAATGGCCTTATCCAGCGCGTCCAAAATTTCCCTGGCCTGCTCTTCCGTCAATTCATCTTTCATAGGGTTCCAGGATTCTCAATTGGCAATATTGATTATCGGGGTCTGTTGTTTGATTCGTAACTCTTTGCCAAAGACGCATCTATCTCGCTTTCCAGTACATCCATACAGACTGCCGCTTTCTTCAGCTTTTCATCCGGTCTGGCTGTATCCATGGTTTCGATATTCCCTTTCATACCGCTGATTTTCTGCTTGGTATCAAGAGCAAAATCTATCGTAACGCCTTTTCCACCAGTGACTTTGGGCTCGAAAAATGTAGCCATAATTGTAACTCCAAAAAAAAAACCTGATCCCGTTATGAATCAGAATAGCAGACTCATCTTAAGGAAAACTTAAGACTTACCCTTTTTTCATTATATTTTTCCATACTAGTCATACATCAGCTCATCCAATGGCGTGTAGTCCTTACTCGGGCCTCCGTGGATTAATTCACTTAACACGTCCGTCATACACAGTAATCGTAAAGAATTCGGAGTGACCTCATCAAATACAACCCGCAAACCCAGCAAAGCATTTTCCGCTTCGTCGAAAGTCGCGCCCAGACCGTAGCCAAGACAGAGAGAGCATAACTGATCCGCACGTCTTGCGATAGCCGGTAACAGGCCTGTATCAGCAAATACTTCTTCGTATCCCACGAAACGATCATTCAAATAAAATTTGGCATTCATGGCCGCGGCAATCATAGACAAACTTTTACGAATATCAACTTCCATTTATCGCCACCAGGGTTGAGAAGATTTAACTCGGCCGGCAAAAAAATTCCTCAGCCAACGCCAAAATATCGGAACGGTAAATCCGTATCGCTCAATGATACCAAAAAAAATGGCGGATAGAATCACCAACATGCCGGTCCAGACACGAATATGCATCAAAAATATGAAAATAGGAAACGCGGCCCGGGCGTCAACGATAAAAAAACGGGCGCTTCTGGCTGAGTCCCGCCAATGAGAGGATGCAGAAAAACCACCGGCCATTTCAGTCTCCGTAAAACACTGTTGTTATTATTTGAGTATATACCTACCGTGGGAGATTATGCGAGTACTGCGTGCGTCACGCAGGGCAAGATCAACTAATTTTTAAACAGTTTTGTTTTTTTACGTGAACGTTTGCCTGCCCGTCTGCGTTACCGAAGAGGGGCGAGTCATTGTAAATTCGGTAACGCAGGCGGGCAGGCAAACGTTCACGTAAAAACCGATTCGTACTAACCAAAGAATAACGTGGATTGCTTCCTGCCTCACAATGACAGGCTGCTTACCATTCTGGTTTGGAACTTGACTGTGGCCGGTTCACGCAATCAGCCAGCAATTCGGCCATGTTGGCAGGCGTCAGTTTTTTTTGAAGTACATCAGGATCCATGGGTGGCGTTTCTTTATCGCGCGCAACACCCTTAACAGCATCTTCTATTGATGCAGTAGTATTCAAAAGTTCCAACATCTTTAATGTGCACATAAACAACTCCACTGTAACGCTGATGAAACAATCATATCACAGGATAAATTAAGGTTTTATTAAGAAGCAAGATGAAAACACCCTTATTGCAAACCCTTACAAAAACTTAACATTCTTGACAATCTACCTGAGCTAACATAAAGAAACATTCTAACAATATGAACCGACTATCATGAGACCCTTCACCCAGGACGAAGCGTTATTGCGAGCATGGAAAAAAAAGCTGACTGCGATTGACAGCAAACGTGTGACGTTGAAAACTGATCTTCTGAATCTTTTGTCCGATGAACGGTTTAACACGGTCTCCCGCAAAGCACGATTTGCTACAGAACAGCAAAAACTATTGCATGCTGAGCATCAGCAAGGTCGAAACTGGAAATCCGGTTATAACTGGTTATTTTCATTATTGTTTTTTCTGACACGAAACAAGCGTTTTTTGAGAAAACCAGGATCCAGATTGCGCAATGCCCTGGAGCAGGCGCCCGAGCTTGCAGCATTCGATTTATTGTCGATGCGCGAGGTTGAACAGCCAATATCCGGTAGTCTGTTGAATGACAAGCAATATGAAAAAGCTTTGTTTGATGCCCCCGTCGCTGCCCTGGAAGACTTGAAAATTCGTTTTTCCCAACGAAACAATGCCGATCATGCGATGCTGCTGGAGCGCGTTTATGCCCTTAAATATCGTCTGGACAGTACTGTTTATCAGCATTTGTTAAGTCAATTGTATCAATCCCATCCCGCTCAGACTGCACTTTACTTCTATCAAGTGTACAAACGCGAACGTTATGATACGCCCGCAGACAACGATTTTATTGAATTAAACATGCTGACCCATGTCGTCATGGAACATTTTGTCCGACATACCAACAATATTTATCAACGTAATTTCAAAATGACCTATTTACTCAGCCTGCTGACGCTGTCCAATACGCCAGCTTTACAAATGGTCATATCAGAAGGTCAAGATCCTTTTCTACAACTGTTGCTTGACTGGCAAGATAGCGGCCTGGCTGATTTTAAAGCTTATGATCGACTGAGCGATCGATTTGAACAACAGGTATCGATCCATATTCCACTTGACGTCAAAACAAACCGCAGCGGGCATCAGGCAGCCGTGAAAGGATTGGGCGAATTGACCGCGACCCCTTTGCAATTGCTGAAAGATTGCCTGCAATATTGCGCGCCGGCTCAGCATCCGCTGCTGACGCATATGGGTCGTCAGACGCTGGAACAATTGTACTGCGACACCTTTCAGCACCCGAAAGATTCCACCTGGCAGCTTCATCACAGCGGCCATGAAGCAATAACACTGATTAGCGAACGGTTTGCCATTGCCTGCCCCGCTACCAAATCGTTGTCTGAACGCTGGGATCACAGCTTGAATCCGGTAGCCTATGTTCCCGTCATTTCTTCTGATATGAAACTGGCTGAAAAATGTGCTCTCACCTTGATCAAAGCGATTCAGATGGGTGATTTTTTGAATGGTGCCTATAACGTACGCACGCAATATTCAGATGGCGATAAACTGCGCGATGCCGATCTCAACTGGATTATCACCCGGGTTGAGCGCCTGGATGCCCGCTATGTCGCACAGCTTGAACGTATTTTGTATGATATCAAAATCTATCATAAACAGACGATTATTGACGCGCCTGCCTCTGCGCCGGAAGGACGCATCAAACGTATTTGCGACAATCTGGACTTGGCCAGGCAGGCTGCTGATGACCAGGATAGTGGCGCAGAGAACCAATATATAAAAGAGGTAGTTGGTGATATCGCTCAATATTTAGCGCATGGGAAAGCATGTTCAGAAGAGCTCGGTATCTTGTATAATGACGTCTTGCCGCGCTTGCAACGGCGTTATCTGAGTGATGATCTATTGAAGGAATGGCAAACAGCCGTGTCTGCACAGCAAGCGAAACTGCTGCGTTGGGATGCAGCGGATGCAGACCTGGGCGTAGCGTCTGAGTATCCATTGCTCATCGGCGCTGACCATTTGCGTCGCGCTTTGCAGCAAAAAAACACCTGTTACAAACGTGATTTTTGTGAAGAAAGCGAAGCGTCAAAACTTGCCGTTGCCTGTTTTGCTCACTATATGAATCATCCTTCTTCCAAAAACCGTCAGCTGGCTCAGACTTTACTCTCTGATCTGAAAGAATATTTGACGCCGGATTGTCACGAGCAATGGAGCAAAGAACTACGTCGGGTGAGCAGCTCGCCTTCAACATCGCCAGGCAATTGCTTTTTTTCTGAAAATAATTCCGCATCGCTTTTGGCACGTGAAACGCTGGATACGGACTGGACGCACGTATCAAATCCTGGTTAGAACCCGTAGGTTGGGCCCTGGCCCAACAATGATCTTACCAGGATTTTCCTTAACTTAATGGCAGCAGACGGTCAAGCCATCTCTCAAACCCCGTGCGGATGTATCCAGCCCATAAAAAAGGCCAAAATCAAAAACAGAAACAAACTCAAGGACAAAGCAATCCGCCAGGTCAGGGCCTTCACCGTGCGGTTACTCTGCTCTTTATCACGCACCAGAAAAACCAGGCCACTGCCCAAAGCAACTAAAATCACCAACATGACAACAAATATGATGGTTTTGGCAAACATTTGATATACTCCCGCAATCACAATACAAGAAGATGCAAATTGGCCAGTTTACCCTGTTTTTCCCATCGTTTCACGCCCAAATGGTATATGACGATTTTGACTCTGGTGCTTGTCAGCCTGTTGAGCTGGCTCGGCTACTGGCAATTACAGCGCGCCGCCGAAAAAACGGCCATGCTCAGCAACGAAGCCGCGCTGGCCAGACAAGCGCCCATCCAGTGGTCGGCCAATCAAAGCCTGCCCAAACAATATCAACCCTTACGCGTCCAGGGACGTTATCTGGCGCAAAGCTTGCTGCTCGATAATCAATATCACGCTCACCAAATCGGTTATGACGTATTGACCCCTTTGTTGCTGGATACAGGCCAAATTATCCTGATAGACCGTGGTTGGATACCGGCAGCGGCTGATCGGCGCAAGCTTCCCGACATCAACACACCTGACAGCCCGCTTCAATTGACTGGACAGGCTTATTATCCCTCGGACAAACTCTGGGTATTAGGCGACGTAATCGAGAAAAAAACGGCCAAAACCACCCTGATCGAAAAAATTGATACAAAAATAATTAGCCAACTTTTGCATAAATCTGTCTATCCGTTTATCATTCGCCTCGACCAGCAGGAAACCCATGGTTATGTACGCGACTGGGCAGTCATATCCATGCCCCCGGAACGGCATAAAGGCTATGCCTTGCAATGGTTTGCCATGGCTTTGGTTGTTATTGTCCTTTTTATTACGCTCAATCTGAAGAAAAATAGATGAAAAATCCGCAACGTCGTAACTATATGGTTTTATTACTGCTGATTCTGGTATTCGCCTGTCCCGGACTGGCGGCGCTGGCTTTCTACAAGCATCCGCAATGGCTGAGTACGGGCGCCGTTAACAAAGGGCAATTGCTCAACCCGCCGGAACTCGTTAGCGGCATCCAGGCCAAAGCCAAATGGCGCTTGATCCTGTGGAATCCCGGTGCTTGCGATGTTGCCTGCCAACAACAACTCGACAAACTGGCCCGTATTCGCCTGGCGCTGGGGCGTCGTTTATATGAAGTGGATGAGTGGTTGATTAACACAGAAACGCTGCCGGAAAACTTGAGCCAAAGCCTGAACGATCAAGACATTCATAATTTGCTGCTGGCGCCTGCTGATTCCGGCAAGCAAAGCGTGCTGACCGGTGCAAGCCGTATTTTTATTGCCAATCCGGACAATTATCTGATTCTGGCCTATCCAACAGACGACAAACCGGACAACATCTTCCGGGATCTCAAACGCCTGTTAAACTCCAACGACAACAAACGTGGTTAATATCATGACATCAAAACGTATCGTCCTCGTTATTAGCGTTGCTGTGTTCCTGGCCTGGTTTGTCGTCATGCTCGGCGCCTACACCCGTTTGACCAATGCTGGCCTCGGTTGCCCGGACTGGCCTGGTTGTTATGGCCATCTGGTCTTGCCGTCCACTGGCAAAGCGCTGGACGTGGCACAAAACGCATTTCCATCCATCCCCATTGAGTCACGCAAAGCATGGACCGAAATGGCGCATCGTTATGCGGCCGGCAGTTTGGTGTTGCTCATCTGCCTGATAGCACTCAACGCGGTCTGGCGCAGCAAGAAAAAAACCCTGCCTTTGTTTCTGGTATTGCTGGTCGCCTTTCAGGCGGCGCTGGGCATGTGGACAGTCACCCTGAAATTATTACCCGTGGTGGTGATGGGGCATTTACTGGACGGGATTCTGATTTTTTCCTGCCTGTGTTTGTTACGCGCACAGGTTGGCAAGCTGTCGCCAGTTGATCTGCCCGTCTGGCATCGCTGGGCTGGATTGGGTCTGCTGATTGTTTTTTGTCAGATAGCCCTGGGCGGCTGGGTCAGCGCCAACTACGCCGGCATTGCCTGTGTGGGTTTCCCGCAATGTAATGGTCAATGGCTGCCAGACTGGCATCTGGATCAGGGATTTTATTTGCTCTCCCCTGTCGGTGCTAATTATCAGGGCGGCGTGCTGGATAACGCGGCTCGAATCAGCATCCAGATGGTACATCGCCTGGGCGCCTTGATCACCGCGGTCTATTGCCTGTCTCTGGCCGGGGCTTTACTGATCAAGGTCAAATCCTGTGTGATACGCGCACTGGCCTGTTTGCTGATCTTGCTGGTCGTTCTGCAAATTACCCTGGGGATTTTGAATGTCCTGATGCTGTTGCCTGTCGGCATTGCCGTCGCCCATAATGGCGTTGCTGCCTTGTTATTGGCCACGATGCTGGTTCTGTTTTACTTTACCTCACACAAGGATAATCTATGAACGATACTTGTGACGCGTTAACCAACACTCCGATTGCTTGGCGCGATTACCTCGAATTATGCAAGCCCCGCGTGGTTGCACTGATGCTCTTAACCGTTGTGGTGGGTATGTATCTGGCCACACCGGGCTGGGTACCCATCAATACCCTGTTGTTCACGCTCATTGGCATTGCTTGTACGGCCGGCAGTGCGGCCGCCATCAATCATCTGGTTGACAAGCGCATCGACGCCATCATGACGCGCACCAGCAAACGCCCGATTGCCCGCGGACGCGTGTCCGCGAAGCAAGCTGTCCTGTTTGCCACGGTCATGGGCGCACTCGGTTTGGCGATTCTGGCTCTGTTTGTCAATACGCTGACCGCGCTGTTGTCTTTTGTTACCCTGATCGGGTACGCCGGAATTTACACCGGTTATTTAAAGCGAGCCACGCCGCAAAACATCGTCATCGGCGGGCTGGCCGGAGCGGCGCCGCCCTTGCTGGGCTGGACGGCCGTCACCAATCAACTGGATCCGCAGGCCTTATTGTTGGTGCTGATTATTTTCACCTGGACACCACCGCATTTCTGGGCGCTGGCGATTTATCGTTATGAAGAATATCAACACGCGGAAATCCCCATGCTGCCGGTCACGCATGGCATAGCCTTTACCAAATTAAACATTCTGCTGTACACCATTCTGTTGCTGGTGGTCAGTGTATTGCCCTTTGTTGTGGGCATGAGTGGATGGATTTACCTGTCAGGCGCCTTGATACTGGGCGCGCGTTTTTTGTATTGGTCTATCGTGCTGTATCGTACTCAACAAGCGGTTGTCGCCATGCGCAGCTTCCGTTTTTCCATTGTGTACCTGATGCTGTTGTTTGTTTTTTTATTAATCGATCACTGGGGATAACATGTCAGCCAAAAATAATCGTATTGCACTCACCGTCGTTGTATTACTCGCTTTCGCCGCACTGGTGACTGGCGTGTTTGTTTCGCAACATATGCACAGCAGCAAGACAATTGACCGCACGCAGTTTCATGGCACCTTGCTGGATGAGCCGCGTGAAGTCGCGTCTTTTGAATTGACTGGAACGGACAGCAAACCCTTTAACAATCAAAGTCTGAAAGATCAGTGGACGATGGTGTTTTTCGGATTCACCAATTGCGGATATTTGTGCCCCACAACCATGGCCGAATTGGCAAAGACCTACCGCCTGCTGGAACAAAACGGCGTCAACCCCCTGCCCAATATTGTCATGATATCGATTGATCCCGAACGCGATACTCTGGAAAAACTGAAACAATATTCGACCTCTTTTGATCCTCATTTCTCTGGCGCGCGCGGCGATGAAGCGGTGGTCAAAGGCATGACCCATGAGATGGGTGTGGCTTATATGAAAGTGACCACGCCATCTGCGGATCCTGCCAATTATGATATCCAGCACAGCGGCGCTGTCATGCTGTTTAATCCGCAAGGCCAATTGACTGCGTTTTTCACCACGCCGCATCAAGCTGATTTGCTGGCGAAGGATTATGAGTTACTCGTTAAGTGATTTTTTTTAA
>Ga0075012_10000969_pt1 | contig 30005 bp, 20 predicted proteins | sample All_14_2_FD_71474 | JGI IMG/M metagenome (GOLD analysis project Ga0075012, IMG submission 71474) | Freshwater microbial communities in response to fracking from Pennsylvania, USA - Allegheny Zone_MetaG_DW_15 | ecosystem: Environmental > Aquatic > Deep subsurface > Groundwater > Drilled...
GCGCCAGCCGTCGACGGGCGGCGTCAGGTAGCCGTCGCGGCAGACCACGCAGCGCGGCGGCGCAGCGGCGGCCGAGGGAATGTGCGTCACCTGGCCCCGGAAGCAGCGCAGCGGCAGCCCCTCGGCCTGCGGCAGCGAGAGCATGCCGTGAGAATTGGCGAGCACGACGGTGGCCGCGACGCCGAGTTCGCGGCCGTCCGCGCCGCGCAACCGCCAGCCGTCGGCGACGGCTTCCAGCCCCGCGAGCGCGGCGTTGGTCACCAGCTGCACGCGCTTGCCGGCGGCGGCGAGCAGCGCGCGGCTCAACGAGACCGGCGATATCCATCCGGCCGACGGGAACCACCAGCCGCCGCCGCTCACCTGCGCTCCCGCGAGGCTCGCGGCCTCCGATGCATCGACCATGCGCACGAACTCCGGCGGCATGCCGTGCTCGGCGACGATGCGCGCCTGGCGATCGCCGAGTTCGTCCGAGCGCGGGATCTGCAGCACGCCGCAGGGCGACCAGTCGACCGCATGCCCGGCCGCTTGCAGTTCGCCGAGCCGATGCAGGGCGTAGAGGAAGGCGGCGCGATTCAGGCGCGCCAGCCGGGTCTCGTCGAGCGCCAGGACCGGCAGCATCACCGCGAGGCGGTTGCCGGTGGCGCCTTGTGCGACGTCGGCTTGCGATTCGAGCAGCAGCACTTCGCGCCCGCGCGCCGCCAGCCGCTCGGCGACGCTGATGCCGGCGATGCCGGCGCCGACGACGGCGACCCTGCCCGCGGGTGCCGCTTCGATGAGCGGCGCGTCGCATGGGCCGACGTAGCGCCCGGCGAGCATGTCGCGCTTGTCGCCGAAGCCCGGCTTCTTCTCCACCTCGAAGCCGGCCGCGGCGAGCGCATCACGCACCGCGCGCGCGATCGTCCACGTGGCGCAACGCGCGCCGGGCGCCGCCAGCCAGGCCAGGTCGGCCATGAGTTCGGGCGACCAGAGCTCGGCGTTGCGGTCGGGCGCGAAGCCGTCGAGGAAGAAGGCGTCGAAGCGCCCGGCCGCCTGGCCGGCGACGCGGCGCGCGTCGCCGAACAGCAGCGTGAGGTGCACGCGCCCGCCGTCGAGGTGCAGGCGATGGAAGCCCGCCATGCGCGGCGGCCAGGCCTTGCGCAACTGCGCGGAAATCGCGGCGAGTTCGGGAAACGCGCGATGGGCGCGTTCGAGGTCGGCGAGCGCGGCCGGGTGCTTCTCGACGGAGAAGAAATGCAGTTGCGCCGGCCGCCGCGGATCGTCGCGCCACGCCTGCCACGCGGCGAGGAAGTTGAGCCCGAGGCCGAAGCCGGTCTCGAAGATCGCGTAGCGGTCGCGCCCCGCCCAGCCCTCAGGCAGGCCGCAGCCGCCGAGAAAGACGTAGCGCGCCTGGCCGAGGCCGCCGGTGTCGTTGTGGTACTTGTCGCCGTAGTCCGGCGCCAGCGGCAGGCCGTCGTCGCCGAAGGCTATTCGAGCGGGTTCGAGAGCTGCGCCGCGGCTCACTCGCTGCGCATCTGCGGGAACAGGATGACGTCGCGGATGGCCGGGGCGTCGGTCAGCAGCATCACCAGGCGGTCGATGCCGATGCCGCAGCCGCCGGTCGGCGGCATGCCGAACTCGAGCGCGCGGATGAAGTCGGCGTCGTAGTACATCGCCTCCTCGTCGCCGGCTTCCTTGGCCTTGGCCTGCTCGAGGAAGCGTGCGGCCTGGTCCTCCGGATCGTTGAGCTCCGAGAAGCCGTTGGCGATTTCGCGGCCGACGATGAACAGCTCGAAGCGCTCGGTGACGTCCGGGTTCGTATCCGAGCGACGCGCCAGCGGCGAGACCTCGGTCGGGTAGTCGATGATGTAGGTCGGGTCCCACAGCTCGGCTTCGGTGGTCTCCTCGAACAGGATCATCTGCAGCGTGCCGAGGCCGGCGCCCTTGGGCGCTTCGGCCTTGAGGTCGCGCAGCTTGGCCCTGAGCCATTCGGCGTCGTTCAACTGCTCCATGGTGAAGCCGGGGTGCGTGGCATGGATCGCCTGCACCATCGTCAGGCGGCGGAAGGGCTTCGACAGGTCCAGCGTGCGGCCCTGGTATTCGAACACCTCGGTGCCGAGCGCCTCGCGCGCCGAGTGGCGGATCGTGCCCTCGGTGAAGTTCATCAGGCTCTGGTAGTCCGCGTAGGCCTCGTAGAACTCCATCATGGTGAATTCGGGGTTGTGGCGCGTCGAGATGCCTTCGTTGCGGAAGTTGCGGTTGATCTCGAACACCTTCTCGAAGCCGCCGACGACCAGGCGCTTGAGGTAGAGCTCCGGCGCGATGCGCAGGAACAGCTCCATGTCGAGCGCGTTGTGGTGCGTGACGAAGGGCTTGGCCGAGGCGCCGCCGGGAATCGGATGCATCATCGGCGTCTCGACCTCGAGGAAGCCGTGGCTGGTCATGTAGTGGCGGATCGACGCAATCATGCGGCTGCGCGCGACGAAGGTGAAGCGCGACTGCTCGTTGGTGATCAGGTCGAGGTAGCGCTGGCGATACTTCTGCTCGACGTCGGTGAGGCCGTGGAACTTCTCGGGCAGCGGGCGCAGCGCCTTGGAGAGCAGGCGGATCTGCGCGCAGGCGACGGTCAGCTCGCCGGTCTTGGTCTTCATCAACGTGCCGACGGCACCGACGATGTCGCCCATGTCCCAGTGCTTGAAGTCGGTGTAGACGTCCTCGCCGACGGCGTCCTTCGTGACGTAGAGCTGGATGCGGCCGGAGAGGTCCTGGACCGTCAGGAAGCTCGCCTTGCCCATGACGCGCTTGAGCATCACGCGGCCGGCGACCTTGACCTCGATCGGCGTCGCCTCGAGATCCTCGCGCGACTTTTCGCCGTAGAGCTCGTCGAGCTTGCCGGCGAGGTTTTCGCGCTGGAAGTCGTTCGGATAGGCCTTGCCCGTCTCGCGCCACTTGCGCAGCTTCTCGCGGCGCTCGGCGATGAGCTGGTTTTCGTCCTGTTGCGGAGCCTGGTTTTGTTCGCTCATGATTTCTTCCGGGTAAGGGTCAGACGCCCTGCTTGAGACTGGCTTCGATGAAGGCGTCGAGGTCGCCGTCGAGCACCTTCTGGGTGTTGGAGATTTCGACGTTGGTGCGCAAATCCTTGATGCGCGAATTGTCGAGCACGTAGCTGCGGATCTGGTGGCCCCAGCCGACGTCGGTCTTGCCGGCCTCCAACTTGTCCGCTTCAGCCTGGCGCTTGCGCAACTCGAGCTCGTAGAGGCGCGACTTCAGCATGGCCATCGCCTCGGCGCGGTTGCGGTGCTGCGAGCGGTCGTTCTGGCACTGCACGACGATGCCGGTCGGGTTGTGCGTGATGCGGATCGCCGAGTCGGTCTTGTTGATGTGCTGGCCGCCGGCGCCGGAGGCGCGGAAGGTGTCGACGCGCAGGTCGGCCGGATTGATCTCGACCTCGATGGAATCGTCGATCTCGGGATAGACGTAGAGGCTGGCGAACGAGGTATGGCGGCCGCCCGAGGAGTCGAACGGGCTCTTGCGCACCAGCCGGTGCACGCCGGTTTCCGTGCGCAGGAAGCCGTAGGCGTAGTCGCCCTCGACCTTCAGCGAGGCGCTGCGGATGCCGGCGACGTCGCCTTCGGTCTGTTCGAGGATCTCGGTCTTGAAGCCCTTGCGCTCGCAGTACTTGAGGTACTGGCGCAGCAGCATGCTGGCCCAGTCGCAGGCCTCGGTGCCGCCGGCGCCGGCCTGGATGTCGATGAAGCAGTTGTTCTGATCAGCGGGGTTGGAGAACATGCGGCGGAATTCGAGGTCGGCTACCCGCGCCTCGACACCCGCGAGGTCGGCTTCGACGGCGGCCAGCGTGTCCTCGTCGTTCTCTTCCTTGGCCATGTCGAAGAACTCGCCGGCGTCGGCGAGTTGCTGCGTGACGCCGTCGAGCGTGAGCACGACGGCTTCCAGCACCTTCTTCTCCTTGCCCAGTCCCTGGGCGCGCTCGGCGTCGTTCCAGACGCCGGGGTCCTCCATCAGCTTGGAGACTTCTTCCAGTCGCGATGCCTTGGCATCGTAGTCAAAGATACCTCCGCAGTTCCTGCCCGCGCGACTTGAGGTCGGCGATGCGGTTGGCGACGGCGTTGAGGCGTTCTGCTTCCATGATGGGGCTCGCGATTTCGGGAAGGCGGGAATTATACCCGCCCGCCGCCGCCCGCCCTCGGGCCGGCGGGGTAGCCCGAAGGTCTGGGCCGCAGGGCGGGCGAAGGTGTCCCTGAAGTCGGCGGAACGTTTCGGCGGGCGCTGGGGTCACACCCTTCGAAGCTTTGCCTGAAACAAACCCAAGTCCCAGCAGGGTCATGCCGCATATCGTTTCTGAAACGCGCGAGCAGGAAGAGGCCGCCGCGGGTACGCGGCGCGCGGGGGACGGCGCGGCTTGGGGAGAACAGAAGTTCCGCGCCTTGCTGGAGGCGGCTCCCGACGCCATGGTCATCGTCAACGGCGACGGCCGCATCGCGCTGGTCAACTCGCAAACCGAGAAGTTGTTCGGCTACGGGCGTGAAGAGTTGCTTGGCGAGCCGATCGAGAAGCTGCTGCCGCCGCGCTACCGCAGGATGCACGTCGGCAACCGCAACCAGTTCTTCGCCGATCCGAAGGTGCGTCCGATGGGTGCCGGGCTCGAGCTCTACGCCCAGCGCAAGGACGGCAGCGAGTTTCCGGTCGAGATCAGCCTGAGCCCGCTCGAAACGCAGGACGGCATGCTGGTGTCGAGCGCGATCCGCGACATCACGGAAAGAAAGCGCTTCGAGCAGGCGCTGCAGGAGAAGAACGACGCGCTCGAGGCGGCGAGCCAGGCGAAGGACCGCTTCCTCGCCAGCATGAGCCATGAACTGCGCACGCCGCTGAACGCCATCATCGGTTTCTCGGGGATGCTGCTGATGAAGCTGCCCGGGCCGCTGAACGAGGTCCAGGAGCACCAGATGAAGACCGTGCAGGCGAATGCACGGCACCTGCTGGCGCTGATCAACGACCTGCTCGACGTCGCCAAGATCAACGCCGGCAAGGTCGAGCTGCATCCGGAACTGATCGACGCGCTGGCGCTGGTCAACGACATCGTCACCTCGCTGCAGCCGATGGCCCAGGCCAAGGGGCTCGACCTCGCCGTCGGCACCGTGGCGGGCGAAACCCGGCTGACCGCGGACCGCCGCGCGCTAAGCCAGATCCTCATCAACCTCACCAACAACGCGATCAAGTTCACCAGGGAAGGCAGCGTGCGCGTGCACGTCGAGCGCATCCAGGACGAAGGGCGTCCGGCGATCCGCTTCAGCGTCGAGGACACGGGGCCCGGCATTCGCGAGGAGGACCAGGATCGGCTGTTCCAGGCCTTCGCCCAGGGGCAGGATTCGCGTCGGCAGGGGCTGGAGGGCACGGGGCTGGGACTTCACCTTTCGCGCGAACTGGCGATCCTGCTCGGCGGCCAGCTCAGCTTCCGCAGCCAGCCCGGACACGGCAGCGTGTTCATGGCGGTATTGCCCGGAGGTTGAATGGCCGCGCGCATCCTCGTCGTCGAAGACCACCCCGCCAGCCTGGAGATGATGGACTATCTGCTGCGGGCGATGGGCTACGAGACCCTGCTGGCGGACGACGGGCCAACGGCGCTCGAGGTCGCGGCCGCCGATCGGCCCGATCTGGTGGTCTGCGACCTGCAATTGCCGCACATGTCGGGCTACGAGGTCGCCGAGCGCTTCAAGGCCGACCCGGCGATGCGCGACGTGCCGGTGATCGCGGTGACCGCGTTCTCGATGCCCGGCGACAAGGAGAGGATCCTGGCGTCCAACTTCGAGGGCTATTACGCCAAGCCCATCGATCCCGAGCGCTTCGTCGCGCAGATGGAGCAGTACCTGCCGGCGGAGTTGCGGGTCCGGCGCTGAGGCAGGCATGGCACTGATCGCCGTCGTCGACGATGTCGCCTCCAACCGCGAGTTGCTGACCACCGTGTTGCAGGCCATCGGCCATTCGACCGTCGAGGCGGCGGACGGCGCCGAGGCGCTGCGCCTGATCCGCGAGCACCTGCCGGACCTCGTCATCTGCGACATCCTGATGCCGGTGATGGACGGCTACGAGCTGGCGCGCGAGATTCGTGCCGACCCGGAGATCGCCGCTACGCCGATCGTCTTTTCGACGGCGCACTACACGGGACATGAGTCGGCGCGGCTGGCGGACGCCTGCGGCGTCACCGATTTCCTGCCCAAGCCGATGGAGCCGCAACGGATCATGGAGGTCGTCGGACACGTGCTGGCGCGACCGGCGGCCGCCAAGGCGGAAGTACCCGAGCTCGAGGCCTTCGACCGCCAGCACCTGCAGTTGATGACTGACCAGCTGTCGCAGAAGGTCGCCGACCTGCAGGCCGCCAAGCAGAAGCTCGAAACGCTCGTCGACATCAACCTGCAGCTGGCGTCGCAGCGCGACGCGGTCGGCCTCCTCGACTCGGTGTGCCGGCATGCGCGCTCGCTGATCGGCGCGCGCTTCGCCACGCTCGCCGTGCGCAACGTCGAGGACGACAACGTCGCCCATGTCAGCCATGCCAGCAAGACGCCGGCACTGCTGAGCGGGCTCGGGCCCTGCCGCGTGGACGACGGGCTGCTCGGGGCGCTGGTCGAGGAGCGGCGGCCGCTGCGGCTCAAGGCATCGATGACGAGGACCGTGGACCTCGGCCTGCCGGCCGGCTACCCGCTCGGCGGCGCGGTGCTCGCGGCGCCGATCAGTTCGCTGGTGAACAGCTTCGGCTGGATCTGCCTCGTCGGCAAGGAGGGCGGCGACGAGTTCAGCGCCACCGACGAGCAACTGCTCTCGATCCTCGCCGCCCAGACCGGCCGCATCTACGAGAACGGCAGCCTATACGACCGCATCGAGCGCCATGCCAAGGCGCTCGAGGCGCAGTATGCGGTGGCGCACATGCTCGCGGTCGCCGATAGCCTGGAGGCGGCGAGCGCCGGGCTGCTCGAGTCCGTCTGCCGGACGCTGCACTTCGCCGCCGGCGCACTCTGGCAGGTCGATGCCGCCAAGCAGACCTACACCTGCATCCAGGTGTGGTGCCACGAAAGCGACAGCTGCGGCGAGTTCGTCGATGCCACGCGCAAGCTGAACCTGAGGGATGACTCGGTCATGACGTGGCGCACCTGGACGACGGGCGCGGCGCAGTGGGTTCCCGACGTGGCGCGCGCCCCGGCCTTCCTGCGGCGCCGCCAGGCCGTCGCCGCCGGCCTGCATGCGCTCGCCTCGCTGCCGATACGCTCGCGCGGGGAAGTCACCGGCGTGCTCGAGCTGCTGGCCCACCAGAGCGGCGAGCCGCCGCCCGGCCTCATGAGCACGCTGGAAGCGATCGCCGGCCAGATCGGCCAGTTCTTCGACAGCGAGGCGCAGCGACAGCGCATCGTGCGTCTTTCGCGCGTCAAGGCGGTGCTGGGCGGCATCCACGCCGCCAGCGCGCATGTGCATACCAAGCGCGACCTGTTCCGCGAGGCGTGCCGCATCGCGGTCGAGGAAGGCGAGTTCGGCATCTGCTGGATCGGCGAGCGCGAAGCGGACGGGGCGGTGGTGCGCTCGCTGGCATGGGCCGGCGTCCCAGATGCCCTCGGTTCGCTGCCGGCCGCCGCCTGCGCCCCTGCCGAGGCGCACGGGGTCAGTGTCGTCTGCTCGGCGCTCGACACCGCCGCGCCGGCCATCAAGAACGATCTCGCCGCGGGCGTCGAACTGTGCCCGCGCCAGGCCGAGGCGCTGCGCCGCGGCTACCGCGCGGTGATCGCGCTGCCGCTGATCGTCGAGCAGGCGGTGGTTGGCGTGATGGTCATCTATGCGGCCGACGACGATTCCTTCGAAGGCGAGGAACTCGACCTGCTGATCCAGCTCGCCAACGACGTCGCCTTCACGCTCGAATACATCGGCAAGCAGGACCGCCTGGCCTTCCTCGCGCATCACGACACCCTCACCGGGCTGCCGAACCGCACGCTGCTGACGGAGGTGCTGACGCAGGAACTGACGAAGCCGCGGCTGGTGCGCGAGAAGATCGCCGTCGTCGCCCTCGACATCAACCGCTTCCGCCACATCAACTACACCTTCGGTCGCCTGTTCGGCGATCTGCTGCTGCGCGAGCTGGCCCAGCGCCTCGCTACCGCCTGGCAGAACCCGGCACACCTGGCGAAGCTGGCGACGGACAACTTCGTCGGCATGATCTGCGACGTGCGCGACATCAAGGTCGTCGCGCTGATGCTGGAAAGGGTCATGACGGAGACCTTCGACCAGGCGTTTTCGATCGGCGGCAAGGAGGTGCAGATCTCGGCGGCCGCCGGCATCGCGATCCATCCGGACGACGGCGAGGATGCCGAGGCGCTGCTGCGCAACGCCGAGTCGGCGCTGCGCATGGCGAAGGCGAGCGGGCGGCGCCTGACCTTCTACCGGCCGGAGATGAACGCCATGATCGCCGACAGCCTGATGCTGGAGAACAGGCTCCACCGCGCCCTGCGCAACCGCGAGTTCGTGCTCTATTACCAGCCGAAGGTCGACGTCGTCACCGGCCGCACGACGAGCGTCGAGGCGCTGATCCGCTGGAACGATCCGAATGCGGGCCTCATCCATCCCGGCGAGTTCGTGCCCATGCTCGAGGAGACCGGCATGATCCACCAGGTCGGCACCTGGGTGGTCGGCCAAGCGCTCGCCGATTCGCGGCGCTGGTCCGAGGAGGGCGTCGACTCGCCGCGCATTGCCGTCAACGTTTCGGTCGCACAGCTGCAGCAGGCCGACTTCATGGACGTGCTGGGCGCCGCTGCGGCCTCCAACGGCGGCGCGTCGCCCATCGACATCGAGATCACCGAGAGCGTGATGATGAGCGACATCGAAGGCAACATCGGACGGCTGCGCGAACTGCGCGACCGCGGGCTCGACATCGCGGTGGACGACTTCGGCACCGGCTACTCGTCGCTCTCGTACCTGATCAAGCTGCCGGTCAATGCGCTCAAGATCGACCAGTCCTTCGTCGCCACCATGGCGAGCAGCCCGGAGAGCATGACGGTGGTGACGACGATCATTTCGCTCGCCCACGCGCTCGGCATGAAGGTGATCGCCGAGGGCGTCGAGACCGAGGAGCAGGCGAGGATTCTGCGGCTCTTCAAGTGCGACGAGCTGCAGGGCTACCTCGTCAGCGCGGCGATGCCGGCAGGCGAGGTCGCCGCCTTCCTGCGGCACTGACGCTGCCGCCTCAGCGCAGCGAGCGATACCCGTCCGAGCGGCTGCGCTTCGACAGCACGACCTGCCAGAGCTGCCCGCGGCGCGAACGGAAGTAGCCGGCGCAGCTCATCAGGTAGTACTTCCACATGCGATGGAAGCGCTCGCCGTACTTGTCGGCGAGCCGCGGCCAGGCGCGCTCGAAGTTGCTCCACCAGGCCATCAGCGTGAGGTCGTAGTCGGTGCCGAAGTTGTGCCAGTCATCGATGATCAGGCGGTGGTCGGCGGCGGCGGCGATCTGCGCCGCGGACGGCAGCACGCCATTGGGAAAGATGTAGCGGTCTATCCACGGGTCGGGCGTGTTCGAAGTCCGGTCGTTGCCGATCGTATGCAGCAGGAACAGCCCGTCCTCGCCGAGCACGCGTGAGGCCATGTCGAAGTACTCGGCGTAGTTCTTCGGTCCCACGTGCTCGAACATGCCGACCGACACGACCTTGTCCCAGCGGCCCTCGAGCTTGCGGTAGTCCATCAGTTCGATCGCCACCGGCAGGCCGGCGCAACGTTCGCGCGCCAGCTTCTGCTGTTCGGCGGAGACGGTGATGCCGAAGACCTCGACGCCGTAGCGGTGCGCCGCATGCGCGGCCAGCCCGCCCCAGCCGCAGCCGATGTCGAGCAGGCGCTCGCCGGGCCGCAGTTCGAGCTTGCGGCAGATGAGGTCGAGCTTGGCGAGTTGCGCCGCATCGAGGGTGGTGGCGTCGCGCCAATAGCCGCAGGAGTAGGTCATCGTCGGATCGAGCATGGCCTCGAAGACGTCGTTGCCGATGTCGTAGTGGCGCTTGCCGACCTCGAAGGCGCGGGTGTGGGTCTGGCGGTTGAAGAGGCCGTGGCGCAGGCTGTCTCCGATCAGCCGTGCTTGCATCGCGAGACCGAGGTGCTTACGAGGCCTCCGCAGCAGGCGGTGAAAGAGTTCGTCGATGCGATCGCACTCCCACCAGCCGTCCATGTAGGCCTCGCCGAAGCCGAGCGATCCTTGGGCGAGGATGCGCCGGAACAGGCGCGGGTCGCGTACGCGGACATCCCAGGGAGCGTCGCCGTCGAAGGCGAAGCCGGCTTCCGCGGCGAGCGCGCGCAGGGATTCGGGGATGGTCGAAGGGGATGCCGGCGGCGGACCGGCGGTTTCGCTGGCGGAGGGAGTCGGGCTCATGGGGCTCGCGCTGACGGACGGTGCGGCGAACCCCATGCTAGGCGTCGGTGCCGCAGTGGGCTATCCCGGTGCAGCGGTATCGTGAGTACCGTGTTCGTGGCCGGCGACGTTCGGCGCGCCAAGGAGGGCGGGTATCCGCCTCCCTTCGTGTCCCCCGGACCCTCCGGGTCCTCCTCCTTTACCTACGGGAGGCGGACACCCGCCCTCCTTGCGGATACGCCGGTGGTTTCGAGCCGAAAAAGAGGCACGGCGTCACCGCTCGGGACGGTGGGGGGCTCTGCTGCGCGTAGGTATTAGGAGGAGGCGGCGGCCGAAGGCCGGCGACGGGGGACACGAAGCGCAGTAGAGCCCCCCGGCGGCCCGAGCCCGCGGACATAAATACGGGCGTGCCTTTCAACCCTAGTGAATCTCGCGAGTCTCGAGGAACCGGATGTTCGGATGCCGCTCCTGCGTCATCGTCAAATTCACCCGGTTTGGCGCGAGGTAGACGTAGTCGCCGGCCCCATCGAGCGCGAGGTTCACGCCAGCCTTGTCCGCCAGCGCCTTGATGTCCGCGTCGTCGCCGCGCAGCCAGCGTGCGGTCGCGACCGGGTAGGCCTCGAAGGCGACGTCGACGCCGTATTCGAATTCGAGCCGGTGGGCGACGACGTCGAACTGCAGCGTGCCGACGGCGCCGAGGATGAGGTCGTTGGAGGCCAGCGGCTTGAATAGCTGCGTCGCGCCTTCCTCGGCGAGCTGCTGCAGGCCCTTCTGCAGCGCCTTCATCTTCATCGGGTTGCGGATCTGCGCGCGGCGGAAATGCTCGGGGGCGAAGCAGGGGATGCCGGTGAACTTGAGGTCTTCGCCCTCGCTGAAGGTGTCGCCGAGCACCACCGTGCCGTGGTTGGGGATGCCGATGATGTCGCCGGGCCAGGCTTCGTCGGTGGTGTTGCGGTCCTGCGCCATGAAGGTGATGGCGTTGTTCACCGCCAGCGTCTTGCCGGTGGACAGCTGCTTCAGCTTGATGCCGCGCTCGAACTTGCCCGAACAGACGCGTACGAAGGCGATGCGGTCGCGGTGCTTGGGATCCATGTTGGCCTGGATCTTGAAGACGAAGCCGGAGAATTTCGGCTCGTTCGGCTCCACCTGCCGTGTCGCCGCCATGCGGTGCAGCGGCGCCGGCGACAGGTCGACGACGGCGTCGAGCAGCGACTGCACGCCGAAGTTGTTGATCGCCGAGCCGAAGAACACCGGGGTCTGCCGGCCGGACAGGTAGGCCTCGCGGTCGAAGGTGTGCGAAGCGCCGCGCACCAGCTCGATGTCGGCGCGCAGGTCGTCGGCCTGGCTGCCGATGAGTTCGTCGAGGCGCGGGTTGTCGAGGCCCTTGATGGTCTCCGAGGTGCCCTTCTCGGCCTGTGGGTTGAAGAAGGCGATGCTGTCGTCGTAGAGGTGGTAGACGCCGCGGAAGCTCTTGCCCATGCCGATCGGCCAGGTGATGGGCGCGCACTGGATCTTCAGCACGTCCTCGATTTCGTCGAGCAGGTCGATGGGCTCGCGGCCCTCGCGGTCGAGCTTGTTGATGAAGGTGATGATCGGCGTGTCGCGCAGGCGGCAGACGTTGAGCAGCTTGATGGTCTGTGCCTCGACGCCGTTGACCGAGTCGATGACCATCACCGCCGAGTCGACCGCGGTCAGGGTGCGGTAGGTGTCCTCGGAGAAGTCCTCGTGGCCCGGCGTGTCGAGCAGGTTGACGATGCTGTCGCGGTAGGGGAACTGCATCACCGACGAGGTCACCGAGATGCCGCGCTGCTTTTCCAGCTCCATCCAGTCGGAGGTGGCGTGGCGGCTGGCCTTGCGCGCGCGCACTTCGCCGGCGACCTGGATGGCGCCGCCGAACCACAGCAGCTTCTCGGTCAGCGTTGTCTTGCCGGCGTCCGGGTGCGAAATGATCGCGAAGGTGCGGCGGCGGGAGATTTCGGTTTCGATCTGGGACACGGGCGGGCGGTCGAGTGCAGCGGAAGGGCCGTGATTATACCGGCGCGTCGGCAGGCCTTACGCGGGCTCGAAGTGCTCTAGGATCAACTGGACGCCGGCGACGCCGTTGAATTCATTGACGTCGAGGCGGAAGGCGGCGCGGATGCGCGGCGGCGCGCTCTGCGGGAAGTTGAACTGGATCGCGTCGATGCGCACGCGGCCTTTTTTCAGCGTCAGCTTCAGGTGCTTGTCCTTCAGCAGCTTCTGGCGGTCGACCTCGAAGACGTCGGCGAACAGGGGGGCGGGGAAACCCTGGCCCCAGATCGCCTGCTGGAGCAGGCGCGCCGATTCGAGCGAGTAGTAGCCGCCTTCGAGCGCGCCGTCGGTGTGCAGCGTCGCCGTCAGGTCGTCGGTCGAGAGCAGGCTGCGGGCGACGTCCTCGAAGGCCGCCTCGAAGGCGGGCAGGTCGTCTTCCAGCAGCGTCACGCCGGCGGCGGCGGCATGGCCGCCGAAGCGGCGCAGCAGCGTTGGGTGGCGCTTGGCGACGAGGTCGAGCGCGTCGCGCAGGTGCAGGCCGGAAATCGAGCGGCCAGAGCCGCGCAGCTCCCACCCGTCTTCGCCTTCCTTCGCACGCGCGAAGGCGAACACCGGGCGATGGAACTTCTCCTTGACGCGGCCGGCGAGGATGCCGACGACGCCCTGGTGCCAGTCGGGATCGAACAGCGTCAAGCTGGCGCGCTCGGCGGCGTCGGTTTCCTCGAGCAGCAGTTCGGCGTCCTCCCGCATGCCGGCTTCGATCTCGCGGCGCTCGCGGTTGATGGCGTCGAGCTGCTGGGCGATGTTCAGCGCGCGGGTTTCGTTGTCGGTCGCCAGGCACTCGATGCCGACCGACATGTCGCCGAGGCGGCCGGCGGCGTTGATGCGCGGGCCGAGCAGGAAGCCGAGGTCGAAGGTGCCGGCGCGTGCCGGCTCGCGCCCCGCGACGCGCAGCAGCGCGCGCACGCCGGGCTGCATGCGCCCCTCGCGGATGCGGGCCAGGCCCTGGGCGACGAGGATGCGGTTGTTGCGGTCGAGCGCGACCACGTCGGCGACGGTGCCAAGGGCGACGAGGTCGAGCAGGGCACCGAGGTTCGGCTCAGGCCGGTCGGCGAAGGCGCCGCGACGGCGCATCTCGGCGCGCAGCGCGAGCATGACGTAGAAGATCACGCCGACGCCGGCCAGCGACTTGCTGGGGAAGGCGCAACCGGGCTGGTTCGGATTGACGATGACGTCGGCGCCGGGAAGCTCCGGGCCGGGAAGGTGGTGGTCGGTGATCAGCGTCGCGATGCCGAGCCGTTTCGCCGCCGCCACGCCCTCGACGCTGGCGATGCCGTTGTCGACGGTGACGATGACGTCCGGCTGTTTCGCCGCCGCGATGGCGACGACTTCAGGCGACAGGCCGTAGCCGGTCTCGAAGCGGTTGGGCACCAGATAGTCGACTTCGGCGCCGAAGGCGCGCAGCGCGCGCAGTCCGACGGCGCAGGCCGTGGCGCCGTCGCAGTCGTAGTCGGCGACGATCAGGAGGCGCTTCTTCATGGCGATGGCGTCGGCGAGCAGTCGCGCGGCGTCCTCGGCGCCCTTGAGCCGGTCGGGCGGAATCAGGCCGGCGAGCGCGGTGTCGATCTCGTCGCGCGAGCGCACGCCGCGCGCTGCATAGAGCCGGGCCAGCAGCGGATGCAGGCCCGACTGCTCGAGCATCAGGCTGGCGCGCGTCGGCACCTCGCGGACGACGAGGCGCGTCATGCCGCCACTTCCGCGAGGCCGCGCGGGCGGCGCCAGAATTTCCACAAGTCGCTGCGGCCGACGCTGAGGTCGAAGCCGCGGTCGCCGCCGAAGCCGGCGAGGCGCAGGCTGTTCAGTCGCCCCGCGCGCAGGGCAGCGGCAATGGGGACGAACCATTCAGCCTCGAGTCGCGTCAGGGCTTCGCTCCATGCGATCGCATCCAGCCGGCGTGCGGCGTCCGCCAGCGCGTCGATGACGACGAGGTCGGCGTCCGCCACGGTGGCGAGCGATTGCGGTACGGGCGCGAGGCTTGCGTCGAGGCGCCGCGCCAGGCCGGCGATCACCGCGTCGCTTGCCGCCAGCGTTGTCCAGGGCGAAGGCGGGATGGTCAGGGGCAGCACGCCGCCGCCCCACGGCCAGAGGCTGTTGATCGGCGGCCGGCCGGCGGCTTCGCGGCGTTGATTGACGGGGTGGGCGTGCAGGACCGGTTGGGCTTCGGCGAGTGCAGCGCGCCATTGGACCGAATGGGGCCCGGCCGGCTGGCGCGGATCGATGTCGCGGCCGATGGCCTGAGGCAGCGGTTCGGTGTCGATCAGTTCGCCGTGCCGCAGGCGCAGGTACCAGTGGCCGGGGACGCCGCCGGAGAGTTCGCCGAATGCGGCGAACAGCGGTGCGACGGCCGCGCGCAACTCGGCGTCGTCCTGGTCCGTGAGTTGGAGCTGTGCCGGGTCGTCGAGCGCCATGCCGCGCCGATGCACTTTCAGGTGCACCGGGTCCAGGCACAGCCAGGCGTCGCCCGCGGGCTCGCCGTTCTCGGCGAGCAGCCGCAGCGCCGCGCCGGGCAGGGCCGTCCAGCCGCAGGCGCCAGCCAGCCACTCGTAGTGGTCGGCGCAAGCAAGCCGCGCCGCGCGGCCGCGGCCCAGCAGCGTCGCCAGGGCGGGCAAGGGCAGGTCGCGAGCGGTGTCGAGCAGTGCCTGTTGCGGCAGCAGCAGGCCGGGGATGCAAAGCGTCAGTCGCATCCCCGGAGTTTAACGGCAGCGGTCGTGCCGCCGGGGTGGCGTCAGCGTGCCGGCTGCTGCAGGGGCTGCTGTCGAGGCTGCAGCTGTTCCATGGGCGCCGTCGCGGCCGCCTCGGGAATGGTCACGCTGTTGTTCGGCTGGGTTTCCCACAGGCCGCGATAGCCGACGGCATCGGCGTCGTAGTCGGATTGGTCGCTGCCGCTGGGGCCGACGAAGCCCTGCGGCATGTGGCGGCTCGGCTCTTCGATGACTACCGGTGCCGGCGGCGCGGCCGGAATGGTGCCCGGCTCCCCGGCGCGTTCGTCGTTCAGCAGCAGCGAGCCGCCGGTGGTGGCAACGGCCGGCGCGCTGTCGGTCTGGGCGGCCAGGGGGGCGAGGACCAGCATCGCGGCGAGGAAGATCAGGCTGCGGCTGGGAAGTGCGGTCGGGTTCATGGCAGTCTCCTCCGGTGGGACGTTATGAGCCCGCGTGGGCAAGGGGAATGCCCGGCCTTTCTTCCCTGCTACCATCCCGGGAAAAAATCCGCGAGGCATGACATGAAAAAGATCGGACTGGCGCTTCTGGTTATCCTCCTCGCCGTCGCCGGCGCCCTGTATTGGCTGCGCGGGAACGTGGACGGCCTGGTGCGCCAGGCGATCGTCGATTACGGCAGCGCCATGACCGGCGCGCGCGTCGAGGTTGCCGCGGTGGAGATCGACGCCGCCGACGGCCGCGGCGTGATCCGCGGGCTGACGATCGGGAATCCGCCGGGCTTCGCCACCGCGCATGCGCTGAAGGTCGGTGAGGTCGAACTCGTCGTCGACGTCGCCACCCTGGCTTCCGACGTCGTGGTGATCCGCAGGATGTCGGTGATGGCGCCGGACGTCATCTACGAAAAGGGCAGCGGACAGACGAACTTCGACGCCATCCAGAAGAACATTGCCGCCTATCTCGGCCCGGCCAGGAAGGAGAGCGGCGGCAAGAAGCTGATCGTCGAGGAATTCGCGGTGCGCAACGCGAAGGCGCATGCAAGCGCCGCCTTCATGGAAGGCAAGACGGTGGACGTGGCCCTGCCCGACATCGTGATGCGCGACATCGGCAAGTCGAAAGGTGGCGTCACGCCGGGCGAGTTGGGTCAGGAGATGGCGGCGGCGTTCAGGCAGCGGCTGGCCTCGACGGTGAGTTTCGACAGCCTGATGAAATCCGCCGGCAAGGGGATCGAAAGCGCGGGCAGCGCCCTCAAGGGCTTGTTCGGCAGATAGTCCCGGGCGGCGGATAGCGATTAACATTCGCCGCCATGTTTCCGTTTCGCTACGAACTCTGGATCGGCTTGCGCTACACGCGCGCGAAGAAGCGCGTCGGCGGCCGCAATCCGTTCATCTCCTTCATTTCCCTGATCTCGATGCTGGGCATCGCGCTCGGCGTCGCCGCGCTGATCGTCGTGCTGTCGGTGATGAACGGCTTCCAGAAGGAACTGCGCACGCGCATCCTCGGCGTCGCCTCGCACGTCCAGATCTCGGGCATCGGCGGCGAACTCGCCGACTGGGTCGGCGTCGTGCAGTCGGCCGCGCGCCATCCGCGCGTGCAGGCCGCCGCGCCCTACGTGCAGGCGCAGAGCATGCTGTCCTTCGACCAGCAGGTGCGCGGCGTCATGGTGCGCGGCATCGTGCCGGCCGGCGAGGAGAAGGTGGCCGATTTCGCGCAGCACATGAAGAGCGGCAGCCTCGACCTGCTGGCGCCGGGGGAATTCGGCATCGTGCTCGGCGCCGAACTGGCGCATGCCCTGCGCGCCTACACCGGCGACAAGGTGACGCTGATCGCCCCGCAAGGGCTGGTGACGCCCGCCGCGGTGCTGCCGCGGCTCAAGCAGTTCCGTGTCGTCGGGATCTTCGAGGTGGGCATGTTCGAGTTCGACTCGGGGCTGGCGCTGATCCACATGGAGGACGCGCAGAAGCTCTACCGCCTCGAGGATCGGGTTTCCGGCGTGCGGCTCAAGCTGGACGACCTGTTTGCTGCGCCGCAGGTCGGCCGCGAGCTGCTGCGCTTCCTCGACGCCGACGTCTTCATCAGCGACTGGACGAAGAGCCACGCCAACTTCTTCCGCGCGGTGCAGATCGAGAAGAACATGATGTTCCTGATCCTGCTGCTGATCGTCGCCGTGGCGGCCTTCAACATCGTGTCGACGCTGGTGATGGCGGTGACCGACAAGCAGGCGGACATTGCGATCCTGCGCACGCTCGGGGCGAGCCCGACGAGCATCATGCAGGTGTTCATCGTCCAGGGTGCGCTGATCGGCGTCGTCGGGCTGCTGGCGGGCGTCGGCGGCGGCGTGGCGCTGGCGCTGAACGTGGACGTCGTCGTGCCGGCGCTGGAACGCGTGCTCGGCTTCCAGTTCCTCGCCAAGGACGTCTATTACATCTCCGACCTGCCGTCCGACCTGCACTGGAACGACGTCGCGGTGATCTCGGGCGTGTCCTTCGTGCTGACCCTGCTGGCGACGCTGTACCCGAGCTGGCGGGCGTCGCGCGTCAACCCTGCCGAGGCGCTGCGCTATGAGTGAGGCCGTGCTTTCCTGCGCCGGGCTGACGAAGATCTTTCGTCAGGGCGAGGTCGAGGTGCCGGTGCTGACGGGCGTCGATTTCAGCATCGCCCGCGGCGAACGTGTCGCCATCATCGGCGCCAGCGGCTCGGGCAAGAGCACGCTGCTGCACCTGCTGGGCGGGCTCGACCGGCCGACGGCGGGCAGCGTCAGCCTGCTCGGCCGCGACGTGTTCTCGGTCGGCGACGCCGAGCGCGGGCGTCTGCGCAACGAGAGCCTCGGCTTCGTGTACCAGTTCCACCATCTGCTCGGCGAGTTCTCGGCGCTCGAGAACGTCGCCATGCCGCTGATCGTGCGGCGCATGCCGAAGGGCGAGGCCGAGGAGCGTGCGGCGGCGGTGCTGGCCCGCGTGGGGCTGGCCGAACGCCTGCATCACCGTCCGGGCGAGCTCTCGGGCGGCGAACGCCAGCGGGCCGCCGTGGCACGGGCACTGGTGACCGGGCCGGCGTGCGTGCTGGCGGATGAACCGACGGGCAACCTGGATCGCCAAACGGCTGACCGCGTCTTCGACCTGATGCTGGAACTCAATGCCGACCTCGGCACGAGTTTCGTGCTCGTCACGCACGACCCGGGGCTGGCGGCGCGAACCGGCCGCGTCCTGAGGCTCCAGGACGGGGGCCTCAGGTCCGATTAATGCCCCGGAGAGTTGATCCGGAATAAGGAACGGATTCGGCCTTCGGCCATAGTAGTCGGGTCCTTGACGGGGGTACTCCGATGCGCTTCCTGTTCGTTCCCGCGATTTCGCTGATGAATCGCCTGCGCTATGTCGCGCGCTTCGTGCTGCTCGGCATCGTCGGCGCCATCGCCATCGCGCTGCTGCTGCTGCAACTGACCCTCAAGCTCAACGAGTCGATCACGGCCACCCGGGCCGAGCTGCAGGGGCTGGAGACCGTCAAGCCGCTGCAGCGGCTGATCCAGTCGATGCAGCAGCACCGCGGCCTTTCGTCGGGCGTGATCAACGGCGACGCGTCGCTGGCGCCGAAGCGCACGGCGAAGGAGAAGGACGTCGCCGATGCGCTCGGGTCCGTCGACAAGACGCTGCGCGGACCGTTGGCGCAGGCGCCGGAGTGGGCGGCCGTCAAGAGCGAGTGGGAGCTGATCCGCGGCGGCGGCATGTCGCTGTCGGCGCCGGAGAACTTCGCCCACCATACGACGGCGATCCGCCACATGCTCGACTTCCTGGCGCGCGTCGGCGAGGACTCGCGCCTGGCGCTCGACCCCGAGTACGCGACGGCCTTCATCATGAGCATGGCGATCCACAAGATGCCCGAGACGCTGGAGCCGCTAGGACAACTGCGCGCACGCGGCACCGGCATCCTGGCGAAGAAGGCCATCAGCGAGCCGCAACGGGTCGAGATCTCGCGCCTGATCAGCGAGATCGGCGTCGGCACGCGCGGGCTGACCATCGCGGCGGGCAAGGCGGCCGGCTATGCGCCGCATTTGAAGAGCACGCTGGTCGGGCCGGTCGAGGAGTTCAACCGCTCCTTCGCCGAGGTGAACAAGCTTGTCGTCGAGGACATCCTCGGCGGCGTCTTTGCCACCGCACCGCCGGCCTATTTCAAGATGACGACCGACACGATCGACATCGGCTACAAGCAGTTGTTCGAAACCCTGATCCCCGTGCTCGAGAAGGAACTGGACACGCGCCTCGGCCGGCTGCAGCGCGACCTGGTGCTCAACCTGGCGGCTTCGCTGCTGATCCTGGCGCTGACCGGCTACCTCGCGGTCGGCTCGTATTACGCGGTGGTCGGCGGCGTCAAGCACCTGGCGCGCGAGGTCGAGACCATCGCCAAGGGCGACCTCACGGTGCGCGTGAAGATGGAAAGCCGCGACGAACTGCAGGAAGTCGGCGACTGCCTGAACAACATGGCCGACGCCGTGTCGGCGCTGATCCGCAACGTGCAGGACAATGCCCGCGACCTGTCGACGGCGGCCAAGCAGATGTCGAACGCGAGTACGCAGATCGCGGCCTCGTCGCGCCGCCAAAGCGAGTCGGCCACCGGCATGGCGGCCTCCGTGGAGCAGATGACGACCAGCATCGACAATATCAGCGGCAGCGCCGAGGAGGCCTATCGTGCCGCCGCCGACTCGGGAACGCTGTCGGCGGCCGGCGGCGAGAAGGTGCAGCAGGTGGTGGCGGAAATCGACCGCATCGCGGCGGTGGTGAACCAGTCGGCGACGGCGATCGGCGAACTCGAGCAGCATTCGACGCAGATATCGACCATCGTCGGCGTCATCAAGGAGATCGCCGACCAGACCAACCTGCTGGCGCTCAATGCGGCGATCGAGGCGGCGCGCGCCGGCGAGTCGGGACGCGGCTTCGCCGTCGTCGCCGACGAGGTGCGCAAACTGGCCGAGCGCACGACCACGTCGACGCAGGAGATCGCGCACATGGTGGACGCCATCCAGAACGGCACACGGGGGGCGGTGGCGACGATGCACGAGGGCGTGCTGCGGGTGGACGCCGGTGTCACCGGGGCACGCGAGGCCGGCGAGGCGATGGACCGCGTGCGCGAGCATGCGCAGCACGTCGTCACCATGGTCAGCGACATCTCGTCCGTGCTGCGCGAGCAGTCGGCCGCGGCGACGCAGGTCGCGCACGGCATCGAGGACGTCGCGCAGATGGCGGAGCAGAACGACGGCGCGGTGCGCTCGAACGCCGAGACGGCCGTGGAACTCGAGCGCATGGCCGAGCGCCTCCAGTCCGACATCCTGCGCTTCCGCGTTTGAGCGACGAAGCGGCTGCCCGCGGTCGGCGCGAAACTGCCGAGCGCGATGGCGGCGACGCGGCGCGGCACGACGGTCTGCCGGTCCGCGTAGAGGCTCGTCGTCGAGCTCGCCCTAGCCAAGCATCGCCGGCGGGATTAATCTCATGCCATGAGCATCGGCGTGACGGCATTCGCCCTCGGGATCGTCTGGCTGCAATGGCAGCCGGCGTTGCCGGGCATGGCGCTCCTCGTCGGCTCGGGCGTCGCGGGGCTGGCGCTGGTCGGCGTCGCGCGGGCCTCGCAGCGCCTGCATTTCGCGCTGCCGGTCGGCGCCTGCCTGATCGGGCTCGCCTGGGCCGGGATCGCCGCCCATCAGCGCCTCGACGATGCGCTGGCGCCGGAGGACGAGGGGCGCGACATCGAAGTGGTCGGTGTCGTCGCCGGCCTGCCGCAGCCCTTCGAGAACGGGCTGCGCTTCGAGTTCGACGTCGAGGGCGCTTCGCGGCCCGCTCCGGAGCATGTCTCGCTGGCCTGGTATCACGGCCGACGCGACGAGGCAGACGAGCCTCGACTCCAGGCGGTGCACGCGGGCGAGCGGTGGGTGCTGACCGTGCGCCTCAAGCGGCCGCACGGCAGCGCCAATCCCCATGGCTACGACTACGAGGCGGCGCTGCTCGAACGCGGCATCCGCGCCACGGGTTACGTGCGACGGGCGGACGGGAACCGGCGTCTCGACGCCTTCGTCGTCCGTCCGGCCTATGCCATCGAACGGCTGCGTGAACGCCTGCGCGCGCGCTTCGCGGCGTCGCTGCAGGAATCGCGCTACGCCGGCATCCTCGTTGCGCTGGCCATCGGCGACCAGCGCGCGATCGATCCGGCGCTCTGGCAAGTGTTCGCGCGCACGGGTACGACGCACCTGATGTCGATCTCCGGGTTGCACGTGACGATGCTGGCCGGGCTGGCCTACGCGCTGGTCGCAGCGCTCTGGCGCCGCTCGCGCCGGCTGCCGCTGCGGCTGCCGGCGCAGAAGGCGGCGATGGCGGCCGGCGTGCTCGCCGCCTTCGCCTATTGTCTCGTCGCCGGGTTCCAGGTTCCGGCGCAGCGTACGCTGATCATGCTGTCCGCCGTCGCGCTCGCGCTGTGGTCCGGCCGCTCGCTTTCGTCCGGCCGTGTGCTGGGCCTGGCGCTCTTCGTGGTGCTGGCCTTCGATCCATGGGCGGTGCTTGCCGCCGGCTTCTGGCTGTCGTTCGGTGCCGTGGCGCTGCTGTTCTACATCGGCGCCGGGCGCATCCGCCCGGGGCACTGGCTGGCGGGATGGGCGCGTGCGCAGTGGGCCGTGACCATCGGCATGCTGCCGGCGCTGCTGGGGCTGTTCCAGCAGTTTTCGCTGGTGTCGCCGATCGCCAACGCGGTCGCGATTCCGGTGGTCAGCCTGGTGGTTACGCCGCTGACGCTGGCGGGCGCCCTGCCGCTCGGCGAGCCGCTGCTGTGGCTCGCCGAGCGGCTGCTGAGCGGACTCATGGTGTTGATCGAGGGACTCGCGGCCTCGCCGTGGGCCGTGTGGCAGCAGCAGGCGCCGCCGCTTTGGGCGCTGCTGCTGGCCACTTCCGGCGTCGCCTGGTTGCTGCTGCCGCGCGGCTTTCCGGCACGCTGGCTCGGTGTCGTCGCCTGCCTGCCGCTGGTTCTGGTGCCGCCGTCACGGCCTTCGTTCGGAGAGGCAACGGTGACGGTTCTCGACGTCGGACAGGGGCTCGCGGTCCACGTGCAGACGGCGCGCCATGATCTGCTCTACGACACCGGACCGGCGTACTCGGCCGATGCCGACAGCGGCAGCCGCATCATCGTTCCCTACCTGCGTGCGCAGGGCGTGCGCGGTCTCGACCTGTTGATGATCAGCCACGAAGACAACGATCACGCGGGGGGCGCCGAGTCGGTGATCGAGGCGCTGCCGGTCGCGCGCGTCTCGAGTACGCTGGCGTTCGACCATCCGCTGTCGGCGCTGCCCGTGGTGCAGCAGCCGTGCGCGGACGGCGACGCCTGGGAGTGGGACGGCGTGCGCTTCGCCGTGCTGCATCCGCCGGCGGCGCTGCATGCGTCGCCGCCGCGCAGGAGCAACGACATCAGCTGTGTGCTCACCGTGACGGCGGACGGCGGCGCGCGCCTGCTGCTGCCGGGCGACATCGAGGTCGCGAGCGAGGCCGCACTGCTGGCCCGGCACGCGGATGCGCTGCAGGCCGACGTGCTGCTGGCGCCGCACCAGGGCAGCAAGACGTCATCGACACCGTCCTTCGTCGCCGCGGTGGGCGCGCGCGAAGCGGTGTTTTCCGTCGGTTACCGCAACCGCTTCGGCCATCCGAAGGCCGAGATCGTCGAGCGATACCGCGGCGTGAGGCTGCATCGAACCGACCGCGACGGCGCAGTGCGCTTCGCACTCGGCAGCGGCGTCGCGGTGAGCAGCGAGCGCGCCGCGCGGCCGCGCTACTGGCACGGCCGGTAGTAGACTCGCCTGCATGCAAGCGATGAGACAACGCAGCGTCCGCTGCCTGAGCCGGGCCGGGTTCCACGACATGGCCTACGTCGAGTGGGGCGACCCGCGCAATCCGCACGTGCTGGTTTGCGTCCACGGGCTTACGCGCTGCGGGCGCGACTTCGATTTCCTGGCGCAGGCGCTGGCCGGGGAATATCGCGTCGTCTGCCCCGACGTGGTCGGCCGCGGCCGCAGCGACTGGCTGCGCGACAAGTCGCTCTACGAGATGGCCCAGTACGCGGCGGACATGGCGACGCTGCTGGCTCGGCTCGACGTCGACGGTGTCGACTGGCTCGGCACCTCGATGGGCGGGCTGATCGGCATGGCATTGGCGGCCCAGGAGAAGACGCCGCTCCGGCGCCTGATCCTCAACGATGTCGGTCCGGTCATCACTGCCACGTCGGTGGCGCGCATCGGGGAGTATGTCGGCCATATTCCGCGCTTCGACTCCATCGATGAGGCCGAGGCCTTCGTCCGCACTGTCGCGGCGCCGTTCGGCAAGCTGAGCGATGTGCAATGGCGCCACTTGACGACGCACGTGGTACGCGTCGCCGAGGACGGCAAGGTCGAGCTGCGCTACGACCCAGGCATCGCCGAACCCTTTCGCAAGGCGCTGGCGACGGAGGAGGGCCGCGACATCGAACTGTGGCCGATCTACGATGCGATCCGCTGTCCGACGCTGGCGATCCGCGGCGCCCTCTCGGACCTGCTGACGCCGGCCACGCACGCCGCGATGGCCGAGCGCGGGCCACGTGCGCAGCTCGCCGAAATCGACGGCGTCGGCCACGCGCCGATGTTCATGGATCCGGCGCAGATCGAGATCGTGCGCACTTTTCTGGCGACGTGAAGCTGATACACTTCGGTGCGGCGGGTCTCCCCGCATTGCGGGGTGGTGAATCTGGTCAGGTCCGGAAGGAAGCAGCCACAGCTACTTACCGCAAGTGCCGGGGGTAAGGCTCGCCGCCCCTCCTTCTCCGATACATGCGCTTACAAACTGTCCGCTCGCGGACATACCCGGAACATGGATCCGGGGTTGAATGGCGTCGGCCGTTTTGGCATTCAACTCCAGGAGAACACATGAAACTCAAGACCAAGATCGTTTCCGCCGTGCTGGCGACCAGCGCCATCGCCTTCGGCATCTCGGCGTACGCACAGCCGGGCATGATGATGCAGGGCATGGGCTGCGATCACGGACCGGGCATGGGCATGATGCAGGGCAAGGGCATGAGGGGGGATCCAGCGGCGCGCGCCGAGCAGCATCTGTCGCAGTTCAAGTCGCAGCTCAAGATCACGCCGCAGCAGGAGCCGCTGTGGCAGGCGTTTGCCGAGAAGATGAAGGCGAACGCGGGACAGGGCATGAAGAACATGCGCGAGAACATGCAACAGTCGATGACGGCGCCCGAGCGCATGGACAAGATGACGGCGATGATGAAGGAGCGGCTGGCGGCGATGGAATCGACGCACGAGTCCTTCAAGCGCCTCTACGACGCACTGACGCCCGAACAAAAGGCAACCGCCGACAAGCACGCCAGCATGATGGGCAAGGGCGGCAAGGGCGGCAGTGGCGGCAAGGGTCAGGGCGGGATGCAGCCGCCGCAAGGCCGCAGCTGATCGCCGATTGCGTCGTCTCCGAGGGGCGCCCCGCTTCGACGGGGTACCCTTTGTTCAGCGCGCTGCACGGCCGTCCCGCCAAGGCCGGGCGCCCTTTGTCAGCACGCTGCACGGGCGTCCTGCCAAGGCCGGGCGCCCTTTGTGCAGCACGCTGCACGGGCGTCCTGCCAAGGCCGGGCGCCCTTTTCACGCTAAAATCCGGCCATGAGCTATCAGGTCCTCGCCCGCAAGTGGCGCCCGAAGTCCTTCGCCACGCTGGTGGGACAGGAGCATGTAGTTCGTGCCCTGACGCACGCCCTCGACGAGCAGCGCCTGCATCACGCCTACCTTTTCACGGGGACGCGCGGCGTCGGCAAGACGACGCTGGCGCGCATCATGGCCAAGGCGCTGAATTGCGAGACCGGCGTCACCTCCACTCCTTGCGGCACCTGCTCGTCCTGCCTCGAGATCGACGGCGGGCGCTTCGTCGACTACCTCGAGCTCGATGCGGCCTCCAACCGCGGCGTCGAGGACATGACGGGGCTGCTGGAAAAGGCGACCTACGCGCCGACGCGCGGCCGCTACAAGGTCTACGTCATCGACGAAGTACACCAGCTCTCGGGCCACGCCTTCAACGCCATGCTGAAGACGCTCGAGGAACCGCCCGAGCACGTCAAGTTCATCCTGGCGACGACCGATCCGCAGAAGATCCCGGTCACGGTGCTGTCGCGCTGTCTGCAGTTCAACCTCAAGCAGATGCCGCCGGGCCACATCGTCGACCACCTGACGAACATCCTCGGCCAGGAAAACGTTCCCTTCGAGCCGGCCGCGCTGCGCCAGATCGCCAAGGGCGCCGCCGGCAGCATGCGCGACGCGCTCTCGCTGCTCGATCAGGCGATCGCACACGGGGCGGGCAGGGTCGAGGAAGCCGGCGTGCGCGACATGCTCGGCACGGTCGGTGACGACTACCTCTACGGCATTCTCGACGGTTTGCGCTGCGGTGACGTTGCCGCGATGCTCGCCGTTGCCGAGTCGATGGACGAGCGCAGCCTGAGCTTCGACTCGGCCCTGCAGGAACTGGCGACGCTGTTCCACCGCATCGCGCTGGCGCAGTTCGCGCCGCAGGCGATGGCCGACGATGCGGAGCGGGCGCGCCTCGCGCCTTACGCCGAGGCCTTCGATCCCGAATTCCTCCAGCTTTGCTACCAGATCACGATCCACGGCCGCGACGATCTCGATCTCGCGCCCGACGAGTACGCCGGCTTCACGATGACGCTGCTGCGCCTGCACGCCTTCCGTCCGGATGCGGCTGCGGCGAAGCGTCCCGCGGCCGCATCGCGGGCCGCCGAGAGCCGGCCGGTACCCGCGCCTGCGCCCGTAGCGGCGGCGCCCGCCCCGGCTCCGGTTCCCGCACCGACCGTCGAGGACCCCCGCCCGACGCCAGCCGCAGCCGCGCGAGGCGACGATGGCGACTGGCATGCGCTGGTGGCGCGCCTGCCGCTCGTCGGCATGGCCAGGCAGCTTGCGCAGCATTGCGAGCTCGCGGAAGCCGGCCGTGAGCAGGTGACGTTGCGCCTGCCGCCGGCGCACAAGCACCTGCTCGGCAAGGCGCAGCAGGACAAGCTCCAGTCCGAATTGCAGAACCACTACGGCCGGCCCGTGCGGCTCGTCATCGAGCTGGCGGACGCGGCCGGCGACACGCCCGCCGAGCGCACGCGCAACGAGAAGCGCGAACGTCAGGAACGCGCCGTCGCCGCCATCGAACAGGACCCGTTCGTGCGCGAAGTGATCGACCTCTTCGACGCCAGCATCGACGAGTCAACCATCAAACCCGTTTAAGGAGCACGACATGTTCAACAAGGGCGGCATTGCCAACCTGATGAAGCAGGCGCAGCAGATGCAGGAGAACATGCAGAAAGCGCAGGAGCAGCTCGGCACCATCGAGGTCGAGGGCCAGTCCGGCGCCGGCATGGTCAAGGTGGTAATGACATGCAAGCACGACGTCAAGCGCGTCGCCATCGACCCTTCGGTGATGGACGACAAGGAGATGCTCGAGGACCTGATCGCTGCCGCCGTCAATGACGCCAACCGCCGCGCCGAGCAGACCGTTTCCGAGAAGATGTCCGGCTTCGCTTCCGGCCTCAACCTGCCGCCCGGACTCAAGCTGCCGTTCTGACGTGTCCCCCTTCCAGCCGCGCTAACCATGAACTTCGAGCGAAGCGAGCAAGTCGGCTCCCCCTTCCTTGGAAGGGGGCCGGGGGGTAGTCGTTAATGTCATCAGTGTCGTCGCTAGACGACCTGATCGAGGCGTTGCGCTGCCTGCCGGGCGTCGGCCCAAAATCGGCGCAGCGCATGGCCTACCACCTGTTGCAGCGAAATCCGCGCGGCGCCGAGCGTTTGGCTGCTTCGCTCGACCACGCGCTGAAAACGCTGCGCCACTGCGCGCGCTGCAACACCTTCACCGAGGACGAGGTCTGCGACCGCTGCGCGTCGACGCGGCGCGATGCGGCCTTGCTCTGCGTCGTAGAGATGCCGGTCGATCTCAACACGATGGAGCAGACGCACGCCTACAACGGCCTCTACTACGTGCTGATGGGGCGCCTTTCACCACTCGACGGCATCGGCCCGCGCGAGCTCGGCTTCGAGCGCCTGGTTGCACGCGCCACGGATGGCGTGGTGAAGGAGGTCATCCTCGCCACCAATTTCACCAACGAAGGCGAGGCGACGGCGCACTACCTCTCCGAAGTCCTCCACGCCCGGGGTGTCAAGGTGACTCGCCTCGCCCGCGGGGTGCCGGTCGGCGGCGAGATCGAATACTCGGATGCCGCCACCGTCGCCCAGGCACTGATCGACCGCCGCGACTATTGAGCGTGAAAAAACGCGGCCGCCTCGCAAGGCGGCCGCTTCGCAAAACGCGGACGACTAAATGATCTTCTGTTCGCTACCGTCGAGCAGTTGCTTCATCAGAGCCTGCGTCGGGTCGCTGCCGGTGACGCCATGCAACGTGACCGTCGCTAGCTGAACGGCCGCTCCGGCGCCGTCACCGTCGGCGTCGATATTGACGCTGACGGTCGTGTTTCCGTGCTCGTCCGTCTTGACGTCGCTGAACGAAAGAGAGCCGCCGCTGCTGAGAAGGTCGCTCAAGTCCAGAACGTCACCGCCGGCCGCGGCGATGCTGAAGTCGGTGATTACATCGACTTTGCCGTCGAGGCTGTCCCCGCCGAAGACAAAGGTGTCCGAGCCCTTGCCGCCGGTCAGGACGTCGCTGCCCTGGCCACCCGACAGGATGTCGTCGCCACGTCCGCCGAAGATCAGGTCGTTGCCGGAGCTGCCGATCAGCAGGTCATCGCCACGGCCGCCGACGAGGAAGTCGCTCGCGTCTGTGCCGGTCCTGGTCGTGTAGCTCCCGTCCACCGCGTCGCCGTGCGTGTTGATCGAATTGCCGGGAGCAGCATCCACGTCGTTCCCCCCACCGTTGTTGCGATCGCTCTGGCTGTGGTCGTCGTCATGATCGTCGTCATCGTTGTGGTCATCGTCGTGGTCATCGTCATCATCGTCGTGACCATAGTAGCTGTCGAAGTAGAGGGTGCCGGCATCGTCGGTCTTGTAAGCGCCATCGCTGAACTGCACGGACTCGAAGTTGCGCAGCACATCGATGTCGCCGTTCCTTTCAGTAACGACGATTTCTCCCGAGTCGTTCCTGACTACCGACAGTACATCGTTGTGGCTGATCTGGAAGGTGGCCGTATCGGTACCCGTGCCACCATCGACGACGAGACGATCGTTGGCGTCGTCGCTGATGATGGAGATCGCGTCGTTGCCCGCACCCATCATGGCGTAGTCGTCGCCGGTTTCCGTTGCCGCGCTGCTCCAGGTGCCATGCCAGTAATGCGCCGTATTCGAGAAAGCGCTGGCATTGCCGGCGCTGTCCGTTTGCATGGCCCTGAAGAACTCATTGTCGTTGATCGGCGTATTGGGCAGGTTGGAGATGTTCACCGACCAAGTGCCATCGTTAGCCACCACGATGGTGGCGGGGGTGGCGACTTGGACGTAGTTCGGGGAACCCGTGTCGTTGCCGTTTGTCGTCGAGCCTTCGCGGCCGAACAGCGTGATCGTGGCGCCCGGCTCGCCCGAGCCGTAGAGGACGACGTTCGAGTAGTCGCCGACATGGTCGATGATGTTGGTGATGACGGGAGGCTGAACTTCGGTATCGACGCTGACAGTGGCGTTGCTAAAATCCACAGCCTCGAAGTTTCCGCCGGAGACACCCGTAACCGTCGCCGTGATGCCGCCGGACTGATCCGCAGCAACCACGAGAGAGCCGGTCGTGCTGCCTGCCGGGATGGAAACGTTGCCATGGTTCGTCGTGACGGTCACATCCGTTTGTCCCGGATTCTCGAGGGTGATCGTGAATGTCACGCTGGCCGGCTCGCCGCCCGCATAGCTGGAAATCAAATTGCCATATTCAGACTCAAGCGCACCCTGCGTGGTTGTTTGGGTTGCCTGATTGGGAATGTCATCGACCTTGTTTCCCTGCTCGTCATAGTGGGACGTGGCTGCCTTGATCGTGTATCCGGTCACGGTGGAGCCATACTCGGCCCCGATGGCGGCCGAGTATTTCGCCGGATCGGAGGGATCCTTCACGTCTCCGCCATACCCGTCGATCTTGACGGTCCTGCCATCGGCGAGATCGAAGATCACATGGGAGATGCCGTTGGCAAGCGGAGTAACCGGCATCTCGCTCGTCTGGTCTGCGACGGCAATTGAAACCGTGGTGGTATCGACCGTGTCGCTGATTTGGGAGGTGGCCGTGGCATTGCTGTAGTCGACCGTCCCGTAGTTTCCGCCGGTCACGTCGGTGACGGTGGCCGTGATGGAACCGTTGTCATCCAGATAAACGTCGGCCATGTCGATAGGCAGCGTCAGGGTGCCGCTTCCATCCGCCCCGATCTGTACCTGATGGTCGGTTTCGCCGATACGAATCGTGGCGGTGGCGCTTCCCCCTTGCGGCGGTTCGTCGAGCGTGACGTTGAAGACGATCGCTGATGCGTCTTCACTGACATCGCTGGTCGCAATGCTTGCGGTCGCCGTGATCGTGGTGTCGATGGAGCCCGCGTCGCTGGCCGAGCCGGTGTTCCCTGCCGGATCGGTGACCGAAGCCGACACCGTGTAGGCACCGTCGGCAAGGGCAGCCGGAACATCGGCGTTGAAGGTGCCGTTGGCGACAGTCGCGGTGATGGTCTGGACGGTGTCGCCCTGGGTGACGGTCAGCGTGACCGTGCTGCCGTCGGTCGCGTTGGTCGTGCCCGTGATGGTGGGTGTGGCGTCTTTGGTGTCGTCCGGGGCGGAGACGGTGATCGTCGGGGCCTCGGTATCGACCGCGTAGGCGCGGGAAGCCTCGCCGGTGCCGGTGTTGCCGGCATCGTCGGTGGTGGTGACGGACGCGGCGACCGCATCATTGGCGGCCAGGACCGAACCCGGGACG
>Ga0075012_10000972_pt1 | contig 29973 bp, 32 predicted proteins | sample All_14_2_FD_71474 | JGI IMG/M metagenome (GOLD analysis project Ga0075012, IMG submission 71474) | Freshwater microbial communities in response to fracking from Pennsylvania, USA - Allegheny Zone_MetaG_DW_15 | ecosystem: Environmental > Aquatic > Deep subsurface > Groundwater > Drilled...
GCCTGAGGGCTGCTCGCGGCGGGGGCGGGGGCATCCTCACCCCGCAAGCGCGCGAGCACCTCAGGGAGCTGCTCGGGGCTCACGAGCACATCGCGCGCCTTCGAACCCTCCGAAGGTCCGACGATCTCGCGAGACTCGAGAAGATCCATGAGCCGGCCAGCTTTCGCGAAGCCGACGCGGAGCTTGCGCTGCAGCATCGACGTCGAACCAAACTGCGTGCTCACGACGAGCTCGGCCGCTGCGAGAAGCACTTCGAGGTCGTCGCCGATGTCTGCGTCGATCTCCTTCTTCTGCACCTCGGCGGCGACGTCGTCGCGGTACTCAGGCAGGGCCTGCTGCTTCACATGAGCGACGACCTGAGCGATCTCCTCTTCGGTGACCCAGGCACCCTGAACACGAATCGCCTTCGACGCCCCCATGGGCAAGAACAGCGCGTCACCCTGACCGATGAGCTTGTCGGCACCCGGCTGGTCGAGAATGACCCGGCTGTCGGTCATGCTCGACACGGCGAACGCAAGGCGGCTCGGCACGTTGGCCTTGATGAGGCCCGTGACGACATCGACGCTCGGTCGCTGCGTCGCGAGCACGAGGTGGATTCCGCTCGCGCGAGCGAGCTGGGTGATGCGCACGATTGAGTCTTCGACGTCACGCGGAGCGACCATCATGAGGTCGGCGAGTTCGTCGACGACGACGAGCAAGTACGGGTACGGCTGCAGGCGGCGTTGAGAGCCCTCAGGCAGCACGATCTCGTTCGCGAGCACCGCGCGGTTGAAGTCATCGATGTGACGGAACCCGAACGACGCGAGGTCGTCATAGCGCATGTCCATCTCTTTGACGACCCACTGCAGCGCCTCTGCCGCTTTCTTGGGGTTCGTGATGATGGGCGTGATGAGGTGCGGTACGCCCTGATAGGCGGCGAGCTCAACGCGCTTCGGGTCGACGAGCACCATGCGCACTTCCGCGGGCTTCGCCCGCATGAGCACGCTCGTGATCATCGAATTGATGAAGCTCGACTTGCCCGAACCCGTCGAACCCGCGACGAGCAGGTGGGGCATCTTGGCGAGGTTCGCGACGACGTAGCCGCCTTCGACGTCTTTGCCGACGCCGATCGCCATGGGGTGCAGCGCTTTGGATGCTGCGCTCGAGCGCAACACATCGCCAAGACTCACGATCTCGCGATCGACGTTCGGAATCTCGACGCCGATCGCGCTCTTGCCGGGAATCGGCGACAGGATGCTGACCTCGTTGCTCGCGACGGCGTATGAGATGTTCTTCGTGAGCGCCGTGAACCTCTCGACCTTGACACCTGGTCCGAGCTCGACCTCGTAGCGCGTCACGCTCGGGCCGCGGCTGAAACCAGTCACCCGCGCATCGACCTGGAACTGCGCGAGCACCTCGGTAATCGCGGCGACAATCGCGTCGTTCGCTGCGGACTTGGCCTTGGGCGGGTCGCCCGGCACGAGCAGAGAGGCAGCAGGAAGGCGGTAGGGGCGGGAGCTCGAGGGGCGTCCGCTCGCGGCAGGTGCGGGGTTCGCGGGGCGGTCGACATCGTCGAACTCTCCTGCGGCTCCCCGCTCGCTTGCGGTCGTCGCAAAGCCGGGCAGTACTGCTGGCGCCACCTCGGCAGAACGACCGGGAACCTCTCCCGTGAAGCGCTGCACGGCCTGCTCGGCGCGCGCGAGCTCAGACTCGATGTCGCCCGTGACGCGGGCACGAGCATCCCGATCAATGACCTCGGTCGACTGATCGCGCTCGACCGGCGTGTCGAAAGCCTCGTCGCGGCTCGGTCGACCCTTGCGCCACCAGGGCATCGAACTCGTGTCATCGACATCGAGCCCGAGATCGGTGAGCGAGCCGAACTCGACCTGCTCGGTCTGTTGCTCGCCCTTGCGCTTCTTCTCGCGCGGCTCACGCTCGGCCAGTTCGGCACCGAAGAGGTAGGCGTAGAGCTCGCGCAGCCGATCACCGATGCGGTTCGGCGGCGTCTTCGTCATGATGAGCACGGCGAGAGCAGCGAGCAGAACGAGCGCTGGCACCGCCACGTAGACCGTCGCGAGCAGCAGCACGCCGCCCAGCAGCCACCCCACGATGCCGCCAGCGGCCGCGAGCTGCAGAGCGCCATCCACCGGTTGTGGAGCGCCGTAGGCGATGTGGCAGATGCCGCTGACACTCGCGAGCAAGATGCCTAAGCCGATACCGATGCGCGTGTTGTCGTGCACGCTCGCCGGGTGCCGGAAGAGCCAGGCGGCGAAGAACACCATGATGACGGGGAGCGCGAACGCGACGCGACCGACGAGCCCACCGAAGGTGTAGGCGTTGAGTACGATCGCCACCTCTTGGCCCACCGCGAACCACTCGACGACGGCACCTGCGATCGCGAGCACGACGAGCAGGAAGGGCACACCGTCGCGGCGCTCCTCCTTCGCGAGGGTCTCGCGCCCCAGCACCCGGAATGCTGCGCCCGTCGCGTGCGCGAGGCCCATCCATGCCTTCGTCAGGATGCCCTGCTCAGGCTGCGCCGCAGGCAGCTTCTTCGTCGCCTGGGTACGAGAGCTGCTCGTCGACGAGCGCCCCGAGCGCGACGACGAGCCCGACGCCGATGAGCGCGGGCGCGACGAGGAAGACGTGCGCGAAGCCATGACGCCCACGGTACCCGTGGGGTGCGACCGCGAGGCGAGGCGACACGCGTCGTCAGCGGGTGCGACTCGTCGAGGTCACGCCAGCGGATCGTCGTCGGGGTCGGGCCCGGCGACGACGCTGATAGTCGACTCAGGGGCGTCACCCGCGCTTCCCGACAGCGGCACGAGCTCGGGAGCACAGGCAGCGAGCGCGAGCAGCAAGCTCGCGGAAGGCACGACGAACCGACGAGACATGACTCTCACACCTCCGACCGCGCCGTCGGGCGGTGCAGCAATCCAGTGCTCATCACGTGATGGAGGCTACGCCTCAATCACGACGGGCACGATCATCGGCCGGCGACGATGCTGCGTGTTGACCCAGCGCCCGACCGTGCGGCGCACGACCTGGCTGAAAGCGTGACTGTCTCGCGTGCCGTTGGCCGCCGCCTCCGACAGGGCCTTCACGATCTGCGGCTTGACGTCGTCGAAGATGGCCTCGTCGGGCGCGAACCCGCGAGCGTGAATCTCGGGGCCTACGACGACCTTGCCGGTCTGAGCATCCATCGCCACGAAGATGGAAATGAAGCCCTCCTCAGCCAGGATGCGGCGGTCTTTGAGGTCAGCGTCGGTGATCGCGCCGACGGTCGAACCGTCGACGTAGACGAAACCGATGTCGATCTGACCCGCCACGCGCGCGACACCGTCGCGCAAGTCGACGATCGTGCCGTTCTCGGTGACGAGCACGTTCTGCTCAGGAACACCGGTGGCCTTCGCGAGCTCGGCGTTCGCCACGAGGTGGCGCTGCTCTCCGTGCACGGGCATGACGTTCTTCGGGCGCAGCACGTTGTAGAAGTAGAGCAACTCCCCCGCAGAGGCGTGGCCCGAGACGTGGACACGCGCAGTGCCCTTGTGCACGACCTTCGCACCAAGCTTCATGAGCCCGTTGATGACGCGGTAGACGGCGTTCTCGTTTCCCGGAATGAGGCTCGACGCCAGAATCACCGTGTCGCCGTCGCCGATCTCGATCTGGTGCTCAAGGTTCGCCATGCGCGCGAGCACCGCCATGGGTTCGCCCTGACTGCCCGTCGACATGTAGACGATCTTGTCGTCGGGCAGGTTGGCGGCCTTCTTGTGATCGATGAGGATGCCCTCCGGCACCCGCAAGAAGCCCAAGTCGGCCGCGATCGTCATGTTGCGCACCATGCTGCGGCCCATGAGGGCCACCTGTCGACCGTTGGCGTGCGCGGCGTCGAGCACTTGCTGCACACGGTGCACGTGACTCGAGAAGCTCGCGACGATGACGCGGCGAGGCGCGCGAGCGATCACGTTCTCGAGCACGGGGCCGATGTCGCGCTCGAGCGCCGTGAAGCCGGGCACGTCAGCGTTCGTCGAGTCTGTGAGGGCAAGATCAACGCCCTTCTCACCCCAGTGCGCGATCGCGCGAAGATCGGTGATGCGGTCGTCGAGGGGCAACTGGTCCATCTTGAAGTCGCCCGTGTGCAACACCGTGCCGCCCGCGGTTTGAATGACCACGGCAAGAGCATCCGGAATCGAATGGTTGACCGCGAGGAAGTCGACGGTGAACGGGCCAAGCTTCTCGCTCTGCCCCTCCTTCACGGTGTGCGTGAACGGTTGAATGCGGTGCTCTTTGAGCTTCGCCTCGATGAGAGCGAGAGTGAGCGTCGACCCGAGAATAGGGATGTCGGCGCGCATGCGCAGCAGATACGGCACGGCGCCGATGTGGTCTTCATGGCCGTGCGTGAGCACGATCGCGAGCACATCGTCGAGCCGGTGCTTGATGGGCTCGAAGTCGGGCAAGATCAGGTCGACGCCCGGCTGGGTCTCTTCAGGGAAGAGCACCCCAGCGTCGACGATGAGCAGCTTTCCGTCAATCTCGAAGACGGTCATGTTGCGACCTACTTCGCCGATGCCGCCGAGCGGGAGGATGCGGAGAGTGCCCGGCTCAAGCACGGGAGGGTCAAGAAGATCGTGGGCCATGCGGCGCCTCGCTTTATCGATGTTGTGGTGGAACGGAGCGCGTGCTCCGGTGTTTAGCGTGTAGTGCCCGCGACCTTCGGCAGAGCGCCTCCGGCAGCGGCATTGCGGTCAGGGCGGAAGTTGCTGAAGTCGACGCCCGCGACACTCTTGACGAGGTCGAGCTCGTCTTCGATTACTGCGGCTTCGTGCTCTTCGGGGCCGACGAGCGGTAGACGCACGCGAGGAGTGCCGATGCGACCAAGGCCGTGCAGCACATACTTCGCTGCAACGGTTCCCGGCACGTGGGTCATGATCGCCCGCACGAGTGGTTCGAGGTGCTGGTGCTCGGCGGTCGCGGTGGCGAGGTCGCCCGCGTTCACGGCGTCGACGATCGTGCGGTACGGGCCGGGAGCGATGTTTGCCGTCACGCCGATGAGTCCGGTGCCGCCGATCGCGAGCGTCGGCAAGACGTTGGCGTCATCACCCGCGAAGTACATGAGATCGGTCTGGTTAAGCACGCGGCTGACTTCGCTGAGGTCGCCCTTGGCGTCTTTCACGGCAAGGATGTTGGGGTGCTTCGCCGCACGCAGAATCGTCTCGTACATGATCGGGATGCCCGCGCGACCCGGAATGTCGTAGAGAATCACGGGCAGGTCAGTCGCGTCTGCGACCATGCGGAAGTGGGTGAGCACTCCGGCTTGCGTTGGCTTGTTGTAGTAGGGCGTCACGATCATGACGCCGTCTGCCCCGGCCTTCGCGCTCGCCTTGTAGAGCTCGATGGCGTGCGCAGTCTCGTTCGAGCCGCCGCCCGTGATGATGGATGCTCGGCCAGCGCTCACCGACTTGCCGACTTCGACCAGGCGAATCTTCTCGGCGTCAGTCAGCGTGCTGGTCTCACCGGTCGTGCCCGTGACGACGATGCCGTCTGCGCCGGCGGTGATGACGTCGTCGATGTGCTTCTCGACGCCGGCCCAGTCAACTTCGCCGTCAGCCAGCATGGGCGTGACGAGCGCGACGAGCACTTGACCGAAGGGGTTGTTCGCAGACACGTGCTTCAGGGTATCGCGCCGACGCTAGGACGCGCGGCCGGTGCCTGCGACAGGTGTGTGGAGCTCGTGCCCGCGACCGCGGTGCGTGCGCGCGTGTCGCGACGCCCCGGTGAGCACGTAGACACGCCGTGGCACCCGCCGACTCGCCAGCGCTGTGAGCTCTCAACCGGGGCGTTGCGACAGGTGGTCGCCTCGGTCGACGATCGCGGCGACGGTCGCGACGACCCCAGCTGGGTCGCCGAACACGTGGCTGTAGTCGGGCCGATAGACAATGAAACCGAGAGCCATCGCAGACTCGTCGCGCCGCAAATCGGCGCGCCGATGAGCCGGCTCCGCGTGATGGGCCTCGCTATCGCACTCGATGACCAGTCGATCGCCGACAAGCAGGTCGGCGCGCTGGTTGCCTCCCAGCGGCAGCGGAGCCGGCGGCGTCGAGTGGATGCCCGCCTGCTGCAACAGCACCCGCACAACGCTCTCGGTGCCTGACTCGGAGCGCTCGTCGGCGAGCGCCGCCGCGGCCCTCGCCTGCGGCCGCCAGCCTGCCGCCAGAAACTGCAACTCGACCGGGCTCAGCGGTGTTGCCTGCAGCGCCGAGTCGAGCACCGCCACGGCGAACGGCAGCGGCAACTCCTGTGCCGCGCGAGCGAGCACCGCGTCGAGGGGCGCAACGCCGAATCGCGGCTCGCTCCTCGATGGAATCCAGTGAATCTTGAGTGGGCGCCGAACGCTGCTGTCGTCACGAGCCTGAACCTCGTCGCCCACTTCGACGTGAAACTCCGCATCGACTCCGGGCGGCACCCAGAGACCGTGATGTCGGAGCGCCGAGACACCGGCGACTCTGCCACCGACGCGGGCGGCTTCGGCGATGTCGGGATCGAGGTCGAGCAAACCGTACACGCCTCGCCGAAGCCGAACGATCTCGCCACGACTCGCCGCGCGTTCGAGTGCGCGACGAGCGGCTGCCGTCGATGCGATCTCGGAGGTACGAGCAACGCCTCCGAGAGCACGAAGGGTGTGACGGGCGTCGACCATCAGGAGAGCATCCCGGACACCGTCCGGCGTCGGGACGATGTCGCGCACCCTCCGCGGTGTGTGATGAACGTTCGAGGGTGTGGAGGACGTGTCGGTCTCTCCGGGATGGCACGCTGTCGCGATACCCCGGTCGCCGGTGCGATGTGCGGCGTGGTGCGCCCGACACGCCCACCGGTCGCTTCACGACCGGACTGACGCGACCGCGACCTTCGGGAAAGGTGCGCGACCGCGACCTTCGGGGAAGGTGCGCGACCGAAACCGTCGGGGAAGGTGCGTTCAGCGCGCTTCTGCCGCGCTACCGCACAGAGCGTGGCCCGATCGGCGAACGCCTCCGACTACGGCGCGACGCGGCCGTTGGCGTTGAAGGCCTCATACGTGAGCGGCATGAGCTCAGCGAAGTGCTGCTCCATCGCCTCGGCCACCATCTCGATCTCGCGTTGCGGGAACGACGGGAAGTGCGTTCCCTCGCGCTTGGTGCGCAGCGAGAGGAAGTTCATGAGCGAGCGCGCGTTCATCGTGACGTACATCGAGCTGTAGATCGTCACGGGGAGCACCGCGCGGGCCACTTCGCGCGCGATGCCCGCGTCGAGCATCCGCTGGTATGAGGCGTAAGCGGCCTCGCAGACGCCCCGCACCTCTGACTCGACGAGGGCGGTCTGCTCGGGGGTGCCGGGCAAGAACTCGTAGGCTCCCGGCTTACCGACCTGCACGAGGTTGCGCTCCGGCCCCGGTACGTAGAACATCGGCCGCAGCTCGCGGTAGCGACCCGACTCTTCGTTGTACGAGGCGATGCGGTGACGCATGAACTCGCGGAAGACGAAGATCGGTGCCTGCACGTAGAAGGTCATCGAGTTGTGCTCGAACGGCGAACCGTGACGGTCGCGCATGAGGTAGTTGATAAGCCCGCGGTCGCGCACAGTGGCGTCGTCGCCAGCGGCCGCCGACGCGAGCGTCTGCTCACCTTGAGTCGACACGCGCGCCGCGAAGAGCACGTCGCTGTCGTGCGCACTCGAGCGCACGAGCTCGACCGTCATGTCGGATCGGAACTGGATCTCGGTCGCCTCGGTCACGCTCGTCACCCTACAAGCCGGTCGCAGGCGATGGATGCTCGACGCGCGCCGCTCGCAGCAACCGAGCCGCACCTCTCGTCACAGTGCGTCACACTCGCGCGCGGGCCCCACGCTCTGCGTACCGTCGTAGGCATGGATTTCTCTGTCGCCCTGCTCGTCGTCGGCGGCCTGCTCGTTCTGGGCACGGTTCTCGGTGCCGTCGTGCGCAGCCGTAGCGCACGCGTCGCCTCGGGGTGCGGGGGCGACGAGCACGAGCTCGCTGTTTCCGGCGCTGAGGTCACGCTCGTGCAATTGTCGAGCCCCGTGTGCTCCGCCTGTGTGGCGATGCGGCGAGTCGCGGAGTCGCTCGTCGCCGAGCAGCCCGGTCTCGCGCACCGCGAGATCGACGTCATCGATCAACCTGATGTCGCCCACCGCCACTCGGTGTTCTCGACCCCGACCACCCTCGTGCTCGACGCCGAGGGGCACGTTCGCGCTCGCCTCATCGGCGCGGTGCGACCCGAGCAGGCTCGCGCGGCGATCGAGGCCGCCCGCACAGAACTGGTACACTCATGACCCAGAACCCTCCTTTCGGAATCGACCCGAGGGGTCCGCGCTTTGGCGCGGCGATCACCTCAGTGCTTTTGCTCGTCGTCGTGCTCTTGGGCCTCACCGAGTCGCTCGAGGCGACGCTTGTTGGCCGCTGGCTGCAGCCTTCTGCTCTCCTCATGACGGCGCTCGTGGCTCTCTTCGCCTGGGGCGCGTTTGCCGGCATTCAGAGGCACCCGTACGGGATGCTCTACCGCGCACTCCTCGCCACCCGACTCGGCCCGCCCGACGAGCGAGAAGATCCCGCTCCCCCGACTTTTGCGCAGCTCATCGGCCTACTGGTGACCGGTCTTGGCCTGATCGCACACCTCGCGGCGCTCCCCTGGGCTCTTGTCGTGGCAGCATCGGCGGCCTTCATCGCGGCTTTCCTCAACGCTGCAGTGGCCTACTGCCTCGGCTGCCAGCTGTACGTTCTCTTCGTTCGAGCGGGGATCATCCGCCGTCGCAGCGCACGCGCGTAGGCTAGGCACCTACCCGCCCAGCGAGTCGAAGGAGCACCGCCATGGCCGTCACCAGTGAAGCCACCACTTTGTGGTTCGGAAGCCTCACCGAGGGGTCGGGAACGACCTCGCTCGACAGCTCCGACGCTGCCGAGTTTCCTGTCACGTGGGCCGCGCGTTCGGAGGGGGTTGCGGGCACGACGAACCCTGAAGAGCTCCTCGGCGCTGCGCACTCGGCGTGCTATTCGATGGCTCTCTCGCACGCGCTCAGCGGTGCGGGCCACGCACCCGAAAGCCTGCAGGTCACAGCAGCAGTGACCTTCCAAGCTGGTGACGGCATCACAGGAAGCCACTTGCTGGTGAGCGCGAAGGTTCCCGGTCTCTCGGCCGAGGAGTTCCAGCGCTTCGCCGAAGAAGCGAAGAGCGGCTGCCCGGTCTCCAAGGCACTGACGGGCATTCCGATCACCCTTGAGGCTTCGCTCGCCTAGTGGCCGCGCCAACCATGAGAGTGCTCATCGCGGGCGCTTCCGGGCTCATCGGCACCGAGCTGCAGCGGCAGTTGCGTGCCGAAGGGCACGAGGTCATGACGCTCGTGAGGCGGCGACCTGCTGCACCCCAAGAGCGCGCCTGGGCTCCTGACGCACGCGTGCTCGACTTCCGCGTGTTCGACGAGGTCGACGCGGTGATCAACCTTTCGGGCGCATCGCTCGCGCGCTTGCCGTGGACGCGCCGCTACAAGAGGCAGATTCTCGAGTCGCGCGTGCGCGCCACGCGTGCGCTCGCGGAAGGCATGTCGATGGCGAGCGCACCGCCGAAAGTCTTTCTCAGCGCCTCTGCGGTGGGCTTCTACGGCGATCGGCCCGCCGAGCGCCTCACCGAGGAATCGCCTCGCGGTGAAGGCTTTCTCTCTGATGTCGTCGTCGCGTGGGAGGAAGCAGCAGGGCTCGCTCCGGAAAAGACGCGCACCGTGCTCATGCGCACGGGTCTCGTCATCGCTGACGGCGGCGCTCTCGCGCCCCTCAAGCTGCTCACCGCTTTCGGCGCTGCTGCCCGCATCGGCACGGGCGGTCAACACTGGCCTTGGATCAGCCTCTACGACGAAGTCGCCGCAATGCGCCACCTCTTGACCTCATCGCTGCGCGGTCCGGTGAATCTCGCCGGTCCGACTCCCGCGACGAGCGACCGCGTGACCAGGGCCCTCGCGGCCTCTATGCACCGCTGGCACCTTCTGACCTTGCCGGAGCCTGTGCTTTCGACACTCATGGGAGAGGCTGGCCGCGAGCTGCTGCTCTCCAGTCAGAAGGTGTTGCCGTCGAGATTGCTGGCCGACGGGTTCCGCTTCCGCGACGTCACCGTCGAACAGGCGATCGCGGCGCTGCGTCGCACCGGAAAGAGCACTATGAGCGAGGGGCCTGTTCACGCGAGCGCGTAATCGCTTCGCGGAGCGCCCAGCGAGCGCGTCGGCGGTCACGCTCGGCGTCATAGGCGAGCGCGAGCAGGTACCAGGCGGTCCACTCTTCGGGGTGCTCGCGCACCCTGTTCGCCGCCGCATCGAAGTCTTCCGCGATGGCGGGGCCATGTTCAGCGATGTACCGCTTCGTGACGGCTTCGGAACGAAACCCGAAGCGCAGCTCGACCGCGAGCGCCCACACTCCGAGAAGCGGCAACACGACGAGCGCCCACCCCATCGTCTGCACGATCGGTAGTGGGTCGCCGATGAGTCGCACGGCATAGAGCAGAACGACCACGAGGTAGAGCGCCAGCAGCACGGCCATGCCGAGCGCTGCCCATCGCGAGCGGGTCACGAAGGGTCCGTGTCGCCCGCGAGCTCGCGCTCGGGGGCTGGTGGCGTCGTGCCGAGCCCCAGAAGGGCATCCAAACCGACCGTCAGGCCGGTGGCCTGCGCGGCCGCACGCAGTCCGAGAAGGATGCCCGCCTCATAGCTCGATGGCGACAGGGTCTCGTGCGTGATCGTGACGATTTCGCCCGTGCCGCCGAAGTGCACGTCTTGGCGCGCGATCGCCCCCTGCAGCCGAAGGGAGTGCACGGGCACGCTTGCGACCTGCTGACCCCGGGCACGCTGATCGGTGTGCGGCGCGACGACGGGGCCGAGCTCGGCGCGTGCCTTGCCGATGAGTTCTGCAGTGCGCACGGCTGTGCCAGAGGGAGAGTCGACCTTGGCGGCGTGGTGGGTTTCGACGATCTCGATCGACTCGAACCAGTGGGCGGCGATCGTCGACAGGTGGGTCGCCACGACACTGCCGATCGAGAAATTGGGGATGACGACGACCCCAGACTCAGGATGGCTCGCAAGAAGAGCGCGGAGAGTGCGCAGTCGTTCGTCGCTCCATCCGCTCGTCCCGACGAGAACGTTGAGCCCTGCGCGCACGGCGTGGTCGACGATGGTCGCCGAGACCCCGGGAGCGGTGACGTCAAGCACCACGTCGGCGCCAAGCATCTCGCCGAGATCGCTGCGCGAGTCGAGTCGCGCGACGATCGAAAAGTCGCTCTGCTTCTCGATAAGGGTGCAGGCGAGCGAGCCGAGACGCCCGCTGGCCCCGACGACGGCGACGCGGGTGACCATGTCGACCATCCTAGGCGGCGGGGGTCACCGTAGGCTGACGGACATGGTGACCTGGCGCGAGGCGGTTCCGAGTGACGCAGCGGCCGAGATGCTGCTCGACCAGTACTTCACGACACGAGCGCTCGACTTTCCTGGTGGTGCTGAGGCTTATCACAGGGCCCAGCCGCGTGATGCCGACTTCACGGCACCGCGCGGGGTCATGTTGATCGTCGAGTACGAGAACCTCGGTGGCGAGCCCGCTGACGTCGGCATTGGCGGTGTGCGGCGCATCGACGACGGCGAGTTGGGCGCGCGCTTCGAGCTCAAGCACCTCTGGGTGCAGCCCCACGCTCGACGCCTCGGCCTCGGCAGGGCGCTCGTGCTCGAGTTGCAGCGCCGCGCGGCCGAGTTCGGTGCTCGAGAGCTCGTGCTCGACACTCACGTCGCGCAGCGCGAGGCCGCAGCCCTCTACGAGTCTCTTGGCTTTGTGCCGGTGGAGCCGTTCAACGACAACCCGAACGCCAACGCGTGGCTGGGTCGAGTGATCGATGAAAGGCCAGCTAGGCGAGACTGAGGAAGAGCTTCTCGAGGTCGGCGATCTCTACCGGGTCGCCGCCTTCTTCGCCCTCACGCAAGCACTCTTTGAGCGCGGAGGCGATGATGGCGAAACCTGCTCGATCGATCGCACTCGACGCCGCGCTCAGTTGCGTCACGATCTCGCGGCAGTCCCGCCCCTCTTCGATCATCGTCAGTACAGCGCCGAGCTGACCTTGCGCGCGACGCAACCTGTTCGTGATGCTCTTGGCCGCGTCTGCCGGAATCGTCGTCATCGCAATGCTCCGCTCTGTGCGTCGTCGCCCGACTCGTGCTCGAACCCTCGAGCGAGCCAGGCCATGGTGCCGCCCTCGACATTGACGGCATCAATGCCGCAATGCTCGAGAAACTCGACGGCGCGCTGACTGCGCGCACCTGAGCGGCAGATCACATAGATGGTCTCATCGAGCGGAAGGGCATCCACCGCGTCGGGAATCGTACCCAGCGGAATCAGCCGCACACCGGGAACGCGCGCCTCGACGTACTCGTCAACCTCGCGCACGTCGATGACAGTCGCTCCTTCCGTCATCACGACCGCCAATTCGTCAACCGTGATCGCGGCGCCGCTGTGGTCTGTCATCGGGATGCTCCTTCATGCTTCGGCCTCATGACACGGTCGCGAGCTCGCGCGTCGCGGCCGCGCCTGCCTTCCACGTCGTGTAACCACCGTCGAGGTTGGCCACCGTCACACCGTACTGCCGCAACAGTGATGCCGCGGTGTGACCGCGCTGCCCGACCTTGCAGGTCACGATGACTTTCTGCCCGCGCAGGCTCTCGGCATGCTGGCGCAACTCGTCGAGGGTCAACAGTTCGCTACCGGGAATGGCGCCCTGTTCGTGCTCGCCTTCGGTGCGCACGTCAATGAGTCGCCAGCCCTCAGCTCGCCATTCGTCGAGTTCATGCCACTGCACGGTGAGCTCACCGTCGAGCAGGTTGTCGTCGATGTAGCCGAGCATGTTCACGGGGTCTTTCGCCGAGCCGAACGCCGGCGCGTAGGCCAGCTCAAGGTCAGCGAGGCCCCGAGCAGGAATGCCGCCAGCCATGGCCGCCGCGATGATGTCGATGCGCTTGTCGGCATCAGCACCGACCGCTTGGGCACCAAGAATGCCATCAGTCTCGGCGTCGACGATGAGCTTGAGCGAGACCACGTCGGCACCGGGATAGTAGCCAGCGTGCTGAGTCGGGTGAGTGTGGATGACGCGCACCCGTCGTCCCTCGTCACGGAGTTCACGCTCGGTGCGGCCGACAACCGCTGCCGTCAGTCCGAACAGGCCGATGACGGCGGTGCCGAGCGCCGGAACCGCAGCGTGCGCTCGGCCGGCGATGACATCTGCCGCGAGGCGACCGTGACGATTGGCGAGCCCAGCGAGCCACACGGGCGAGGGGTCGCCGTCGAACCGCTGCTTCACGACGGCGTCACCGACCGCGAAGATGTGCGGGTCAGAGGTGCGCTGCTCGGCGTCGACCACGATGTAGCCTCGCGCGTCGAGCTCGATGCCGGCGTCGCGAGCGAGAGCGCTCTCCGGTCGAACGCCTACCGAGAGCACCACGAGATCGGCCGGCAGGCTGCGGGCTCCGTCGTCGAGTTCGACGCTCCCCTCATGAATCGCGCTGAGGCCAGAACCGAGGTGCAACTCGATGCCGTTCTCTCGCACGCGGTCAGCGATCGGTTGCGCCATCTCGACGTCGAAGGGTCGCAGCACCTGCGGGAGCAGCTCGACCACCGCGACCTCGAGACCGCGGTGACGCAGATTCTCGGCAAGTTCGAGACCGATGAACCCTGCACCAGCGACGACGACCCGACGAGCATCCTGCGCCGCCGCGATGATGGCGTCCATATCTGCAATATCGCGGAGCACGTGCGCGCGCTCGGCTCCGGGAATGGGGATGCGCACGGGCGATGCCCCCGGGCTGAGCACGAGGGCGTCGTACGAGATCGACTCTTGCCTTCCCGTGCGCACGTCACGTGCCACGACCGTACGCGACTGAGGGTCGATCGAGACAGCCTCGGTGAGCACGCGCACGTCGAGAGCGAACCGCGCACCGAGGCTCGCCGGGGTCTGAAGAATGAGGGCATCGCGCTGCTCGATCACGCCGCCGACGTGATACGGCAGGCCGCAGTTGGCGAACGAGACATGCTCACCGCGCTCGAGCACGATGATGGTCGCGTGTTCGTCGAGGCGGCGAAGGCGCGTCGCGGCCGACATTCCGCCTGCGACGCCGCCCACGATGACATAGGTACGAGGGGAGGTCATAGCCCCGATGCTATACCCCCGGGGGTATTTTGTCGAACAGCCGCGCCGGTCGATCAGAAGGGCTGGTCGACGGGCAGACCCGTGCGGAGCTCGGCGGGGAGGTGCCCGAGATCATTGTGCGTGACGAGCACGGGCGGCTTCGCTGAGCGCACTCTGATGATCGTGAGCCCGCAGTTCGCCTGATTGACGCCCATCCATCGCCACGCCGGAGCCCCGAAGACCTCTCGAACGAACCACGCGATGACGAAGTTGTGAGTGATGAGCAATTCGTGACGGTCGTCTCGCGACGGCGACAGCCACTCTGCGACGGCGTCGGCCATCTGCGCCTCGCCCGCCGAGATCTCCTCTTCCGTGACGCCACCGAAGAACGGCTCGAACGCACTCGGCATGTCAGGTGCTGGCCCGCTCGGAATGCAGTCCATGAGCAGCATCGACTGTTGCGGCTCGAGTGCCGGCATGAATTCGGTCATCGTCAACGCCGTCTCGACCGCGCGTTGCAGCGGCGACGTGTGAACACTCGCGAAGGGAACTCCTCCGAGTCGCTCAGCAATCGCCCGCGCCTGGCGTTGACCACGCCCACTCAGCGGGCCGTCGGGAAGGCCGTGCTCGGCATCCTGCTGCTCGCCGTGACGAACCAGGTACAGAAATCTCGACACACCACACGCTCCTTCGCGACCAAACCGAGCCTAACGGGAGCCCCTGACCGCGCGCAGAGATTGGCCTGGATCAGCGCGACACGCGGGTGACACAAGTGAGGACAGACAACTCTGTCTGTCCCCTGCTACAGTGATGGCACCGGCGACACTCGTCACCAGACGAGCAGGTGTGCGCCGAGCATCCACCAGGAGATCGCGTGACCACCACCGCGCCCCTCTCGTTCTCGGAGGCAGAGTCGCCTGCCGGGACTGTCAGCGAGAGGCCCAGCCCCGCAGCCAAGATCCGCATTCTCGAAGCGGCCACGGTGCTGTTCGCTCACGAGGGCATCCGCGCGGTCGGCGTCGACCGGCTCATCCAGCACTCCTCCGTGACGAAGGCGACCTTCTACAAGCACTTCGGCTCGAAAGACAAACTCATCCGCGACTACTTGGATGCCGCCTCGGCACGCACGTTGCTCGCGATTGACACCGTGTTCGGCTCAGCAGACTCACCCGAGGGCGCGCTCACCGCGCTCGGCAACCACGTGCACGAGTTGTTGCTCGCAGACGAGCTGCGAGGCTCGGTTTTCGTCAATGCCGCGGCGGAGTTTCCCGACCCGCGTGACCCGGTACGGGTTATCGTCGCCGAGCACCACGAAGCCATCTCGGAGCGCTTCACACGCGTGCTCACCGAACTCGGTCACCCCATGCCGGGCGAGGCGTCCGACGAACTCATGATGTCGTACGTCGGCGCTCTCGCGTGGGGACATGTGGCCGACCCGATCGGTGCTTCGGTGGCATTTCGGCGCAGCATCGAGAGGCTCGTGCTCGACGCTCGCAGTTGAGCCCGACTGCTCTCTGACTACTCGCTCACTCGATCAAGCTCGGTGAGCTGATGGCGCGAGAGGGGCGTCGTCGGCGCGGCCATGATGGCGTCGAGTTGCGAGGGCGCACTCACCGAGACCACCGGCGCGACGACGTGAGGCCGGCTGAGTAGCCACGCGAGACTGATCGTCGCGACCTCGCGACCGCCCTCGGCAGCGATGCGGTCGAGAGCGGCAAGAATGCGGGAGCCCCGCCGAGTGAGGTAGTGAGCAACCTCTCCGCCGCGCTTCTCTCGTTCGACATCGGCCCGAGAACGATACTTTCCGGTGAGGAAGCCTGCCGCGAGCGCGTAGCGAGGCATGACCCCCATGTCGAGCTGGCCCGCTACGCGCGCGAGAGCCCCTTCGTATTCCTCGCGATGCACGAGGTTGTAGTGCTTCTGCAACGCCACCATGTGCGCCACACCGAGCTGCCCTGACGCAATGCGCGCCTCGAGCAAGCGCTCGCCCGTGTGATCACTGCCGCCGAAATAGCGCACCTTCCCGGCGCGAATGAGTTCATCGACGGCAAGCAGGGTCTCGTCGTAGGGCACGTCAGGGTCATCGATGTGGAGGAAGAGCAAGTCGATGCTGCCCACGCGCAGTCGCCGCAGCGAGGAATCGACGGCGGCGCGAATAGCTGGGGCCGAGAGGCCGGGATGATCGGGCGACTTGCCGACTTTCGTCGCGATCGTCACGCGATCGCGAAGCTGTCGCTCGCGCATCCAGTTGCCGATCATGATCTCGCTGCGCCCGCCTGCGTAGCTGTCTGCCGTGTCGATGAACGTGCCGCCGAGCTCGACAAAGCGGTCAAGGATGCTCGTCGTCGTCGGCCCGTCGGCCGTCCAACCGAAAGCCGTACCGCTCAAGGCGATGGGGAACACCTTCAGGTCACTCGAGCCGATGCGTCGCGGAAGGAAGGATGGCGGCGTCATCGTCGAGCGGGCCTCTGACGTCGACCCGGGCGCCGCCGCTGTGCGGTCGGGGGCTGCGGTGTCGCTCACAGAATGCTCTCTCTGCTTCCCTCATCGACACGGGAAGCGGTTGCACCGAGAGTAGCGCCCGAGAGGTCGAGCCCTCGTCGTCTTCTCACGATTGTTACCAGGCCGTGTCGCAGCCTCGCCTTGACGCGCTATTGAACACTTGTTTAGGATGCTGACCATGCGTTCAGCGAGCGAAGACCTGACTACCCAGGCCCGTATTCGCGACGCGGCCATCGCCCTCTTCGGCGCGCAGGGCTATGACGGAACGAGTGTGCGTGCCATCGCGTCATCCGCTGGCGTGAGCCCCGCGCTTGTGCTGCACCACTTCGGCTCGAAAGAGGGGCTTCGCGAAGCGTGCGATGCGTGGATCGTCGATGAAGTCATGGGTCGAAAGGAAGAACTCGCGAGAGACGGCGACCTCGCCGCCACGATGCAACGATGGCTCGCCGATAGCGCTCGCTATCGCCCCAGCCTCGACTATCTCGCGCGCACGATCGTCGACGGAGGCGATACGGGAGCTAGGCTCTTCGCTCACCTCGTCGATCGCACCGAGGCCATGCTCGCGGCGCAGACTGAGGCTGGCATGGTGAGGCCAAGTTCCGACGCGCGCATGAGGGCCGCGATCGTCGCAACTCACGGGCTCGTGCCGCTCGTCCTCGAGCGCGTGCTCGCGCAGAGTCTCGGCGAGACGGGGTTGAGTGCTGCGCTTATCAGCCGCATGACGATGCCCACTCTCGAGCTCTACACCCATGGCCTGTACACCGACACGACAGTGCTTGACGCTGCAGCAACAGCGCTCGAAGGCGCACCAGGCACTCGTCGCGGCCCGCGCAGCGACAAGGGCGCTGGTGATCCGAACCAAGACCCCGACCCGCCCGAGGGAACTCGCTCCTCCCCCGCGCCCTGATGGCGCATTTCCCGCCGCCCTAGGGCGGCACGCGAGAAAGGAACAACGGGTGACCCCCGCTATTGAATTGCGTTCTATCACGAAGCGCTATGGCCGACGCACTGCGCTCCACGGCATCGATCTCAGCATCGAACCGGGACGCGTTGTCGGCCTGATCGGCCCCAATGGAGCCGGAAAGACGACGACCATGCGTATCTTGCTCGACGTCATCAGACCGTCGAGCGGCACCGCCCACGTGCTCGGCGAAGACCCGCGACTCGGCGGGCCTGCCCTGCGCCGACGCATTGGCTACCTTCCCGGCGAGCTCGCGCTCGACGGGCGCAGCACCGCTGCAAGCCTCTTGCGCCACCTCGGCGAGCTGAGTGGAGGCGTCACTGCTGGCCGCATCGAATCGCTCGCCGAGAGGCTCGGCCTCGACCTCGGCCGCCCCGTACGCTCGCTGAGCAAGGGCAACAAGCAGAAGGTCGGGCTCGTGCAGGCCTTCGCGCACTCCCCCGCCGTGCTTGTGCTCGATGAACCGACGAGTGGGCTAGACCCACTCGTGCAACAGGAGTTTCTGGCCTTGGTGCGAGAAGCGCGCGACGCGGGCACCACCGTGCTCTTGAGCTCGCACGTGATCAGCGAAATCGAGCAGGCCGCGGACGACGTCGCCGTGCTGCGAGCCGGTCGCATTGTCGACGTGAGTAGTGTCGACAGGTTGCGTGCGGCAGCCAGGCGCACCGTGCGCATTGCCGTGCCGGCTGCGGAGCGCACCGCTGCGGTACGAGCGCTCGAAGCTCTCCCCGAGTTCAGTGACCTCAGTTGGCAGCCCGACCCGCACGACGAGGGAACTGTGGTGCTGCGAGGCAGCCTCGGCGACGGCGTCGCACCGTTTGTCGCCGCGGTTCACGGGCTTCCCTTGCTCGACCTCGTGGTGCAAGAACCCGACCTCGAACGCGCTGTGCTGAGCTTCTACGGCCCCGAGGCTCACGAATCGACCGACGAGGAGGTCTCGGCATGAGCACGATCACGACCCGAACCTTGCCTCTCTTTCGTCGCGCGCTCAGCGAGGGCTGGCGTGGGCTGCTGGGGTGGATGCTCGGCCTCACGGCCATCGTGGGCATGTACGTGCCTCTCTATCCCTCGATCGGCTGCAACCCCGAGTTCATCGCCATCATTGAGAGCCTTCCCCCTGAGCTCGTCTCGGCCCTGAACTACGACCAGATCACGACCAGCGCCGGCTACACGCAAGGCACCGTCTACGGACTTCTCGGTTTCGCGCTCGTCACGATCGCGGCGGTCGTCTGGGGCGCGAGCGCGATCGCGGGCGACGAAGAGCGGGGCACGCTCGAGCTCGTCGTTGCGCGAGGTGCGGGGCGAACGCAACTCGTGCTCGAGCGACTGCTCGCTGTGGTCGCAAAGCTCGTGGCACTCGCGGTCTGGGTGAGCATCCTCGTGCTCGCGCTGAATGAGCCGAGTGAGCTCGGGCTTGAGTTCGAGGGAATCGTCGCAGGCGGACTCGCCCTGCTGGGTTCAGGCATGCTCACCGCGACTATCGGCATCGCGGTCGGCGCTCTCACCGGCCGTCGCGGCGTCGCCACCGGAGCAGCCGCCGGGGTGGCCGTGCTCGGCTATGCGTTGTCTGCGATCGCCAACCAGAGCGCCGATCTCGAGTGGCTACGCGGGTTCTCGCCATACGCCTGGGCGTATCACTCCGAGCCGCTCGCCAACGGGCTCGACGCCTCGCTCTGGGCGCTCTACAGTGCCGCGGCGCTCATGAGTGTGATCGCGGTGCTCGCCTTCCGGCGTCGAGACATCGGCGTGTGACCGACAAGCACCAGGCAACAACGACGGATGCCCGCCCCACGAGGGGGCGGGCATCCGGTCGTTCAGGGTCGACGCCTAGGCGTCTTCGCCCTCCGCATCCGCGGGGGCGTCACCTTCGCCTTCGATGACGGGCGCGAGCGAGAGCTTGCCGCGGTCGTCGGTCTTGGTGATCTCGACGAGAATCTTCTGACCCACTGCGAGTACGTCTTCGACGTTCTCGACGCGCTTACCGCCGGCGAGCTTGCGCACCTCACTGATGTGCAGCAGACCGTCTTTACCCGGCATGAGCGAGACGAACGCGCCGAAGGCCGCGATCTTCACGACCGTACCCAGGTACTGCTCGCCCACCTCAGGGTTGATCGGGTTCGCAATGGCGTTGACGCGCATGCGGGCCGCCTCGGCCGAGGGACCGTCGACCGCACCGATGTACACGGTGCCGTCTTCCTCGATCGAGATCTGAGCACCGGTCTCATCCTGAATCGAGTTGATCGTCTTGCCCTTGGGGCCGATCAACTCACCGATCTTGTCGGCAGGGATCTGCACGCTGATGACGCGAGGAGCCGTCGGCGCCATCTCGTCGGGGGCGTCGATGGCCTGGTTCATGACCGCGAGGATCGCCATGCGGGCGTCCTTCGCCTGACCGAGCGCCTGCTGCAGCACCGACGAGGGGATGCCGTCGAGCTTCGTGTCGAGCTGGATCGCCGTGACGAACTCGCTCGTACCGGCGACCTTGAAGTCCATGTCGCCCAGGGCATCTTCGGCGCCGAGGATGTCGGTGAGGGCCGCGTAGCGAGTCTCGCCATCCACCTCATCGCTGATGAGGCCCATCGCGATGCCGGCAACCGGCGCCTTGAGGGGCACGCCGGCGTTGAGCAGCGACAGAGTCGACGCACACACAGAACCCATGGAGGTCGAACCGTTCGAGCTCAGCGCCTCGCTGACCTGACGGATCGCGTAGGGGAACTCATCGCGAGCAGGCAACACCGGCACGAGGGCGCGCTCGGCGAGGAAGCCGTGCCCGATCTCGCGACGCTTGGGGCTACCGACACGACCAGTCTCGCCCGTCGAATAGGGCGGGAAGTTGTAGTGGTGCATGTAGCGCTTGCTCGTGACGGGGTTCAGCGAGTCGATCTGCTGCTCCATCTTGAGCATGTTGAGCGTCGTGACACCGAGAATCTGCGTCTCTCCGCGCTGGAAGATCGCGGAGCCGTGCACGCGCGGAATGACCTGAACTTCGGCGTCGAGAGCGCGAATGTCGGCGAGTCCGCGGCCGTCAATGCGCACGCCCTCGGTGAGCACGCGCTGACGCATGATCTTCTTCGAAACCGACTTGTAGGCGGCGCTGAAGTCTTTCAGCGACTCCTCCGGGAGCTTACCCGCCGCAACGCGACCCTCGAGCGCGACCTTCGTGCGCGCCTTGAGGTCATCGTCGGCGGTCTGGCGCTCGACCTTGTCGGCAATCTGGTAGACGCCCGCAAGCTCACTCTGGGCGATCTCTTCGACGGCGTTGTACAGCTCGGGGCTGTACGACAGGAAGACCGGGTAGTCCTGGATCTCCTTCGCTGCCTGTGCGGCGAGCTCGAGCTGAGCCTTGGCCAGCACCTTGATGAAGGGCTTGGACGCTTCCAGGCCCTGGGCGACGACCTCTTCACTCGGCTTGATGGCTCCGCCCTGGATGAGGTTCCAGCTACCCTCGGTGGCCTCGGCCTCGACCATGGTGATCGCAACGTCTTCCGAGCCGTCGGCCGCGGTGACGACGCGACCGGCGACGATGATGTCGAAAACGGCCTCTTCAAGCTGGCTGTGCTTGGGGAACGCAACCCACTGACCGCCACCATTGTTATCGGGGATGAGCGCGAGTCGCACACTGGCAATCGGACCGCTAAACGGCAGTCCCGAGATCTGCGTCGACGCACTCGCAGCGTTGATGGCAAGAGCGTCGTAGAACTCATCGGGAGCGATGCTCAGCACCGTGATGACGATCTGCACCTCGTTGCGCAGACCTTCGATGAAGGTGGGGCGCAGCGGGCGGTCGATGAGGCGGCAGACGAGGATCGCCTCGGTCGAGGGGCGACCTTCACGACGGAAGAACGAACCGGGGATCTTGCCCGCGGCGTACGCACGCTCTTCAACATCGACCGTGAGCGGGAAGAAGTCGAAGCCGTCGCGGGGGTGCTTGCCCGCGCTCGTCGCGCTCAGCAACATCGTCTCGTCATCGAGGTAGGCGGCAACGGCTCCTTGAGCCTGCTGCGCCAGTCGACCCGTCTCGAACCGGACGGTGCGGGTGCCGTAGCTGCCATTGTCGATGACGGCTTCGGCGAACTTGATTTCAGGACCTTCCACGAGGTCTCTCTCCTTTACGCATGTTTGCGCAGCGCCTCCCGCGTTCGGGGGCGCGCGCTCGCGCGGGGCAGGAGCGGGCAGGAAGGGACTGTGCGGCGATTCGGCACCGGGAGTCGGTTCTGGCCAACAGTAGACATCCACCGAGGTCGCACTGAGCGCGATTTCGGGAGATCACCACCGGTGACCAGCTTCGAGCCGGCCTGCTCCGTGCGATCTTCAGTTAGTGGCGCGCAATCGCGCCGTCCATCAGGCTATCAGGCGAGACCTTCGAGAGCGATGATGGATGCTCGCGGCGGGTCGCGCGCGCGGTCAACCTGCTTCGAGCATCCCCCGAATCGGGCACTGCCCACGAGCCGCACTCATGTTGTAGCGTCAAGCTCAGCGCTCCGACCTGGCGCGTGGAACGCCTCACCCTGCAGGAGCAGCACGTGGCCGCGGAGCCTCCCCGCTTTCCCCCTCCCGAGCCGCACGCTGACGCTCCGGGTACCGTCACTCCTTCGGCCCAATGGGCGCCGCCTCACGCACCCATCGACTCACCGTGGGCGGGTACCCAACGCTCACCTGAAGCGGCGCAGCCGTGGTCCGCAGGAAGGCGGTGGGCGCTCGGGCTCGGCATCGCAGCGGCCTCAGCGGGCCTCATCGCTGCCATCGTCGGAGGTTCGCTCGCTGTCGGCACCCTCGCCTCCGAGTGGGTAGAAGAAGGCGGACTCACCGATCCCCTTACCCCAGCGACAGAAGACCTACTCGTGGGCGACCCAGGCTCGCCCGAGCCACTCGAGTCGACAGAGTGCACGGGCGCCTGCTTCGGCCCCTTCCACCTCGAAGAAGCCGCGCTCGACGATGCGACCTTCGACGCGCTCGGCACGCCTCAGATGTTCGAACCACAGGGCACCTACGGAGCCAGCACGGCAGCACTCGAACACGACTATCTCGCGGGCATCTGGGCTGACGAAGGCGGCGGACCGGACGAGTGTTTCTTCACCTACGCGAACGTGCCCATGGCGTATGGCATTGACGATGTTCCCGCGGAAGGCGACTCTGTCTACTTCCTGGCCAGCTATCAGAGCGCGAGTGAGTATTCGACTGCGTATCGCACCATTCGTTTCTTTGAGACCGCCGCCGACGCCCAAGAGCACATGAGCGACCTGCACTCCCTCATTCCGACCTGCACCCGATACACCGTCGGAACGGGCATCGAAGCGTGGAAGGCGACGGTGACCCCCATGCCTGCACTCGACGTGCCGCCCACGGTCGCGGCCGTCGGTTGGGTAGAGCGCGGTGCATATTCGGGGCGCTTCTACGGTATTGACCTGCTGCGCGGCAACGCTGTGATTCGCGCGACCGTCTACACCGACGGCGCGGTAAAGGAGACCGACGTTCGCGCCTACGCGCAGGCCCTGGCCGACAACCTGGCCTCCTGGACGCCCCAAGACTAGGAGGCCTCGACGCACCGCCCGTCTGTCGACAGTGCCGAGGAACGACGAAGGCCGCCACCCGAAGATTCGGGGGCGGCCTTCGCGCAAGAAGTTCGCGGTGTCTGACGACGACGCGCTCACACAGGAGTGTTAGCGGCGCAGACCCAGTCGCTCGATCAGCGAGCGGTAGCGCTCGATGTCGATGTCCTGCAGGTAGCCCAGCAGGCGGCGACGCTGGCCCACGAGAAGCAACAGTCCACGACGCGAGTGGTGGTCGTGCTTGTGCTCCTTGAGGTGCTCGGTCAGGTCTTTGATGCGGCGCGTCAGCAAAGCGACCTGGACCTCGGGGGATCCAGTGTCACCGGGCTGAGTTGCGTATTCGTCGATGATCGCCTTCTTGACGTCTGCTTCCAGTGCCATAGGTGATCCCCTTTCTCCTCGTTGCGCGGCGCCGGGCACCTTCTGTGCCGGCTCTCTTTCTCCGCGGCCGTCGTGACGGCAACCTCACAAGTCTACCAGCCGCGCGGCGCAGTGCTGTCGCGCGGGCGGTAGGGACCTTCGGCCCTACTGAGGTCGAGCATCCGCCGCTGAAATGGGAAGACCCGAGAAAGGAGCGCCGCCGTGGTCATGGGAATCGGAGACATCACCGACCTAGCTGCTGACGATTGCTGGCGGCTGCTCCGCTCGACCAGTCTGGGCCGGATCGCCGTGAGCGCCGCCGACACCGTTGACATCTTTCCGGTCAACTACGCCGTCGACGACGAGAGCATCGTCTTTCGCACGGCGCCAGGCACGAAGCTGCTCGAGCTCGCGATCAACGACCGCGTCGCCTTCGAAATCGACACCTACGATGCCGACCAGGCGTGGAGCATCGTCGTGAAGGGCCACGCCGAACGCATCGAGCGACAGAGCGAAGTGGATGCTCTTGAACAGTTAGGCCTCTCCCCCTGGATACCCACCCTCAAGTACCGGTGGGTGCGCATCCATCCGGTGGAGATCACAGGGCGTCGATTCGCTCTGGGCGAAGAGCCTGAGCGGTTCTAGGCTGAGCCTCGGCAGCTCCGTGGTGGTGCTGCCGCAACCCCTGAATAGACAGGAAGCACCATGACCCAGACAACCCCCGCTCCGTCGCCGGTCGTGCTCGAACGCGGTTTAGTGATCGCGTCGGCGATCGCTGCGATCGTGCTCGGCATCATCGCGCTCGTGTGGCCTGGAGCCACGCTGCTCACAGTGGCGCTGCTCTTCGGTGCCTACCTCATTGTGAGCGGCATCTTCCGTATCGTGCTCGCGTTCACGAGCGATCGCCTGAGCACAGGGTTGCGCTGGCTCGTCGGCATTCTTGGTGTGCTCATCGTGGCGGCAGGCGTCATCGCCCTCGCGAACCCCGCACAGTCGTTGCTCGTGCTCGCGCTCGTGATCGGCATCGGTTGGATCATCGAAGGCGTCGCCCAAATCATCGGCGGCGCAACGGGGCGCACGGCTCTCCCCCGCTGGCTTGCGGTTCTCTCGGGCGTTGTCTCGCTCGCCGGAGGCATCGTCGTGCTCTTCTTGCCCGGTCTCGCGATCGTCACCTTCGTGCTGTTCGCTGGCTGGATTCTCATCGCGATCGGTGTCGCGACGCTGTTCTCGCTGCCGCCCAAGGCACAGACGTCGACCAAGGCACAGGCGTCGAGCGAGGCCGCGCCGGCCCAAACACCTGCCGCGAGCTGAGTCGACTGCCGCACGGCAGACACTGCACCCGACGAGGGGCCGGTCCAGCAGTCTGCTGGGCCGGCCCCTCGTCGGTGAGAGCCTCGAGGCTTGCGCGATCAGCTCTCGAGCGCGCCGCGCACGATGGAGTCGCCGGAATGGGCGGGATCTCCATCGAGAGGCTCCGCGCTGATGTCGACAACGGAGTACCGGTCGAGATCGACGGTGTCGGGTACGACAAAGCTGCCGGAGTCTCCCTCGAGCAGTCCAAGGCTGATGAGCCCGTCAACCTCAGGGGTGAGAAGCCACACCTCGCGCACGCGGTCGTCTACCGCTGGGGCATCCAGCCGCACGTCGATCACTCTGCCTTCATCGCTTTCGACGACAACTGCGTCTCCCGATGCCTCGGGCCACGACGGAAGCGGAGCGAGCGATGCCGCCGCGACGGTCGTCGCTGGCGGGGGCGACGACGGCACCCCGCCGAGCGCTATCACCGTGATGATCGCGGCCGCCGCCGCAGCCGCGATCGCGGGCAGCACGATGGAAAGCACGCGAGGGGCACGAGGAGAACGTCGCTCGTCGAGCGTCGACACCTCGGCGAGCCGCTCACTGATCGGAACAGAACCTGTCGGTAGCGCAGTGAAATCGAGTTTCGCGTCAAAGCCGAGTTCGTCGCGAATAGCTCCCCACACTCGCGCTGGCGGACGCTCGAGGGTCGACTCACCGAGAGTCGAGCGTGCGACGTCGACCGTCGCGCGCAACTGCTCGACTTCGTGCCGACACGACTCGCACTGAGCAAGGTGCTGAAGCACCTCTGGGTCGTCGCTCTGCTCGCCGAGGGCTGCCAAGGCAGCGCGCTCAGGGTCCAGATGCTCCATGGCTCACCTCCAGTCGTCCGCGCAGTGTCGCCAGGCTGCGTCTGATGTGTGATTTGACGGTGCCGAGCGGCAGGCCGAGCCGATCTGCGATCTGCACGTGCGTCAAGTCGTCAAAGAATGCAAGGTGCACGATGGCGCGTGGCACCGGGTCGAGGCGGGCCATTTCATCTGCGATGAGCAGACGGTCGGCGAGTTCGTGCTCGGGGGCTGGCGCTGGCGCCACGTCATGCACGGCGACTGCGTGCTTGACGAGCTCTCGCTCACGTCGCCGTTCGTCATGCAGATCGGCAATGCGGTGGCGTGTGATTCCGGTGAGCCACGCCGAGACGGATGCTCGCTGGGGGTCAAAGGATGCTCGAGCCTGCCATGCCGAAACGAACACCCGCTGCGTGACGTCTTCCGCATCCGCGGCGCTACCGAGAGAGCGTCGAGCGAGCGTATAGACCAGAGGGGACCACTCGGCATAGATCTCGGCCAACGCCGTCTCATCGCCGTCGTGCAGCCGTCGTCCCAACTCGAGCGTGCGCTGCGCGGTGGCCGTCATGCCCACCACCTTTCCACGCCCACGCTCAACCTCCGCGACTGCGGGGGCTTCGAGCGCCATGGTAGCCGCACGACCTGTCATGTCAGCGAGCGCGCTGTCACGATGTAGTTGTCGGTGTAGCTCGATCGATCACGGTCCCACACCCCGCCGCAGGTGATGAGCACAAGGTGCGTCTCCCCCTGGTCGGTGAAGACTTGATCGAAGTCAACCTCGTCTTTCTCGATGCGTTCGACGCTCTCGACCTCGTAGCGGTGCAGCTCGCCCTCGGCGTCGACGACATCGACGAGCATCCCCTCTCGAGCGTCTCTCAAACGGGAGAACGGTCCGACGCCTTCTGCAAGCGAGTCGACATGGGCAGCCAGGACTATTGCGCCTCGACGTGAATCGGGGGCGGAACCGAATTCGTACCACCCCGCAACGAAGGGACTCACGGGCAGAGACATCTCGCCGTTGGACTCGAGACCGTGCGGCTCGATGCCCATGGCGATGTCGAGATCGTCCAGAGTGATCGTCGCGGGTGGTGCAACGGGTGCGAGGTCGTCGACCGTCAGCGAGTATCCCTGACGATCGATGGTGTTCTTGAGCGCGATGATGCCGGGGCCCGGCTCACCGCCCGTGCGGAGCACGGGAGTGGCCGAGCACCCGGCGATCGCCAGGAGAGCGGTGGCGGCCACCACTGCCACCGCTCCCCTGCCGAACGTGAGACTCACGTCTGACGTCAGCCGCGAGCCGCAGCAGCGCGGCGCACTACGAGCGCGGTGCCGAGCGCGAGCATGAGCACGAGCGCGGCTCCGCCCACGAGCAACGCGGGGTTGACGCTCTCATCGACGAGACCTGCCGTACCGGCGGGAACACCGTCGGGGCCCGCACCGAGGCCGCTGATCTCGAACATGACGACCCCGTAGGGCAGTTCGAGGTTCGCACCATAGGCGTGGATGAACGTGGCCGTACCCGCAGCGAAGTTGAGGTCGACCGGCCCAATCGCCGTGGAGTCGTCGGCCGCGACCTGCACTTCAATCTCGTAGCTGCCAGCGGGAACGTCGATGACGCCTTCCTGGCCGGAGGTCACGTCACTGAAGATCGCGTCGCCCCCGGCGAGCACGTTGACGGCGGGTGCTTGGGCCGTGTGACGCACGACGACACGCGACTCTCCAGCTGCGATCGACGAGAGGTCATTATCGAAGCGCGTGAGCGTGAGGTCTCCGTCGGCATTCGGGTGGGCGACCGCGGTGTACGAGGTGCCGGCCTCCAGCGTCACGTCGGCGGGGCCGAGCAGGCTCGTGCCTCCGTCTTCGCTGAAGATCTCAACCTGGTAGTTGCCCGCGGGGACATCGACGAGTGGCTCGACGTCTTCGGGAGCGAAGTTGTCGAGAGTAACGTCAGCGGCTCCCGAGATCACGACGTCGACCGTGGTGCCAGGGAAGGCGTGGACGACCCAGAGGTCGGCCGTGGTGTCGCTCAGGGCGTTCGCCGGTGTGGCGGCGCCGAAGGTGGCGAGTGCGGCGATGCCGACTCCCGCGATGATGCGATTGCGCATGGTTCCTCCTCGATCTGGACACGGGTGCATCGCTGCGGCCCGCTCAGGCAGGTGTGCCTTCATCCACTACTTCCGGTCGAGGCGGCCGGGCGGATGCGTTCCAGGCTGAGAGCTCGCCCCACAACAGCCGAGTCGAAGCTGAAAAGCGAGGTGCTAGGAGAGCGCGGCGTCGAGACCGCTCACAGTAGAGACCAGCCCGACCACCCACAACACGAGGTTGACGCCGCCCACCGCGAGACCCGCGATCGCAAGAGGTCTGCCGCGCGTGATGCCGTTGCCAGTCTCACGCAGTGCGCGTGAACCGAGCACGCCGCAGCTTGCGAGCAGTCCTGCGTTGACGACGAACACAACAGAGAGCGCGACGAGCACGGGAGCCCACGCGCCTTGCTCGTCGCCGGCCTGCACGCGCCGTACAGCTTCGACACCGAGCGCGCTCGCTACAAGGTTTCCCGTAACGGAGACGATGAAGGGAGCAAGGCCCGTCACGAGCGTCCACGTTGCCGCTCTGCTGCGCGCGGGAGGCGGAGCCCACCGACCGCGACCCGGGATGCGCGCAGGAACCTCGCGCGGTTCACGAGTCACGACGGGATCCGGTGTCGCAACGGGCTCGGGCGTGGCAACCGGTTCAGGCGTGGCAACAGGCTCGGGTGTCACCACCGGCTCGGACACCGCGGCGGGCTCGGGCACGCGCACAGGCGCCGAGGGCGCCGCGGTTCCGCACCGCGTGCAGAACTTGGCACCCTCGCGAATCTCGGCGGAGCACGTCGTGCAGAACCGCATCGCTGCCCCACCCCTCGACTCGCGGCACCGTGCCCGGCGCGGCACCGTAGACAGCGCCGTGGGCGTCAGGCTAGCAAGCGTGGCTTTGTGGGAGCATCCCCCATCCACGGGTCGCGAACACTCCTCACCACCGGTGGGGGTCTTGACCAGCGGCACCCGGCGGCGCACACTGGACGAAGATCAGCTCGCCGCCCAGGATGTGTCGGAGGCATCGCCCCGCCCCTGGGCGGCGAGTGCTGTCAGGGCCGATCCGCGTGATGGATGCACCGCCCGCCCCGCGCATGCCACGATGAGCGGGGTGGATCGCCGCATCGACTACACCGCCCTCTTCTCGCCCGTGAGTGCCGAAGACATCCGGCTGTACCGCGCATCATGGTCGGCCCGACAGGGTGTCACATCACCCAGCGCAGTGCAGCTTGTGAGTTGGATCATCGGCGGCGTTGCGGCTCTCTTCGTCATCGGCACGGTCGCCATTCCTTCCCTCGTGGTGGCGGGGGTAGCGATTGCCGAAGGCGAGCCCTTCGCCGCGTTCGTGCCAGCGGTGTTTCCCGTGGTGATGCTCGCGATCGGCGCCGCACTCGTCGTGCGCACCCTGCGCGCTCGCGCGACGCTCTGGCCCGCGCGCGTGCGCATGCATCGCTTCGCCGAAGCGAACGGTCTGGTGTACGAACCGAGCAGTCCGGCTCCGTCGTATCCCGGGCTCATCTTCGGACTCGGTAGCGGGCGCAACGTCACCGACCACTTCCGCACCCTCGACGGCCGCTACCTCGACTTCGGCAACTACAGCTACACGACGGGCAGCAGCAAGAGCAGAACGACACATCGCTGGGGTTTTCTCGCGCTGCACCTCGACCGCGCTCTGCCCCACATGGTGCTCGACTCTCAGCGCAACAACGGCCTGCTCGGCAGCACCAACCTGCCGTCGATCTTCTCCCAACAGCAGGTTCTCTCACTCGAGGGAGACTTTGACTCGCACTTCACGCTGTATTGCCCGCGAGAGTACGAGCGAGACGCTCTCTACGTCTTCACCCCCGACCTCATGGCGTTACTCATCGACGAAGCGGCGCCCTTCGACGTCGAGATCGTCGACCGTTGGATGTTCGTGTATTCGTCGCGACCCTTCCCTGTTGCAGACGCCGCGACCTACCAGCGACTGCTCGGCATCGTGAGCACAGTCGGCGCGAAGACGCTCTCGCAGACCGACCGCTACGTCGACGAACGCATCGGCGAGTTCTCCGCGAACATCGTTGCGCCACAGGGTCAACGACTGCGCCGCGGGGTCTCGGTGATCGGCATCGTCGCGATCGCGGGATTCGCTCTACTCTGGATGACGAGCCTGCTGTCGAGGTTCGCTGGCTGACCATGCACCGTCTCTCACCCGAGGCGAGCATCCGCCGTTAGACGGTC
>Ga0075012_10000973_pt1 | contig 29965 bp, 28 predicted proteins | sample All_14_2_FD_71474 | JGI IMG/M metagenome (GOLD analysis project Ga0075012, IMG submission 71474) | Freshwater microbial communities in response to fracking from Pennsylvania, USA - Allegheny Zone_MetaG_DW_15 | ecosystem: Environmental > Aquatic > Deep subsurface > Groundwater > Drilled...
GTCTTCAAGCTGCCCTTCAAATTGCCCGCCCAGTTGCCCTCCCGGCTGCCCGACTTCACGCTGCCGGCGCCGGTCGCACGCATCGGCGGCAAGCTGCCGCAACTGCCGCCGACGCTGGCCTTCGTCACCGCGCTCAACATGGCGCTCGGCCGCATGATCCCGCGCGAGCCGCTCGAACCGCTGGCCGGCAAGCGTTTCGCCATCCGCGTCCTCGACGCCGGCCTGCACCTGCGCTTCGCCTATTCGGCGCGCGGCTTCCGCCCCATCTTCGACGGCGACAAGCCCGACCTGACGATCTCCGCCAAGAGCCGCGACTTCATTTCGCTGCTGACGCGCGAGGAAGATCCGGACACGCTGTTCTTCAGCCGCCGCCTGCTGATGGAAGGCGACACCGACCTCGGCCTCCTGGTCAAGAACACGCTCGATGGCGTGGAGCTGCCGAGCTTCGACCCGGCCGCCTGGCTCGCCAAGGCCGGTCCGGCCGACCTGCTGCGCCGCCTGCGCAAGCCGCCCGCCGCCTCGCACGGCTGAGACGGACACCGACGCTTGCGGCCGTCCGCCTCGCCGCTGAGCCTCTACCTCGCCGCCGCCTACACGCTGCTGGCCGTCTACGCCAGCCTGCATCCCTTCGCCGGCTGGCGCGATTCCGGCGTCGATGTCTTCGCCTTCCTGCGGGCTGGCTGGCCGCGTTACATCCAGCTCGCCGACCTGCCGATCAACCTGCTGGCCTACGTGCCGCTCGGCTTCCTCTGGGTGCCGGCCTTCAAGCCGCGCCTCGGTCGCAACTCCGCCGTGCTGCTGGCGACGCTGCTCGGCGCGATCCTCAGCCTGTGCATGGAAGTCCTGCAGAACTACCTGCCGACGCGCGTGCCCTCGAACCTCGACGTCGCCCTCAATACCGCGGGCGCGCTGATCGGCGCGCTCGCCGGCGCGCGCTGGGGCGGACAACTGCTCGACGGCGGCCGCCTGCACGCGCTGCGCGTGCGCCAGGTGCGCCACGGCGCGATGGGCGACGCCGGGCTGATGCTTCTGGGCCTCTGGCTGCTGACGCAACTCACGCCGGAGACGCTCCTGTTCGGCAACGGCGACCTGCGCTCGCTGCTCGGACTCGATGCGCCGCTGCCCTACGATGCCGGCCGCTTCGCCGAGATGGAGGCGGCGATCGTCTGCGCCCAGACCATGGCCGTCGCATTGCTGGCGACACGGCTCGGGCGTACGCCTGCCCTGCCGCCGGTCATGCTGCTGCTCGTAACGGCACTGCTGTTGAAGACGCTGGTGATGGCGCTGAGCCTCGGCACCGGTCGCGCCCTCGCGTGGACCAGCCCGGGCGGCGTCATCGGCCTGGCCGGGGGCGTGGCCCTCTGGCTGATCGCCAGCGCCCTGCCCGCCGCGCTCCAGAAGGCCGTCGCCGCCGTCGCGTTGCTGATCGCCACCGTGCTGGTCAACCTCGCACCCGACAACCCCTACCTCGTGAACACATGGCAGACCTGGAGCGCCGGGCAGTTCCTCAACTTCCACGGCCTGACCAAGCTGACCGCCACGGTGTGGCCCTTCCTGGCCCTGCCCTGGCTGATGATGCTGCGCACCGAAAGGAAATCATGAGCACGCCGACCGTCACCGACCTCGCCACCCTGCGCGACGCCCTGCGCGACTTCGCCGCCGCGCGCGACTGGCGCCAGTTCCACACGCCGAAGAACCTCGCCATGGCGATGATCGTCGAGGCCGCCGAGCTCGTCGAGCACTTCCAGTGGGCGACGCCTTTTATTGAAGTTGCTTTGGTTGTAAATAATAAATTGGGTCACGCAGCCAAGACCTTTGCTGTTGAGCCGTTGCAAGGGCCTAAGTTGTTTTTGCATAATTATCTTGGCTTGTCTTGTTTTTCTATTATGCTTGAAGGTAGCAATAAGTAACTAACTAGTGAAGATCATCAACTTCATAGGTGAAGACGGGGAGCGTCTTGCCGTTCTCTTGCATGGGGACGGCATGCCTGATTATTGGGCAAATAGATGGGCGGCGGAACGCCTAAGGACAAATGGCCAAGCCGCGAACTCGATCTCGGCAAAACTTCGCGCTGTCGCCCTGCTTTACAAGGCTCTTCCGGTTGCTGCTGACCTATCACCACGCCTGGTGCGAGGAGAGTGGCTCACAGTCGCGGAAACCGATCATCTACTTCAACAACTAAGCCGCCGCGCGGAGGCTGTCCAGTCGCACGGCGAAGCTGTCTCTCTTATTGCCCGAAAGCGTGAACACAAGGTGGTAAGCCTCGAGACGATGAGGTCCAAGCTCAAAGCGCACGAAGATGGCGAATATGTTGATACCAACACGAGGTTTCTTCGTACGCTCTTCATCCGTGAGTACTTAAGTTGGCGTGCTAACCAGCAAATCGTTTCGCTAAGGGGGGCTAAAAAGGTTGCTCTTGCGGAGGCAGTAGCCCTCGTGGACGCCTACATCGACGATCACACCGCAAGGATTGACGACAATCCCCGTCACACTAGTCCCAAGGGATTAGATAAGGACCGGCAGAATGCCCTGATGGAGGCCATCAGGTCAGACAGCCCCCGCAACCCGTGGAAGAACGATCGATTTATCCGTGTACGGAATCAACTCATCGTTCAGCTCATGCTCGGGACCGGCCCGCGGCGCGGTGGAGTTCTTGGAATACAAACGGGTGATTTCGATCCACTCACAGGTCGATTGCAGATTGTGCGGCGCAAGGACGATCCGGACGATCCAAGGCCGATACAAACAGGCAACAAGCGAGGCGCTAGTCTAGTTTCACTTGGCTACGACTTGGTCCAAACCTTAAAAGCGTATCTGATCCTGCGGCACAAATTATTGGTGCACAAGAAGCGCTGGACTCCCTATCTAATCGTGTCCACCGAGGGCGCACCCCTTGAGCAAAGCAACGTCAACTACATCATTCGGTCGCTGCGCAGCATCCCTGGACTGGAAGGCATTCATCCCCATCTGCTGCGCCACACCTGGGCATCAAATTTTGTGGAGAACGCCGTAGCGGCGGGCGTCGATACCAACACAATCGAGGACGATCTGCGTTGGCTGGGGGGCTGGTCCGAGCGTAGCAACATGCCGTCTCACTACACCAGCACCTACCGACATAGGAACGCGGAAAGGCGCAGCTTAGCGTTACAAGAAAAGCTGGTCTCCCTGGCGAATCCCAAGAACGAATGAGTTCTTCCCAAGACTCCTGGCAAAGCCAGCTCGCGGCTCAACCCCTGCCTGATGTCGTTCGCACGAAACACGGGGTCGCATTTGACCCGCACAGTGACTGGTGGCGCTATAAGACTGGAAATGAAAACGTCAGCTGCAACTTCAGCCACTTGCCGCACGTGACCCCCGCTTTTCTGCATGGCTTCAAGCAGGCCCTCATCTCGGGAGCCGAGAAACATTCAGGAGGACGCACATGCATCTGCTTTGACAACATCCTCAGCGTGCTGCGTTTCACTTCCCTTCGTCATAATACGCCGATCGACCGTCTTACATTTGAGGATCTGGCCCAGTATGCGTCGTCGTCGAAATCACAAAGCTACCGTCTTTGTGGGATTAGGGCATTTGTCCAGCAATGGGCGAAGAAGCGCTGGCACGGCATCGAACCTGGCTTGGCAACGCGCTTCCCCCCTTGCGAAGAGCGTCCGAAGGGCGTTGCCATCGCCACCCAAGATCCCCGGAAGGGCCCCCTTGACGCTCAAGAGTTCATTGCCTTGCTGGAGGCTCTTAACCGGGCGCTGGAGCAGGGCTCAATAGGCCTCGACCGCGCCTTGGAACTGCGCTTGATCGCCCTGCTCGGCGTGCGCCCCGCACAGTTGGCCAAGGCCAAGGTTTGTGATGTCCGCAAGGACCAATATGGCCGAGTCGTCATCAACATGCCGTTGGCCAAAGGCGACGGCAAGGCTACCCGAGGTGAATCCAGGCGTTTCGTGCTCGAGCCTACAACCGGCGAAGTACTTTGGGACTACTGCGTAGAACTCAAACGCGCTTTCGTCAATCGCTTACCGGATTCGAGCGCCGCACCATTGTTTCCGCAATATGTCGTTCAACGAGCAACGAATGCGGACGAGATAGGAATGGAATATCACCCGAGCGCTGGAACCATGGCAGTCCGGATCAAAGAGAACTTGGAACGTGTCCTCGCCACTACACCTTCCGTGCGCCTAGGGGGCGAGGTGCTGCGAGTGGCTGCCAAGCGGCTACGCCAGAGTTTCTGTCAGCGCGGGGCCGACGAAGGTGTGGACATGTATACGCTGGCACACCTGATGTGCCACCGCACGATCAGTGCCGTGAAGGTCTATTTTGAAGTCACCGATCGGATGCGCGCCAGATTTAGCAAAAGGATCGCCGAGCAGATGGCACCGATCGCCAGAGTGTTCAACGATCAGTTGCGTATTCTCCGGAGCCCGGCCGACGCGACGCGCCAGGCCGCGACGGCGCGGATTCCTGACCTCCGTTTGGACCAGTTTGGGAGCTTGCGTTGGCTGGGCAGCGGCGCCGATTGCAGCTGCTGTCAGAAGAAGCGCCCGCTCGGTTGCGTGGCGGGTTGCCCGTCGTTTGAACCCTTCTTGGATGCGGACTTTGAAGGCTTACTTGACCGACTGCTCGCTGAACGTGTCGCGCACGAAGAAGTGGATGAAAGAATCGCAGCGATTCGCGACACTGCCATCTTAGGATGTGCCCAGATCATGCTCCGCCAGCGTGAATTAGTTGCCGAGGCGATCGCGCGATGACCGCGCCCTTCATCTCGCGTGCCGCGCTGGCGGCACGCGCCAATGTCGCCGCTTTCCTCACAAAGTACCGTGATCTCGGGGCATGGGGCATAGGGCAAGATCCCTTTGAGAATGACGCATGGAAGTGCGATGGGGTAGCTGCAAGGGGAAAGCGTGGCTATATATACTTCGCACGCATTGATTACCACGCGAAAAAGTACCGGCGAGGTAACGATCAACCCTCGTTGGTCCCCGACGCGTTGCGCATGCCCCAGGTGTTTGGTGATTTTGCTCGCGCGATGCTTGCCCATTTGCACCTCACGCAACGTAGCACCAACATTTTTAGACGACTTGATGCGCTTCGATTTCTGTTAGCCGCGTTCGAGCGCCCTGGCGCTGACCCAAGTGAGATAAGCGTGGCTGAGCTTGAAGCTGCTTGTGATCTCCTGCGGAAGGCAAAGAGGGGCAACGTGGGAGGTGCGCTGGCTCTGATCTGGCGGACCATGACAGATCTTGAGCTTGTCCAAGCACCGGCGAACTGGGAAAACCCGCTCGAAACGGAGCGCAACGACAGTCTCAAGCTTGGCTCCGAATTTGATTCCAACCGCCATAAAAAGCTTCCCGACCCGAGAGCGCTTGAGGCGTGCGCGGCACTCCTCTGGCGGGACGACCTAAGGGTCCGAGCGAAGCTTATTAGCCACTACGTTGCCTTAGCGCTGTGCGCACCGGAGCGCTGCGGCGAGTTCCTGTTCGCCCCGGCCGACCTTATCGACCCTTGGATTGATCTAGAGACGGGCGAGGAGGGAGTCACGCTGCGCTGGTTCCCTGAAAAGGGGGGACGCCCTCAAACGAAGAATGTGTCGGCCGAAATGAGCCCCATCGCACGCCGGGCATATAACGGCCTGCATGCCCTAACGCAGCCCGCACGTGACCTCGCCAAGTGGTATGAGGACAACCCAGGCAGAATGTACTTGCCGGCCCATTTGGAGTACCTGCGCGACAAGAACGTCATCCATCTCGACGAAGCCCACGCAGCGCTGTTTGGGGGCAGCGTTAGACCTTTAGATACGTCCAAGAGGGAAGACGGCTACGCGCGGCATTTCCTGAGGGAGAACCAGGTTCAGATAGTAAGGGGTGCCTCTGGGAACTGGGGATCTCGACCGGCGACGCTTCGCTTCGCTGATCTGGAGAAGGCGGTCCTGCGTCAATTGCCAGAAGACTTTCCGATCATGGACCCACACACTGGGATGAAGTACTCCCAAGCGTTGTGCGTCCTGCGGCGAGGGGAGTTCGGTGAGCATAAGAACCACAGTGGCATGCCCCCCATCCTTCAGCCGTTGAGCAACGATCAGCTTTATGCCGCATTGGGTAATCACGCTCAGTCAACGTCGATCTTCGCACAGCACGGCATGACTGGCCTTAACGGCGCTTCGCTGCGAATCACCAGCCATCAGTTGCGACACTACCTTAATACCATTGTGCGGCGTGGCGACAAGCGGCTCACCGAGGAAGAAATCGCCCTGTGGTCAGGCCGCAAGGGTGTGCACCAAAACGCCATATACAACCACGAGAGTGATAACGATCGGGCGCATAAGGTGGAACTGAGGTATGGCTTCCGGAGCGACATCCTTCCCTTCGGCGATGCCATGGAGACGCGCGTATTTGTTAGGCGCGACGAGTTCGGCAACATCGAGAAGATCACCGCCCACATCACCGAGTGGGGATTTTGCTTGCATGACTATATGCAGTCCCCATGTCCGATTATGAAGAACTGCATTGAATGCCGCGAGCACGTATGCATCAAGGGGGATGCGCGCGCGCACAAGGTGTTGGAAATGCTCTACGCCGATTCGCGCGCATTGACAGAGGCGGCCCAAAGGGATGCCACAACTGGCATACATGGGGCGGACGAATGGTTTGCGGTCCACCGGAAGCATGAAGACCTGTTTAGGCAGTTGCTGGAAATCTTCGCCAGTGCAGATGTTCCTGACGGCACGCCGGTCTGTCTGACCACCGTGAAGACACCCAATCCGATCAAGCAAGCATTGGCCCGGCGCAAAATTCCGATTGGGTCCGTCGCTCAAAAGATTCAGAGTATGAGAGACGTGGCACTCTTACTCAGCGCACCCGTTACCAACGACAACACGAGGAGGGGGGACCGTGCCGCCTAGCAGACCCACTGCACGCAAGTCGCGCGGTGCTAACTTGACTGACGATGCCATAGCCAGCATCGTTCGTATGCTGGACAGTTGGGACGGCAAGCTGACGTGGGATTTGCTCGTCGCGCACATCCACAAGCAGCTTCGCCTTCGCTACACGCGCCAAGCGTTGGATCGCCATGTTCGAATCAGCCAAGCCTTCCAGGCCCGGAAGAAAGCCGTTAGGAAACAGCCTCCGAAAGGCACTCCTGAGCAGGAGCGCATCAGGTCGCTGGAAGCCGAGAACGCACGGCTAGAAAGGGAGAACCGCAATTTGCTAGAGCAGTTCCACCGCTGGCTCTACAACGTTACGAGCGTCAGCCACAAGCACTGGGAAGAGGACTGGCGCCTGCATCGCGAAGCGATCCGTGCCGCGCTGGACAAGCCGTTGCCACCCCCCGGCCGCCAAGGTACCAAGCGAAGTGGCAAGGAATGAGCTATCTGCTCAGGGGAAGAGACCCTACGGACGTCGGCGGGCAGCAAAGGAGCCATACAAATCTGGGTTGGTTTTCTGACGTGCTCACGACTCTCCAGCTCGTGGTGGCGCGGGATACTTGACTCCATTCTTGAGCATCTTGGCTCTAGCGGCGGCCAATGGGTCAATGCCCATCACGTCAGCCAACTCTACCAAGTAGATCAAGACATCGCCGATTTCGTCGGCGACCTCGGCCCGCTTGACCGCGTCGGTGGGAATGCTTCCGTCCGACCATTGGAAGTGCTCAACCAACTCTGCCGCTTCGACAGACAGAGCCATGACCAAATTTTTGGGCGTGTGGTAGCGGATCCAGTCGCGGGCCAAACAAAATGCACGCAGTTCGTCGCGTAGTTCTGTCAAGCCATTCGAGTGCATTTATGCCTTCCTTTCTCCCTCAAGTCTCTCATGAACAACGGAAAGCGTTCAACCTTGCGGATTCCGGTCTTCATCGTCACCAAGTCCGACGATGTGATCAGTTAGTCTGAAGCTCACAATCAGCGTTGGACGAACGTGCTTGGGTGTTTACAGCTGGCCGTTTGGGCAAAACGCGCCCCGGAGCCGTCTTCTGTGTGGCGTTGACGCTCTGACCGTTCCTCGGCCATTGCCGCCGTTTAGATGCCGAGACGTTTAGGTCTGGAGTGCCGACGATAGCTGCCGGTGAAGCCTACTTGCCTAAGGTTACGATCGTTAGTACCGTCCCATCCTGTACCTTGAGCGATTGAACCGTCGCCATTCGCCGTGCAATGTCAGGACCACTGAGCCATCGATTTGCCGGTTCCTTCGTTAGGCGAGACATCCCGGCTGCAGCCCCGTACAAAAGTGAGAAGCCTTCCGCCTCACAATGCATTTCCGCTTGAGGCCAGATATCGGTCGACATCACGCTATTGCGCATAAACCATTCACGCTTACTTTGACCGTGACAGACTAGGAGTGCGGGCTCGGCGGAGCATCGTACAAGCTTTATGGCTGCAGCAGATACGCTGCACTTGAATTCTTTCGATACCTTGTCGGCCGTACCGAACGACACCGGCTTGCCGGCTACACGGGGAAGAAATAGATAGCTAGGAAGAACTAGCTGAGAGGCAAAGTCATTTGCGAGCGCTTCAATGGACTTCGCTTCGCTATTCTGCGGTGCGATATCTTCCTTCGCGCAAATGAAGCCCTTTCGTCCACGGTCTTCAATGAGGTGTGCTAACTCATGTGCAAGAGAAAATCGCTGCCTTAGCGGATGGCTATCACTGTTTATGGAGATGATCGCCGCTTCATCCGTTCTTACCAGGCGAGCATCACATCCTGTAAGAGGCCGCTGCTTGATTGAAGCCCCTAAATCAAAAGCAATGGCTTCCAGGTCGATATCAGCCGGATCGTCGACCCCAAAGCTCCAAAGTATTCGTTCCGGCTTAGAAAGTTTTTCAGGATTAACAATCAAGGTCATCGCGATTGACCAATCCCATTTCTATTAAGTCGTCCCAAAGACTTTCTAGATCTGACTCAGATTGTTTCTTTCCATTCCTAAATGCAATAGCCAACTCTTGGCCACGAGGACTGGATAGAAGTTCATTTATCTTCGATCGGATGACTCCAATGGACGGTCTTGGAATTGCATTCAATACTTGCTTGGATGCTTCCTTAAGGCCGTTGCGAGCAGCTACTAGCCGCTGCTTTCGAGCGCTTATAGTCCGCTGTAGGATTCCTGCCCTCAAACTTTGGATTGCTCCATCAAAGTCTGCATCGTCTTCGCGCTCCTCGGCCAGCAATTCAGAGTCAGGAAGCGCGGCAACGTCCGCGACCATGCAGTCGGTCAAAGCGCGGAGCCTGCTATGCGCATTACGCTCGTAAGATCCGCTCATGATTTATTCCCCCTCAGCGAGAGACGCTCCAGCCCGCGCCTCAGACGCTTGCGGGCCGTTTCGTACTCGGTCTGACTCATTCCCGCCATTTCGCGCAACTCGGCGGGGGAGATCTCGTCTTCGATCCCCATGAGAATCATGCTCACCTCGGAATCGTTCTTGAAGTTTTCTTCGATGGCGGCGATATCCCTAGCTGCCGCCTGGCGGTCTTCTTCGCTGATGAGGCTCGCCTCGACCGACGGAACGCTTTCCTCGGCCACCAGGTCGATCGGATCCTCATCTTCCGCCGCCACATCGACATGATCCGCCGCTAGCACCTCGGATTTCTGGCGCTTGAGATGCCGAATCCCATAGGCAACGCTTCTCATGGCGTTGCTGAAAAAGCGTTCGAACGGAACGTGGATCGGCCAGAGCCGGTCCCGTGCCAAAAGGCGCTCAACGGTCTCGTTGATCAGGTCGTGAGGGTGATCGAACCGCGTTCCGACGATCATGTGCTTCGCCTCCTTGCGCAGGCGAGCCAATGCCTGGTCGTCGAGGCCTTCCAGCGCTTCGATAACCTGTCCCTCAGTCGCCGGCGGACCGTTTTTCGCTGACAACCCGTCTCCCTTTCACCATCCCACATTCGCTATGGCTGGAAAGTCGGCAAGTCCGGACATATGTCCGGTTTTTTCAACTTTCCAGCCTATATCTGTAGGGCTACCGAGCCAGACGTGTCCAGCATAAAAGTGTCTGGCCGAAAGCCCACCGCGGAACGGCCTCGAACCGGCGATTCTCGTCCACCAGAGCCGTCTGCGGCTTGAAATCGTATTGTGACGCCCTCATATAAGGCGCACAAGTAGAAAAAGAAGGGGCGTTTGAGTGGCGAAAGACCAATTTTGGATTTTGGCTCTATCGGGAGGAGGCGCTCGAGGCCTGTTTACCGCGAAGATTCTCGAGCAGATCGAGGCGGAAATCGGTTGCCCCATCGCTCAGAAGTTCGACCTGATAGCTGGGACGTCGATTGGCGGCATCTTGGCGCTTGGGCTCGCCAACGAGATCCCGGCGACCAAGTTGGTTGCCCTCTTCGACCAGGTGAGCGACATCTTCAAACCGCGCAACTGTTTCCTGCCGAACTGGGGTCTGTTCAAACCCATTTATCGAAACCGATGCCTGAAGCAGCTGCTCGAACAAACATTTGGGAACGCAATAATCGGGGACCTCAAGCACCGCATCGTGATCCCGTCGATCAACTACACAAAGGGCGAGCCGGGCTTCTTCAAGACGCCCCACGACGTCGGTCTGTACCGGGACTGGAGTCGCCAACTAGTGGATGTCGGCATGGCGACGGCGGCGGCACCGGTCTTCTTCCCTATCTATTCCTTCGACTCGATGCATTTCGTCGACGGCGGCCTCGTGGCCAATGCACCGGGATTGATTGCGGTCCACGAGGCCATGCGTTTTGCCGGGCATCCTGACGTCGAGACGATCCATGTGGTTGCAATCGGCACTGCGGCGCGCGGAACGGCGATGAATGCCGGGGTTTCGGATGACATGGGCGTACTTTCCGTCACAAAGAGGGGCTTCCCCTGGGTGACTGCCGGATGGCGCCGACGCCTCTTCGAGTTGACGATAAACGCCCAAGAAGCGATGAGCAACTCCATGCTCAAGCACTGGATTGGGGATCGCTACCACTTGATCGACAGCGTGCCGCGCCCCGAGCAGACCAACTACCTGGCGCTTGACGATGTATCGGCCGAGGCTAGGGAGACGCTCCTCGGCCAAGCGAATGTCGCCGGGCAAACCTTGTTAACGACCAGTTTTCTGAACCAACTGCGCGAGCACGAACCCGGGCCAGTTCGCTTCTTCCACGGCCCCAACAAGAACGTATCGGAGTAATCCATGGCCCTTAACCTTAACAAACTGCTGCATCGCACTTCCGGCACCTGCTTCATCGGCAACATCACGCCACCGACCAAGGAAGTAGCGAACCTGAAGTCGGCAAAGGATCAGATTCAGAAGCATCTGACGACAGCGATTCCTGCCTGGCTTAAAGAGCGCCTGGGAGACGACCAGGTCGCAATCCCTCGGTTCCGAACGCAGGGTTCGCAGGCGTACGGCACCTGCAACAGTCCGTGCAACAAGCCGCCGCAGGAGATGGACTGGGATTTTGGCATCTATCTTCCCGTATCGCTTTACGACGACAACGCCATTCACCCGACCGTAGCCGCCAAGAGCTACTACACCATGGTCGAGGAATCCATTGCGCCGCTCGCCAAGAAGAACGGATGGACGCTAAAACGTAAGCCGACCTGCGTACGTGTTGTCCTCGGGGCACAGCATCACGCCCATGTAGATCTGCCCTTGTACGTCGCACCGGACGCGGAGCTCTCCAAAATTAAGGAGATAGCAACGCTCAAGGCGATCGCCATGGACAGCGTCTCGTTCAGGGAGGCAGCCAAGCCGGTAATCACCTGGGATTCCTTGAAACGAATCTCTCTTGCCTGCGAAGATGGCACTTGGAGCGCATCGGATCCCGGGCGAGTCGTCTTGTGGTTTGAGCGCAAGCGAGACCGCTATGGCGCCCAATTGGTGCGTCTTTGCCGTTACCTCAAGGCGTGGCGTGATCAAAAGTGGCTTTCCGGTGGCCCGAGCTCCCTCCTGTTGATGGTGTGCGCCGTCCAGGCGTTGGACCGCTGCACCGAGGAATTTTCAGAACGCGATGACTTGGCGCTCCGTTACATTCTCGCCAAGCTCGGCGACCAGCTGCAGTCGTCTGTTTACGAAAATGCGGTAAACGAAGGCGAAGATCTCAACCGGCTGAACGCCTCGGAGAGGATCGAGGCCGCCACCAAGGCGAAGGAGTTCTATCGGGATCTGGATGCCGCAATCAGCTTGAGTCCGGCTGCAATAACCCAGGCCATTACGTGGCTCCGGGTTCATTTGGGAGAGCGGCTGCCGAACGATTCTGGCTGCGTGAGTTCGGATAACGGACCCCAGAATATTCGGCAGACGCCGCCGACTCGGGCCGCGGCGCCAATCGTAACGGCAACTTCGGCCGGCTAGTAGCGCAGAGTCGTGCGTGACGCTGCACATGTGGACGCAAACCGCGCTGTCCACCGGTACCTCGTAAGTCATGGATTTCAGGAAGAGACACCCCGCCGGCGGCGGGGGAAGGACGCAGCCCACGTCGCCTACGTGGGCACGCTTCCCGATACAACCGTGCCGTGGCATATCCGGCTCGAGATCGTCGACTGGGACTTTATCGACTATCCGAGGATTGAGCTTCTGTCGGCACCCGAAGGGTTCATGCCACATGTCGATGAGGACCGATGCCTTTGCTACCTGGCCTCCGGCTCTCTGATTCTTCCGCGGAACGATCCCGTCGGTTCCCTGCGTCGTTGCCTCATTGCCGCGGCGCAGGAGCTAGATCGTCAGGCTAAATCGGGGTACACGGAAACCGAATCGCAATACGAGTTTTCGCGATATTGGTCAGGGTCTAATCCTGCCCTCATCGGTACCGTAGGCACCAGCGAGCGCGCGAAGAAGACGACTGGTTGGATTCTTCCGAGCGGCAGACTTCTCATCAGTGATGATCGGGATGAGGTCGTTCGCCTTTACCAATCATTCACGAACGACGACGCAGGTGAAAAAAAGCCGTCTTGCATCCCCGCTTGGGTCATTCCCATGTCTCGGGCTCCGTGGCTCACTCAGGCCGGTCCGCCATCGACATGGCAGGAACTATGGGACTGGCTGGCCCAAGTCGATCAAAGCGCATGCGATCGACTCTTCAACGTCGTCGGCCGCGACGAATTCGTCAAAGCGCGAGACGCAGCAATTGTCTTCCACCACGACTCCACTTGGTTCGGCTTCCGCAGCGCAATTCCGTCGACGACTGCTACTGCCTTTACGCCAAGACCGGAAAGATTGGCCGTTCATCTACGGGACGGTAAGGGGAAGCGGCTGAAGATCAGCCGTTTTCAACTTTTTGAGGTCGGTCCGGAATACATCCACGGCCGCAACCTTGCAGGGGATGCGTCGCTGGCGGGATTGACGATCCATTTGGTAGGTGCTGGAGCAATCGGTGGATTCCTTGCGGAGGCGTTGGTACGCCTGGGCGCCGGAAGCGGTGGCGGCAAATTGAAGATCATTGACCCCGACATTCTGGGTCCAGGAAACCTCGGGCGCCACAGCCTAGGGCTGGATCACCTGTTTGAACCAAAGACCGAGGCGCTCGCCATCGATCTAAAGCGGCAATTTCCCCATGCGAACGTTGTCCCGCTCGAGGGCGACGCACGAACCATCAAGCATCTCTTCGTCGCCGATCTCATCGTCGATGCCACCGGCGAGGAAGCTCTCTCGCTTGTTCTAAACGAGGAACACCAGACTGTCTTGCGGAGTGGCAAGCATTCGGCGCCCATGCTTTTCGTCTGGGTTTTGGGGAACGGCGAAGTGGTGCAGGCACTCCTGAGCGACGGCGGGCAGCGCGCCTGTTTCGAATGTTTGACCATTCACCACCCAGGGGCCGTACCAAAGAAGCGGTACGAAATACTGAAGGAACAACCAACCCAAACTAGAATCGGTTGTGACGTCGTTCGCCCATATGCGGTTTCTGCACCGATGACCGCGGCGGCCCTCGCATCCCAGATGATCGCGGACTGGAAGACCGGACGGCCGTCGCCGCGATTTCGATCCTTGTTTCTCAATCGCGGCGATCACCTCTACGATCGTGATCCCGACGGTGACCCGAAACACCTTTCGGGATGTCCCACATGTGGAACGACCTGAAACTGCGCTGTGACCGCTTGCCGGCTGAAATATGGATCTGCCCTGCACCGCAGCGGTCGATCGCATCGTTTCGTCAGATCGGCGGATCAGCCACGGAGGCCGGCGGCATCCTGCTCGGATACCGGCGCGGTCAGCATCTCGAGGTCTTAGAGGCCACAGTTCCTCAGGCAAAAGACATTCGGAAGCGAGCGCGCTTCTATCGAAGCGACACAGGCCATCAAACCATTGCCACTGATCGTTGGCGTCAAAGCGACGGCTATATCCATTATCTCGGTGAATGGCATACGCATCCAGAATCGGAGCCAACGCCCTCGAGCTTTGATCGGAGGGAGTGGATAAAGCTGTCCCGGCGTCAGCCGCATCCACTGCTGTTCATCATCGTCGGCACAACTCATTGGTACGTCGAATTTAAAGGCGAATCGTGGCTACCAACGATACCGACTTCTATCAGGGGCGGCGTTCTATCGCCAACCTAGAACAGTAGGAGAAATTGCATGGGCAAGGGGATCAAAATGTCGGCGGCTGTTGATCAGCACGGGAAACCTTACACGGTCGGGATGTTGGAGGTCATGCATGACAAAAAGCAGTCGCTGCCAACGTTGTCATGCGAGGATCCCAAGTGCGGCTGTTCCGTTCGATTCGTACGTCGTTATCAACAGAATCGGAAGGCCAGAGCTGATCCCGTTGAGGTACCCGCGTACATCGGACTGACCAGCACGTCCGAGCATGAGGACGATTGTCGTTACAACGCGAAGGTGCGTATGACGGTGATCGCTGCACAGTCCGATAAGGATTTCCTTGGGGAATTCGAAAGCGGGAAACGTGAACTGCGCCTGCTGCTTCTACACAACGGACTTGGTGGTCCGGACCTTTCCAAGAGCAACGCGCGAGGGAATGGTGGTGAAGTGCCGTCAAATGCGGGTGTCAGCAAGAAGAAGACGACTGTCGAATTTGCCCAGAGCGACAAGAAATTAGACAGTTACCTAAGCACGACTGCAGACATAGTGGCTCTACGCGCCATTTGCGAATCAGATGACGTCTTGGCTGCGGAACTTACCTTGCGGCTTGGAAAGAAACGCATCCTATGGAAGGACTTCTTCTTTGAACAGGACCGTTACGACGAAGCTTGGTCCATATTGAAATCCGGGAAAACATATCCGATGGCCCTTGTAGGGCGGGTGCGTGCCCATAATCCGGCAACGCCACCACAGAAGAACGGGTATCTGAATCTACAGTCTTGCTACAGAAATACGGACAAGGAAGACGAAAGGGATGTCTTTGAGGTCAGCCTTGGCTATGCCGACGACAAGTGGCTCGCGAAGTTTCCGATCGGAAGCGAGATTGTGATGTTTGGCATCTGGAAGCATGGCGACGTTAAGACCGGCCAAGGTAAGGATCGGCGCGATAGCAAGCGAACGGTCACGTACAACAACCATCGGCTCACTTTGTATCCGAAGGCACGGCGCCAAGTTGTCCCTGTAAGTCCTTAACGACGGCTACGGATTCTAGAATTCAGGTCATTCCACACTGACTCGGCACCCACGTCGCCCCAATATTTGCCGCCTGTTTCAACCTGATCGGCATAGAGGCGCAGCGGTCCCTTATCTGCCGGAAACCCGCCCCTCGTTCAGCGTGGCCGTACGACTGCTTTGGCCGAGGAGCTGCCTCATGCCTGCGACAATGGGCAGCCTAGCGGTCACGAGCACCGGTCTGGCGCTCCTGATCACCGGCATTTTCTGATCAGATGGAATCGGTATTGCTGATCGGTTCGAATTGGATTGGGTGCTCACGAGCGACCGGAATCCGCAAACCTCGACACTTAGCCAAACATACAGTAGCTCTCGATCACAAAACAGAGACCATGGGCGATGCGAGCACGCGCAGATCGGTGTCCGGAGCCCCCCACCTTGGCCGCAATTGCATGATGGGAACCTTGTACAGTAGGATGCCGACGTTCTAAGAACAGTGACACCCGATGGACACGTCTCGCAAGGGCAGCCCTTCCCAGAACGGGAGCATCTGGCTTGTCGTCCAGCATAGGAAAACATTTAATGAGCCTTGACCTGAAGCGATTCTGCGTGATCGGCCTCCATGGAAAGTTCGATATCGAGATACCCATTACCGACAATAAGCTAATTCTCGTCGGCGTAAATGGCCTCGGCAAGACGACCGTCGTAAACCTGCTCTATTTCTTGCTAACCACCCAATGGGCACGGCTACTCGATTTTGAGTTCAGCGCACTCGAAATGGACCTTAATGGCAAGAAAATTCATATCTCGCGAGAAGATCTTCAATCGAAGTTGAAGCTCTCTGACCGCTATGAAAAGGCGCTGGCACGATGGGCAGGCCGGCTACCCTTTCCGCAGCGATTGCTGGAGAGCATCTTTTCACACCCGCTCTATGCCATGCTCAGCGATCTTCCGGTCCGGTCACGGGATAAGGTAGTCATAGATATCGCACGCGACGTAAACGTTCCGTCTCATTATGTGGCACGAATCGTTGCGGACATGCCTCGCTCTGTACAGGAAGACCTCTTTAGTAGATCGGAGAAGGATGCGCCGTCCATCGTCGAATTCGTAGACGTATTAAAGGAATCCGAAAATCATCAGGTAATTTACTTGCCGACGTACCGTAGGATCGAACAAGACATTAAGTCGATCTTCCCGAATCTGGATGAGGACGAACTGCGCAAGATCGCATTCAGAGGCGAACGGATGGTCAGCCAGAGAAATCGTGGACATGTCGAGCTCATTCAGTTCGGTATGCAGGACGTTGAGAGCAAGATTGCTACCGAGCTAGAGGCAATCCGCGAACGAACGAGAAGTCAGCTGACCAATCTCACCGGAAGCTACCTGAAGGACATTATCGGGAACCGCGCAGATGCAATCACTACAGACTTTTTTCGCGGGATGGAAGACAAAGTTGTAGAAGCGGTTCTCGATCGCGTTGAAGAGAATACGTTGAGCGCGGACGATAAGCGCGAAATCCAATCCGCTATCCGAAGAGTTCGCGAAGGCAATTCCGGGCAAGAGGTCCGAGATAAGTATCTAGCCTACTTCTTCTCTCGACTCCTCGAGATCTACGTGAGCCTCGCGGACAGCGAGCAGAATATCCGGCGCCTCGTAAAGACATGCAATCGGTATTTGGAGCGTAAGACTTTGCGATACAACGATAGTGCATTCACCGCTTCGGTAGTCGATGGGGACGGCGCGACCCTTCCGTGGACCGTCTTGTCTTCCGGCGAGAAGCAAGTTGCATCGCTATTCACTCATCTCTTCCTTTCAAGAACTTCAGAACAGACAGTCATAATTGACGAGCCGGAACTTTCGCTGTCTGTGCAATGGCAGAAGAGCCTTCTACCAGACATTGCCGATTCAGAGAATTGCAAGCTGCTGATTGCCGTGACGCATTCACCATTTATCTACGCAAACCGACTGGATCCGTACGTGCTCGACCTTTCCAAGTGCATCTCCCCCTCAAGGTTGTAAGACGCGCTGTCCATGAATTACGTAGACTTTCTGAGGAAGGAGGCAGAGGGCTCGCATGCACAGTTCCATCAATTCCTTCTTACGGTAGGCCAGGAAGGCCCGGACTCTCACTATTTCTTTTTTGAAGGAGATGATGACCCGCTGTTCTACCTGGATCAGGCGCAAAGCTTCCTAGAGAACCGCACATACTACGAGTTCATTTGCCAAGGGCGTGAGGGGGTACTAAAGGTTCACGAACTTGTTGCGAGGGATGGAAGGGCTTCGGATCGCACTCATTTTTTTGTGGACAAGGATCACAACGACATAATGGGGGGTGTCCAGCCAACGGCCCCCAGCGTTTTTCAAACCTACTGTTATTCGTTTGAGAACTACCTCGTTTGCGATCGAGTGCTGCGCCGGTTTTGGGGAGAGCGGCTCCACCTTCCAAGTACCGATCAACGCCTTGCGGAAACGATGGAGCTCTTCCGGGAAATGCGCTCGTCTTTGATGAAACGCATGCGTATCCTCATGGCCATTGTCCTAATCGGTAGAGGTATCGAGGGACGCCAGCAATTGAAGCTAAACCTCAACAACATAAATCTAGATAAGGTCTTGAAGATCGATTTGGGAGCGCGGCGCGTCGGTTGGATGCGCGACGGTTTCCGACACTTTCTTTCCGCATCGAACATGACTCAAGCTGGCATTGGCCCAGTACGATCGTCGGACATCAGACGGATATGCCGTCGCTATCTCGCCGCCGGTGACCCCAAGCACTATGTCCGTGGAAAATTCGAGCTTTGGTTTCTGGTCAGGTTCTTGATGATCAAGACGAAGGAGCTCGCGGATCGCAAGCTCGCGGCTTCGGCAGGAGTTGCCCGTGCCCGTCCCAAAGAGAACATAACGCTCTCTAACTGCATAATCCAGTTGGCCCCTCTTTGCCCATGTCCACAGGATGTTAGTCGGTTCCTCATCTCGAGGCTCGGCAATCCGCAGCCCTAGCGCTGCGACGAAGACACTCTCCGCACCACAGGTGCGGCTGGCAGTTCGTGCGCATCCGCGGCACAGTGTCCTATCGCAATTCAGAGCTCGCCATGCCGCCGGTGTTCGGGCGCATGACCGTTTAGGTCGACGTGCTGCCTGTTATCGCTGGCATGAGGCAGGTCGTCGGCCTTTGTGGACATTGAGAGATACGAGGCGCTACGCCAGCAGCTTGCATTTACTGACCAAACGACAGCTACGGTCAAAGTAGCTAATGAGCGCCAACAAGAACTCCATGCGGACATGTTGCCTATGCCGATGGAGAATCACCATTGTTAATATCGCCCTCTCTATATGAAGCGCTTTCACTGAGCTACGTAGGCACAATGACCATCAGCACGCAACCATCAGTCGAGAAAAATGAGCGGCCCACAACGGCCGAGGTTCCGAAGACAAGCGACACCACCCTCGCTGCCTTCATCTGGAGGAACGCTGAGGACCTTTGGGGCGATTTCAAGCACACCGACTTCGGCAAGATCATCCTCCCCTTTACCCTGCTACGCCGCCTGGAGTGCGTATTGGAGCCAACGCGGGAGGCAGTCCTGGCCATGCACACCAAGGTCAAGGATAGGGGCATCGACGTGGGTCTCGTCCTTCGTCAGACAGCCGGCCTTCCTTTCTACAACACTACGCAGTATTCGCTGTCTACCTTGGGGGCGACCAAGACCAAATCTAATCTTGAAGCCTACATCGCAGGTTTCTCCGACAACGCCAGGGTCATCTTCGATCAGTTCAATTTTATCGACACGATCGCCCGCCTTGCTCGCGCTGACAACCTGTTCAAGATTTGCCAAAACTTCGCGTCTACTGATCTGCATCCAGACGTGGTCCCGGACCGCGTGATGTCCAACGTCTACGAGCACCTCATTCGCCGGTTCGGTGCCGAGGTCAACGAGGCGGCCGAAGACTTCATGACCCCCCGTGACGTGGTCCATCTGGCTACCACCTTGTTGCTGGACCCGGACGACGATCTGTTCAGAAACAACCCGGGCCTTATCCGCACCCTCTACGACCCGACTTGTGGCACCGGAGGGTTCCTGACCGATGCTATGAACCATGTCGAAGGGTTCCGCGCCCGGGACAAGGTCCCACCAGTGCTGATTCCCTACGGCCAGGAACTGGAGCCAGAGACCCATGCCGTCGGCCTAGCCAACATGCTGTTGCGCCGATTGGAAACCGAGCCTGCCCGCGACTTGTCGGCCAACATTGCTGGTCCGGCCTCCACCCTCTCCAAGGACGCCTATGCCGGCAAACATTTTCACTACTGCCTTGCCAATCCACCCTTTGGCAAAAAGTGGGAGAAGGATCAGGCCTACGTCGAGCGCGAGGCCAAGGAAAAAGGCTTTGATGGTCGTTTCGGTGCTGGTACACCGCGTGTGTCGGATGGGTCGATGCTCTTCATCCAACATCTAATCGACAAACTCGAGCGTCCGGAGAAGGGGGGCGGCCGTGCAGCCATCGTATTGTCTGGCTCCCCTCTCTTTACCGGTAACGCAGGTCAGGGAGAGAGCGAGATCCGTCGATGGCTGCTTGAAAACGACTACATTGAAGCCATCGTCGCCCTACCCACGGACATCTTCTTCCGCACGGGCATCGGCACCTATATCTGGATCCTGACGAACAAGAAGCCGGATGAACGTAGGGGCAAGGTCCAACTGATCGATGCCACGGCCATCCACTCGCCTATGCGGAAAGGAGAAGGCAACAAACGGCGCTTTATTAATGACGTTCAGATTCAGCAGATTGCGCGCCTGTATGCCGACTTTCAAACTCGCGAAGACGTCCGTATCGTGGAGTACCGCGACTTTGGTTACCGACGCATCAAGGTATTGCGCCCGCTTCGACTGATCGCCGAGGTCCGCGAAGAAGGTATCGCTGCTTTCCAGGCCAGCAAAGCCTTCGTCAAGCTGGGTGAGGGCGAGCAAGCTGGCTGGATCAACCTGCTGCGCGACCACCTTGGCCAAATTCACCCTTACGCATGGTTCGATACCCTTCTTGAGAAGTCGAACAAGGTCGGCTTGGGTAAGGTGGGCAAGCCGCTGGCTGCTGCACTAGTAGCCTCCTTCGGCGTTCGCGATCCCAATGCCCCCGAGGTCCTCGACGAGGATGGAAACCGCGTGCCCGACAAGGAGCTTGAGGAGTTCGAGAACGTGCCCTTGGACCAGGACATCGACGAGTACATGGCTGTCGAAGTCCTGCCCCATGTATCAGACGCATGGGTGGATGCTAGCTACACCGATGAGCGGGACGAGCAGATCGGTAAAGTCGGCTACGAGGTCAACTTTAACCGCTACTTCTACAACTACATCCCACCGCGCGACCTGCATGAGATTGATGCCGAACTGAAGGCAGTGGAGAAAGAAATCGCCGCGTTGCTTGACGAGGTTGCGGAATGACTACTCATCTTGCCTATACGGAGCTCAAGCCCTCCGGGGCTGACTGGTTAGGCAAGGTCCCTGCACACTGGGACGCCCCACCATTGCGCGTATTTCTGTCCCTACGTCGGAACATAGTTGGGTCTGACAGCGTAGAAACAAAGCTACTCTCCTTAACGCTGCAAGGTGTCATAGAGAGAGACTTGGAAAACAAGATGGGGAAGATGCCGGCATCATTTGACGGTTATCAACGCGTATCGCCGGGCGAAATGGTGTTCTGCTTGTTTGACATGGACGAAACGCCAAGAACCGTTGGTGTTTCTGCACACGAGGGAATGGTCACCAGCGCTTATACAGTGTTTCGTCCGACATCAACAATTTGGGCGAAATTCCTCCATTACTTTTTTCTACATGTTGATGAATTCAAGCGCCTAAAGCCATTCTATAAAGGACTACGAAAAACAATCCGCCCGGGCCCGTTTCTGTCAATTCCGGTACCTCGGCCTCCAGAATGGGAGGCCGAAATCATTGTCTCCAACCTCGATCGGGCGACTGCGCGCATCGACGGTCTAATCGCGAAAAAGACTCGCTTCATCGAACTCCTGATTGAAAAGCGCCAGGCTTTGATCACGCATGCAGTGACGAGCGGCCTAGATGCCAGTGTGTCGATGAAGGACAGTGGCGTGGAGTGGCTAGGAGAAGTGCCTTCGCATTGGGAGGTCGTCCCTCCTGTGGTGCTATTCACAGAAAGCAAGGAACGGGCGCACAAAGGCGACCAGATGCTATCTGCCACTCAAAAATACGGAGTTATTCCGCTTGCTGAGTTCGAGGCTCTGGAGCAAAGACAGGTCACGAAGGCCAGTGCCAATCTCGAGATGCGAAAGCATGTCGAAGTCGGAGATTTCGTGATCAGTATGCGAAGCATGGACGGGGGACTTGAACGGTCAAGAGCCGTAGGCAGCGTTCGATCCTCGTACTCGGTCCTGAAGCCTAATCCCAGTGTAGAAGGGCGATATTTTGGCGCACTTCTGAAGTGCTCCCTCTACATTCAAGCCCTGCGCCTGACATCTAACTTCATTCGTGATGGACAGGACTTAAGCTTCACTCATGTCAAGAAGGTCAAGCTTCCGAAGCCAGGCCTAGAAGAGCAGGCCGCAATTGCGGATTACCTGGAGAGCGCCGCCGCGCGCATCGACGCGCTAGTTTCGAAGACCGAGCGCTCCATCGAGCTACTTCGCGAGCACCGCACAGCTCTTATTACCGCTGCCGTCACTGGCAAGATCGATCTGCGAAAAGCAGCTTAAGGACGCACCCGCCATGCACCCAGCCTTCACTGACACTGACCACCGCGAGAAATACTTCGAGGAGTACATCGTCAAACAACTAGCGGCACGCGGTTGGTTGGAGGGTGATACCACCGGCTACGATCAGAACCATGCCCTCTTCCCGGAGGACTTGGTCGAATGGATAAAGGCCACCCAACCCAAGAAGTGGGAGAAGCTGATTGCCGGAAATGGCGACAAAGCCACGGGTACGCTCATGGATCGCCTTGCCCAGGCCTTGGAAAAGGACGGTACGGTCAATGTCCTGCGCTACGGATTCAAGATTGCTGGTGCAGGAGAAGTCGCATTGAGCGAGAGCCTGCCAGAAGATGACCGCGATCCGTTAGCGTGGGAACGCTACAAAGCCAACCGGCTGCGCGTGGTACGTCAGCTGAAGTATCGTCCGGGCCATAACCTGGCCATCGACTTGGTGTTCTTCATCAATGGACTGCCGGTGGCGACCGTGGAGGTCAAGACCGACTTTACCCAGTCGGCCGCCGCGGCAATGGAGCAATACAAGAACGACCGCTTGCCGGTAGATCCGGTGACTCGACGCAAGGAACCATTGCTGACCTTTAAGCGTGGTGCAGTGGTCCACTTCGCGTTGTCCGATAGCGATATCCGCATGACAACCAAGCTCGACGGCGGAAATACCTACTTTCTGCCGTTCAATGTCGGCCGGGATGGGCGCGCCGGCAACCCATTGCGATCCGATGGCGAGTACCCGGTGGCGTACCTTTGGGAGCAAGTCTGCCTGCGCGACAACTGGCTGCGCATCTTCCACAGCTTCGTTTACACGGAAAAGAAGGATGTAGTTGGGCTAGACGGCAACCATGCCAGGAAGGAGACGCTGATTTTCCCGCGCTTCCATCAGTGGGATGCGGTCAGCAAGATCATCGCCGATGCCAAGGCCAATGGACCGGGGATGCCTTACCTGTGCGAACACTCCGCAGGTTCCGGCAAGACCAGCACCATCGCCTGGACTGCGCACGATCTGATTCGGCTTCGAACCGCCGACGGTGCATCGCTGTTCCACTCGGTCATCGTGGTCACTGACCGTACCGTACTGGATAAGCAACTGCAGGACGCTGTCCAGCAAATCGACCATCAGCGTGACCTAATCGCCGCGATCGGCGACACGGATAGTAGCGAGAGCAAGTCCAAAGAACTCGCCAAGGCGCTCGAGCGCCAGACCCCCATCGTCGTAGTCACCATCCAAACCTTCCCCTATGCGATGGAACAGATTCTTACGAACGGGAAACTCAAGGATCGCAACTTCGCAGTGATCATCGACGAGGCGCACACCAGCCAGACAGGTACCGCTGCATCCAAGCTGCAGGCAACCTTGGCGTTACGTGACGCCAACGAAATGGCGGGGCTATCAGTCGAGGAGCTACTGGAGAAAATCCAGGCATCGCGTGTGCGTCCGAAGAACGTCAGCTACTTTGCCTTCACCGCAACACCGAAGCATTCCACCCTGACACTGTTCGGCCGCCTGGCGGACTCGACCAAACCAGCGGCCAAGGACAACCTTCCGGTGTCCTTCCACAAATACCCGATGCGCCAAGCGATCGAGGAAGAATTCATCCTTGACGTGTTGCAAGGATACCTCCCCTACAAGACTGCCTTCAACCTTGCCGAACCAGCCAAGGATGGCAAGCGCGTGGACGGTAAGGTGGCCAAACGTGCCTTGGCCAAGTGGCTGAATCTTCATGCCACCAACGTCACCCAGAAGGTTCAATTTATCGTCGAGCACTTTGCCGCTAACGTGGCGCCACTCTTGGGCGGCACAGCCAAAGCGATGATCGTTACCTCATCGCGCGCAGCCGCTGTGCGCTACAAGAAGGCCATAGATGTCTACATTAGGGCCAATTCCCAGCACAAAGCTATCCGGGCGCTCGTCGCGTTCTCCGGGACACTGACCGGCAAAGAGGTCGCCCACGCATCAGATGAAGGACTTGTTGCCGAGGTATTCGCAGCCGAGGACGATGAAGTGTTTTCCGAAATCACGATGAACCCGAGGCACTACGGCTCCGACCTGCGCAAGGTCTTCGACCGGCCAGAATTTCGCGTGATGATCGTGGCCAACAAGTTCCAGACGGGGTTCGATCAACCGAAGTTGTGCGCGATGTACCTGGACAAGAAGATTGCCAATGCCGTAGAAATCGTCCAGACGCTATCGCGACTGAACCGCACCGCGCCGGGCAAAGACACGACGTTCGTGGTGGATTTCGTCAATGACCCCCAGGTGGTCCTGGATGCCTTCGCTAAGTACGATAGTGGCGCCAAGATCCAGGACGTACAGAACCCCAACATTGTGTACGACCTCCAGGCCGACCTCGATAAGGCTGGCATCTACACAAGGGAGGAGGTCGAGACCTACACGCTCGTCCGGTTCAGGTCAGCTGCGTCCTACGCTGCTGGGGAACACGCCCAGCACAAGGAGCTATACGGGGCGACCAGCGTACCGACCCAGCGGTTCAATGACCGAGTAAAGGCAGAACGTGTGGCCATTCAGGCCGCCGAGGGGGCTTTTGAAAGTGCGAAAGCCCAAGCCAACGAGGCCGGCATGAAACAGGCTGACGCCACCCGGGCTGGCCATGCGCAGGCGCTCAAGACGCTCATGGACTTCAAGGCGGGGCTGACACGCTTCGGTTCACTCTATACCTACATTGCTCAGACCATTGACCTGGGCGATCCTCGCTTGGAAGCCTTTGCCAGCTTCGCGAAGCTGCTCTCCAAACGGCTGGATGGGGTCCCTCCGGACCAGGTTGACCTATCAGCACTTGTTCTTACGGGCTTCGACATCAAGGCCAAGGACATGCCAGGCACCAGCGAAAAGCCAAACGCTGACACGGTCATCCTCAAACCCATAGGGCCGGGCGGCGGTGGTCAGGCGGCGGTACCGGTTTACCTCAAGCAGGTCATCGCCCGCTTGAATTCCATCTTCGGTGAGGCGACCCCGCTGGCCGACCAAGTGGCGATGGTGAATCAGGTGGCCGACATCGCTCGTGAGGATGCAAACACCATGGCACAGGTGGCAAACAATCCGCGCGACGTTGCCATGAACGGGAACATAAAGGGCACAGTTCAGGCGGCGGTCGTGCGTGCCATGCTGTCACACCAAGCCCAAGCCGAGCATCTTCTGAAGCAAGATCAGCAGGCCTTGGTTCCGTTTACGGCCCTCATCTACGAGGTGCTGAAGGCCGGAAAGAACATCGACCTGAGTACGCTTGGCGGGTAGCTGCACTAGCGAAGGGTTCAACGTCCATTGCCGATGCAACCGCTTCACCTCGCGGTTGTAGGCAATACCTCTTCCCGGCCAGATGCTAGGTCGGAACCAACATTGGATGCGCGCTCCGAATTCGGACTCGGCGGCCACAGTCAATCTTGTCGGCGACTTCATCCGTCAGCAGCGCGTACCATTCGTCGACGCCGACCGAACTGCACTGTTCGGCACGTAGACGGAAAAACGGAATTCGAATTACCCTGAACAGACGGTTGCGCAACCTGTCTCGCCTGGCTTGGGCAGGATCGTCGTGTAGCGGGCTGTCCAACTCGAACGCGGCCACCGGGTCGCCTTCACCCGGTACAACCAGAACGGCATCTACACGGCAGCGGCGGCCGTATTGAATCGTTTCGTCGTCTAGTAGATTCCCGAGCTTATCGAAATCGGCCAACTGATCCAACGGGTAGTTCGGAAAGGCATGCAGTCCCGGAAACCGCAGCGCCAAGGCCTGGAGAAACGTCCTCTCCTGCGTGGACCGGAAAACGGACCGCCGGATACCAAGCGCATCAGAGGCTGAGTAGTCGCCGAAGCTCATGTCGATGATCTGGATCACCCGCTTCAATTGAATGGTGGGCTGCGGTCGTTCAGTGGCCTCGCGCACGCGGAGCCGATCCTCTCGCTGCATGGCGCGGGCGAGCACATCTAGCCCCGCGGACGGAAGACGATCGTGCAATGCAACGATGCTTTCAACAGGAGCATGGATTCTTCCGGTGAGCAGAAGATCGGCATAGGTGCCGAGAAGCGTCGCCGGCGCCTCACTACTGAGTAGTAGGTGGAGGCCTTCGCCGCCGAGCGCCCGCAGGAAATCGACTTCCGACGGATCGGCATCCTCAAGCGCGAACAGCAGTTCGTCGAGAAATGCCTGGTGTTCCCGCTGACCGAGCAGCTTTTGTAGGCCGGCTATGCCGAACGGATGTTCTGGGTTCGCCACTTAGGGGGTTCCGTCTCCTCGCAGGACCGTGAAATGGTACCTGCAAGGGCTGAAATTGTCACTCATGGAGCGTGGCCTCATCGTGGCCTGCTCACTAGCATCCGTCCGATTAGCTCCCGAGCGGAATGTGAAAAAGACCGACCCCCGAATCGTCTTCGGCAAGCGCGTTGCGGCCCTGCGCAAGGAGCGCGGCTGGTCGCAGGAGCAGTTGGCCTTGGAGAGCGGCCTAGCGCGCAGCTATCTCGGCGGCGTCGAACGCGGACAGCGCAACATTTCGTTGCTCAACATCTACCGCCTGGCCGAAAGCATGTCTCTTCAGCCGGCGGCCTTGTTCGAGGTCGAATAAGGCCGAACCGTTTCACTCCGTAACTGCCGCGCTCCGCTTCGCTCGCTTGCCTCCTGGCTCGTTCGGCTTTGCCGAGCCGAGCCCAGGCTTGGTTTTATTGGCATGACCCGTTTTGTAAATAACGGTCACACTAAGGTAAAGATATTTACACCTGATGTGCTTTTGCGCATCCAGAGGCCGCTTCCAGCCATGAGATAGTGCCCATAGTCACGTTTCTGGTTCCACATAAGAATCCCGAGGAAAGCAGCAAGCCGCCGGCGGAGAAGCTGGCGGCGATCCGCGACGAGGTCGCCGACACCCTGATCTATCTTGTGGAACTCGCAGACGTTCTGGACATCGACCTGATCGCCGCGGCGCGCGACAAGATCGCCAAGAATGCCGTAAAGTACCCCGCCCCCCACGAGACGAAGTCCTCATGAGCCACTTCAAATACCACGTCTTTTTCTGCACCAACCAGCGCGAGGGCGGCGAATCCTGCTGCAACAACCACGGTGCCTCCGAGATGCGCGCCTACGCCAAAGACCGCGTCAAGGCCATGGGCGACAAGATATCCGGCAAGGTGCGCATCAACAGCGCCGGCTGCCTGGACCGCTGCGACAAGGGCCCGGTCATGGTCGTCTACCCCGAGGCCACCTGGTACACCTACGTCGACCGCGAGGACATCGACGAGATCATCGAGCGCCACCTCGCCAAGGGCGAGGTCGTCGACCGCCTGAAGGTGTAGGAAGCCGGCCGTGAGCAGGCATGAGCGCGTCCTCGTCACGGGCCCCGACGGCAGCATCGAGGCCTTCGTCGATCCGCACGAAGCGCCGGCCGCCGGCATCGCGCTGATCGCGCATCCGCATCCGCTGTTCGGCGGCACGGCCGACAACAAGGTGGTGACGACGCTGGCGCGCACTTTCCGCGACCTCGGCTGCCATACGCTGCGGCCGAACTTCCGCGGCGTCGGCGGCAGCGAGGGCGCGCACGACAAGGGCGGCGCCGAAACCGACGACCAGCATGCCGTGCTCGAGTACGCCAGGCAGCGCTTCGGCCGCGAGCTTCCCGTCTATCTCGCCGGCTTTTCGTTCGGTGCCTTCGTCACGACGAAGCTCGCCAAGCGCCTCGCCGACGAAGGTGCGCCGGCGAAACGCCTGGTGCTCGTCGGCACTGCCGCCGGCCACGTCAGCGGCGACCGCCAGTACGACACCGAAGCCGTGAAGACGGACACCGTCGTCATCCACGGCGCCGAGGACGAGGTCGTGCCGCTCGCCAACGTGCTGGCGTGGGCGGAGCCGCTCGAGCTCGCCGTTCAGGTCGTTCCCGGCGCCGGCCACTTCTTCCATCGTCGGCTCCGCATCCTCCGCCGCATCATCGCCGACGCATGGAAGCCGTGAGAGCCGCCGCGAACGGCAGCCCGCTGACCGTCAGTGACCTCCACAAGTCGTATTCCGGCCGCGAGGTCGTCGCCGGGGTTTCCTTCGCGCTGCGGCCGGGCGAGTGCTACGGCCTGCTCGGCCCCAACGGCGCCGGCAAGACGACGACGCTGCGCTGCTGCCTGGGCCTCACCGGCCCTGGGGCCGGCAGCATCGCGCTCGCCGGCGAACCGGTGCCCGAGCGAGCCCGCGAGGCGCGCGCCCGCGTCGGCGTCGTGCCGCAGTTCGACAACCTCGATCCCGACTTCACTTGCGCCGAGAACCTGCTCGTCTACGGCCGCTACTTCGGCATCGCCGACGCCACGATCCGCGCGCGCATCGCACCGCTGCTCGAGTTCGCCGGCCTAGGCGGCAAGGAGAAGACCAGCATCCGCGTGCTCTCCGGCGGCATGAAGCGGCGCCTGACGCTGGCACGCGCACTGATCAACGATCCGGAACTCCTGATTCTCGACGAGCCGACCACCGGCCTCGACCCGCAGGCGCGCCACCTGATCTGGGAGCGCCTGAAGCGCCTGCTCGCCGACGGCAAGACCATCCTGCTGACGACCCATTTCATGGACGAGGCGGAGCGCCTGTGCCAGCGCCTCGCCATCATGGACGCCGGCCGCATCGTCGTCGAAGGTCCGCCGCGCGAACTGATCCGCGACAACATCGAGCCGCAGGTGGTCGAGATCTACGGCGAGGACGCGCCCGGATGGGCCGAGAGCGAGGGCCGCACGCTCGCGCAGCGCATCGAGGTCTCTGGCGAGACGGCGTTCTGCTACGTCGCCGACGCTGCGCCGCTGCTCGCCAAGCTGGAGGAGCGCCCGGAACTGCGCACCCTGCACCGCCCCGCGAACCTCGAGGACGTGTTCCTGAAACTCACCGGCAGGGAGCTGCGCGACTGATGAAACCGCAACTCTCGCTGCGCGCGCTCGCCGTCTGGCGGCGCAACTTCATGGTCTGGAAGAAGCTGGCCATCCCCTCGGTGCTCGGCAACCTCGCCGACCCGATGATCTACCTGTTCGGCCTCGGCTACGGCCTCGGGGCGCTGCTGCCGCAGGTCGGCGGTGTGCCCTACATCGCCTTCCTCGCCGCCGGCACGGTGTGCGCATCGACCATGAACGCGGCCTCGTTCGAGGCGCTGTACTCGGGCTTCTCGCGCATGCACGTGCAGAAGACGTGGGAGGCGATCATGAACGCGCCGGTGTCGCTCGATGACGTCGTCGCCGGCGAATGGCTGTGGGCGGCAGCCAAGGCGACGCTCTCGGGCGTCGCCATCCTGGTGGTGGTCGCGATGCTCGGCCTCGTCGAATCGCCGCTGGCGCTGTGGGCGCTGCCGGCGATCTTTCTCACGGGCTTGTGCTTCGCGGCGCTCGGCCTAATCGTCACGGCGCTGGCGCCGTCCTACGACTTCTTCATGTATTACTTCACGCTGTTCATCACGCCGATGACCCTGCTCTCCGGCGTGTTCTTCCCGCTCGACCAGTTGCCGCCCGCGATCCAGGGCGCGGCGCAGGTGCTGCCGCTGACGCACGCCGTCAAGTTGGTGCGGCCGCTGCTGTTCGGCGAAGTGCCGTCCGCGGCCTGGCTGCATGTGGGAGTGCTGGCGGCGATCACGCTAATCGCCTTCTGGGCGGCGCTCGTGTTGACGCGCCGGCGGCTGCTCGGCTAACGCACCGGGGACGGCAATTCGACGACCTTCGCGGTCGTCGGCGCCGGCGCGGCGGCGCGTACCTGGGTTTCGAGCCGCAGGTGCAGTTCGGGTCCGCGCGCCTCGTCGTAGATCACCGTGCGC
>Ga0075012_10000976_pt1 | contig 29901 bp, 20 predicted proteins | sample All_14_2_FD_71474 | JGI IMG/M metagenome (GOLD analysis project Ga0075012, IMG submission 71474) | Freshwater microbial communities in response to fracking from Pennsylvania, USA - Allegheny Zone_MetaG_DW_15 | ecosystem: Environmental > Aquatic > Deep subsurface > Groundwater > Drilled...
CATGCTGCTCGAAGAGTTCGGCGTCTATGTCCAGCCGATCAACTATCCGACCGTGCCCAAGGGCACAGAACGCCTGCGCTTCACGCCGTCCCCCAACCACGACGACGCCATGATGGACGCTCTGGTCACCGCCATGGACCGGCTGTGGACCCACTGCCACATCGCCCGGATGCCGGTCGCGGCCTAGCAGCGTTCCGCAGGCTGCCGGGACGGTGCGCCTGAACAGGCCTTGTCTGATACAACTCCAGCCGACCGACGATCGTCATCGATCTCAGGCATTGTCTGGGGGCACGACTGCTGTCACGGGACCGCCCGGCAGGGCGGGTCCCGTGACAGCTCGTGGGCTCAAGGTTCAGAATTTGCGGCCGATGCCCACGGACACGACCCAGGGGTCCAGGTTGACATCGCTCTTGAGCGTACCCGCGTTGATGCTGGCGTCCGTGTTGAACCAGACCTTCTTGACATCGACGTTGACGGTCCAGGGGCCCGACACCGCGACATCGGCACCGGCCTGCAGCGCATAGCCGAGGCCGTCTTCCAGATCCACGTCGAAGCCATTCCGGTTCTCGCCACTGAAGAACAGCATGTAGTTCAGACCCGCACCCACATAGGGGCTGACGCGCGCTTCGGGAGCCGGACGGTACTGGAGCGTGACCACGGGCGGCAGAACCCAGGTCTCGTGAACTGCCACATCCGTCGCTCCGCCCTGGGCGCGGATTTCATGCTGGGTCGCCCCCAGGATGGCCTCGACCGAGATGTTGTCGGTCAGGAAATAGGTGAAGCCGAGTGTGGGCATGACATCGTAGCCGACATCGACATGCAGTCCGGTCGATCCGCCCGCGGCGGTCGTGATGGCGTCGTCGGCACCCGAAGCGACGTCGGTGATCCGGCCCGTGACGATCCAGTCGCCCTTGCGCGCGACCTGCCAGTCCTGGGCCGAGGCGGGCGCGGCGGCGAAAGCAGCAAGGGTGATGCCGGCTCCCAGGGCGGCGATAAGGGCGGAGGTGTTCGAGCGCATCTTGAGGTCCACGACGCGGTCCGGACGCGGAATGCGACCGGTTGGAGGCGTCGGCCACGGTGTGGTCTTGTGGGCGACCCGACGCCTTGATCCATCGCAAACCTCAGATCATGCGGCCGTGCCGGGTGCCGGAGGGCTCAAGCGTGGTGTCGAAGGCGGCACAGGCCAGGCGGACGAATGGACGGCCCAGATCGGTCATTGCGATCGAACCCTCAGCGCAGGTGACCAGTTCGTCCTCGACGAGTGGGGCGAGCCGGGCAAGGGCGGCTGAGAACCGGTCCGGTGCCGGACCATGCCGCCGTTCGACCTCGGTCAGATCGACGGCGAGGTCGCACATCAACCGCTCGATGACATCGGCGCGGCGACGATCATCGGGCGTCAGGCCCAGACCCCGGGCGACCGGCAGTCGCCCGTCGGACACCGCCGCCCGCCAGTCGCGCTCCACCGTATGATTCTGGACGAAGCCTTGCGAGCAGCGTCCGATCGAGGAGGCCCCCAGACCGATCAGGGTCGGTGCGTCGTCGGTGGTATAGCCCTGGAAATTGCGGTGCAGCCGCCCGCTTCGCGCGGCGACCGCCAGACTGTCGCCCGGCAGGGCGAAATGATCCAGCCCGATCGCCTGGTATCCGGCCTCGGCCAGATATTCGGCAGCCGCCTGACTTTGGGCAAAGCGCTCGGCGGGCCCGGGCAGGTCTGACTCATGGATCAGTTTCTGGTGGGGCTTCATCCAGGGCACGTGGGCATAGCCGAACAGGGCGATCCGGGCGGGCCGTAGCGTCGTCACCAGATCGAGGGTGGCCAGCAGGTCGCTGCGGCTCTGGAGCGGCAGGCCATACATCAGATCCAGATTCAGGGCATCGACCCCGGCGTCGCGGAGCCAGTCCGCAGCCCGTACCACTGTCTCGAAGGGCTCGATGCGATTGATGGCGCGCTGCACGCGCGGCGACAGGTCCTGAACGCCCAGGCTGGCGCGCGTCAGTCCCTGGCGGGCAGCCCCCTGGACCCAGTCCCGCGTGAGGACGGCCGGATCCAGTTCGGCCGCGACATCGACGCCGGGGACGAAATCGAAGGCTGCGCGAAGACCTGCAAGCAGCCGGTCCATTTCAGAGGGCGGCAACATGTTCGGCGTGCCACCGCCCAGATGCAGTCGGGCCACCCGCTGCCGCCGCCCCAGGGCGCGTGCGACCAGCCCGGCCTCGACGAGGAGAAGGTCCACATAGGAGCGGATCGTCTCCTCGCGGTTCACCGCCCGGGTATTGCAGGCGCAATACCAGCAGAGGGTCCGGCAGAACGGAATGTGGACGTAGAGCGATATCGCCTCATCGGCGGGCACGTCCGAAAGCCAGTCCGACCAGTCCGCCCCCTGGATCTCGGACGAAAAGCGCGCCGCCGTCGGATAGCTGGTGTAGCGCGGAAGGTTGGCGTCGTGGCGGGAGATTAGTGAGGCGGTCTTCAGATGAAGCCGGGTCTTGGCACAGGCGACGGCCGTCGGGTTCATGGGGAAGGCTCCGATCCGGCGATCCCTCTGATCGACGCATCGGCCTGACTACAGCCGCGCGACAGGACCTTCTTTGACCTCGGTCAAAGCCGGTCCGGCCTCAGGCCTCACCCTCGGCGAGGGCACGCAGGACGTCGGGCTGTTCGATCCGCAATTCGGTCAGGGACAAAAGCCGCACGACACCCTGGGTCTTCAGCCGGGTCAGGATGCGACTGACCGTCTCGATCGTCAGTCCAAGATAGTCGGCAATCTCGGCACGGGTCATTGGCAGGTGGACGTGGCCCTCCGGTCCGGGTCGCGCCGGATCGTGGTCCGGCAGATCCAGCAGGAAGGTGGAGACCCGTTCCAGTGCCGTCTTTCGTCCCAGCAGCAGCATCTGATTCTGGGCTGCCGCCAGCTCGTGATTGGCTCGATCCAGAAGGGCTGTCTCGAGCGCCGGAGTTTCGCGGATCAAGGCTCGATAATCGCTTTTCCGGAAACGACAGGCCGTCACCGGCTCGATCGCCTCGGCCGAAAACACATAGGTGTCTCCCGTGGCCATTCCGAGGAAATCACCTGCGAACAGGAACCCCGTGATCTGGCGGCGGCCGTCTGAGAGCAGCCTGTAGACCCTGACCGACCCCGAAGTGATGTTGAACACATGGCGGGCCGGGTCATCGGCGCGGGTCAGGGTGTCCCCGGCGTTGAGAACCATGTGCTCGGCCAGGGCGTCCAGCCGCTGAAGGTCGGCATTGTCGATGCTGGCACAGACGCTGAGCGGGCGCGCGCCGCAGGCCTCGCAGGCGCTGGAGCGCCGTCGATCCGCACAACCGTTGGGGAGAGCCTTGAGCTCGAGCATTGGCAGGTTCCGCTTGAGCGCGGAGCTTAGTCCCTATGCGAGGCAAGAACAAACGGGTTTGAGGCAGATCAATGCGGGCACAACCCGACCTGGGCCAGCGTGGCGGTGATGCCCATCGTCGTGACGCCTCTCCAGAAGACCGAGCGGGACGATGCCCTCGTCCTGGCAAGGCTTGGTTATGCCCGGTTTGACGAAGCCGGATGGCACGAAGACTTCCTGACCTTTGCCTTGGGCGACAATCACGTCGGTGCCCTTCTGGCGCGCGACGGGATGGGGCGCGCCTGCGGCATGATGCTGTACCGGATTGTTGCCATACCGGATCATCGACCCAGTCTCGAGGTCGCCAGACTGGTCGCCTTCGATCTGATGGACCCCCGACCGATCGCCGACGCCCTGGTCAAGGAGGCGGTCCGGCTTGCTCGGCTTCAAAACTGCGACACCTTCCGCCTCGTGCGACCTCTCGATACGCCCTCCGACACCCTGGCGCTGGTCCTCGCCTCCGGCGTCGCCGATCTGCACAGCGTCTTCTGAGATTTGATTTCCGTCAAAGCCGCAAGGCTGAAGGGCCTGCCAGGGATCGGGCCTCACAGGAGGTCATCATGCCCGCAGAAACTGTTCCCGTCGTCGCCGCCATCGTCGGCGCATTCGCTACCTTCATCCTCGTCGTGGGTGGCGTTTCGCTCTGGACCTTCATTCCTGACCGGAAAAGCCGGGATCACCGCACCGCGCTCTGATCTCGCCGCACCGGGTTTCGGTTCGTCTCCCGGGGCCACGCGGTTCGAACAGTTCGGCCGTAACGGGCTTGGACTCGGACCGGCAGATGGGCCTAGACTTCCCCAAACCGCTGGGGAGGCGGGCCATGACGGCACTGAAAGGTTCAGACGCGTCCGACATCCGGGCCTGGAGCCGACGCGGCTTTGTCGGGGGTATCGCTGCGTTCGGTACCCTTGCCCCCGCCCGGGTTCTGGCCCAGACGGAGGTCGTCCCCTCAGTGGGAACAGATCTGACGGACCCGGAGACCGCCGAAGCGGCCCTGTTGGCCAACATCTTCACCCGAATGTCTGTCAAGACGACGATCAACGGCACCGATAGCCACGACTTCGTACTCGACACGGGGGCGGGTCGCACCGTGATCTCGCAGGAACTGGCCACTACCCTGAACCTGCCGCCGGGCCCCCAGATCATGGTCCACGGTGTGACCTCTGCCCAGCGGACCCCGACGGTAAAGATCGCGAGGCTCGGCTTTGGCGGCCGTCGGTTCAACGACGTCTATGCTGCGGTGTTTCCGGGCGAGATGCTGGCTGCTGACGGACTTCTGGGCCTGGATGTCCTGTCCCGGTTTGAGCTGTCGTTCGACATGGTTCGCCGGACGATGATCCTGCGACCCTCGGGGCCGGACATCACCCGGTTCGGCCGCGCCCTCGGCACCTCCAGCCGGATCCGGCGCGGCGAATGTGGTCGCACGCGCACCGGGCGGTTCGGTCAACTGATCCTGCTGAATGCCCGCGCCGACGGTGTGCCCGTCGAATGCTTCGTCGACAGCGGAGCCCAGTATTCCATCGGTAACATGGCCCTGTTCCGGGCGCTGGGCGGCCGCGGAGGCCAGACGATCCAGCGCTCCCTGACACGGGTTTACGGCGTCACCGGTCAGATCCTGATGGCCGAACCCGGCGGGGTCCAGACGCTGGAGATCAATCGCCAGAGGCTTGGTCCCCGGCCGCTGCTGTTTGCGGACCTGCACGCCTTCGGCGCACTGGACATGATCGAGGAACCGGCCCTGCTGCTGGGGGCCGACATCCTCTACCGTTTCCGTAACGTCTCGCTGGATTTCGGCCGTTCGCGCATGGCCTTCACCGGCCTGCGGCGCGCCCTGGCTGCTCCCGCCAGCCTGTGACATCAGCCGGCTTCAGATCGCCCGCACCGCGCCGCCGTCGATACGGATCATTGAACCGGTGACGTAAGAGGCGAGCGGACTGGCCAGGAAGGCGGCGACCGCGCCGAACTCGGCCGTGGTCCCGACACGGCCGACCGGTATGGTCCTTTCCGAAATCAGACGTGCTTCCTGAGGCGTAACGCCGGTCCGCTCAGCCGTCGCCGCATCGATCTGGGCGATGCGGGGCGTGTCGATCCGGCCGGGCAGCAGGGTGTTGACGGTGATGCCGTCCGCCGCGATCTCGACGGCCAGGGTCTTGGCCCAGCCGGTGACGGAGGACCGAAGCGCCGTGGAGACGCCCAGGTTGGCGATCGGCTCGACCACGCTGGTCGAGGCGACATTCAGGATGCGACCCCAGCCTGCCGCCTTCATGCCGGGCAGGACCCGGTCGGTCAGTCGAAACACCGACAGCACCATGGCCTCGAACTGATGACGCCACAGGTCGGGATCGAGCCCCTGGACCCCGGACGGCGCCGGGCCGCCGGTGTTGTTGAGCAGGATCTCGATCGGGCCGCCCAGCAGGGTTTCGGCCTCGTCCACGCACCTGAGCAGGGCGTCATGGTCGGCGAGGTCGGCGGCGACGAAGACCGCACGACCGGGACCGGCGGCGGTCATGGCGTCTGCGGCGGCCTGAAGCTTGGCCGCATCACGCGAGAGCAGGCAGACGTGGGCACCCTCGGCGGCCAGCGCCGTCGCGACCGCTCGCCCGAGGCCGCTAGATCCGCCGCAGATCAGGGCGCGTTTGCCGGTGAGGTGGAGGTCCATAGGAATGCCCTTCCGTATTCTCCCTCCCCCGAAGCGGGAAGGGACGGCTGTACTAGCGGCTAGGGTGGAAGTTCAGACCAGGGCAGTCGGTCCAGACTCCTTACCCGGGTCAACTACGCCTCAGCGGCCCTCCCAACTTCGAGGTAGGGAGAAAGCCTAGGCCTGCATCGTCCAGCCCTCGACGCCCATGGCCGCCTGTTTGACGGCTTCGGAGCGGGTCGGGTGGGCGTGGCTGGTTCGGGCGATGTCTTCCGAGGCACCGCCGAAGGCCATGGCCAGACAGGCCTCGCCAATCATCTCGCCGGCTTGCGGCCCCATGATGTGAACACCCAGGATCCGGTCGGTCGTGGCGTCGGCCAGGACCTTGGCATAGCCTTCGGTCTCGTGGTTGATCTTGGCGCGGCTGTTGGCGGCAAACGGGAATTTCCCGACCTTGTAGGCCACGCCCTCGGCCTTGAGCTGGTCCTCGGTCTTGCCGACCCAGGCGACTTCCGGGGCCGTATAGACCACGCTGGGCACCAGATTGTAGTCGACGTGGCCCGCCTTGCCCGCGATCAGCTCGATGGCCGCGACCGCGTCTTCCTCGGCCTTGTGGGCCAGCATCGGGCCGGTGGTGACGTCGCCGATGACCCAGACGCCCTCCGCCACCTTGAAGTGGTCTCCAATGATGACGCCGCGCTTGTCGGTCTCGACACCGACGGTCTCCAGACCCAGGCCCGCCGTATAGGGGCGACGGCCGATGGCAATCAGGACGACGTCGCCGGTCAGGCTCTCGGCAGCCCCGCCCGCAGCAGGTTCGACGGTCAGTTCGACGCCGGACTTGGTGGTCTTGGCGGCGGTGACCTTGGAGCCCAGCTTGAAGGTCATGCCCTGTTTGGTCAGGGCACGCTGGAAGGCGGTGGCCAGGTCGGAATCCATGCCGGGCGTGATGCGCGGCAGGTATTCGACAACGGTGACCTCGGCCCCCAGACGCCGCCAGACCGAGCCGAGTTCCAGTCCGATGATGCCGGCACCGACGACAATCAGCTTCTTGGGAATGGCGGCCAGGGACAGGGCCCCGGTCGAATCCACCACCTTGCCGGGGACGAAGTCGACGCCCGGCAGGGGGGTCGGCTCGGAACCGGTGGCGATGACAATGTTCCTGGCGGTCAGGGCGGTGACCGCGCCATCGGCGGCAGTGACCTCGACCTTGCCGGGTCCGGCGATCCGTCCCCGGCCCTTGATCCAGTCGACCTTGTTCTTCTTGAACAGGAACTCGATCCCCTTGGTCAGGGCGGTGACGCTCTCGCCCTTCTGCTTCATCATCTGGGCCAGATCGACCTTGGGCGTGCCGACCGTGATGCCCAGCGTCGGGAACTCCTTGATCGCGGCCTCGAACAGTTCCGATGCGTGCAGCAGGGCCTTGGACGGCATGCAGCCGACGTTCAGGCAGGTGCCGCCCAGGGTCTCGCGCATCTCGACGCAGGCGGCCTTCAGCCCCAGCTGGCCTGCGCGGATCGCCGCATTGTAGCCGCCCGGCCCGCCGCCGATGATGACGACGTCGTAGTGTGCTTCGGCCATGGGTTCCTCGGGGGTCTGTCGCGCATCGGGAAGGCGCGCGCGATACCTAGCGCCCGGTTCGGCGGGGTCAACCGCCCAACCGCCGTTTCCCCTTCAGATATGGTGTCGGCGGGTTACGCGGCGAGCTGCGGCAGGACCACCGCGACCTCAGCCCCCTCGCCCGGCACGCTGTCGATCGACAGGGTGCCGCCCGACTGACGGGCAAAGGCGGTCGCCTGGGCCAGACCCAGGCCCGCCGCCCCCTGTTTGGTCGTGAAGAAGGGCTCACCAGCCCGCGCAGCGATGTCGCGGTCCATGCCCGGGCCGGTGTCGCGCACGCTCAGGCGGGCTCCCGCCGGGGTGGCTTCCAGCCGCACGGCGACCGAGCCCTGACCGCCCACGGCCTCGACCGCATTGACGACCAGCGCCTTGACCGCCCCTTCGAAGGCGACCGGATCCAGCATGACCGGCGCAGGCCCCGACGGCCCCTCGATCAGCAGGTCCACGCCCGGCCCCGCCAGGGCCCGCAGGCGGCTCTCCATCGCCCGCAACAGGACCCCGGCGTCCAGGGCACGGACCGTATCGTCATTGGCCTCGGTAAAGGCCGACAGCCGCTGGGTCACCGTCTCGCCGCGGCGGCCAGCGGCCAGGGCCGCCTGACCCAGGCGACGGACCCTTGCGGGGTCGTCAGCCTGTTTCAGCATCATGTCCAGGGCGCTGGTCATGACGCCCAGCAGGGCGTTGAAGTCCTGGGCCACGCCGCCGGTGATGCGACCGATGGTTTCCAGCCGTCGTCCGGCGTCGCTCTCGGCGCGCACGATGGCACTGATGCGTTCCACCTCGGCCAGGGCGGTTTCGGCCTCGGCGCGGGCGGCCCGGGCGTCGGCCAGGGCCGCCTCGGCGTGGGCCTGGGCGGCATCGCGCTCGCGGGCGAGGCGTTCCAGCTCCGGATCGACCACAGGGGCAGTCTGTTCGACCTCGATGTCGACGGGCACGGCGTCGCCGGCCAGCAACAGGGACTGGGTCACCCCGTCGGGTCCGGCCAGGGGCAGGATGTTCCACCGGATCACGATGCCATCGGTGCCGGGGCAGACCAGCGGTTCGGCATCCCCGGCCTCGACCCTCAGGGCCGCCCGCAGCGACTGACGGGCCTGTCCCCGGGCGTCGGCCCCGACGAACAGGTCGGCGAAATCGGCCCCCAGACCGTCGGCCCCGCCGATCCGGTCCTGGGCGTGGCGGTTGGCCAGTCTGATTTCACCATGCAGCGAGACGACGACCAGGGCACTGGACGCCGCCTCGAACACCTGGCGCGTGATCGTGTCGACGGGATCCGGAACGGGGTCGGCGGCGACGGCCTGGGCCTCGGGCGTGGTCAGGCCCTCGGTTTCCACGATGGCGGCGGTGGAGCCGATGACCTGGCCCCATTCGTCCTCGATCGGCATGGCGGTGACCGAGACCAGCATCTTTCGCCGTGTCGCCGGATTGGCCAGGATATGCTGGAACCCACGCACCGTCTGGCCGCGCAGGGCCCGGGCGCTGGGCAACATGTCGGGAGGAATGACGCGCCCGTCCGGAAAGGTGATGCCCCAGGTCGCCGAATGGAAGCGCAGGCCGATCAGTTCGGCATCCCGACGGCCCAGCAACTGGTGGGCGGCGCGGTTGGCAAAGACGAACTTGCCCTGGGTGTCGGTCTCGACGATGGCCACGGGAATGGCGTTCATCGTCTCGAACAGGCGCTTGTCCGCCGATTCGGCGACCTTCTGGACGACGTCCAGTTCGCTGGTCTTGGTCACCACACGTTCGCGGTGGGTCAGGGCGAACCAGCTCGACCAGGCGGCAAGCAGGGTCGTCGCACCGGCGAGCACGCCCAGCACCAGAACCCAGTTCACCTCGCCTACCAGAAACATGCCCACCCGTCCCATATCGGCGCCACCGACGCCTTGCCGCCCGTAGACTGCAAACGGCGAACCAGTCGACCCGTCTTTCGCCTTAGCAGAGAATTGTACCCGTCCTGTGAGCGAAGACGGCGGTGTCGGATTTCGTCACCCGGGCGATGTTGACCCCCTGCCCCGCCCATCGGCTCGTATCCAAGCTGTGCCGTGTGTGTTCTGGCGCGCACACCTTGGCGCTTACACAAATCCGACATCACGCTGTCGTTTCGCCTACACGCGATCGCAATACGGGGGCCGTCAAAGCGCCATCCGCCGATGGCGCGCTCGGGGACACCACCATGCAACGCGTCCAGAACTTTACAGTCAACGGGTCCATTCGTCTGGCTCTCATGGGCGGGATCGCCCTGTCCGCTCTTGCCGGTGCCGTTCAGGCCCAGAGCGCCGAGGATCCGGCCGCGACCGTCGACGAAGTGGTCGTGGTCGGTCGTCGTCCGATCGCCGAATCCGAAGCCGCCGCCCTGCTGATCCAGCGCCGCTCGGACTCGCTGGTCACCGTGGCCGCTTCGGACTCGGTCGGCCGCCTGCCCGACCAGAACATCGCCCAGGCCGTCAGCCGCCTGCCCGGTGCCGCAGTCGACAGCGACCAGGGCCAGCCCCGCTACATCAGCCTGCGTGGCGCGCCCAAGAACTGGACCACCCTGTCGATCGACGGCATCGGCATCGTGAGCCCGGAAGGCCGCGACACCCGATATGACAACCTGCCCTCGGCCATCGCCTCGCAGATCATCGTGTCCAAGGCCGTCACGCCCGACATGAACGGCGAGACCATCTCGGGCAATGTCAACATCGTGACCCGCTCGGCCTTCGACTATTCGGGCCTGCATGTCGCCGGAAAGCTGGGCGGCGGACACGTCGATCTGGGCAACCGTCAGGAATACGAGGCCACGCTTCTGGCCTCGAACCGGTTCGACACCGGCATCGGCGAGATCGGCCTGCTGGCCTCGGGCAGCTGGTACGAGCGCAACATGGTCACCGACAACTACGAGATCGACTGGGAACTGGTGTCACAGGATCGCCAACCCGGCGGTGCGGGCGCGACGACGGCCGGCGACCGTCTGTGGGCCCGCGAGACCGAAAACAAGCTGTATCGCCTGACCCGCACCAACTACTCGCGCACGGGCCGGATCGAATGGGCCCCGAACGACACCAACCGCCTGTTCTTCCAGTCGATCTTCACCACTTTTCAGGACGACGAGGCGCGCGACAACTTCCTGTTCGACACCGACGACCGTCAGTCGGAGACCTCGAGACCTGCTCGGTCAGCCGCCAGCCCCTGCGTGGTGACCCCGGTCACCACCGTAACGAACTCCGGCTATGCCGATACTTGCGTCGGCAACACGTCACTGACGGGTACGGTCTACGGCATTGACATCAACCAGCGCGCCACTCTGCGCGCTTACGAACAGTCGATCTTCACCAACACCCTGGGCGGCCATCACGAAATCGGAGCCTGGACCGCGAACTGGCGGCTGAACTTCACCCGCGCCATCGACGACCGCTCGGTGGTCGGCGAGGCCCGGTATGAGAGCCCGCTGGGAACCAGCAACTACAATCTTCGCCCAACTATCGCGTACAACTTCAACGACGTCGATTCTCACAATATTCAGCTTTACCGCACCATCGTGAACGGCACGTTTCCCAATGCATCCTACAGCGCCGGTGCCCGGGTCACCAATATCGACGACTTCCAGCGCGACCTGACCCAACTGACCTCGCTGAAAGCCATCGACGAGACCGAAGCCTATACCGGCCGGTTCGACGCCTATCGCGACTTTGGCCTGTTCGGTGGTGACGCCCGCTTCACCTTCGGTGCCCAGTACGACCAGCGCACCAAGGAATCCAACGAAAGCCAGATTTCGCTGGCGGCCAACAACACGGCCCAGAACGCGATCCTGACCGCCGCCGGTGTTTCGCGCACCTATCTCCCCGTCTCGCTGGACATCCCGTTCAAGGGTGAGATCCCGCTGGGCTATAATTTCCGCTATTTCGACATCAACGCGATGCGCGATCAGATCGGTCGCGTGATCGCTGCCGGTGCCACCTACACTCCCGTCACGGCCAACTACTACAAGGTGACCGAAGAGGTCGCAGCGGCCTACGGCATGGTTCGGATCGGTTATGACTGGGGTTCGGTCCTGGCCGGTGCCCGTGTCGAGCAGATCACCAACACCGGCAATGCCTTCGTTTCCCTGGCTGGCGTAAGCACCTTGATCGAGGCCGAGAACGACGAAACCTTCGTCTATCCCAGCCTGCACGTGAACTATAACGTCACCGACGATGTGAAACTGCGGGTCTCGTTCAATACCGGTGCAGCCCGCCCTGACTACGACCAGCTGCGCCCGAACTTCACCTTCAGCGACTCCAACCAGACCATCTCGGGCGGTAACCCCCTGGCCAAACCGGAACGGGCCTACGGTGCCGACGCCTATCTGGAATGGTACATCCAGCCCCAGGGCTATGCGATGATCGGGACCTTCTACAAGCGGGTCGAAGATGTGCTTTTCGGCATCACCCGGACCTTTGGTCTGGATGTCCTGGACAGCGGCGGCATTGACCGCAGCAACTATACGCTCAACACCCTCGGTAACGGCGGCGACGGCTATCTGTACGGGATGGAAATCGCCCTCCAGCAGCAGCTCGAGCCCTTTACCGACCAGCTCGGCCTGCCCGAATGGGTCGGCGGATTCGGCCTGTCGACCAACCTGACCCTGAACTCCAGCGAGGTCACGGCCCCCGACGGAACCAAGGTGTCTTTGCCGAACACCTCGGACATCATCTACAACGTCGGTGCCTACTATGAGCGGTATGGCGTCTCGCTGAAGCTGAACTATCGCTATCGCTCGGAATGGCTCGACGCCTTCGGCCCGGCGTCCGACGGCGGCAACACCTTCTGGGCTTCGGACGACGAGCTGGACTTCTCGGCCCGCTATTCCGTCAACGACAATATCGAACTCTACTTCGACGCCTCGAACCTTCTGGACAATCCGGGTCGCCGCTACTCGCGCGAGTCGGCCTACACGATCGAGTGGGAACAGTTCGGCAGCCGCTACACCGGCGGCATCCGCTTCAACTTCTGATCGCCCGACCGGGTGGAGGCCTGACCGTCAGGTTTCTGCATGATACCCTCAGCCATCGTCCGTCGGGCCCTCCGGCGGACGATGTGCGTTTGACCGGAGACCTTCGCATGACCCTGTCCAACTCCTCTCGCCCGACCTTGCGCCGCCTTCTGCTGGTCACGGCAGGACTTTTGAGCCTGGCCGCCTGCGCCACCCACGAGGTCGATTATCAGGGCGAGGGCGCGGGTGTGGTGGGCTCGGGGGCTCGGGTCCAGGCCCAGCTGGAGACCCCTTCGGTCGGGACGGCGGGTCAGGATGCCGCCGACGATCCGGCCGTCTGGGCCTCGGCCATGCCCGTCACGATCCAGGGCGTTTCCACCCCCGGCTTCGTCGCGGGCACCGACAAGAAGGCCGGGCTCTACATCTATGGCCTGGACGGGGCCATCCTGCAGTTTCTGCCCCAGGGTTTGCTCAACAATGTCGATGTGGCCCAGGGTCTGACCGTCGCCGGTCACTCCATGGTGGCCCTGGGGGCCAGCGACCGGTCGCCTGCGACCACCGGCGTGACCCTGTTCCTGTTCGACCCGGCGGCCACGGACCCCGACAACGCCGTGCGCCACTGGGGTCATGTCGCGACCGACGTGGTCGAGCCCTATGGCTTCTGTTTCGCCCAGGTCGGCGACCAGCTTCAGGCCATCCTGGTCGGCCACGAGGGCGAGGTGCGCCAGTTCGCCCTCAGCGCCGCCCCCGATGGCAAGCCTGCCGCCCGCGAGCTTCGCCGGTTCGAGATCGGCTCGATTTCCGAAGGCTGCGCGGCCGACCCGGAAACCGGGGCCCTGTATATCACCGAGGAGAATGTCGGCCTGTGGCGCTATGGCCTGGATCCGGCTTCGGGCGATACCCGCACCCTGATCCAGCCGATCGCACCCGACCGTCTGGTCGCCGACGCAGAAGGCCTGACCATCATCGCGGACGGCTCCGCCCGCTATCTGATCGGCTCCAGCCAGGGCGATTCGACCTTCCCGGTCTGGCGCGTCGACGGTCAGGCCCCGGTCTGGATCGGGCGGTTCGTGGTGACTGACGGCACGCCGACGGGCGGGGTGGATGCCATCACCGGCACCGACGGCCTGGATGCCCTGGGCGGTCCGGTCGGTACCGCCTTTCCGCAAGGGGTGGTGGTCATCCAGGACGACATCAACGACGCCGGCACCCAGAACTTCAAATATGTCGACTGGCGCGTGATCCGGACGGCGCTCGGCCTGTGACCGGATAGGAATTTTGTCTTCCGGACATCTTGCGTGATCGATCCGTCTTCCCCATAGTGACAGGACGGTCTTTGACATCAAACGATCCTGGTCGACGTCGACACGCGGTCATTTCACATAATCCGGCCAGGCCGCCAGGGCTCGGTTGAGCTGGTCATTGAATTTCTTGGCTTTCCTTGGCGGCGTGGCGGTTTGGCGGTCTGTTTTCGCCGCCACCGACCCGGAGCCTGTTTCACGCTCCCTCGGCCTGCCGTCATCCCTGCCCCTCTGGATGACGGGGCAAACCCCAGGCAGGCCTGCCCTACGCCAGTCCCTCCGGCGCGGCCTTCTTGCGACGAACACCGAACAGACCCCGACCCTTGCGACGACGCTGGATCAGGTTGGCGAAATACAGGCCGAACGGAATCAACCAATAGGCAAAACCCGGGGCCCAGGGCGCGATCCGCGTCGGAATGATCCAGGCCAGGGCTGCCGAAAATAGCCCGGCCAGGGTGATCATGCCCCAGATCCCCCGGGACTCGGCCGCCTCGTCCCGGTCTTCCTCGGCCAAGCCTGCGATGGCCCCCCGCTTCAGCGCATGGCCGTACAGCAGGAAATACATCCAGCTCAGCACCGCGAAACCGACCCCATAGATGGTGTAGACGGCCCGCAGGTGGGCATAGTTGTCGATCAGCCCGGTGCCCGGCAGCCGCCCTCCCGAGAAATAGGCCGCCCCCGCCTCGGTCAGCAGCCGCAGGGGAAAGACATAGACCAGGATCATGAAGACGATCAGCAGGCTCAGCGCCGCTGACCAGCTGTCGCGGATCGGAGCCAGCCGCCCGAAATTCCGGTGCCCCAGCCAGAACATCACCACCAGTCCGAACCCGCAGGCAAAGGCCGGGATCCGCCCCATGGCCCGCACCAGATCGCTGAAATCCTCCAGCGGCTGGGCCCCGGCAATGATCAGCAGGGTGACGGCAAAGGCAAAGGACGCATCGACAAAGGCATCCAGCCGCGCGGTCTCCACCGGCCTTACCGTCGATCCCGGATCCCTGTCCGCACTGTCCATCACACCCTCCGCCGCGAAACCCTGAAGGATTTCATCGACCGGAGCAATCCGGAGGGGCACCGTATCAGGTTCAGTATCGGTGTCTCAGCCCGGACAGGGCGAAAGGCCTGATCATGAGGACAGGGCCTTTTTGGTGCAGTTCCCATCTAAAGAGCGCGCCAAGAAACCTTGCGCCATGGGCGAGCGGCCTCTGTAGAAACGTACGGGGACAGCCGTGTAGATCAGTTCTGCGCTATTCTAGGTAGGCGGGATAGTAATCATGCCGCTTACGAGAAAGATTCGGATTATAGTACGGGTCATTCTCAAGAATGTCACCCCACCTTTTTCTGAAGAGCGCTACTTCAGCAGGGTTCTGCGACTGCCGAACCGCAGTCTTGCCCTCGAAATGATACATTTCGCTGTATGGCGTGTAGACGATACGATAACCTTGAGCTCGAATCTTAAGGCAAAGATCCACATCATTATAATCGATGGCGAATTCCTCATCCCAGCCCCCAACTTCCTGAAGAACACTCAGTCGAGTTGCAATACAGGCCCCCGTCATAGCACTATAATTTCGGATGACGTGAGTAAAACTGTTGTATCCGACAAAATCGCCTGGGAACCCATGATAAACATGCGCAGAGCTGTCATTCACACCAAGGACAGTACCGACGTGTTGGATTGTGCCGTCGGCGTGTAGAAGCTTGCCTGCACAAAGGCCGACTTCTGGTCTCTGGGAAAACTCCAGAAGAGCTTCGAGCCATTCCTTTGAGATAACCTCCATGTCATCATTCATCATCACGACATGTTCGTTCCTTTCTCCTAATATGGCGAAATTGGCTTTTTTCGCATAGTTGAATGGATGTTGAGGTCCAGGGTAAGTCACTATTGTACCGCCAATCCTCGCAACCAGCTTCTTTAATGCGCTGGATGATTTGCCATTATCGACTACCTTGATCTGATAGTTCTTGTAGGACGATTTTTCTGCGATTGATTTTACCAAATTTTCAACCATCACAAAGGGTTTGCGCCCATCCAGAGCCACGGACCTGTTGTCCGTGGTGATCACGATCGACACAGGCGGTTGAGTGGCAATGCGGTGCCTTACCCTATAGTGACCATGCAACGGTGCATTTTCGACCGTCGCCAATGCCCCATATTTCTCCAGAACATGATCTGCGAGAGCTAACTTGCCGACGTTCAGCACTTCGGGCTTTGCATCAATATCGGCCGATGCCGAACCACTGACCATGCGCCAGTGGTAGAGGATCTTTGGAATATGCCCGATCCTGTCGGTATGCCGACTAACACGCAGCATCAGATCCCAATCTTGCGCCCCCGTGAACTTGCTTCTAAAACCACCCAGTTCCAGGAACAGCTTCTTGCGAATTGTAACCGGATGAAGCGTATACATCACGCTCTCTAGGTGCTCTGGTGACCAGTCCGGCTTAAAGTAGGTGTCAACAAACTCACCTTTTTCGTTGAGTTTGTCCTCGTCAGAATAGATTACATCGTAGTCGCGCAATGCGGTGAAATCGACGATGGTCTGGAGGGCATCCAGAGTCAAAAGGTCGTCGTTATCCAACATCAAGAGCCATTCACCCGTTGCCATAGTCACTGCAGCGTTGGACGCTCCGGAAATACCTGAGTTTATGGCAAGATGTTTGACGCGGATACGCGGATCAACTCCGGTGATACCTCTGAGATAGTTTACGGTTTGCTCTGACGTGCTGGCATCATCACACAGACAAATTTCCCAGTGCGGATAGGTCTGGTTTCTCACGCTTTCGACGCACTCGGCGAGAATCTTGGCATCGACATTGTAGACAGGGACAATGACGCTGATGACAATTGGTGACTCGGGCAGTCTGACCCGTTCAAACTGACCCGAATAGATATCTGTCGGTAGCGAGTCTCGAGACCTGCCCAACCGAAGAACGAATTCTGGGACTGGCGCGCCATCGAGACCGAGGGTCTTAAACCTCTTGGAGATCACAGCACCTATTGCGCCCGCCGAAAGCTGGCGGCCGATATCTTTTGCAGCCTGATCGCCAATCGCTCTTGCACGATCAGGATTGGCCACCACCGAGCGCATCGCGTCCGCGAGCGCCACGACATTGATATCTGCCCAAGTGTATCCCTTGAGGTATGGCCCTGCCTGCTTACTCAATTCAACGATTGAATAGGAAACAGGATAGGAATTCTTGGCACTGCAGAAATCCATGTTTCCTGAATAACCCGTCACGATCACAGGCTTTCCATTGAGCATCATTTCTGCAATTTTCAAGCCGAAAGCTTCGCTCCTATGCGATGATACAAAACAGTCAGAGGCGGCCTCAAGGTTATCTATCTGCTCCCGTGTCATTAAACCTGAACGAACCAGAATATTATTCCTGCCACGGCACTTGCGAATTAGTTTTCTGACCGCTGCGGTGTCGCGGTGCGCCGAATAATAATTGACGACAAGATGGACATCAGTTCGGTCGGCAAAGGCCTCGACGAAGCTGTCAATGACCGCATCAGGGTTTTTTCTGTCGATAGTACTGTCGGCGTCAAACGTTGTCAGGAATAAGAATCCTTCTGGCAGACCGATTTCAGGCCTAGAGGAAGAGGCAATCGCACAGGCCCGTTCGACAACATGGTTAACGGTCATGACAGGAACAGGTGAGACGATGCGAATAGATTCAGTCACATAATCGCTTGGCGTCCAGACCTCATCGAAGGTCGAGAAGAGCTTGAACCAGTCTGGACGAATGACGCTAAGTTCCCAGCTCCAGATCGCGATATTGTATCGATCATCGAAGAATGATTTGGGGAACAGATTGTAGAATGGCTCCAAAGCATCCGCATTAATACATATAATGTTGATACGGTAGGGAGACTCAATTTCTGTTTCCGGCGATCTCCGAACCGACCCATCGAGCTCGATATTGTGCAGATGGACAGGGATACCGGCGGTGCGTAGTGCACGGAGGTACCCGCGAGCTGCCATTCCCAGACCACACTGGGCCGTAAGCGGAGCGAAATAGTTGACTCCAAAAGGCTTGCGCAGAAGTCGCACAACGTCACTTGTACGATCACGAATACGTTGAAGGCCTCCGATAGCCCGCCCTTCTGCCTTGCCATAAAGCTGCCAGTGCTGCTCGGTACCACGCAGATTTCCTGGATCGAAATTCCTCGTGTCCGGATAGGCGTCGGCATAAGCGAACCAGTCGAAGTACCTTTCACTTTCTGCCTTGAGACCCGGATCCTCAAGTGCCAGATGGTCTTGGGGCTTGATGATCGGACGAAGGCCTGACAATTCTTCGACTCTGCCATGGATCAGCCAATGGGATGCCCCCGAGGTTTCTTTTCCGGTTCGGACCGCGTCTGCAATGTCCGGATTGAACAGAAGATACAGATCTTCATCAAACAGTAGAGGCAGTGAAGCGGACGTTCCTATGCTGGCCTGCCTTCCTCCAGACTGACCACTCTCCTGAGTCTGAAACACATCAATAGCGCTTAATGTAGGGTCGGAATGGACACCGCTATTTGGTAAATCTGCCATTAACTTTGTGCTTCGAACAGTTGTTTTTGCAGTGATACTCTGTTTAGGTGCCCCAAGTTCCTTATTCGGGCCTATAATTTCGAAACCTATAAAAATTTACTTAGCCTGTGTCGGACTAGTTACTTGGCCTGTATCGGACTAGGTGGCTCCTAAGCAAAAGTTTGATATCAGCTCCACTTCATAGATGGATGACTGAAAACACGACAGCCTGTCATGACGTGCAGGAAATCACTCTCAGTTTAGCAGAATGTTTATTTTGCATTGTGTCACGAGAGAATTTGAAATTAACAACAGTAATTCCGCTGCAGGGTTGTGACCAGTGTTCAGTTTAACAAACGCAAAAATACTTCATCTGCGAAAATATTTTTCAGTTTACTTATAAGCTTCAGTGAAGCTGACATATTAATCTCTTATATGCGGCTATCAACTTTAACTTACAGCTAAACCGACACTCCGAGCTTTGCTGCCCCCCGTTCAGGGGAAGTATAGAGGTGCTTTAAGATCTCACGCCTAGGCTTGCCCGCCTTGAGTTCTTCAAGTGCGTATATCGCGCCATATCCGCTAGCTGACCGACCGAAGGCTTGGAGGAAGGCAGCTTCGACGAACTGTTCGTCCTCAGCGGGGCCAGGCAGAATTGCCGTCCATGTCGAGTTCTTCACTGCCGTGAACTGCATAGCATCGCCGTTCATCTTATGATCGACCACCTGAAGGTTGGCGCTCTCCAACCACGCCCGGGCACCTTCGGGTCGTAGATGGCTGAGGGGCTCTGGGCCGTCGACGAAAGGTACCGTCAGGTGAAGATGCCCTCCTGGCACGAGCAGATCGGCAATTTCGAGAACAGAAAGAACAAACTCCTCAGTCGGGAGGTTGATATCAGGTGCCGAAACGCGAACGAGCCCAACCGAAGCGGCATGACCTAGCTCCAGCGAGTCATCAAAAGGCAAATCCTCGCTCCTTTCCGAAGATAGCCGCAAATAAGCCAGGCCCACACCTCCGAGACTGGGCACCTTCGAAAGCCCTTTGAGCTCGGCCATGGACCAGTCGGGGACCGCGCCTTCGAAATACTGTGATGGCTCGGGCGGCGCGGACGAATTCAACCCGGTCGCCAGACCCGTCTGCGGCGACACCTCATGCGCAACCGAAGACGTGACAAGTGGTCGACGTTCTGCTTCAAGCCAAGATCTGCACATTTCGACGTGCAGCAAGCGTGCACGCAACTCGTCATAATCGAACCTTGCACGCGCGTCTGTCAGCGCGTCATGAAGTTTACCTGCCGCGTCGGCCCAGGTGAACGGTACGACCTCTTTGGATTTCGGCTCTATCCAAGCGGGCTTGAGGCAGGCGGCCTCGACCATCTGTTCTGTTGTCGTGAACATCTGCACATTCTCACCTCCCGGAGAGTGAGCGATGATCTCGCGATAGACAGGCATGTCCCGCGCAATGACAACCTTGTTGCGGCCCAGAGCGTGAGCCATCGGGAAGCCGAATCCCTCGTAATGACTCGGGAACAGCACGACGCTGGCTTCATCGTAAAGCCTGTCCACCAGCGATTGGTCCAGTTCACCAGCTCGATATCCAACGACCCCGGCTTCAGGCTCAACATCCAGTCCTAAGACTACGACAGTCGGCCGATTCGGGTGCTGCCTCAGGAGAGAGAGGGTGTCGAGTACATGCTTGTGGCTGTAGTGATTGCCAACCAACAGTATTGGACCGTCCGGAGCGGCCGGTGGAGGCCCCCCCTGGCCTGCGTATTCATCGGGACTCGTTGAACAGAGCGCAACGTACTCTGTGACTTGCGGCGGAACAGGGAACCGTCGACGAAACTGATCTTGTGAAAATTGACTTATGTAACCGACGACGGACGTCGTCTTTAGCATATGGCTCCAGACCTGCGCCAAATTCTGGTCATCCAGATTCTGGCAATCCATCGCAATGGTATCAAGAACTAGAAATGCGGTAATAGGCGCGAGCTCGGACGCACCGACCAGATGGTCGACCTGGAATGGCTGAGCAAGGCGTACAGAGTACGCAAAGGGCCCCATCTGCTGTTCTGCGTTCCAGCAGAAGGTCAGACCAGCAATTTGATCCAGGCCATGAAACACGAGAGCAGCGTGGTTGCAGGCGACGTAAAACTCATAATCGTCAGCGTAACGTATGACAAATGCGCTGATAGTTTTCAGGGCGAGTTCAAAGGTCCCGTTATGAAACGGTCCGATATTGTAACAATCGAATAGAAGGCGCGGCTTCCCTGAGGGGGATGGAAGAAGTCCAGCCGCCATGCTCTGCGTTTTATATTCTATTCCAGAGAAATATCGGTCAACTGCACGGACATACTCGGGGTATCTATCCAGCAATATCTTGCGGTTCTTGCTTTCTCGTTCGCTTGTCGAGACGTCGCTCTGGCTGAACGAAATGCTGCCGAGATGGAAAACGAAGGCGTGATTGGCCAGCACGGCGCGATAGCCGCGCTGATTGCAACGCATGATGAGGTCATTTTCCTCATTATACCCACCAGCGTAGATCGTGTCGAAGAGCCCGAATTCCTGGATCATAGGCAGGCGGACATAAAGACAAAAGCCCACGGCCGTGGGAACGTAGGTCACGCGAGGCAGGAATGATGCCAGCGTTTTGTGCGCCTTATAGGCGTCATCCAACGCCATTCCCCTGAAGCGATCCGGATATGGCGAGTTGCAAATCGTCGCATTGTTTGAACGCGGTGATACCACCGCAGTCAACGGATCAAGGGCGGCCACGGCGACCATCTCGGCCAAAGCCCCCGGAGTCAGTAGCGTATCGGAGTTCAACAGAACGATATCAGCCTTAGCTTCGAGCGCGAGCTTGAAGCCCTTGTTCGCTGATCCCACGAAACCCATATTGACGTCGTTGGCGATAAGTTCGGCCGAGCATTTCTGCGCCAGAAGCGGGAAATGGACTATCAGCTCGTCTTCCAGGGGCGCATGCCCAGGCGAGTCATTTATAAGGATGACATGGCCATCAAGCGCCATAATCTCTGCTGACGCGTCGATCAGCGACCCCAGCAGGCCTGCTATCAACTCCGGTGCCTTGTACAGCGGAACAACAATTAGAAGTTTAGGCATAGCTTCATCCCCAGAAACGCATCCAGAACATACTCACCGACTTTGATACCCGAATTACCCACTGTCGGACTACGGCAGGTACACCGCCGACTCAAGCTCGTTCCGTCCCAACCGACATCGGATATGCCCGCGATTGATGTTGCAGCGCAACAGGGACCAACAAAGACTAGGCTCAGGACCCATTAAAGGGATTCCCACGGTGGCTTCGATCTGATTCACTGTTGGCAGGAGGAGCCTGTCATGAGTGATCTGTTCTGGCTGACGGACAAGCAGATGCGGCGGATCGAGCCGTATTTCCCGCTCTCGCACGGCATTCCTCGGGTGGACGACAAGCGGGTGCTGAGCGGGATCTTCTTCGTGATCCGCAACGGCCTTCGCTGGCGTGATGCGCCCAGGGACTACGGGCCGCACAAGACCATCTACAACCGTTTCATCCGCTGGAGCCGACTGGGTGTGTTCAACCGGATCTTCGCCGAACTCTCGGCCCAGGGACCAAGGCCCGAGCGGCTGATGATCGACGCCACCCACCTCAAGGCCCACCGGACCGCAGCCAGCCTGCTCAAAAAGGGACTGTTCCCCGACGTATCGGGCGCACAAAAGGCGGACTGAACTCCAGGCTCCTCGCCGTGTGCGACGAGAAGGGTCGTCCCCTGGTCATGCTGCTCTCCGAATACCAGATGAGCGACTACAAGGGGGCTGCCCTGATGATCGAAGCCCTGCCCGGAGCCAGGGTCATGCTGTGGGGGACAGGAGCTACGACGCCGACTGGTTCCGGGCCGCCCTGATCCAGCGAGGCATCACCCCGGGCATCCCTTCAAAAGAGAACATGTTCGGCAGGCTCAAGGACTGGCGACGCATCCACACCCGGTACGACCGATGCGCCCACACCTTCATGTCCGCCATCACCATCGCCGCAACCGTCATCTTCTGGCTATGACCAATGAGTCCTGAGCCTAGACTAGCGCGCCTGTTACAATGATCGACTTGTGAGCGGAGCAATCTGTAGCGGCCGGCATCTGTGACCCATAAGATATTGTAATTATAGGGTTATAAATGAACTTCACGATTGTTGTTCAAGCAGGACGTTCGTCAGCCTTGACTCCGGACACGAGGAGGGAGGCATATAAGGGAACATAATAGGAACATTTAGTGCCTTCGGCCTTGCAGATTGAGCAGTTGAAAATCCGTCTGGCCGGCCTGTCTCGTCATGAGAGGGGGGGCAGGCCTGAGGGATTCACGCTCGGAATGGACAGGATCGATGCGTATCTGGAACCCGGACCTTGCCTCTATTGCCTGCACGACATCCATGCCGAAGCAACAGCCGATGCCGTGACGGCCAATGCTTTTGCCCTGGGACTCGCGAGCAGAGCGACCCAGGATCGCCCATTGGTCTGGGTGTTTCAGGACTCGGCCAGACAGGAAGCCGGAGGCCTGCATGGACCGGGCCTGCACGAATTGGGATTGCGCCCCGAGGGCGTTCTGGTCGTACGGGTGCGCGATGCCACGGCTTTGCTGGCTGCGGGCGAGGAGGCGTTGAGGAGCGGTGCGGTCGGTGCGGTATTGATGAGCGGTTGGGGCGAGGCGAAGGCCATAACCCTGACGGCCAGTCGTCGTCTGGCTCTGGCCGCGCGGGCGGGGGGGAGTACGGGCTTCCTGGTAAGGGCAGCCGCGAAGTCGGTCCCCAGCGCCGCCGAGACCCGCTGGTCGGTGCGTGCGGCCTTGTCGAGGGGGTTGGAGGCAGGGGCACCGGGACGACCAGCCTTCGTCGCTTCCCTGATCCGCAGCCGACAAGGGGCGGCCCCGGCCGAATGGGCGCTGGAGTGGGATCGTGAGAACCGCGCCTTCTGCGAGCCCGCGATGCTATCTGGCCGTCTGGTTTCCGTTCCTGTCTTCAGATCGACTTCGGCGCGAGGAAACGCGACAGGACTGCGCCAAACCGGATGAATCCGCCGTCGCGCTGGTCGAGAAAAACAGGGGTGCGCTTCGGCTTGCGGCCTTGAATCCGGCAGCCTGTGCTCTGGGGCTGACGCGCGGCATGACCCTGGCCGACGCCCAAGCACTGACCACCGCCCTGCGCACGGTCGTGCATCGACCTGATGCCGATGCGGTCCTTCTGTCCCTGGTGCTGGAAGATTTCAGCCGATTCACCCCGATGGCGGCGACTGATGGTGACGACGCCCTGATCCTGGACGTTACAGGCTGCACTCATCTGTTCGGCGACGAAGTGGGCCTGGTCCGGGCCGTTACGGCGCGTTCAGACCGCATCGGTCTGAAAATCCAGACGTCGCTGGCCAGCACGCCTCAGATGGCGCGTGTCCTGGCACGGTTCGGGCGCGGGGGTATATTCGCTCCGGAGCAGGATCGGTTGGCAGTGCGCGCCTTGCCGATCGCGGCGCTGGAGTTGAACGAGAAAGAGCATCAGGCCTTAACACGGGTGGGCCTTAGGACGTTGGGCGATCTGGACGATCGTTCGACCGCGCCTCTGGCAGCTCGGTTCGGGACCGATCTACCGGTACGGCTGGCCCGAATTCTGGGTCAAGAGGATGTGCGGATCACACCGCTGTACCCATCGCCGCCCTGCGTCATCGACCGCATTCTGTTCGAGCCGATCACCGAGATGACCGACATCGAGGCCGTGATCGGCGACCTTCTGGTCGAGGCCATCGCTTGGCTGGATCAACGGCGGCTGGGTGGGCGCGCGTTCGAGGTGGCCTTCTTTCGTGTTGATGGCGCGACACGACGGGTCTCGGTACGGACCGGGCGGGCAACGCGCGATGCGCCTAGCGTGATACGGTTGTTCAAGGAACGGCTGGCGGCGCTGGCCAATCCCTTGGATCCAGGCTTCGGCTTCGACCAGCTTCGTCTGTCAGTGCCCGTCACACAGGCGATGGCATCCACTCAGCTGGGTTTCGAGGCGGAACCGACCGACCGCGAAGACCTGGACCGGCTGATCGACCGGTTGACCGCGCGCTTGGGGCCTGATGCGGTCGGCCGATTCGAACCCGTGGAGTCGCATGTGCCTGAACGTGCCTCGCGACTGGTCTGGGCTGGACGTCGCTACAATGGCTCGGCATGGCCCTCGCGCGACCCTGGGTCCCCCCCTTTGCGTCCGCTCCAGATGTTCGCCCCCCCTCAGCCGATAGAGACCGTATCGCTGGCACCCGACGGTCCCCCGGCCCAGTTCCGCTGGCGACGTGTGACGCATTCGATCGCGCGTGCCGAAGGGCCCGAGCGGATCGCTGGCGAATGGTGGTGCAGACCCGGGCATCGCACCCGTGACTATTATCGTATCGAGGACTATGAGGGGCACCGGTTCTGGGTATTCCGTGCGGGCTTCTATGGCGAAGAGTCCGAGCCGCGCTGGTACATCCACGGCCTGTTCGCATGACTGGCCCAGATCACACGCCCGCCTATGCCGAGCTCGTCGCGGCCAGCAATTTCTCCTTTCTGCGTGGAGCATCGCATCCCAAATCACTGGTGCTGAGCGCAATCCTGAGGGGGCACATCGGACTGGGGCTGGCTGATCGCAATACGGCCGCGGGGGTCGTACGAGCCTGGAGCGCCCTGAACACTCTTCGCGAGGAGGGTTTGTCTCCGCCAGAGAAAATTCGTGATGGCGGCTCGCCTGGCGAAACCGCCTTCGTTGACGACCCGATGAACGACCCGGCCCTTTCGGAGCTGGTCAGGGGCCGGGCCCAGGATTTCCGTTTGGTCACTGGCATACGTCTGGCCTTCAACGATGGTACCCCCGATATCGTCGTCTATCCTGAGGACCGGGCGGGCTGGGGGCGGCTGACCCGGCTGCTGACGCTCGGCAACCGGCGCACCATCAAGGGGCAGTGCGAGATCGGCCTTGACGACCTTCTGGCCTCTATTAAAGGCCTGCTTCTGATCGTCGTGCCGGAGCGGCGACTGGAGGGCTTGCCGCCTCTACTGAAGCGGTTGGAAGAGGCTTCGTCTGGCGCGGTATGGCTGTCGGCGGCGATGCTAAGACAGGGCGACGACCGACGTCGTCTGGCCCAACTAAAGGCGATGGCGCAAGCGGCCGACGTACCTCTGCTGGCGGTCAACGACGTGTTGTATCATGATGCTTCCGAGCACGATCTTCAGGACGTGCTGACCTGTATCCGTGAGGGGGTCACTATCGAGGCGGCGGGTAGACGGCTGCTGCCCAACGCCGAACGCCATCTGAAAACGTCCGCCGAGATGTCGCGGCTGTTCGCCGACGCGCCCGATGCCTTGACGCAGACGCAAATCCTGCTCGCTCGCGTCCGGTTCGACCTGAAGGACCTGACCTATAACTATCCGCAGGAACCTACACCGCCGGGCTGGTCGTCGCAGGCCTATCTGGAACGGCTGACCTGGCGACACGCTCGGATCCGATATGCCGACGGCGTGCCGGAGAAGGTCACAGACCTGCTGAACAAGGAATTAGCCTTCATCGGGGCCCATGACTTCGCGCCGTATTTCCTGACCATCCACGACATCGTTCGCGTGGCCAACGCCAAGGGTATCCTGTGTCAGGGGCGCGGGTCGGCGGCGAACTCAGCAGTCTGTTATGTGCTAGGCATCACCTGCGTCGATCCGGTCGAGAACGACCTGTTGTTCGAACGCTTTCTGTCCGACCACCGTAGTGAGCCGCCCGACATTGACGTGGATTTCGAGCACGAACGGCGCGAAGAGATCATTCAGCATATCTATGAACGCTATGGTCGTCACCGCGCAGGCATCGCCGCAACCGTCATCCGTTATCGTCCCAAGAGCGCCATTCGTGAAGTCGGCAAGGTCCTGGGCCTGACCGAGGATGTCACCGCCCGCCTGGCCGCCAGCCAGTGGGGCAGCTGGGGCGCTGAAATCGGCGATCGCCACGTCGAACAGGCGGGTCTCGATCCCGCCAATCCGATGATCGGCCGGGCTATCAGAATGGCAACAAGGCTCCTGGGCTTTCCGCGGCATCTGTCCCAGCACGTCGGCGGTTTCATCCTGACGCAGGACCGGCTGGACGAACTGGTCCCGATCGGCAATGCGGCCATGCCGGACCGCACCTTCATCGAATGGGACAAGGACGATATCGACGACTTGAGGCTGATGAAGGTCGATGTGCTGGCGCTGGGAATGCTGACGTGTATCCGGAAGGCGCTGGAGTTGGTGCGCGATCACAACGACACAGTCTATGAGCTGAACACCGTCCCGACGGAGCAGGCCGATGTCTATGATATGCTCTGCCGTGGCGACTCGATCGGCGTGTTCCAGGTCGAGAGCCGGGCCCAGATCAACATGCTGCCCCGGCTAAAGCCGCGCACCTTCTACGACCTGGTGATCCAGGTCGCGATCGTGCGACCCGGCCCGATCCAGGGCGATATGGTCCACCCCTATCTGCGCAGGCGGGCGGGGGTGGAACAGGCGGATTATTCCAGGCCCGGCCTCGCCTATAATCAGAACGAACTGAAGGAGGTGCTGCACAAGACCCTGGGAGTCCCCCTGTTTCAGGAACAGGCGATGAAGGTCGCTATGGTCGCCGCAGAATTCACGTCCAAGGAAGCCAACGGCCTGCGCAAAGCTATGGGTACTTTCCGTGGCGATGGCACACTGTGGAAATATGAGGGCCGCATGGTCAACCGCATGGTCGAGCGCGGCTATGATCGCGACTTCGCCCAGCGCTGCTTCGACCAGATCAAGGGGTTCGGGTCCTATGGATTTCCCGAAAGCCACGCCGCCAGCTTCGGCAAGCTGGTCTATATCTCGTCCTTCATCAAATGCCGGTACCCGGCCGCGTTTGCCTGCGCCCTGTTAAACTCACAGCCGATGGGCTTCTATGCTCCGGCCCAGATCGTGCGCGATGCGCAGGAGCATGGAGTCGAAATCAGGCCGATCGATGTGCGCTTCAGCGACTGGGACAACACATTGGAGGGCCCACCCGACTCACTGGCGGTGCGCCTGGGCTTTCGCCAGATCGACGGGTTCAGAGAGGAGTGGGCTAAATCCATAATGGCGGCGCGTGTCCGGTCATTCGATGACATCGAGTCTCTAGCTCGACGAGCCGGCCTGCCCGGCGCGGCGATGCGTAAGCTGGCCGATGCCGACGGCTTCCGCTCCATCGGTCTGGACCGACGCGAGGCACTGTGGGCCGTGCGGCGTCTGCCCGACGATGCGCCACTTCCACTGTTTGCCGCCGCCGACGCGCGCGAGCTAGGCGAAGAAGAGGATGCGCGTCTGCCCCGGATGCGGTTGGGCGAACATGTGGCCTCCGACTATCAGACCACCCGGCTGTCACTGAAGGCCCATCCCATGGCGATCCTGCGGCCCATCTTCACGGCCGAAAAGATGCTTACCTGCGCCGAGACCGAGACCAGGCGCAGCGGCACCAGGGTGAGCACGGCGGGTGTCGTCCTGGTCCGTCAGCGCCCGGGCAAGGGGAATGCCATCTTCATCACCCTGGAGGACGAGACCGGCGTCATCAACCTCGTTTTGTGGGCACGGATGTTTGAGGAATACCGCCGCGTCATCATGGCCGCCCGATTGATGGGCGTCGAAGGCGTGATCGAGAAGAGCCCGGAGGGCGTGGTCCACCTGATGGCCCATCGCGTGTTCGACCGCTCTGCCGAACTGGACCGCCTGTCCGACGGTCACAATCCCGAGATCACCCTCAGCCGCGCTGACGAAATCGTCCGACCTCAGTATCCACGCGGGCCCAACCACGCCCATCCGCGTAACGCACGAATACTGCCGGGATCTCGGGATTTCCATTGAAAATCTAGACATCATCGCAATCGCAGACGACGCCGAAGGCGGTTCGCGATCGCGGCCTGTGTGCGTTCCCAGGCGTTGGTATCCGCCTCCTGCTCGCGATGCACCATCCGATAGAGAGCCGGCAGGACCAGCAGGGTCAGGATCGTCGAGGAGAGAATCCCGCCGATCACCACCGTCGCCAGCGGACGCTGGACCTCGGATCCCGCTCCGACGTTGAACGCCATCGGCACGAAACCCAGGCTGGCGACCAGGGCCGTCATCAGAACCGGACGCAGGCGGGTCAGAGCACCTTCGCGGATCGCAACGTCCAGAGGCCGTCCTTCGGCCCTGAGAGAGCGGATAAAAGTCAGCATGACCACACCGTTCAGGACCGCCACACCCGACAGGGCGATGAACCCCACCCCCGCCGAGATCGACAGCGGGATGCCGCGCAGGGCGAGAGCCGCCACCCCGCCGGTCAGGGCCAGAGGAACGCCGGAGAAGACGATGGCGGCGTCCTTCCAGGACCCGAACAGGGTGAACAGCAGACCGAAGATCAGCAGCAGAACCATCGGAACGACGATCTGGAGCCTGTTTGACGCCGAGATCAGCTGCTCGAAGGTGCCGCCATAATCGACCCAGTAACCCTCAGGCAAGATGACCTCCGTCCCGACCCTGTCGCGAAGCTCCGCGACGAAAGAGCCGAGGTCGCGGTCGCGGACATTGGCGGTGATGACGACCCGCCGCTTGCCCTGTTCGCGACTGATCTGGTTCGGTCCTACGGTCACCGCGATGGTGGCGACATCGGACAGGGGCACGAACCCGCTGGATCCGTCGGCATCGCGCCCTGCTGGCAGGGGGACGCGCAACCGACCGACCGCATCGACATCGCCCCGAATGGCTTCGGGCAACCGGACGACCACGTCGAAACGCCGGTCACCCTCGAAGATCTGGCCGGCGACAGCACCGCCCAGCGAGGCCGAGACGACGTCCTGGACGTCACCCACGTTGAGGCCGAGGCGCGCCAAAGCGTCCCTGTCCGGCGTGATCTGGAGAACCGGCAGACCGGTGACCTGTTCGACCTTGACGTCCTCGGCTCCGGGAATCCCCGCCAAGACAGCTTCGATGGCCTGCCCACTCTCGAACAGCTGGTCCAGATCGTCGCCAAAGACCTTGACCGCAACGTCTGAGCGGACGCCGGAGATCAGTTCGTTGAACCGCATCTGGATCGGTTGCGTGAACTCGTAATTGTTGCCCGGAATGGCCTCGACGGCCTCCTGCATCTCAGCGAGCAATTCGGCCTTGGGACGGCGTGGATCAGGCCAGTCCTTGCGGTCCTTCAGGATGATGAAGGTGTCGGCGACCGAGGGGGGCATGGGATCGGTCGCAACTTCCGCCGTGCCCAATTTGGAGAAGACCCGCTCGACTTCTTCGAACTGCGTCAGCCTCGCCTCAAGACGAGCCTGCATACCTATGGCCTGGTTCAGGCCGGTGCCCGGAATCCGAAGAGCGTGCATGGCGACATCGCCCTCGTCCAGATTCGGGATGAACTCCGCGCCCAGCCGGGTGGCGAGCAGTCCGGCTCCCAGCATCAGAACGACCGCGCCCCCGACCATCAAGGCCCGGGCCTTGA